>Ga0114962_10000170_pt1 | contig 56470 bp, 42 predicted proteins | sample C_130820_MF_Meta_FD_87017 | JGI IMG/M metagenome (GOLD analysis project Ga0114962, IMG submission 87017) | Freshwater microbial communities from Lake Croche, Canada to study carbon cycling - C_130820_MF_MetaG | ecosystem: Environmental > Aquatic > Freshwater > Lake | place: Lake Croche, Canada... | reverse complement strand
ATATATGAAGGTATCGAATTCCTCCGTTGCACCCAAGTCTAAGCGTCCTCTTTTTATTATATTAGGCCTATTAGGTATAGCTCTTCTTATAGGAGGTGTTGTTTATCGTTCTAAACATGCAACACTCGCTCAACCCGTAACTGTAGAGAAATCAGTAATACGTACGATTACACAAGTGGTTACCGCCACAGGCAAAATACAGCCTGAAACCGAAGTTAAGATTTCATCTGAAGTATTCGGAGAAATTATCAAGCTCCCCTTCAGAGAAGGCGCTAGGGTTAAAAAAGGAGATCTTTTAGTTAAATTAAAACCCGATTTATATCAGACTCAGGTAGACCAAGAGTCAGCAGCTGTTGAGTCATCTAAAGCTAATTTTTTACGCGCCAAAGCTAAACTGCAACAAGCGACTATGGATTATAAGCGTTACGAGGACCTGTACCATGGCAACTTAGCTTCAGAGTCGGAGTATGTTTTATATAAAACGAATTATGAAGTCGCTAAGGCTGACTATCAGGCATCAGCAGCTAATGTTCATCAAGTAGAGGGTGTCTTAGGGCAGATGCAGAATCAGCTTTCTAAAACAGTAATTTATTCGCCGATGGATGGAATAATTAGCTCACGCTCGTCAGAAATCGGAGAACGCGTTGTAGCAACAGGGTCGTTTTCTGGTACTGAAATTATGCGTGTCGCTGATTTAAGTAATATGCAAGTCCAGGTTAATGTTAATGAAAACGATGTCCCTAATGTTAAAGTAGGTGATCATGCCGTTCTTTCTATTGATGCTTATCCAGATCGTAAATTTAATGGTTTTGTAAAAGAAATTGCTAGTTCTTCTGAAGGTTCTGCAGCAACCGGCAGTGGTTCGTCCTCTCAAGCATCTGGTGCGTCTACGGATCAAGTTACTAATTTCTTAGTAAAAATCAGCGTGGTAGACCGCGATATTCAGCTTAAACCGGGCATGAGTGCTACTGTAGATATAGAGACGCAAACAGCAAAAGGTGTAGTTGCTGTGCCTATTCAGAGTGTTACTGTGCGTGCAGAGGGTGGATTGACAACAGAGGAAGTTCAAAAGAAAGATCTCAAAACGGCTCAGGAAAAATCTGGTTCAGATCTTGTCGTGAATTCTGACAAAGCAGACGCTAAACGTTTACACAGTGAACTGCTTAAAGTCGTATTTGTAAAAGAGGGTGACGCTGTAAAAATGAAGCAAGTAGTTACGGGAATTGCTGATAATGCTTGGATTGAAATAAAAAGTGGAATTACACCAGGCGAAGATGTTGTTTCAGGTACTTATGCTGCCATTAGCCGTAAATTAAAGGACGGGATGAAAGTTTCAATCGAAGTGCCTAAAAAAGATAAGGATCAGAATTAAGTTTTAGCTATTAATTTAAAATCTTGTGAGCACACCTCGTTTGACTCGTCCTATTGGGCCACTTGTTATTGATATCGATGGAGTAGTAAAACTTTATCAGATGGGAACTGAAACTATCCACGCGTTACGTGGTATTTCACTCAAGATACATCGTAACGAGTATTTAGCGATTATGGGACCTTCGGGCTCAGGCAAATCGACTCTTATGAATATGCTGGGGTGCTTAGACACGCCAACTTCTGGCCGCTATGAATTTAATGGAAAGAATGTAGCAGCTATGGCTGACGATGAATTAGCTGATATTAGAAATCGAGAAATTGGTTTTGTGTTTCAGACATTCAATTTACTTCCTAGGTCAGATGCTTTGCGTAACGTTGAGCTGCCTTTAATTTATGCTGGTATTCCTGTCGCCCAAAGGCGTGAACGAGCGCAACTTGTTCTAAAGGAAGTTGGATTAGAAAATCGAATACATCATAAGCCTAACGAACTATCGGGTGGTCAAAGACAGCGTGTGGCTATAGCACGAGCTTTGGTAAATAAGCCATCTATCATACTAGCGGATGAGCCTACGGGAAATTTGGACTCGCAAACAGGCGTTGAAATTATGGCACTTTTTGAGGAACTTCATAAATTAGGTAATACGATTATAGTTGTCACTCATGAAGAGGATATCGCTAGGCATGCGCGACGCGTTGTACGCCTAAGAGACGGATTAATTGAAAGCGATGGAAGTGTGCAAAGTGCATAATTGTGAATATTCTGATCTACGAGTTTAATGAGTCAGTGCGTATAGCCTTTGCGCAAATATCAGCGCATAAGATGCGCTCTGCATTAACTGCTTTAGGTGTTATTATTGGTATTGTTGCTGTGACCTTGATGGGCATGGCAATAACGGGTATGGATACAAGTTTTGAGAGCAGCCTTGCGCTACTCGGTGATGATGTTATCTACGTTCAAAAATGGCCTTGGGGTCCTGTGGAGGATTGGTGGAATTACGTAAATCGTCCCCCTATCCAGCCAATTGCAGCTACTGAAATAAACCGGTTAATTGAAAATTCACCTACTACACTATTAGATATTGCAGTGCCTGTTCGAGTACGCTCAGGAACTGTAAAACGTGGAGATAATTCAGTAGGCGGTGTTTATATTGCAGGCACCTCGGGAGATTATGGAAAAATTATTACAGCAGACTTTAGACAAGGTCGCCTCTATACTGAAACGGAGGCTGAGAGTGCACGTGCAGTCTGTGTATTAGGATGTGATATAGCAGACGCACTATTTCCGAACGAAACTGCTTTAGGGAATTTTATCCAAGTTAAAGGATATCCCTTCCAAGTCATAGGAGTGCTCGCACGCCAAGGCTCTTTTCTAGGGCTATTTAGTTTTGATACTCAGATGCTTTTACCAATTAAAACTTTCGAAAAAGATTTTGGGGGTAAAAGTAAGGGTGCAGAAATTCGTGTAAAAGTGAAGGATAAGAAAAGACTCGATGAAGCTAAGGAAGAACTTGTCGGTTTAATGCGCCGTGTACGAGGACAACTTCCTGGGGAAAACGATAATTTTACAGTCAATGGAACCGAAGCCTTCAAGGAGAAGCTAGAACCAGTTAAAAAAGGTATAGCTATTGCAGGACTTTTTGTCACCGGCCTTGCTCTCTTTGTAGGGGCGATAGGTATAATGAATATAACCTTCGTTAGTGTTAAAGAGAGAACCAAAGAAATAGGAACGCGAAAAGCACTTGGAGCTAAACGGCGTACCATACTCTTACAGTTTTTAATTGAGTCTATTTCTGTATCAGTAATAGGAGGTATTATTGGTATTCTATTGTCCTCTAGTCTGTGTCTATTGATTGCCCATTTATTCCCTAAATTACCGGTAGCTTTTTCACCTGCATTAGTAGTAATCTCCTTATTAGTATCCGCAGGAACAGGCATTGTAGCAGGATTCGCTCCAGCTTGGGGTGCATCGCGACTCGATCCTGTTGTAGCACTTAGGTACGAATAATTTATTTTTTTATGCTATTAAAAGAAATTATTCGGATGGCATTTGCATCACTAGGAGCCCACAAATTGAGGTCCTTTTTAACCATGGCAGGAATTACCATTGGTGTATTTTCTGTTATTGGTGTAATGACTGCAGTCTCCGCTTTAAGACAATCGATTGAGACAGGTTTAAGTTTTTTGGGTGCAAGTACGGTACAGTTTTCCAAAACTTCTGCGCTACAACGCGGCGGCGGCGCAGATAGTGCTAAATACGCAAAGCGTAAAAATATTACCCTATCTCAGGCACAAAGGTATGCTAAATTAATGCAAGGAATAACTGATGATGTAGCCTTTAAGGCTTTCAGTCAGGGTTCTCAAGCTGTCTATGGTGGTAGAAAAACTACACCTGATATAAACTATGGCGGTACGAATGAGCACTTTTTGTCTTCCAATCAATACACGATTGATACAGGTAGAAATTTTACAGAGGCAGATATCGAGCTAGCCAGCCCCGTAATCATTATAGGACAAGATATCATTTCTAAGCTATTTCCTTCAGAATCGCCTTTAGGTAAGGTAATTAAAGTTAAAGCACACGCCTATACCGTTATAGGAACATTTGCGCCTCGTGGTACTTCGTTTGGACAAAGTGATGATTCTATTGCTATGGTTCCAATTACGCGCTTTTTAAACGATAATGGGGCAGAGGGGCGTTCGATAAATATTGCAACGGGTGCTCCTACACAGGATGCCTACTCTGAAATCGTTGATAAAGGAATAACTGCGATGCGTATAGTCCGTGGTCTCAAAGCTACTGATGAGAATGATTTCGAAGTATTTTCTAATGATTCTCTCTTAGACGCTTTTGCTAAAGTTGCAGATGCTGTAAGTTCTGGTGCGTTTGTTATTAGCGCTATAGCGCTTTTGGCTGCAGGGGTGGGCATTATGAATATAATGTTAGTCAGTGTGACAGAACGAACAAAAGAAATTGGTATTCGTAAATCGATTGGTGCCCGTAAGGTTAATATACTTTCTCAGTTCTTAATTGAATCTGTTGGTATATCACTCGCCGGCGGACTTGCTGGTATTATTCTTGGAGTACTTGCAGGTGACGGATTAGCTCTACTCTTAAAGTCACAAATAATATTCCCTTGGGGATGGAGTATTGCAGGCCTTGTTGTTTGCACTGCAATTGGAGTCGGGTTTGGTTTTTATCCCGCGCTAAAAGCTGCTAACTTGGATCCTATCGAAGCACTACGCTACGAGTAAGGAGTTTAGGTCTGACGAATCTCTGAGCCTTGGAACTGGATTTCTAGGCGGTATACTTTTTTAACGCGGCAGCTAATGCGGCCTGTAGATTGATCTACCATTTCAGGAATCTCGATTCGGTGAATATCAACAGCTGCATGGTAACCACGTTCAGAAAATATATCAATTAGCATGGCTAGTGCCAGTGGTTCATCGAGTAGCGTGTCCTCTGTATTAATATGAGCAACTCCAGAAATAGCATGCCTGATTACGATAGGCATAATCTTATTCTCAATGAATGTAACGACCTGCAGTAGGAGATCGTGATTTTCAAATTCATAGCTATCCAAGCGCTTTACTAATTCTTGACGTGCATGAATTACTATTTCGGAGGCTAGGGGAATTTTTCTTAAACTGTCAAAGGTGCGAGGATCTAACTCTAAGGTACTTTGATAATTTAACTCTTCCACAATATTTTGCTCAACTTCAGCAACTGTACCTTGAGCATTGATAAGATGATAATGGAAAATTTCTTTTAATTCTTGAAGAGCATCCCATGTCTGTTCTTTGAAAACTCGGTACCTGCGACTTGCAAGTGCCTGATCAAAGTCTGTAGCACGTTCTTCTAATAATTCTCCAATACCCGTCTTTTTAACTTCTTCATTATATGCACGTATTTCTAGACCACGCTTGAGCTGACGAGTGATACTGGTTTTCTCATCAATAAAGAGCACCATAATATGAATCGTGGGCTGTCTAAAATATAGACCTAAAGAAGTCGTATTAAATTCGGCTCGTAGATCATGCATTTTATCTACGAGAAGTTTCAAACATTCTACCTGCACTTTGGTTCTAGGAAATCCATCGAGAACTACGCCGTCCCTATATTCAGGGAGTAAAAGTTTTTTTAATAGAAGCCCTATAACTTCTTTATCGCCTACCATTATACCTGCATCTTTTAAGCGTCGTGCTTCTGGAGAATCAAGTAAGGAGCTAATGACTACAGGCTTACAGGTAAGGCCTCTTACTTTAGAAATAAAAGCTGTATTGGTTCCTTTTCCTGAACCAGGAGCTCCTCCCAAGAGGATAATTTCTTTTGGAAATCTTAGGTTTTGACGTCCCATTTCTGCCTCTAACTTTGTCCATACTCCACTAAAGATGATTTGAGCATCCTTAATTTCTAAGTCGGATATGCGAGAATTACTCGTTGTTGCCGCTTCGTTACCTGGTGCGCTAAAAGATGGATTAGACATACAGCTTTGTAAGGTAATATCAGAGCTTAATGTCCTTTAAGTCAGCAAAACAAAAACACGCCTAAATTAACCTATTTTTAACCAAATCCTTTATTTTTAGTCGTTTTGGCCCTTTTTTCGGAACTTAAGCGTATTAAATCGATCAATTAGAGTAACTTATGCATGTTCTCATCATAGACGATGAAGCATCAATTCGTAAGACCACACGAATTGCCCTAGAAACATGCGGTCATACCGTTACGGAAGCGGGTAATACAGTGCGTGCTTTACGGGTTCTAGGGGAACAGGTTTACGATGTTATATTCTTAGATCTTAAATTAGGTTCTGATGATGGTTTGGATTTACTTAGTCGCATACGTACGATGAATCCAGATCAGGTTGTTATTATGTTTACTGCTTATGCATCAGTATCAACTGCAGTTAAGGCTATAAAGCTAGGTGCTTATGATTTTATTCCTAAACCTTTCACACCTCAGGCGATTCGTGATGTAATACGTAAAGTTGAAGCATCTGGTAAAATAATTAAAAAAGAACTTACCTTAAACCGAGGCAGTGAATTTAAAGCTATACCTTTTCAATTAGATACCGCTGAATTTTTGGTAGAGAAAGCTTTAGCAATCGCACTTAAAGCTGCGCCTTCTAGCGCAAATATTTTAATTTATGGTGGAAGTGGAATTGGTAAACGCTCACTTGCGCTAGAAATACATAGACGCAGTGCTCAAAGAGAAGAATCTTTTAATCAAGTCCGTGCAAATCAGTTAACGTCGGATTATCTCGAGTCTATAACGTCTGGTACACTTTACGTACATGACCTAGCAAATCTAGATTTAGAAATGCAGGGTTATTTTTTGCATTGGCTAGATGGTATTCACGTTAAAATTTCTACATCGTTAGATCCAGATTCTAAAGGGGTTAGACTAATTTCTTCTAGCGCTATAGCCTTAGAAGAATGTGTGAAACAAGGTGTGTTTAGAGAAGATTTACTTTATCGCTTGAATGTAGTTACCGTTAATCTACCAGATATAGCATTAAGGCCTGCTGATCTAAAGTATCACGCTGAAAACGCCGTAACTTTTTATTGTAAACGCTTAGCACGTTCTAATCTATGCATTAATCCTTTAGTCATAGACAACTTTAAGCAATATACTTGGCCGGGTAATTTTAGGGAATTTAATCACGTTATTGAGTCAGCAGTGGCTACAGCCACAGGCACCGAAATACAAGTCAGTGATTTGCCGATTGATTGGCAAAAAAATAAACATTCACTCAAACAAGCAACGCAACAAAATGATCTACATCACGTTGAAGCAGATCATATTTCTCGAGTAATAAAAGAATCTAAAAATTATGATGAGGCAGCTTTAAAGTTAGGAATAGCGAATTCTACTTTATACCGTAAACGGCAAAAATTCGGTCTCTGATATTCCTGCGATGCTACGCAAACGCTTTGCTCTGGGTCTAGTCCCCTTGCTTATCCTAGTAATAATAACAGGGTTAGTAGGTATAGGCGTAACGCGATACCTCGCTTCAACGTTTCAACGTGAATTGCTAAACAGTTTGCAGACTGTCACTCGCACTCAAGCTATAAGAGATTTGGTGCAGTCTATGGATGATGCATTTCTATCGGCTCAAGCAGGTAGACTTCTAGAGGCAGATAAAATATTTAGTAAAGCACGGGATAAAATAGCAGGACTCTTACTCGAAGAATCTGCTCAAGTTTCTCCAGATCCTAATGTAATTTTAGCCTTCAAAAATCTAGATGAAAACTTTCAAAGTTTATCTAAACGAGGAGCTCAAATAAACCAGACAGTCTATTCGGGTTCAATCGCTACTATGCTTGAAAATGAGGCTATTATTCACGCCTTTTATTCTGCACTTGATCGCTACGGAAAGGTTCAACTAGAGCATGCACAATTTGTCTCATCTCAGGTTAAACATTTAGCGCGAACAACAACCTACCTCGTTCTTTGTGTAATTGGAGTAGCAGTCATTATCTGGCTTTTCATTGCACTAAAATTATCCCAGTTATTTCTTCTTCCTTTAGAGAATTTAACGCGCTCTGTATCTACGCTTGGAGTAGGAGCATGGACTAGTTCAGTGCCCGAAAGTGAGACCGATGAAATCGGCCTGCTAGGTAAAGCGTTTAACGCGATGGCGGTACGCTTAAGTCAGTATGAAAAAGCTTTAACAGAGCGTGTTTTGGTTGCTCAACGCACTATGGAAGCTGCATTGAATGCAACACCTGATCCTTTATTTATAGTAAATAATTTGGGAGTAGAAACTATTTTAAATCCTGCTGCGCGTGATATGCTTGAAAGTAACGGTTTGAAATATGGGCTAACTGAAGATCTCAAAAGTAAGGTAAGGCAAGTACTTCAAACAGGAGTTAATTATTTGCCTGTGGGTTATGAGCATGGAGTGACGTATAAAAGTAAATCAGGGGATCGCTACTATTTACCTCGCATTCTTAGTGTTGGCGATAGAATGACTGGATTTTTAGGGGCTGCAGTATTTTTACAGGACGTAACTAAATTTCGACTTATAGATGATGCGAAAACAAATCTAGTCGGCACAGTTAGTCACGAACTCAAGACTCCATTAACTAGCCTAAGAATGGCTATTTATTTAATCCTAGAAAATAGTGGAGGGAAATTATCCATGCGTCATCATGAACTATTGGAATTAGCGCGTGATGAATCTGATAGACTGCTTAGAATCCTAAATGATCTGCTTGATCTGGCTCGTTTAGAAAGTGGTATCGCAAAACTTAATCTAACTACTACGGTGATAAAAGAGTTTTTAAATTCTATCACTGGTGAAATGAAGGCTATACTCGAGGCTAAGAAACAAAAAATAAGTATCCAGGTTTCAGATCAAGTATTAACAATCAATGTAGATCCCGAACGTATGAGGCATGTCTTTATTAATTTACTCAGTAACGCTTCTAAATATTCTGCTAATTCTACTGAAATTATTCTTTATGCTCAACGGACTGAATCAGGTTTTGTTCGATGTGGAGTTAAAGATCAGGGTGAAGGTATTGCTGTGAATGATATAGGTAATATTTTCGAGAAATTCTATAGAGTAAAAGGACAAACGCATGAAGGAGCGGGTCTGGGATTAGCTATTGCACGTGAAATTTGTGTTGAGCATGGAGGCACCATAAACTGTACCAGTGAACTTGGTATAGGTTCGGATTTTTATGTCCTGATTCCAGGTTAACTTTCATTTATGACTACCGCTTCGGATAATATCCCATACGATGTAAAATCCGAGAGCAGCGGAGATAACATACCCTGTAATTCCGAGTAAGGGATAGCCGTAAATAAACGGGGGCTGGTGGCTATTAACGATAACCGACGAACCTATGATTAATGAACCAACTATAACTCCTAGGGCTATACGATTTGAGGCGCTACGAATTCCTGAATCAAGTGACTCCAATCCATGATGTTGCAGATTTAGCGTTAAATTATCATGCTCTACACGGCGCATTAAGCGTTGAATTTGATCCGGAAGCTCATGCAGAATATTGAGCGATGATTTAGTGAAATCTTTAGCGTGTTTGAGCAGACTATTAGGTCCGTTTCTTTCTTTATAAAGTTCTTTTAGTATTGGACCTGCTTGATCACGAATATCAAAGTTCGAATCTAAGGAGCAGCCTATCTCCTCAATAGCCAGTACAGCTTTAGCCATTAAACAGTAATCTCGGGATAAGGGTATACCTTGCCTTCCAAAAATAAATAATAGCTTAAGCATAGCCCTACCGAGTTGTTGTCTCCCCAGTGAAAAATTAAGTTCCTCCCTAAGCACTAATGTAACTTCTTTTTCCATCACGCGTTGATTAAGGCGTGCTTCAGGAGGTGCTAAACGCGAAGCTATGTTTACAATTTCTTCAGCATCTTGTTCTACAGCTGCTACCCAAAAATCGGCTAACGCATAGCGAAGTCGTCTCGTGAGATGGCCTGCTAGACCCCAATCTAAAAAGCAGAGTTTTCCTTCTGGAGTAATGAGAACATTACCAGCATGGGGGTCTGCATGGAAAAACCCTGTAATTAAAATCTGATGCATCAAGGAGCGAGCTCCAGAAGCAGCAATTTGCTTTTTGATATCTGAATTTATTTCTAAGCTATCAACAAAGTAACCCTCAATACGGTCCATCACTATAACACGAGGGCCTGATAATTCTGTATAAATAGTAGGTGCATATACAAAATCGCTGTAAGGGTTAAGCGTATTGAAATAGCGCTGATTACGAGCTTCATTTTCAAAATCGAGTTCCCGCAATACGCCTTGTTTCACTTCTTCTATAACTCCTGGCAGGTCGTAGGGTTTAAGAGAATCTACTCGATGGTGAAGTTGGCCGATGAACCATGTAGCGAGTTCAAGATCTATGGCTACACGTTTTACGATATTAGGCCGCTGCACTTTTATAGCAACTGAAGTACCAGAATTTCTTAGCTTAGCGTAGTACACTTGAGCTAAAGAACCAGCTGCAATAGGTACTTCATTAAATTCACTAAATATTACGTCTAAATTACCTTTGAATTCCTCTATAAGAATAGGGCGTATTTCTTCAAATGATACAGCCTTAACATTACTTTGTAATTTTCGTAATTCTAAGATCAGCGCTGCTGGTAAAGTATCTGGTCGCATACTCATAAGCTGACCAAATTTAACAAAGGTAGGGCCTAAATCCTCTAGTGCTAAGCGAACTCTTTCCCAGGTTGTCCTCTCCGACTCGATTTTATCAATAAAACGAAGGCTTAAGCTAGAGGGTAGATCTATTTGGTTTAAAAGATCTACAAACCCGTGTCTCGCTACGACACTGATAATTTCCTTAGCTCTTACTACGTGACTAACAAGATGAAATGGCTTCACGGCTCACCCGAACGGGTTGGGGGATGGGAGAGTTGTTTTTCTAACTCGCGAATACGCTCCTGAAGTGCAGCAATTTTAGTGTGCGTCGCAGTATCTGCTTGAGTGGACGTATCGCGTAATTTTGCAAAGAGTACACTTACTGTTTCCTCGAATTCTTTACGGCCCTGCTCAGCTATTTTGTTAGCAATTATTTTTGCGTCAGTAGCATTTAGTTTTCCATCTTTAACAAATTCATCAAATGCGTCTTCGATTTTGTCTTTCGTAACGACCGCTGCACCTACTCCTGCTAATAACGATTTACGGATAAGATCGATCATGCCTAAAGTATGATTTGTCTAAACGCGCTTCGCAAACGCAAAGATCATTTCTGCTGTCTAGCCATATACTCTTTAAGAATTGTCATAAATAAAGCGACTCCACGGCTCTGAAAACGCTGCATGTGTCTAATAACTGCAATTTCGCGGTAAGGCTTCTCATCAGCTAGAGTAATATAAACTAAGGAATCATCATCTTTATGCGATTTAGTGATTTGGGGTAACACAGATACGCCAACTCCGCGGGCAACGAGTGCTTTAACCGTCGGAACTTGAGAACATCGATGCGAAATTTTAGGCTCAAAATGGTGGTCACCACAGAAACTTTTTACCTGCTGAGTGAGTGAGCTTGCGGTACCCATCATTACAAACGTTTCATTTATCAGATCTGCAGCAGTGACCTTGGCTTTTTTAGCGAGTGGGTGATTCTTCCCTACTACCAAAAGAAGGGGTTCCTTAATGAGAGGTAAAATATCGAGTCTTATGTCGTCTTTTACCGGTAAAGAGACCAAGGCAAGATCCAATTCTCCCTCGAGTACGCCATGTACTAAGGACGATCTAAAATCTTCTTGGATAACAATATGTAGATTAGGGTATTTGCCTCTACATAGCTCAATCACCTCAGGTAGAATGTAAGGAGCCAGTGTTTGAATTGCCCCAACATTAATTAAACGACCTAAGGAAGGTGAATCAGTTAATTCCCTGGAGGCATTATCTAGTTCAAAAAGTATCTTTCTGGTTCTATCCAAAAACGTTGTTCCTGCCTCTGTAAGTACAGCTTTTCGACCCAAACGGTGAAAAAGCTTATGGCCCAATTCTTTTTCTAAATTAATAATTTGTTGGCTTAGAGATGGTTGTGAAACATTACAGTGCTCAGCAGCACGTGTAAAATTAGAGAGGTCGGCTACCGATGAGAAGTAGCGTAGTTGCTGTAGTTCCATAGTTTTAAACTATGGAAATTATAGGATAAATCAACTTCAACTATTGATAAACAGGTGTATAGTGTGTGCATACCAACCAAGTGGCTTGGTTAACAAAAGGATAATAAATATGACAAAGTCGAAATTCATCACCGCAGTCCTCCCCAGCTTAATCGCTTTGGCTGCAACATTGCTTTTAGCTCGTACCTCAATCATTACCGCTGACCGTTTGGTCGGCTTCGGCTCAGTGATCATTTTAGGCGGTATTGCCGCTTTAGAATATCGCGTGACCGCTAAGACACTTTAAGTGCGGTAATGTTAGATTAGTGCGCGTTGGCCGGTGTTAAATTCGGTCTTCTTTTTAAGTCAGGATTAATAAACAGGGCTCGGAACTAAACATTCCGGGCCCTTTTAATTTTCCGCTACAGCAGTTAAGCGCTCGATCAAATATCAGAATGATATTCGTGATCACTCGTTTGTTTAACAACGCTTGGATTTGAGGCGTAAGGCTTAGGAGGCAGAATGACTTCAGTAGATACAGGCGTTGATGCCGGGGCTGCCTCAAACGCTGTAGTCTCAATAATAGTAGTGGCAGGTTCTATTGTAGGACTGCTCCAGGGTTGGCTATTAGAACTTCCTGTAATTGGGAAATCTACTTTTGGTAACGTATTCTCTGCTTCATCCATCGCCTTCTTAAATTCGCGTTCAACATCTCCTGTTGCTTTTCTTAATTCTCTCAGGGTTTTCCCCATGCCGCGAGCAAAGTCAGGCATTTTATTTCCACCAAACAAAATCAAAACAACGACCATTATAACAAGTATCTCTGTGTCTCCTACACCAAAGAAACCGATTGGAAGTATACCTTGAAGCATCATGAATACATTAAACTACAGAATGAAAGTGTGAGGCTGCGAGCTTACTTAATATGCACACTGACATTGAATGTAGCTACTCCTCGAGGTTCTACCCATTGTAGACCAACCTTATTTTCAGGAGCATTTGCTGGCCCCATCCATGGCTCTACACAGTAAAAAGGCGATTCTGGCGCAAGGCTCCATGTGACGAAAGTAGACCCAAGTTCAGGGACTTTATTGGTTCCTAATTTAACGATAATTTCTCCAAGATTATCTTTGTGTGATACAACAGCTTCATTTGAGCGTAGGCGGGTATGGAAGGTGTCAATAAGAGCGGGTTCACCTAGGTTCTCATCTTGTTTAAGAGCGGGACCTTCACTTAAAAGACCTTGGGCGTTTTGCTTTAAGGTTTTGTCCGCTTGAATACGCACATTATAATCAGAGCGTTTACCGTTATCATTCCAAGGCATTGTAAAATAGAAATGATGACCAGGGCACCAAGGTAAAGGTACTTTACCAATATTTTCTACTTTTAATTCACAGGATAAACCAAGTGCTTCAAAACGATACGTAACAGTAAATTCATACTCGTAAGGGTAACTCGCTTTGGATTCTTCACTTGGCTCGAAAAGCGCTACGAATCCTGTTTCATCAGTATGGACTAATTTGAATTTTCCTTGGCGGGCAATACCGTGAATTGGAATGGGTCTACGTGTACCTTCATGGTCACGCCAAAAATGAATATCTCCTTTATCAAAACAGCGACCTGTGAAAGGAAATAAGATAGGGTTTCCACCGCGTACCTTTTCAAAATCATTTAGCGTTGTCGTTTCTGGCCAGTAAAGAACATCCCTAATAGTACCATCTCCAAGTAGTAAATTCCAATTCATCAGGCGTGCTCCTAACTCAGGTAAAGCAACAAATATTGAGTTACCGACTTTCCACTGTAGCAATGTTTGTCCGAGATAAGGGATCTTTTCCATAGGAATATGATTAGAGTTTTAGATTCCTTGATTCAATTGAGCAATGCATTTAGATCACAAAAAAGCATAATATCGGAAAATTCCTTTAGGTGATACGCTTGCACTCATTAGCGGTTCATATAAGCTTTTAGGTATGATTAGAAAGTGGCTTTATATTGTCCTTGTTTCGGTCGCTTTTTTTGGGGTCAAGCTAATGCGTGGTTCCGTGAACACAGAGCAACCCAAACAAGTGGTGGTTATCCCGATTCATGAGGAAATCGGTAAGCCTACTTTGTTTATACTAAGACGCGGACTTAAAGAAGCAATTGAGCATAAAGCAGATCTGGTAGTTTTAGATCTTAAGACACCGGGTGGTGAAATAGACGTTACTTTAGAAATGATTGAGGCACTAGAAAAATACCCAGGTCCTACAATTGCTTACGTGAATGATGAGGCAATGTCTGCAGGTGCATTCATATCTGCAGTAACCCAGGAAATTTGGTTTTCACCTAAGGGTGTAATCGGAGCTGCAGCACCTGTCACCTCAACGGGACAGGACGTTGACGCTACGATGAAGCAAAAATTAGTGAGTTTTTTAAAAGCTAGAATGCGTTCTATATCTGAGGGAAAGGGGTATAGGGGTCAGGTTGTATCTGCAATGATCGATTCTGAAAGTGAGTTAAAGATATCCGACCAAGTGATCAAAAATAAAGGAGAGCTACTTTCCCTAACAGCGAGTGAAGCCGTTAAAATGTATGGGAATCCAAGTGCATCACTGCTTGGTGCAGGTATAGCTAACGATCTAAATGCACTCCTAGAAAAAAAACTAGGAACTACGCAGTATAAGGTTTCTCGTCTTGAGATCACATGGTCAGAGCACCTCGCTGTTTTACTTACGCGTATAGCCCCTATATTACTCGGGCTTGGGCTACTTGGTCTTTTTATAGAATTTAAAGTAGGAGGCTTTGGTGTATTTGGAATCGTTGGCGCTGGCCTGCTTGCGCTTGTTTTTTTAGGCGGTTTTGTAGCTGGGTTGTCTGGTCATGAGCCCGCTCTGTTTTTTGGATTAGGACTACTTTTATTTTTAATGGAGGTTCTCTTCTTTCACTCTGCTGGCTTTCTTGGAATTCTAGGAATGTTAGCAATGTTGGGAGCACTGCTATGGTCTATGACTGATTTGTGGCCTAATGAACCGATTATGGTCGCTTGGTCTGCAGATGCTTTTATCCACCCTGTCGTAACTTTAGCGTGGGGCATAATCATTGCTTTCATACTCGCCCTTTTCTTACTGCGCTACCTACCCAAAGGGTGGCTATGGGACAGACTTATCCTTGAGGCAGTAATATCGGGATCTGCTCAAACAGCGGGTGGAGTACCTATGGAGACGCATAAGAGTTTAGACCGACTCATTGGCCACACGGGTATTGCTACAACAGCACTGCGTCCGGCAGGGTATATAGAGGTGGGGGGTAAACGCTATGAAGCAGTCGTGGATACAGGAAGCGTCGCTATAGGTAGCTCTGTGATTGTAACTGGCCTAAGAGACTTTAGTCTCGTGGTTAAGCCTGCCTAATTTCATGTCTATCATTCTTCTTTTCTTTATCTTCGGTGTAGTTCTTCTTGCTGCCGATGTTTTTGTTGCAAGCTTCATATTAGCGATTTGTGGAGGCGCGTGTTTTGTAGGTGGCTGTTTTTCCGTGTACCAGAAATACGGATTTATGGACGCTACTCTTGCGGCCGCTGGAGCACTTCTACTTTTAGTAGGAACAGTCTATTTTGAATTAGTTATTTTACCTAAGACCCGTTTCGGAAAAGGCCTCGTTGTTGAATCCACATCAGGTACTTCGGTAAAACCTTTAGCCAGTGCTGATATTATTGGTAAATTAGGTGAAGCACTTACTACACTTGCTCCAAGTGGCTATATTCAAATTGAAGGTCGCCGCTATGACGCATTTTCTCAATCAGGCCATGTCACAAAAGGAACTCAAGTTCTTGTTGTAGGCCTGGATAATTTTCGACTCATTGTATCTCAACAGTAAACATCTCCTCCCATGCCTGAACTCCCACTCATTATTATTATTCCAATCGCAATTATAGCGCTCATTATTGTTGGCGTGTTTCTTTCGTATTTCGGAACATGGCTTAAAGCGCGTCTTAACGGTGCACCCGTAAGTATTATTAACTTAGTAGGTATGCGCCTAGGTGGCGTCCCTTACGGGCTTGTTGTTTCTGCACGTATTACCGCTGTAAAGGCAGGTATTGCAGTGAGCACCGACAAGATTGCAGCTCATTTTCTAGCAGGTGGAAATGTCGTTCCAACGGTGCAGGCACTCATCGCAGCGCAAAAAGCAGGAATTACTCTAGATTGGGACCGTGCATGTGCTATCGATTTAGCTACTAAAGGATCTGGAAAATCAGTAGTCGAAGCGGTGAGAACTTCGGTTGATCCTAAGGTCATTGATTGTCCAAACCCCGACAGTGGGAGAACAACGATTGACGGCGTTGCAAAAGACGGCATCCAAGTGAAAGTTAAGGCCCGAGTAACTGTAAGAACACATCTCGATCGTTTCGTGGGTGGTGCTAAAGAGGAAACAATTATAGCACGTGTGGGTGAAGGTATTGTGACGACTATTGGTATAGCAGACAGTTATAAACATGTCTTAGAGTCTCCAGATAGTATTTCAAAAACGGTTTTAGCACGAGGTCTTGACGTTGGTACGGCGTTTGAAATTTTATCTATCGATATTGCAGACGTAGACGTGGGAGAAAACGTAGGCGCTAAACTTCAAGTAGCTCAAGCCGAAGCAAATAAAAATATGGCTCAAGCCCAAGCTGAAATTAGGCGTGCTGCAGCGGTTGCTCTCGAGCAAGAAATGAAAGCGAGGGTTCAAGAGATGCAAGCTAAAGTTGTTGAATCACAAGCCCAAGTTCCTCTCGCAATGGCCGAAGCGTTCCGTAGTGGCCGTTTAGGGGTAATGGATTATTACAAGATGGAAAATATTCAGGCTGATACAGCTATGCGTAATTCTATTTCTCAGCCAGAAACTAAGAAATAAAATTTACGTTTCATTCTTTTATGGCTGCTGATCAAGATCCTGTTTCATGGCTTCTCGGAAATAGAGAAATTATGGTTGGTGTCTTTATGCTTATTGCGTGGGCAATGCGTAAGGGGGGTCTTACTAAAGAAAAAGAAAATTCGGCTGCAAAGTCTCAGCAGCCGAATACTCAAGACAGTGAAGCGTTTGAGCGCACGCGCCGTATTCAAGACGAGGTACGGCGTAAGATTAATGAGCGTAAGAATGGAGGTTTTACTGAGCCTATTTCTATTCCCTCGGAGCGCGAGCCGCTACCACCACTTATGGCTCCTAGGCCTATTGCAAGTTCACCAGCAGATATGTTTGGTGAATTACTGCAGCGCAGATTTGTAGATCCAGAACCGATTAAGACTGAAGTTGAAGCTCCCGATCTAGAGCTACAAGCAACGCTTGAAAGACAAAAGCTACTCGACGCTAAAATACGTGAATTAAGTATGGCAACGCGTGAAGCGAAATTAAGTGTAGCTGAACAGGAATCTAATACCGCAGCAAATGAAGCGTTTATTATTCCTCAATCAAGGCAGGCTTTTTCCTGGATTTCGGAATTGCGTGATCCAAAGAATGCGCGTCGTGCTATGGTACTGCGTGAAGTACTTAATCCACCTCTTGCTTTACGTTAGTAGGGATTACGGAGCAGGAAGCTGCGCCTGACTTGAAACATTCTGAGTGCCGGACTTGTAAGGCATAGCGTAACGTTTCCCGCGTACTTCAAGCGCTAAATTGTCTCCACTGCTGGCCTGGATTGTAACCTTGGCGGTCCAAGGTATAGTTTGGGTTTGGCCTTTGATTAAACTACCTTCAAACACGATTTGACCTGCTGCTGTAGTAACTCTGACTTGAACATTTGCTAAAGCGATTAGCTTGAAGTTTTGATCTGATGTATAGTGTACAACAGGTTGTACGGTATGCACCTTTGGAGGGACGGTAGGCTCAAATAAGGATCTAGCTATCCATAAAATAACTACCACGATTAATACAGCAACGAGCGCTATACCTCCTTTAAAGACAAGATTTGGGTTTATACTTTGTTTTGGAGGAAGCCCGCTTGGAGAATGGCGGGGGTAGCGAGGTACGCGTGTTTCAGTTGATTTTGTTTCCGAAGCAGTGACAGGAGGTGGAGTCACGCTAGCTGGATCTGCATCCGGGGAAGCCACACTTAAATCCATACGGCCGTATACCTCTCGGCTTGGTTGCTTAGGACGTGTATCTGCGCCTGCAAGTGCGATATATTCTTCTACAATACGATCGGCAGGTAATTCCAGATACAGGGCGTAGGACTTAAGGAATCCCTTCACGTAGATAGGATTAAGCTTTAAGTTAAACTGGTTTGTTTCGAACCGCTGAAGATAGTCCCCCCTGATCTTCGTTGCGTCTGCAGCCTCGCGTAGTGAAATACCTTTCTTCTTACGGGCTTCTTCTAGGCGTTCACCAATGGTCTGCATGAAATAGGGATTAGTGGGTTTTTAGGCGTAAGTCACCATCAAAGAATAGCACACCTTGGCCTACATATTATCGAGATCAACCAAGATTTCGCGAGGGCTAGAGCCGTTTTCAGGCCCTACGATGCCTTTATCTTCCATCATTTCCATGATACGTGCGGCCCTGTTATAGCCAATTGAGAGTCTGCGTTGGAGCATAGAGGTACTTGCCCGCTTGGAGGCACGAAGCACATCTAGGGCTTGTTTGTAGAGCTTTTCATCTCCGCCCATTTCACTGGTTTCTTCTTCCTCATCTCCTTCATCGCTTGCAGCACGGTCAATGCGTGCTTGAACCTCTTGGGCATAGATTGGAGGATCGTTATTCTCTTTGAGATAATCTACCAAGCCTTGAACTTCTTCATCCGCTACAAAGGCACCTTGTGCTCGCACGATGCGTGATGTACCGGGCGGAGTGAAGAGCATGTCTCCACGGCCAATGAGAGTTTCTGCACCCTTTTGATCTAATATCGTGCGAGAATCGATTTGGGATGCGACCTGGAATGCAATACGCGAGGGAAGATTTGCTTTAATGACTCCGGTAATAACATCCACAGATGGACGTTGTGTCGCTATGATTAAGTGAATACCAGCTGCACGTGCAAGCTGTGCAAGACGTGCGACATTACTTTCAATTTCAGCGGGTGCTACCATCATCAAGTCAGCTAATTCGTCAATGATAACAACAATGTAGGGTAGTTTGTCTGGTACTACTATACCATCATCAACTGCGAGTGGGTCTAGACCCGCAAGTGATCCTTGGACTGGCTCAGGTGGAAATTCTGGTTCAACTAATTTTTTACGTGTGTTAAAACCAACGATGTTACGTACATTAACTTTTGCAAAGATTTGATACCGCTGTTCCATTTCGCTGAGTAGCCACTTAAGCGCTCCAGGTACTTTCTTAGGCTCAGTCACTACAGGAATGAGCATGTGGGGCAAGCGGTTGAATATTTTAAGTTCAACGACCTTAGGATCCACCATTAGCAAGCGAACATCCTTAGGACTTTTTGAATAGAGAATCGATGCAACTACTGCATTTATACATACCGATTTTCCTGAGCCTGTAGCACCTGCAATTAGCAAATGAGGCATCTTCGTTAAATCTGAAATGAGCGCTTTACCAGAAACGTCTTTTCCAAGTGCGATAGGTAGTTCTGCTTTTGCGGAAACCCAGTCTTCGCTTTCGAGAATTTCACGTAAACCAACTGGTGTTGGATTAGCATTAGGCACTTCAACACCCACGGCAGCTTTACCAGGAATAGGTGCTAAAATACGAACAGACTGTGCGCGCATTCCTAATGCAATATTTTTATCTAAGCCCGAAATTTTTTCTACACGTACACCGGGTGCAGGAATTAATTCATAACGCGTGATAACAGGACCTACGTGAATTTCACCTAAGGAGACTTCAACACCGAATTCACCCAGAATACGTAAAAGATTTCCTGCGTTAATACGGTGCTCCTCTTCACTGCTTGAAGCAGAAATTTTAACTTGTTCTTTAAGGAGTTTAAGGGGAGGAAATTTATAATTATCGCTTGTACTAATTGCAATTGGAGCACGTGCTTTCTTAGGTTCTTCTTGTTTAACGATATTAAGCTCAATTTTCTTTGGCTTATCGAGTGGGGGCTTAGCTGCTCCCTTGACCGTTTCATCGTCCTCTTTTAGGGCAGCAATCTTAGCAGCTGCACTTGACTTAGAATTAGGAAATGAACTCATGTCTCCTCCTTTAGGAATGAGTACATTTTTATTGGTAGGACCAATAGGTTCGAGAACGAGTGCTCGCGCTTCGGGTTTAGGTTGATCTTTGAGAACTACTTTTGGTTCAGTAGGTACTACTAAAGGTTCAGCGCGTTCTTTACGTTCCGTGAACAGGGAATCTTTCCATGCAGCAAGTGCGGCCAATGCCTTTTCAAATTCTTTACCGATGTCCTTAGTGAAAACAAACATCAGCGCTATGACATAGGTTGTGCCGAGTATAAGCAGTGTTCCAAATCCGCCTAATGACTCCGACAGGAGATGACCATATAGAATTTGGCCTACATCACCGCCAGGACCGTTTGGAAAATAATCTGATACACCACCAAACATAGGTGCTATACCTGTGACTGTGATAATACAGACAATCATTGCAGCAATGCGTGTAGCTCCAAGTCTGCGTGCATTGCGAAGACCTAAGTACGATGCCCATCCTAAAAAGATTGGAACCCACCAACACGCAGCACCTATAAGATAAAGTAGGCACCATACGATATCTGCTCCAATCCACCCCATGATGTTTCTCGTAGGACTTGTCTGTCTAATCGTACTTTGAGTCACATCATAATCGATTAATGCTAGACTCAAGTAGATGGCCAACACTGCGCATACCACCGCTACAATCCAATTAGGTTGAGGACGGGGAGCGGCTGTAGAGCCAATTGCTTGTAAGGGACTTTCGGGCTTAGACTTAGCCATTCTTGGTGGAAACCTCACGCTAACACGAAGTTCGGTCAAATGTAAACCAACCTGCAAGTAAAGCTTCTTTGTTTCATTGTATTTCTTACTTAGATTCGCTCTAATCTTGGCCAGCTAAAATTTTTTAAGTGCTCTCCCTGTCAGTATGCCGATATGAACGAATTTTTCCGCTTTAAACCTATTTATCAAGAACGCGTTTGGGGTGGAATATCCCTTAAAACGACCTTTAACCGTTCTATTCCAGATAAGGCACCTATCGGTGAAAGTTGGGAGTTAGTAGACCGTAAAGAAGCGCAATCTGTTGTAGAAGTAGGCACCTATGCTGGTTTTACTCTTAGGGATTTGATTGAGCGTCACGGAGAACACGTGATGGGACCTGATTATCCTACAGATCTTCCCTTTCCTATTTTGGTCAAGTGGCTTGATTGCCGCGAGCGCTTAAGCCTACAGGTTCACCCGCCTGCATCTATTGCTGAATCCTTGAAGGGCGAGCCTAAGACTGAAAATTGGTATATTGCTGATACCTTGCCTAGTGCTCAGCTCATTGTAGGACTTAGACAGGGAGTAACACGGGATCAGTTTGAAGCAGCGATTAAGGAGGGAACTCTCGAGTCTTGTGTGCACCATTTTCCTGTTGCTGTAGGGGATTCTATTTTAGTTCACAGTGGTCAAGTACACGCGATTGATGCGGGTAATCTAATTTTAGAAATTCAGCAAAATTCCGATACAACGTACCGTGTTTATGACTGGGGAAGAGTCGGGCTTGATGGTAAACCACGAGCACTTCATGTTGAGCAATCCCTTAAATCTATTGATTGGACTAATTTTGAACCTGAACCCTTACGAGGTGCGCCAACCTCTGGAGTAATTGCAGAGTGTGATGAATTTACGATCAGGCGTCTTGTGTTGGGAGCTGGAGAAAAAATGCTTTTTCAGGCCGGTGAGCAACCGCGCATTATAAGCATGGTAAGTGGTTCGGCCCATGTACATATCTTAGGAAAAGAGGGTAAGGGATTAGGGCCAGAATCTATTATTGCGTTAGAGCGAGGTGCCAATGGGCTACTTCCTTATGCTTCTACCTGCGAAATCACTGCAGAAACTATAACGATACTTCTTATTACAGAGGACTTTACGTAATATTACGTTTAAGTCTTCGGGAGCGCTTGAAGATTTTACCTTCGGTGATTCATTATAGCTAAACGACATGACAACTTCTGATTCCAAAGATAATCCAGAAACGCAACAGCCCGTGATTGATCACGCTCCACAGGCAGACTCACCTGCTGAGCCTGCTGGCGATAGTACTGCGCAACAAATCGAAGCGCTTAAAAAAGAAGCTGCAGCCGCCCAGGACCGTTATTTACGGTCCGTAGCCGATCTCGAAAATTTCCGGAGACGAGTTTTGCGAGAAAAAGAAGAATTACGCCAAAGTTCAGCTGCTCGCATTGTAGAAGACACACTCCCTGTTTTTGATAATCTAATCCTTGGGTTACAGGCAGCAAAACAACCTAATGCCGATCTCAAGACATTAACCGGTGGTATTGAAATGGTACTTCAACAATTTAAAAGTGCTCTTAGTAGTCATGGTCTTGTTGAATTAAATCCGTTGGGAAAACCTTTTAATCCCCACGAACAAGAAGCACTTTCTCACGAAGCAAGTACAGAGGTTCCCGCTGAGCATGTTCTGCGTGTGGTAAGAACTGGGTTCACATTAAATGCACGCTTACTGCGCCCTGCAGCAGTTGTTGTATCGAGCGGGCCTGAGGTTAAATAATAGTTTTAGAGAAATAATTCATGGCTAAAGAAGATTTCTACGACCTACTTGGTGTTGACAAAAACGTTTCTGCGGAAGACTTAAAAAAAGCTTACCGAAAGAAAGCGATTCAATTTCACCCAGATAAAAATCCAGGCAACAAACAGGCTGAGGAAACCTTCAAAAAAGTTTCAGAGGCTTATGAGGTGCTCAGTGATGCTGATAAAAAAGCGGCTTACGATCGCTACGGACACGCGGCGTTTCAAGGCCCTGGTTCAGCTGGATCACGTGGTGGTGCAGGGGGGCAAGATCCCTTCGATATCTTTAGAGATGTGTTTAATCAGGGGGGTGGAGCAGGCGGTGGAATCTTTGACGAAATGTTTGGGGGAGCTTCTCGAGGTGGCGGTGAACAGGGTACTGATGGAGCAGATTTACGCTACGACCTAGAAATTACTCTCGAAGACGCTGCGCGCGGTTTAGATAAAGATATTTCCTTTAAGAAATTATGTGAGTGTGATCACTGCACGGGTTCGGGTGCAGAGCCAGGTTCCAAAAAAACAACCTGTCCTACGTGTAAAGGAGCAGGTCAGATTAGACGCTCAGGTGGCATTATTGTATTTACCCAAACGTGTCCTACCTGCGGTGGTGCTGGAAAGAAAATAGAAAAAGCATGTACGGTATGTCGTGGCGAAGGCAGAACGCCTAAGACCTCTAAAATTCATTTACGTATTCCTGCAGGTGTAGAAACCGGTTCTCGCTTAAGATCCTCAGGTAATGGTGAATCGGGTACTGGAGGAGGATCTGCTGGAGATCTGTATGTTGTTATTTCAGTTAAAGAGCATGAGCTCTTTGAGCGCCAAGGTGATGATTTATTTTGTGAAATACCGATAAAATTTACACTCGCTACTATGGGCGGAACAATTGAGGTGCCTACCTTATCGGGCAAAGCTTCACTTAAGATTCCTGCAGCTACTCAAAGCGGTACTACTTTTAGAGTTAGAGATAAAGGTCTTCCAAACTTACGCGGAGGGCGCCAGGGCGATCAATTAGTCCGTGTTCAAGTTGAAGTACCTACTACATTATCTTCAGAGCAGCGTAAGCTTCTTGAAGAATTTGCAAAAATTAGTGGTGACGCAAACGAACCTACCTCGAAAAGTTTCTTTGAAAAAGCAAAGAAGTTCTTTTGATGTTAGGAGTCAAACGCTGTAGCGATAAGTACGCTCTGTTGTATGAACCTCAAAAACCCTAAACTTTTTAGTCTCGCAGGAGCGTGTTCTTTTAGGGGTACGCTTAAACGTAAACATAAAAAAGTTGTACTAACAAATGGGGTATTCGACTTACTGCATCCAGGCCATCTTTCTTACCTTCAAAAAGCAGGTGACTTAGGAGAGCTCTTTATAGCATTAAATTCAGATAAAAGTGTTAGGGCCTTAAAAGGTAAGCATCGTCCTATATTAGGAGAGAAGGAAAGAGCTTATGCTTTAGGTCAGCTTCAGCAGGTAGCTGCTATCTTTATATTTAGACGTGAAAGACTCACTCAGGAGATTTTAAAATTAAAACCTGATATTTATGTTAAGGCAGGAGATTATACCTTACAGACATTGAATCCGCTTGAGCGAGCCGCGCTAGAAAAAGTAGGCGCTAAGATTATTTTTTTACCTTTTTTAAAAGGGTTTAGTACTACCCAGCTGATTGCTCGCATTCAAGCTGCGGGTAGTGTGTAAATACATCTTCTTATGCGAATTGTTATTTTAGGCTCAGGCCGAGGAAGTAATGCTGAAGCTATTCTTAAAGCTCAAGTTGCAGGACAGTTGGGTAAAGCTAAAGTGGTGGGTATCATTTCGGATAAATCGGATGCAGGTATTCTGGCCTTAGGGTCACGTTTTGGTGTGCCAGCTCACTGGGTTGATGCTTCTCCCTTTAAAACCAAATTAGAAGGTGCCGGGGAAGAGCGTTATATTGCCGCTGTGCGTAATTATTCTCCTGACCTTGTTGTCTTAGCTGGTTTTATGCGAGTCGTTAAACCTGCTTTCTTGATGGCTTTTCATAAAAAAATTATAAATTTACATCCAAGTCTTTTACCACTTTTCCCCGGATTGGATGGTATTGGTCAAGCTCTGCGTAGTGGTAATAAAGAGACGGGTTGCACGGTCCATTTTGTTACTGCTGAAGTAGACGGAGGTCCGATTCTTGAGCAGGCTCATGTTTCGATTGATAAAGGAGAAACTATAGAATCGTTATCTGCTAAAGTACATGCAGCGGAGCATAGTTTACTCCCGCGCGTTATTGCGCGTTTAAGTACCGAAGGTTATAATTGATGGATACTATAAACGTTGGCTTAGTTGAGGTAAAATGGGGAATAGACCCTACTAAAACGGATTGGATCGACGACGTTTTACTCGAACACGGTATTCAAAATTGGAGTATTCTTGAGGATGCCATTACGCGTAAGGCTTGGATTGTAGGTATTTTTCCATCCAAAGCAGACGCAGAACGAGAATCTGCGTCGCTTAGCGAATTACTAGGTGAGTTTAAGCTAGAGAAGAGTGAACAGCGTTTACTCCCTGATTGTGATTGGAAGGAAAGTTATAAAGTTCATTTTAAAGCATGGCAGTTTGGTCACTTGCACTGGGTTCCTATTTGGGAAAAAGAGAATTTTAAACTTCCTAAAGATAATACTGTTTTGTGGCTTGATCCTGGACTTGCTTTTGGTACAGGAAATCACGAAACAACACGGCTTTGTATAGAGCGTCTTATCGCATATAATTCATCGTTAGACGAAGTGTTACGTAAGAAAAAGGAAACACTACGTGTGATTGATGCAGGATGTGGCTCCGGTATTCTTGCACTATCAGCTGCCTTACTAGGATTTTGTAACATATATGGCTTCGACTTAGATCCCGAGGCAGTACGCGTAAGTTTTGAAAATGCTGATTTAAATGATCTTACCGGTAGGGTTCCTTTCAAGACAGCAGGACTTGAAGATGGACTACTCAATGAAAAAGCGGATGTTTTACTAGCGAATATTCAAGCAGATGTACTCATGCGTTATGCAACTGTGTTGACTCAGAGTGTTGCTAATGGAGGCGTACTTATATTAAGTGGTATACTCGCTCTTGAAAGAGACGCTGTGCTCAATGTTTTCAATCAAACTGTTCCAACATGGCATAGTGAGTCTAAGATAATGGGAGAATGGTCGGACATTCTTCTAGTAAAACCTTAACTTAAGAGTGATCTTAAGTCAGCGATAGAAAGCTTAGCTGCTGCAGCCTCACTTGCTTCAAAAACATCGGCTAAGAGCGTTCGCTTTTCTGCTTGAAGGCCAAGTACCTTTTCTTCAACCGTACCCGACGCAATCAGTTTGTAGCTTGTTACCACTTTAGTTTGGCCAATACGGTGAGCTCGGTCTGTGGCTTGAGCTTCTACGGCTGGATTCCACCAGGGATCATAATGAACCACAGTATCTGCACCAGTTAGATTAAGTCCCGTTCCACCCGCTTTTAGAGAGAGTAAGAAAATAGGGACTTGGGCCGTTTTTTGGAATCGGTCTACTTCAGCTTGACGGGCTTTCGGTGTCATTGATCCATCTAAATAACAACTTTCAATCTCATGTGCGGTTAAATCTTCGCGCAGTAAATTAAGGAGTGTTGTAAATTGTGAAAAAACGAGAATACGGTGACCATCATCAATTGCTTCGGATATTAATTCTCTGAATGCTTCAAGCTTAGCTGAATCTGGAGTGACCTCGGCTAATTCGCCCGCAAGTGTACCTTCAGCAGGTTTTGATTCTTCCGACTGAATAAGACGCGGATCACAGCAAATCTGGCGTAAGCGTAAAAGCTGAGTTAAAGCAGCCATACGTATATGGCCTTCGCCCGCACCTTTAGCTGCGAGATCAATTAATTCTTTTTCACCTTTTTGCTGAACGGCTTGATACATTTTCTTTTGCTTTGGTGTTAACTCACACCAAATAACTTGTTCAAGTTTAGCTGGTAACTCAGGTGCAACAGAGCCTTTCGTACGTCTTAAAATATACGCTGCTGTTTGTACTCTTAATCTAGCATCATGCCAAGCACGGTCGGGACCCCGTACGCCAGGCGGTATTTTATCTATAAAACCGGGAAGAATGAATTCAAATAAAGAACGTAAGTCTTCGAGTGAGTTCTCAACGGGAGTACCCGTTAAAACAAATCGACTTGGTGCACTAATAGATCTTAAAGCGCGTGCATTTTGAGACTGTCTATTTTTGATGTGTTGCGCTTCATCAGCGATAGCGCACGCGAAATCAAATTCTGAGAATGTTTTACCATCTCGTACGAGGGTGCCGTAACTCGTAATCACGATATCGAATTCTGTTAATGCTTTAACATCCGTTACACGTTTTGCTCCGTGATGAACAAATGTTTTTAAATGGGGGGCGAAGCGTTCGACTTCACGTCGCCAATTTTCAAGGAGTGAAGCAGGGCATACGACCAGACAGACACATGGTTTATTTGCTTTAGCTTCACTATTTACTGCTACAAGTAATGCAATCGCTTGAAGCGTTTTACCTAAACCCATTTCGTCAGATAAAATTCCTCCCAAATCGTTTTTGTAAAGATGCCAGAGCCAAGCAGCGCCTAATCTTTGATAGGAGCGCATTATATTATCTAGCGTATCTGGGAGTGGAGCTGCCTTAAGCGCTGAAATATTACGTAGCGCTGCACTGCGTGCTTTCCAAGTTGCAGGCGGCTGAAAGCCAGGAGCAATTGTTTCTACTAAGGTTTCTATCTCAACTAAACGCGTTGAGGCTATTCGCTGCGTTCTGCGTGTTGTTACACTTGCTGTACCGTCTTTAGATAGGGCACGCTGGGCATCGCCTAATGTTTTAAGTTTAGCTGCGTCAATTAAGATGACTTTACCTTCGGACTCTACATAGGATCGTCCCGTCATTAGTGCAGAATGGATATCTGTTTGTTTTGCAGAACCTGCTTTTAGCTCTAAGGTTACATCAAATTCTTTTCCTGCAGCGGTTGCCGTGCACGCTATTTCTGCTGGCTGTAAATGAGCTGTATTTTTCTCGAAATTAGGGAGAACGTTTGCTCCAAATTCACCGCGTAAGCGTGTTCCATATTTAGCGAGAAAATTAAGGGTCTTATGTCTGTCTCTTAACCACCACTTACCATTTGATGGTTCTGCAACAAATCCATGAGATTTGAGCATTTCTAGAACAGCTGAATACCGTGAGTGTTCACGGGAAGGTAACGTTATAGCGAGAAAATGTTCAGATCCATCTACCGTTGCTGGTGTAGGACCAGAATCTTCATCATCAGTATCAAAATTAGCAGGAATTTTAGAGCGTAACATAGCGGTTAGCTTATATGTCGACAGAGGTTTCTCTTACTGGTGCCCATAAATTAAGTGGGCTTATTGTATTGCACTCAAAGCAAGGAGAAGCAGTAAACTGTGCACCGCAACTTACGCAGGAACCAACTTTGTTAAACATATCGAATTTTTGTTTGCAAACGGGACAGGTCCAATGATTTCCAACGGGAGGGGCGGTTTTGCACGAAGGACAATGGTAGCCAGCGCGGCGAGGAGCATCCGTAATTTTTGAAAGTGAAAGCGCTCGTTTAAGACCCGACCAACTTTGAGATAAGAGAAAAGCTCCCATGAGAAGATACCATATTTGCTGCGCTCCAGAATAGAGTGCAACCGCAACAAAAATAATTATTCCAATAATACCGAGTGCACTTGCGATTAAAAGACTGCGAGCTCTACCAAGCGGAAACCATAAAATAGATCTTAAAATTTGACCACCATCCAATGGGTAAATGGGAAGAATATTAAAAAAGAGTAGTCCGTTATTTATCCAAATAATATTATGTAAAAATTGATAGAGATCCTGACTATAGCTGCGGTCTCCAAAGCCCAGAAAAGTTAAGAAATGGGGTAAAAGCCACAGCAGTGGAGCTAAAACGATATTAACTAAAGGACCTGCAAAAATTGTCCACAAGGTAGCTCCAGCTCTTTGGGGTGGAGATACGTAGGCAACACCACCCAGTGGCCAGAGTACGACTTGATCTGCCACACCGCCAACGCTACGACATGCTAAGGCGTGACCAAACTCGTGGGTAAGTACAATTAAAAATAAGCAAAGATACTCGAGAATGTTCCATGCTGGAGAATGGTACTCGGCCGTACGCTGCGAGAGTTCAATGGCAGCTATTAAGAACCATGACCAGTGAAGGTAGACATCTATTGAAAGAATGCGGAACAGGTGAAACGATCCTTGGCGGGTCGGCATAAGTGGAGTGTTATTTCTTGAGATTTAACGACTCTATGCCAACCCAAATGCACTTACTTTAGGTATTTATCCGCAAAACGAAGAAATGTTGACCAATCTGATGCTAAAATTGCATGGCCTCCTGTATGAAAGTAAAACCCAAGATCTCCAGAAATAAGAGGTGTGTCTACCGGTGGACCGTCTGAAATACCTAAACCTTTTTTTCCAAACAACCTGTACACGGGACCTGCGTTAACTTCTGCAAGAAATTCTCCTTTTGGATCTGCCCATAAATCTTGTGTGCCACCGGTGATAAAAACGGGATGGGGAGCGTTTAACGCTATAATCATATGGGTATCTACAGGCATAGAATCCCATTTTCCTCTAAATTTTTGTATATTAGCACAGAATTGGTAAGAGAAACGTTCTGCCATATCATCGACAGTTTCACCAAAATCACGACGCGCTAAGGAGGTGCCTAGTTCTCCTGCGCAACTCGAAAAAACAAGAGCTAAACGTGTATCTTGAGCACCCGCCCAAATTACTGTTTTTCCAAGTCGTGAATGACCAATTAACGCAATTTTTTTAGAATCAATAGAGGAATCGTTTACAAAATAATCTATAATTCTACTTAATCCCCAAGACCAAGCGTTGATTGCTCCCCAGTCTTGTGGGTTAGGCTCAGTTTGTCCGGCATCTAAAGCTAAAGCGCGAACACCGATAGGTCTATCTGGTTTATTCCAAGGCATATCGGGCTCTATGTCTGTGTAACGTACAATCGCATAACCATAGCCATGAGCCAGTATGGTATTAATAGGACCTAATTCATTTAATTCAGTTCTTCGTTTTACATCAGCATGAGTAGTATCTGCTTTAATGGGATAAGCACCAGCAAACGTGACATGAATTAAAAGTGGACAGGGTTTTTGTGTCTGAGAAGGAAGATAAATAATAACATGAGCTAGTGTGCTTTTAGTCTTAGATCTAAAACGTACCGTTAGCGTTTTTCTAATTGCAGTGGAGTTGAATAAACCCTGCTCAGTGCTACTGACTTCATAACTGACTGAAGGTGCTGTTAGGGGAACATGACCGTAAATATTATCTTCATAGAGTGTTATAATTTCTGGACGTCTTTTTGTTAACCAATCCGCTTCGTTTATAACAGGACTTCCATTATTTAGACTGAGCAAAGGAGGTAATGTATAGGCTCCTGTTTTAGACTCATCGTAATTGGTGAGATGTCCCGTTGCAGCTCGTTTAAGTGTATTACCATTTTTATCTTTTAGGATGACTTGGCTCTGGGGCAACTGAGCAATTAGGGTGAAAGGTAAAAGTACCAATGTGATCACAACTATGCATGAAAAGGGGTTTTGGCGCATGGTTTTAGGTTAAAGCGTTATACGATCAAGGTCGATAGTATAGACTAAAATTAGAGCTCCTTCGGTGTGGACAACAGTACGAGGCAACTTTATGGTTTTTACTATGAATACGCTCAAAAAACTCTTCGAACAGAATCGAGCTTGGGCTGATAAAATGTTCAAGCAGGATCCTGATTTTTTTTCTAAATTAGTAAAACAACAATCGCCTGAATACTTATGGATTGGATGTTCCGATAGTCGAGTTCCTGCAAATGAAATTGTTGGATTAATGCCGGGTGAACTCTTCGTTCATCGTAATGTTGCAAACGTAGTTGTTCACACAGATTTAAATTGTCTGAGTGTAATCCAGTTCGCAGTAGATATGCTTAAAATTAAGCATATTATGGTTGTGGGACACTACGGGTGCAGTGGCGTAAGTACTGCGTTAAAATGCGAACGAGTTGGACTTGCTGATAATTGGCTTAGGCATGTGCAAGACGTGCGAGAAAAACATGATGCCTGCATTTGCGGAATAAAAGGAACCTCCCTCCAAATCGATCGTTTATGTGAGCTCAACGTTATTGAGCAGGTTTCTCATGTGTGCCAAACTTCTATTGTGCGTGATGCATGGCATCGCAATCAATCCCTGACTGTCCATGGTTGGGTTTATGGTATTAGTGATGGCAAATTACGTAATTTGAATTGTGAAGCATCCAGCCCAGCAGAAGCTGCTGAAAGCTATAAAAGTGCTATTGCTGAATTAGCAGCAGGCGTGTAACGCCACGTCTAGAAATTTATGAGTGAATCTCCTGTTATTGTTTGGTTTAGACGCGATCTTAGAATTCAAGACAATTTAGCGCTGAATGCTGCTTTGCAGCGTGAAGTTCCTGTTATTGCTGTTTATATTCATGATGAGCCCGGTGAGGGGAGATGGAAAAGTGGAAGAGCTTCGCTTTCTTGGCTTCATTATTCACTTTTAAGTCTCGCTGATTCATTCAAAGAAAAAAAATCAGAATTATTAATTTTTGAGGGCGATTCGCTTACTGTTCTAAATTCACTTATAGCTAAAACAGGTGCTACAAGCGTGTATTGGAACCGAAGATATGAACCAGAAATTATAAAACGAGATTCTGCTATAAAAACAGAACTTTCTTCACAGGGTATCGATGTTAAAAGCTTTAACGGCTCCTTGCTGCATGAGCCGCATACAATTGCTAATAAATCTGGTTTACCCTTCCAGGTCTTTAGTCCTTTCTGGAAACATTGTTTAACGCTTGATAAAGATGCTGCAGTCGAATGTACGACTAAAGTATTTAAACACTATGCAGGTACGCTTAAAGGGGTAAAAATTGAAACCTTGGGTTTACTGCCAGACCGTGGTTGGGATAAATCATTCTATATTAATTGGACTCCCGGTGAAGTGAGTGCACGCGATAGACTCAAAAAGTTTTTAAGTGTATCTGCTGCTGAGTACAAAGATCAGCGTAATTTTCCTGCAGTCGCTGGAACCTCAGGTATGTCTCCTCATTTACACTTTGGAGAAATTAGTCCTAGGCAAATATGGAAAGCGTGTCTTGGATTAGTAGCTGGTGACTTTTCAAGTTTGAATCGGGGTATTACTCATTTTATAAGTGAAGTAGGCTGGAGAGAGTTTGCTTATCATCTCTTATTTCACTTTCCGCATACGCCTACCAAAGCTCTACGTTCAGAGTTCAATCACTTTCCATGGAATGATGATGCTGCAGGGCTTAAAGCCTGGAAAAAAGGCATGACCGGTTATCCCATAGTAGACGCTGGAATGCGTGAACTTTGGACTACAGGTTGGATGCATAATAGAGTTCGTATGATAGTCGGCTCTTTTTTAGTAAAAGATTTACTTTTAGATTGGAGAGAAGGAGCTGACTGGTTCTGGGATAAACTTATAGATGCCGATCTTGCCTCTAACACAATGGGTTGGCAGTGGGTGTCTGGAAGTGGTGCTGATGCAGCTCCCTATTTTAGGATTTTTAATCCAATTCTTCAGGCACAGAAATTTGATGCTGAAGGTGTCTATATACGTAAGTGGGTTCCTGAGATAAGTAAACTTCCTAACACATTCCTGCATCAACCTTGGACTGCTCCGTTGGGTGTATTGGAATCTGCCGGTATTAAATTAGGGCGCGATTATCCCAAGCCAATTGTGGATCATGGAGAAGCTAGATATGCTGCGCTGGAAGCATTGAAAAAAATCAAGAAGGCTTAATTTTACCAAAAATCGGTATCTAATAAAATAAAACTGTAATTGAAATGTTATCTATTGTGTGCGTCATGAAATAACGCATTCAAAATGAAAATTCCGTCAACAAAGTTTGAATTAAGTTCACGTCGCGATTTTATATATACAAGTGCACTCGCTCTATCATCTTTAGTAGCTGGTGTGAAAGCTGCAGAACTAGTACCAGAGACTAAGCCGATAATAGCTTTCTCTAAACCTTTTCAGCACCTAGGACCTGATGATACAGCAGCATTTGTTGAAAATATTGGCTGGAGTGGCATTGAGTGCCCTGTAAGAAGCAAAGGGCATATCGATCCTGTACGTGTTTTTGATGATTTACCTCGTTTTTTAGACGCATTTAAACGTAGAAATCTATCTATCCCAATATTAGTAACGGATATTACAGATATACACCAACCCCACGCAGAGCAGGTTTTAAGAGCAGCCTCACAGCTTGGCATAAAGATTATACGCCTAGGACCAACGCGTTATGTGCCGGATAAATCTATAGAAACTCAAATTACCGAAATATCCAAACGATTGAAGGATATTGGAGACGCTTGCGCTGAGTTAAATATAAAAGCAGGAGTTGAGAATCATGAAGGGGCTACTATGTTTGCAGCTCCTATATGGGATGCCTACACTGCAATTAAGACAGCTCATTCAAATAATTTAGGGTTTTGCTTTGATATTGGTCATGCAACAATTGAGGGAGGAGTATCGTGGCCTACACAGGCGCGTATTGTTGAGCCATATTTACTTTCTGTCTATGTTAAGGATTTCACTTGGATAAAAGGACCCAAAGGGTGGAAGCCAAAATGGTGTAATTTGGGTGAAGGAATGGTGGACAGCGGATACGTTAAGCATTTACAAAAAATCGGGTTTAATGGTCCTCTGTGCCAGCATCACGAATATGTGTTAGGCGATCAAGAGTCTATGACTAAGCATATGAAGCATGATCTGAAAGTACTGCGTACTTGGTTAGCTTAAAATCAAAATACTTTAACTATAGTCCGTGCAAGGTACGTTCTTTTCTATAGAGTAGTGGAGTGGTACCTACAGTTTTCTTAAATACTTCAATAAAGTGTTTAGATTCTGAGTGGAATACCTTACTGGCTATCTCTTCAACGCGTAAAGTTGACGAGGTTAGAAAGGACTTAGCTAATTCTATTCTTACACGTGTAAGTTCTTTCTTTGGAGATCGACCAATGGATTCCTTAAAGCGTCTAAATAGTGAGCTTCTTGAAATTGGTATATCGTTTAGCAGATGTTCTATATCTGTATTTTCACATGCTTTTTCCAGAATTCTTTTAGTTATAAGCGAAACAATAGGATCTGATACTGCAGTAAAGTCTGTTGATTGGCGAATAATCAGACCGCGTGGTTCAAACAATAATGGCTTAGTTGGTGCTTTTTCACCTTTCATTAACTTATCGAGTAATGCAGCGGCCTCATAGCCTATACGCTCTGGATATACATCAATACTTGATAATTGAGGACTGGATAAGTTGCAAAGGAATGGGTCATTATCTATACCAAGAATTGCGATTTCATCAGGTACGATTAATTTTATTCTACCGCATGCATCAATGAGTTGTTGTCCTTTATCATCATGACACGTCAAAAGTGCGGTTGGTTTAGGAAGAGCTTTTAACCAACTCCCTATATGTCTTTGTTCAGCATCCCATGATTTAAATTTTACCTTAGGATATTTATAGGTATGGCATATGTATTTTCTTTCACTAATCAATTTTGCAAATAGATCACCTTTCTCGTCCTGATTTCTATTTTCGCCTAATGGTGTTCCGCAAAATGCAAAGTTTTTATAACCGCGTTCTATGAAGTGTTCAGCTGCAAGATCCACAACCGATTGATTTGAAATAGCAACGGTTGGAAATTTGAGAGAGGGTAATGCGTTTCTTAAATCAACAACATAAGCTGAAGTTGTCGAAAGTGCTTTAGCCATTCTTTTATCATTAATACGTGCAAGTATACCATCTCCCCTCCAGTTATGTAGCCACTTAGGGGGTGGTTCACCAAGTCCTTGAGGCTTAAAGTATATAGACCAAGGTCCATGCTCTTTCTGATAGCGAATAATACCTCGCAGTATTCCTCGGCCATACTCGCGCGATGTTTCAACAAGAAGGGCTATTTTAGGTGGGCGCACAGTCTAGTTTAATTTGACCAATATGAGGTATTGAGCGAGACAAAAAAATCATTGTTAAAAAACACGTTAAGCGTAAATTTTACTGTTACTCCCCAAGTATGTTCAAACGACTTTATCTTTTGTTCATATTATTAAGTTTAAAATAAAATTACGAAATACGCTTTAATATACAATTGAGGCTTGTGTCTTGTAAGTTTAGCAGAGGGCCATTTTTAGAGAAATATACCTAGTTTTAGACACACAAAAAATACCTTATGAATAGTATAAAAACCCCCACACCCCTAGCGGCAATTATTGGCTTATTTACTTATAGCCTAATAATTATAAACGTAAGTGCTCAAAGTAGCAATAAATCTGAAACGGAAGCTAGTTCTGATGTAGTCCAGCTACCTGCTTTCGAAATTAAGTCAGAAACGGATACAGGATTTGTCGGAAAATCTTCGTTAGGATCAACTCGTATAGCTGTTGATCTCAATGAGTTACCTCAATCTGTTAAAGTTTTAAATAATGCCATGCTCCAGGCTGTTAATCCTACGAATATGCCTGATATGTTGAATTATGTCGGTGGAGCCCAAAACGGACAATTATTTATTTCTCCAGGACGTATTAACATACGTGGATTCACGGGTGATGCAGATTATGTCGACGGATTTGCTCCTCCTGCAAATTCAAATCCAGAATCTTCAATTTTTGATAGATTCGAAGTTATTAAAGGCCCATCAACTATATTTTTAGCTGCTGACGGAACGCCAGGTGGAATTGTTAACAAAATAACTAAATCTCCTTCAACCATACGTTCTACAGAAATAACAGCACAGTTAGGTATGTATGATGCTAACAGTATTGGTATTGATACTAATGGATCACTTACACCTGATAATAAACTGCTTTACCGAGTGATCGTAAATAAACACTACGATTCTTCCTTTTATGATTATTGGTATACCCATCGTTTGGATATTATGCCTGCATTATCTTATCAATTTAATGAGCAGACTAAATTGGTAGTTAAAGCGTTATATCATAAAGCTTATACGGGTGACTTCCAAGGAGTACCAATAGATCCGCGTACATTAAAGCCGTTCGATTTACCTGCTAATGCAAGTGATGCTGGTCCTGCTCCGCAACATCATCGTATTGATGAACAAAAACGACTATGGTTTAATTTTACTACACGATTTACTAATAATATTGCCTTTCATTTGAGTGGAATGACTGCAGGTGCTACTCATGATAGAAAAGTAGCCACTCCTGTGACTTGGAACGATAGCAAGAATGCTCCTGCAGTAGCTGGTTATAATGGTACGCAATCATTCCCACGCTCCAGTAGTGCTGATTATGATAATAATAATTACAGAGATCTACAGTCTGATATTAATATGAATTTTAGAACTGGATTTGCTGAACATAATTTACTTGTTGGTGGTGAAATGAGATCAAGTCCTTACCGCCGTACCACTTACTTATCAAGCGATTCAGCTTGGAATCCATACAATCCAGTACCTGATGTGTATACTGTTGACTACAACACAACAACGGCATCCGTAGCATCTCATGACACGAATAAAAGAATTTTTACATTAGAAACGTTAAAATTATTTAATAGCCGTCTACTCTTATCGGCTGGTGTAACAAGATCGCAAAGTTCTGCCGATCAACAAGACCAAATTAAAGGAACATATAGTACATTTCCCTATACGTTTCAAAAGAATTTAAAACAGTGGGGACTTGTATATAAACTATTTACTAATGTAAGTCTATTTACAGGCTACAATGAAAATTTTGCTACAAATGGTGCTGGTCTAGTGAATGGTGTATCTGCAGTCCTACCTCCTAAACAAGGCAAACAGACAGAGGTTGGTTTAAAAGCTGATTTACTTAATAAAAAATTATCTGTGAATGCAGCATACTTTGATACTCAACAGACCAATAACACAGTAGCTACTTTTCCTACAAGTACTACTAATCCAAAAACTTTAATTCCCGGAGTAATTTCTCGCGGCTTCGATGGTGATTTAAGTTTTCAAGTCAATAAACGTTTATTTCTTCTTGGCACGTTTTCATTCTACAAAGCTAAATCAGTGCTAGGACCTGCTGCAGCTGCAGTGGTTCAACCTTACTATGGCAAGATTTTAACAACTACTATTCCTGTAGATAACACAGCGCAGCAGGCGATGAGTTTATTTGTGAACTATCGTGTTGCTGCTATCGAGGGATTAAGTCTCGGCTTAGGCACTAACTACCAGTCAAAACGAGCTATCACAGACTCTGCAAATCAGTTAATGTTTGGCTATGCTAATGGTAGAATCTTATCTCAATTGAATGCTAATTATCGTTTTAATAAACATATTAAGTACAGTATGAATATTGATAACTTACTTAACCAAAAATATATTTACAGTATTCGAAGCGAGAATGTTATTATTAAAGGTGCTCCAATAGGAGTAAAAACATCTGTCTCCTATACTTTTTGATAGGATAATTTTTTAAGTTATTACCCCTGTATGAAAGTTAAATATTTAACACTAATTGTTTTAGGACTAATCAGTCTTAAATGTTTTTCTAAGGACGCTCCATTAAATGTATTATTTATCGTAGTAGATGATTTAAATACATCCATTGGTGCTTATGGTAATCCCGATGTAAAGACGCCTAATATAGATCGTCTAGCAGCACGTGGGGTAATGTTTAAAAATGCTAATACTCAATACCCGCTCTGTAATCCTAGTCGGGTATCTTTTCTCAGTGGTATTAGGCCAGAGTCAACGGGTGTATATGTTTTAAGCACTCCAGCTAGACGTGCTTTACCTGATGCAGTTATGTTACCTGAATTCTTTCGTAAAAAAGGTTATTACACGGCAGGGGCTGGTAAAGTTTTCCACTCGTTAAAGCAAAATGATACCCAGTCTTGGGATTACTACCAAGACGGCGATGGTAATGATAGTGAGGAAAAGGCAGCTATTAAAGCTCGGTATGGTGACGGTAAAGGATCAGGCGGAGACGGCTCACCTAAAGGATTTGTTTTACACTCAGATGGTGCTAACACGCGAGATGGGATAAATTCGAGAACAATTCTAAAATTAATTACTGAGAAGACTAACCTTTCAAAACCATTTTTTTTAGCTGCTGGCTTTCATAAGCCGCATCTGCCTTGGACTGCGCCGGAATCATTTTATAGCCTATATAAAGCTAATGCGCTGAGCATTCCTGATGAGCCTGATATGAAAAATATTCCAGGAATTGCTATGCAAACAGAGTTGTCAGGTTTTGCTGCACCTAAGTCGCGTAGGGAAGCGATTCGAGCTTATTACTCCTGTATATCTTTTACTGACTCTAATATTGGTAGACTACTCGACGAGTTAGATCGATTATCGTTATGGGATACTACTGTTGTAGTTATGCTTAGTGATAATGGATTTCACTTAGGTGATCATGGTGGCTTGTGGTCTAAGCTAAGCGCATTTGAGGCATCAACACATGTACCTCTTATATTTGCTGGTGCTGGTGTTCCGCATGGTGTAGTTGTTACTACACCAGTAGAGTTACTTGATGTTTACCCAACCATAGTAGATTTATGTGGATACGACAGACCTTCGGGCCTGCAAGGGGTTTCACTCCTAAGTATCATTAAAAACCCTGATAGTGCTCACCATAAACCTGCTTCTAGTATGGTTTTTCACTATGATGTTAACAACAAAGTTGATGTCCTAGGGCGCAGCGTAATTACTGATAAATGGCGCTATACAGAATGGGAGCAGGGTAAAGTTGGTCTAGAAGTTTATTCACGTGTTAATGATCCTAAGGACTACAATAATTTGAAAGATGATCCATCTATGACGGAAGCAGTTGAAATAGGTCATACTTACATCAGTAGTTTAGTAGTTCCGAAACCTGGACCAGCCAATCGTCCACGTGCACTTCTTAAGGAACCTCAGGATAACCCTTAATACAAATTATAATGACTAAGATTTATTTTAATCAAAATAACATGAAACGTATTTACTGCTTCTTCTTTTTTTTGTTTTGTTTTTCTAATTTAGCACGTAGCGAAGAAGCCAAAAAGCTTAATGTACTACTACTTATAGCCGATGACTTAAATTGTGACGTCGGTAGTTTTGGTGCTCCTGAGATGATCACACCAAATATTGATAAGCTCGCTAAAAGAGGACTCCGTTTCGAAAATGCTTATTGTCAATATCCATGGTGCTGCCCAAGTCGTTCATCTTTCATGACAGGCAGACGGCCTAATGTTACTCAAGTATTAGCTAATCCTACTCCTGACGATCCTATGGGTTATTATTTTAGGTTAACTCTGCCTAAAACTGTAACGATGCCTCAGCTCTTTAAAAATAACGGCTATTTTTCAGCTAGAGTGGGCAAGATATACCATTACGGAGTCCCAGCTGATATTGGTACATCATCCTTAGATGATTACTGGTCATGGGACCAAGTGGTAAATCCTCGCGGAAGAGATCGTGAAGAGCAGGATAAGATATTTACATTAGAACCCGGTCAATTTGGCGGCACGCTTAGTTGGCTTGCTGATAGCGAAGGTGAAGATAATGATCACTCCGATGGTATTGGAGCAACTGAAGCTATTAAGTTTTTAGAAAAATTTAAAAAAGAAAATAGGCCCTTTTTCTTAGGTATGGGTTTTTACCGACCACATACACCTTATGTTTCTCCAAAGCACTTTTTTGACTTATACCCATTGAGTAGTATCAAACTGCCTCAATTAAGTGATGATGACAAAAGCCGTAATCCTGCAGTAGCTTACGCAAGCTTTCATGAAGTACAGGATCGCATGTCTGACGATTTAAGAAGACAAGCTATACAAGGGTACCATGCATCTACCTCTTTTATGGACGCCCAAGTCGGCAGAGTTGTTGATGCCCTTGATCGCTTAGGACTATCAAAAAATACAGTAATCGTATTTATGAGCGACCACGGTTATCATTTAGCTGATCACGGCTTGTGGCAAAAACAGAGCCTTTTTAATCGGAGTACACATGTACCTGTGATTATTGTAACACCAAATAGTAACGTTGCCGGACAAGTTGCTAAAGGTGATATAGAGCTTATAGATATTTATCCTACGTTAGCTTCCTTATGCGGACTTAAAGCTCCCACTTACTTAGACGGTACAGATTTAAGCCCAATGCTTGGTGACCCGAGTGTAAGTGTGAAGAAAGCAGCTTTTAGCCAACTCAATCGAGCGAACGGAGACGAAGGTTATTCTGTACGCTCGGGTAAGTGGAGATATACTGAATGGCGTACAATTAAAGGGAAGTCTCTTGGAAATCAATTGTTCGATGAAGACTTGGATCCAAATGAAAAAAATAATTTAGCAAACGACCCCTCGTTTAAATCAATGTGTATTTCACTCTCTGATTTAATTGAACCTATTAGAAACCAGAGACCTCCAGCAAATTCTGGTAAAAGAAAATCTACCCCAAAAATACCCCATGAAAATTAAGACTCGTATCGCTTTCACAAGCACATTAATTCTGTGTGTTTCTTATGTGTATGGTCAACAAGCTACCCAACCTGTAGCAACCAAGTCAGACGACGTTGTTCAATTATCTGCTTTTTCAGTAAGTAGTAATGCCGACCGCGGTTATATTGCATCAGAGTCTATGTCTGGAAGTAGAGTAGCTACGGCTATCAAAGATCTACCCTTTGATGTAAGTATTGTAACAAGTGAGTTTATGAAAGATTTCGGTGCTTTTGAAGGTAATACAGACAGCTTCGCTTACACGAGTGGTGTTACAGCTGTTGATTTATCAGGTACAGGTAATTCTACTATACGTGGTTATTCTAGTCAGTATATGCTTAGAGATGGATTTTTCCGCTTAGGTCGCACTGATCCTATTTTAATTGATAGAGTAGAGTTCATCAAAGGACCTAACGTAAGTTCTATTTATGGTGAAACACAGCCGGGAGGTATCATTAATATGATTACAAAGCGGGCGTCGATGAAGCCATCTGCTAATCTTTCATTAATGTTTGGTAGTTATGGAAATAATCGCGAAGACTTTACGGTTACAGGTCCTGTAAGAGGTATTAAAAATACATCATTTTTAATCGTAGGATCAGACTTCCAACGTCACTATCAGATGGCTGGTGCGACTTTAAGAAATCGTTCTGTAGGTATTGGATTTAACCATAAATTTGATTCAGGCGGCGAATTAAATGTACTTACTTCTACTTGGAGGGGACAAGGCCATACTGCCATGTCAAACGTGCCGTACTACTATGATTCAGTAAATAAAGTATACAAAGATGTAGCTATGAATTTATCGAATCTTAACGAAAATGGACCAGCAAGTGAAGTCACTAGAGAGGCATCTGATTTGACTGGAACATATGAACAAAGATTAAACTCAGTATTTTCTTTAAGAGTTGGCTCTAATTGGTGGCATAGTAAAAAATGGAACTTCGCTGATGCTAGTGGTACACAGTACGATTATCTTAACAATAAACTTGTGCGTGGTGCGCCTTCCAAAGGCTTAATTAACGAGGATGGGGGTGGTCTTCAGGTTGATTTAGTTGCAGATCATAAATTGTTCAGTGATTCAGTGCATAATAAAATACTTCTTACTTATGATTTCTCAGATTACTACCGTTATCAGCCTACATGGACTCTGAATCCAGCTGCACAAATTTCTAATACGGTTTCAACAGTTCCCCCTGGACCAAGTGGAACTTATTGGTTTAAAAACATATACCCTGGTCAAGCGGCTATAGATTATAGCGTGCCTTTTTTTGTACCTCAGTTCTACAGCTACTCTGTAAATATGAAGAATAGAGCTTCCATATTTGGAGGATTACTACGTGATCAAATGGGGTTTTGGAATGATAGATTACTTTTATTTGGTACGCTTCGTTATGATGACGTAAAACTTAACTTACATAGCTATATAGGATCCGGAATTGTTGCACGTGGAACTCAAACTGCACTTTCTCCAAGTTTAGGTTTAAACTATAAAATTACCCCAATTATTTCAGCATATGCAAGTTGGAGCTCTGGATTTAATGCGAATGCTCAAAATCAGACTGCAACAAACGTTCCTTCAATACAACCCAATCAAACTTCGAAAGGTTATGATTATGGTATTAAGGCTAATTTAATTGGTGAAAAATTATTCTTAACACTTGGTGGCTACTATACAATATTAAGGAACGTTCCTGATACCGAGTTGTTGCCCAATGGTACAACAATAACTAATTTTACAGGGAGTGAACTATCTCGAGGTGTTGATTTAGATCTTACTTATCGTGCTACGAGTGACCTAACTTTTATTTTAGGGTATGGTCAAAATGCTACCATTTACACCTATTATGGACGTGATACAGGTGCAGTAGGTTATGCTCCAAAGCTTGTTCCACCCAACCAAGGCGGGCTTGCATTTAAGTACACTCTTCCTGGTGCTTTAAAATCTTTTTCAACTAACGGTGGTGTTACTTATACTAATAAAGCACCTTCAGAGAGTCCAAATACTGGTGATTTATTTAATTCATCGGGACTTTACTCTGGAAATGACGGAAGACGTTTTATTCTTCTACCTTCCTACACCTTGTTTAACTTTGCTCTGCACTATCGTTTTCCTACAAAAATGAGGCAGAATGTTAGTGTATTCTTTAAGAATATAGGTAACAAACAGTATATCGCCTACTTACAGGCTAGATTAACGCGGGCGGATGGACGCGGTATCTACTTCAGTTATGATATTGGTTACTAATGAATAGTTTTTGCGTTTGAGTATTTAGTTCAATATTTTAGAAAAATATTAGTTGAAAACTATTAATTCACAACGAGCAGCATACGCTGCTCTTACGGCCGCATTTTTAGGATGGTTATTTGATGGCTATGAAATGGGGCTGTTTCCCTTAATAGGACAGCCTGCTTTACAGGATTTAATGCCTGGAGCTAGCACAATTATACGGGCTCAAACGTTCAGTGTATTCATTGCTCTTTATTTAGTAGGTGCGGCAACGGGTGGTGTTCTCTTTGGCTGGCTTGGCGACAAAATTGGAAGAGTTAAAGCCATCATGCTTGCTATATTCAGCTATGCCATTTTTACAGGACTTTGTGGTTTTACTACGCATCTTTGGCCTTTTGCTGTACTGAGATTTATCGCATCACTAGGGATGGGTGGTGAGTGGTCTCTTGGTGTAGCGCTTGTGAACGAAGCTTGGGGTGGTAGAGATAGGCGCTGGATGGCTGCATTCATTGGTGCATCATCTAATATTGGTTTCATGATCACAGGAATTTTTAGTTTTAAACTAAATGGTTCTATCGATTCTATTAGTCATCTACTGCTAAATGCTAATATCCCACAAACCACTATTGATTATTTAACTCATAATCGAGCTTGGAGATTACTTGCTATCAGTGGTGCGCTTCCTGCGTTAGTGAATGTTTTTATATTTTCTTTCGTTAAAGAATCTGAAGGTTGGCAAGAGGAAAAGAAGACTGGTCGCACAGCACTTTGGGCTACGAAAGATTTAACTGGCGTACTAATCGCAGCTATTGCTGCGCTAGTGATTATTTATGTATGGTCTCCCTTCTGTACTATAAGTCATTTGGGAGCTTTAATTGTATCAGTATTTGCAGGATCAATTTCAGTCTGGGGTTATCTCTTGCCTCTTAGAAATTATCTTAAACGACTTAATAGTGGTGGGCATGTAGTAGTAGATTTAGATAAGAAAACACTTAAGAATCTGTTTATAGGAGCTGGTTTAGCCTCGGTTGTTCTTTTAGGTACATGGGGTTCTGTGCAGCAAGCAGCTCGATGGTCAAGTGGTTTAGTCGCTGAAGGTAGTGCGATTCCAATTATGGAATACACAGTTATGGCGAGTTCATTTGGATCGATAGTGTTCGCATTCTTAACGCCTCTTTTTGCAGATCGTTTAGGGCGCCGAGTCACATACGCGATACTTAGTGCATCAAGTTTATGTGCTGCCTTGGTCTTCTTTAAAACCAATACATCATTCCAAACCTCGTTTGAGCAGTACCGGTTTATAACAACTGCGTTTTTACTGGGTGGAACAACTGCTTCATTCTACGGCTTTTTTCCGTTATATTTACCAGAGTTGTTTTCGACTAAGTTAAGAGCGACTGGGCAAGGTTTTTGTTATAATTTTGGTCGATTAGTTGCAGCAGTAGGTACGCTGCAATTAGGCAACCTCACTTTATTTTTCAGCGGATTTACGCATTCCTCCCTGCAAGCTTTCGGAAATGCGTATTCCGTACTATCACTCGTGTATCTGGCAGGTATTATCTTAATATGGTATGCTCCGGAGACGAAGGGTATAGAGTTAGCTTAAGCTAACGCGTTTTATATATATGATTTTAAATTCTGATATTACGGTAACGGGAGCTAGTCTATATCTCCTACCTGTAACTACTCGTATACCGCTTAAATTTGGTAAAGAGACACTAACTAAAGTGAAGTGCGCTCGGGTATGCCTTAAAGCTAAAGACAGAACAGGCAAAGAAGTTTTGGGGTGGGGTGAGACTCCGCTATCAGTAAATTGGGTATGGCCAAGTAGTCTGAGTGTTGAAAGTCGCGAGGTTGCTTTAGAGAAACTTTGTATTTTGCTTACAGAAGCTTGGGCATCATTTCATTTTACTGGGGATGTACTTGAAGTAGGCGATTCGTTTCAAAAGAAAATTCTTCCTGAAATCTTAAAGAAACTAAATCATCAGTTGGCTCCTCAAGAAGAAATGCCTTGGCTTGCTGCACTCGTGTGTTGTTCCGCTTTTGATATCGCACTACATGAGTGCTTTGGTCAATTAGCGGGTAAACCAATCTACGAGCTCTACACGAAAGAATATCTCAATAGAGATCTTTCGTACTATCTCACATCTGCTGCTGATTCGTCTGTTTCATTTAAAGGATTATACCCCGCTGATTTTCTTATAAAAAATCCACTACTCGAATTACCAGTATGGCATCTTGTTGGAGGCATAGATGCTGTTTTAGAATCGGACCTAACCGGCAATGAACCCAAGGACGGTAGGCCTGTACTCTTTAAAGATTGGATTAAAACTGATGGATTAAAGTGCGTAAAAATAAAACTCCGTGGTAATGATAGTCCGTGGGACTATAATCGTATTGTTGAGGTAGGTGAGATATCTGAACAGCATGGTGTTACTACACTAACGGCTGACTTTAATTGTACCGTTTACGATCCCCAGTATGTCATTGATATCTTAGATAAATTAAAAATATCTCATCCGAGCATATACGATAAAATACTGTATATTGAACAGCCATTCCCTTACGATCTCGAAAAGTACCCCATAAATGTAAAAGCCCTCTCTGCTTACAAATTATTATTTTTGGACGAAAGTGCGCATGATTGGACCTGCGTTGCATTAGGCCGTAGCTTGGGATGGACCGGCGTTGCTTTAAAGACCTGCAAGACACAAACAGGTGCTTTACTTAGCGCCTGTTGGGCAAAAGCTCATGGTATGGCTTTGATGGTACAAGATTTGACTAATCCTATGCTTGCAATGATTCCTCATGTGCAACTTGCATCGCATGTAGGAACAATCAAAGGAGTAGAATGTAACGCCATGCAATTTTACCCCGATGCCTCCTTACCCGAAAACGAGGTGCATCCTGGACTTTATACACGCCGTAATGGAATAGTGGATTTATCTACAATTAAAGGATCAGGTTTTGGCTATCGACTTTCAGAAATTTTACGCACATTGCCACCTGTCACAGCTAACTATTTATAAACAATATATAGCGATGCGAATTTTATCTAGAAATTCACTATTAAAATATACTGTATTAGCAGGCATCTATTTACAGAGTGCTTTTTATCAATTACGTGCGGAGCCTCAGAAAAATTTAACCGTTGGATCATATACGCAAACGCCTTGGGTTGAGCCAGATTTTCCGTTTTTCTCTTCGGTCTTAGATTGTCGAGCAATAAAAAGTATTTCTCCGGTTAATAATTTAACGCCTCGAGGCATAATTCTGAGATTATCGGCTGACTCTTGGATTTGTTTTGATACCGATTTATTAAGAGTATCTGCAGTTTGGGTAGGAAAAGGTGTATCAGCTAAAGCCTTAGCCCCTTTATCTTATCCCGACGGAAAAACAAAAACACCAACAGGACAAAAACAACTCCCTAAACCCTTAGGTGAACTATGGACAGCCAGCGGAATTTATCCCGGATGGCAGCAATCAGAACGGTTAAGTACTCAAGACCCTCGTACTCCAGCACCTAGTCCAGAGGAAGTAGGAAGGGGGCCTATTGCTGTAGGACTTGGTCAATTCAAAGCGATTGAAGAAGTAGAGGGCGGAGTGGTCTTACACTACACGGTATCAGGAGTGGAGGTACACGACTGGTGGACTACTGCAGGATCTGCGTTAGAAAGGAAAATTCGACGTCATCTTATTGTGGACGCAAGTGAACATTCACTTATTCTTGTTCTTGGAACTAAGAAAGAGGGAATTGCTTTAACTCTTTCTGACTCAAAGCGTGAGGCTGGATCTGTTGAAATAAAAAATGATAGCTTAGTGAATTATGCACTTATTAAACCGCATTCTAAAGAGCTAGCGTTTACGGTTAGTCTTTCTCAAGAATCAAGAGGTGAAGATTCAGTAAAATTAGAGGTTTTGGATAAACCTAAGCCTTTATCAAAACCTCACTGGTTACAGACAACTACATCTGATATTAAGCGATCTGCTGATAAAGATACGTATGTAGTAGACGATATAGCACTACCAACTCCTAATCCTTGGAATAGGAAGGTAAGAGCATGTGATATTCAATTTTTTAAAAATGGAGATGCAGCACTCGTTACTTTTGATGGTGATGTGTGGCTAGCTAAGGGCCTTGATAAAGCAGAGGGGGTAGTAACTTGGACACGGTTTGCTTCCGGACTTCATGAACCTATGAGTCTAGCACTCCGTGATGATAATATTTTCGTTTTTGATAAAAATGGTATTTGGAAACTAAGTGATCCACGTCATGTGGGAGAAGCAACGCAGTACGATTTATTTTCAAATGCTTTTGCCCAGACCGCAGATATGCGAGAATTTGCTACTTCAATACGTCTAGCTCCTGACAGGTCTTTTGTTATTGCAAAAGGTGGCCAACAGGGAACGACTTTAGGTAAGCACAATGGAAGTATACTACGTATATCTGCCGATGGTGCAAAATCTGAAATACTTGGCTACGGATTTAGACAGCCTAATTTAGGTGTTAATCCTAAAACAGGTCTTGTGACTGGAAGTGATCAAGAGGGAGATTACATTCCCTCTACTCCGATACATGTTGTAGGGGGTAATAAATTTTACGGTTATTTAGCAGGTTTTCTACCAAAAGAAGTTTATCCAGCACCTGTAGAGGAGCCTCTCACGTGGATGCCACACTCTGTCAGTCCATCAGCAATGGGGCAGGAGTGGCTGATGGATTCGAAAATGGGTCCACTTAATAATGAACTAGTCCATTTAGCTTTTGATCGTCCTGAACTTTACCGCGTCATTTTAAATGCGCGTACCCAGCGTCTTCAAGCATCGGTTGCTACTATTACACAGCAATTTGATTTTCCGCCGATGCACGGGAGTATAAATCCAAAAGACGGCTATTTTTATGTTACAGGTTTTCAGGTTATTGGCTGGGGTAATGTGATTGATACCGAGGCTGGCTTAGGTCGCGTTAGGTACACAGGATTACCGAGCTCTTTGCCTGCTGAAGTAGCTCCAGCAACTCAAGGCGTCTTGATGCGATTTGATAGTCCGCTCGATCCACAATCAGCATTAGATGCTTCTAATTACGCTGTTCAAACATGGCATTATTTGAGAACCTCTAAATATGGATCTCCTGAATTTAAGGCTAATGGAGTTCCGGGGCATGACAGACTACCCGTATCTGCATCCTATCTTTCAAAAGATGAAAAGAGTATTTTTATTGCTATCCCTGGCATGAAGCCAGTCATGCAACTTCAGGTCAGCTACGATCTTAAGTTAAAACAAGGCCGGTCTTTTCTAGGTCGAATCTATACTACTGCCTATCAGCTCATTGAATTTAATCCTATTAAAGAAGGGTTTAGTCCTATGAATATAGATTTAACGGTAAAACCTATTGTCGAATCCACTATTAAAAAAGCGAGTATTGGAGAAGGTAAACAACTTACAGAACGTTATGGGTGTATCGCATGCCATAATGTTGATGGCAGTAAAATAACTAAACCAGGTCCTTCTTGGTATAAACTTTTTGGACAAACGATAGATGTTTATGCCGATGGCAAAAAAGCAACGATCGTAGCGGATGAGGGTTATATTAGAGAGTCGATTGTACTCCCTGCGGCTAAATTTGCGGCAGGCTATGAAAAATCAGAAATCGTTATGCCAAGTTACGCAGGTATTCTTAGCGACGAACAAATCGATTCACTTATTCGATATATCAAGACGCTTAAGTGATAAGCGTTTTATATTACTGCAGATAAACCACCGTCTACAGTTAATATCTGGCCATTAACAAAGTTGGCTGCTGGGGAGCACAAGAAGACGCAAGCACCTACAAGATCTTCTACTTCTCCCCAGCGATTAGCAGGTGTACGACCTTTGATCCATGAATCAAACTTTGGATCATTTTTTAATACCTGAGTTAATTCCGTAGATATATAGCCAGGAGCTAAGCCATTAATTTGAATATTATCTTTAGCCCATTCTCCACACATAGCCTTTGTTAACATTTTAAGGCCACCTTTTGATGCAGCGTAATTTCCAGTGGTAGGGCGTGCTAATTCACTCATAAGTGAGCAAATATTTACAATCTTACCTGATTTGCGTTCAATCATTCCCTTAACGACTGCTTGGGATACGACAAAAGCTGAAGTAAGATTAGTATCAATAACTGATTTCCAATCTGCGAGCGGCATATCTACAAGAAGTGAACGTTTCTGAATCCCTGTGTTATTAACTAGAATATCAATTGATTTTCCCTCGGACTGAAGCGCCGCGGTAATTGCTTCAGGTAAAGTAACATCGAAGCATAACGTATCTACGGTTATACCTAATGCTTTGAATGTGTCTGCAGCTTTAATTAGTTTCTCAGGATTGCGGCCATTCAAAATAACTTTAGCACCTGCATCTGCTAATCCATGCGCTATTGCCAGACCTATACCTTGAGACGAGCCAGTTACTAATGCTCGTTTATTAAGAAGAGAAAAACGTGAGTGATGTGCCATACTTAAAAGAGCTTAATTAAGCTTTTGATAAAATGTCTATTTTTCGGATTTTTCCTGACAGAATAAATAAAGCGAGTGTTGAAGCAGGTCCTAAAATACCTGCAGTAATTAAAATAGGTGTATAAGAAAAATGATCCACGACCACACCAGTAAGGAAGGTAAGTATCATAGCGCCTAGCCCTGCAGCTGTTCCTGAGAATCCAGCAATTGAGCCGACAGCTCCTACTGGGAAAAAATCGCTTGCAAGAGTTTGTACATTACTAACCCAAAACTGAAAACCAAACAACGTGACACTAAACCAGGCAAGTGCTACGTAAGGGGAGTTAGCCCAAGCTCCTATAATACCTGCAGGTAGCAGTAATGTGGCAAACGCGATTGCTATTTTTCTTGAAGCGTTAACTGAAAAGCCGCGGTCGATCAAAAAACCTGAAAACCATCCACCGAACAGCGCACCTGCTGCTGCAAATAAAAAGGGAACCCAGGCAAAGGCTCCAATTTGTTGCAGACTAAAATGACGAACATCAGAAAGATATTTTGGTAGCCAATTTAAATACAACCACCAGATAGGATCACCTAAGAAACGTGCGATAACAATTCCCCACATAGGACCATGGCTAAAAAGAGTTCTCCATGGCACTGGTGCTTCCTGTGGCTCTTGGGTGATTACTTTAGCTTCTCGAGGGTAAAGTGGAAGCCAAGCTATGAGCCATACAAGTCCCAATAAGCCGGCTGCAGCAAAGGTAACTCTCCATCCGTATGCGAGCTGTAAAGCTATAATTAAGGGAGGTGCAATAGCTGGGCCAATTGATGCTCCCGCGTTCACGATACCCATACCCAGTGCTCGTTGTCTTGGTGTAAACCAAGCAGCTACGGTGCGTGTTGCTCCAGGCCAATTGCCTGCTTCTCCAAGGCCTAGTAAGCCACGTACTAAACTAAGACTACCTATGCCTCGAACCATAGTATGAGCAATTTCAGCAATGGACCAAATTGATATAGCAAAGGCGTAGCCTAAACGATTTCCTATACGGTCGAAAACGCCACCCCATAACCACATAGACAACGCGTAGGTAAACAGAAAGAATGAACCTATTGCACCATACTCTGTATTAGAAAGATTTAAATCTTTGCAGAGTACAGGTGCTAAAACGGAGACGGTTTGACGATCAATATAATTTATTAATGTACCTGAAAAAATTAAGGCTACAATTACCCAACGCCACGGATGGCCTTCTTTGGGTTGATCTTTTGGGGGTGAAAAGCTCATTTAAATTTATCTCTCATTGCTTGAATACCAGGAATAGCACTCATGAGATGGGTATGTTTAGGTTCGAAAAATTGTATCAATGAGCGTTGATGACGCCCTGCAAGTATCGTGAAAATATAACTCTGATGACCAGGGGAGGTTACGGTAGGGTGGTAACCTTTATCAACTATGAAGGTGTCTCCATGTTGTGTTTTTACAACACTTGATTGATTAAAATCATCATAGCAGAATTGAGCTCCAAAACCTGTACTAGGATTAAACCGGTAATGATAAACTTCCTCGAAGTCGGTTTCTTGCGGAGGGCGCTCGGTATCGTGTTTGTGAGGAGGATAACCTGACCAACATCCTGGATCAGCATAGAGTTCACTCACTAAAAGATTTCCTGCACGGCCTGCAGCATTTTGGCCAAGTATGTGAAAGATACGACGATGGGAATGGGTTTCAGTAGATCCAACATCGACCATAAGAACTTCTTCAGGAGTAATGCGAAAGGCTTTATATGGCTCGTTACATACTGCACCTGAAACAGCCACTTCAGCATGTTCTGTATGAGCAGTAATCGTAATGGAGGCGTTAGTTCCTGCATAAACACTATCTGCTTTTCCGGACCATATGTCTTTTCTTTTTCCTACAGACTCGAAAATCTGGCCATCCACACTTATTGTGACTGTGCCCGATAGAACGACACACAATACCTCTATGTCTTTTTCCTTAATTTGGACTGAAGTCTTTGGAAGTAGTCGCAACTGTTTAAAAAAGCATAGGCTTGCATTTTTCGACGGATGAACCGTCAGATTCTCGTGTTGACTTAGTGTTTCTTGTATGTGTGAAGACATTATAGAGGTAATGCTAACTTATATATTCTTTTATATTTAATATAAAAGATAGTACAAGTCCCTCCTGTACCTATTTTAGGTAATTTTAATAGGCAAAAAACCTATTGATTGAACGACCCTTCTAGGTATCCAACTTATGTTGAGATAGGATATGTTAGCTATTGCGCTTAAAATATAAAATAGTACCAAAACCCTAAAAATATAACTATCAGATACGATTATTTATCTTAGAAAAAGATATCTTAGATTAGATTAGTTTTTCTTAATCTGCTAGATTGAAGGTCAATGGTGTCGTCAATCTTACTAAAATTATCTCTACCTAAGATTTGAGGGAATTAGCTCGATCTATCGTAGCTATTTGTACTCAACCATGTACTTAATAGGAAATAATTGAATTCAAGTATGATTCACAAGCCGCCGGTATAAATATATAAGTTTCTTAGATCAGTGAACTTCACTAATGTGGAGAATTCCTTCAGAAGCTTTAGAAGGTAGATTTATTTCAATAACACCTGGCAGTCTTAGTTTTGAATTGGTCTCCTTATGATTCCACTCAACACGATACGTTTTATTTGGATTCATACAGGCTATTACTGAAATATAATCACGATTTGACTCTTGAGAGAAAACTTTTAAACGCGTGGCGAGTTCAGTGTGTTCTTTATTAAAGGTTTCATTTTCAACCCAGACATCGAAGCCTGTGCTTAGGGTTCCCGGTTTAAAATACGTAGCAAACCACTTTACAATAGGGGAAGATAATCCTCCAAATTCGTGCCAGCCTGCGCCTCGACCTGTTAGGATTTGGAAGTACTCCATACTATAATATGTTGAATCCGTTTCTTTTTTCCAAAGATCAAGCCCACGTTTGGCGATCTCCCAGGCAAACTCGCTTTCGCCTAGATCGAGCATAGATTTCCAGAAAAACCATTGATGAGGCATCCAAACAGTTCCGTTCCAATAGCCGTCTGTTTTGTAGTATTCAGCAGATTGATCTACTGCACTTAAACCTACGGTACTCCAGATATGCTGGGGGGACTTTAGTACTGAAAGCATACGAGCTGTTTGTGCAGTTGTACCAATACCTGCAACGAGTGGGTATAAACCATCTAAGCCTTTATTATAATTAACTTTGCCTTGGTATTTTAAGATTCCAACAGGTTCGTTATTGGCGTCATGCATTACATAGCCAAAATAGCCGGATGTTTCATCCCATGAGTATTTTTCTAAGCTCGCAGTAAAAGCTGCGATATCTGCAGTGTAGGTATTTATATCTGCTTTATTTCCTAATGCATATGCTGCCATACGCATAATTTTTGCGATACGTATTGCTTGAGTCGTATTTATGACAGGCGCTAATGTGCCAGCGCTCTGATTATCGTAAGCGTAGCGTTGAGGAGGATAATCATCCCATCCCCCTGAATTATAAAAATAATCAAAGCTACTTAATAAACCAGAATGAAACTTAGCCATCCGTGAGCTTCCAAGGCGGCCGACAAAAAAATCGTAGTATTGTTTTAAGCGAGGGTAAGCATAATCAAGCAGAGCTTTAGATTGAGTTTTATTCCATAAGTCTAAAAAAAGATAATGTTGTACAGGCACCATACTGCCGTGGTGCACAAAAGCGGACTGTGAACCAGGATCGTTAAGGTATGTGTTTAGACACTCAAAGGCTCTCTTAGGGTCTAACTCATCTAAGCCTAAGCCTATGAATCCAGAATCCCACGTATATAAGCTATCCCACCATCTACCCGGTGTATTGTGTTTAATATATTTTCCATCAATATAAGTCGGATAAACAACATTTTCGAGAAGTGTCGCATTGAGTCGTGTTTGACTTTGGACATAGGTATCACCTGCGTCAGAGTTTGTTTTCTCTAAAAGGGGACGGTGCCTCTTATTCCAAATCATTTCATTATCGTTATCAGAACGAACCGAGTGGATAATAGCATTTTTAACTTCTGCTTCGCTTCCACTAAATACTTGAGCATAGAGAATTTTTCTCGTGTGTGGTGCAAGAATGATAGGCCTTAAAAAAACTTCTGTGTAATTGCCTCGGCCGTCTCCTTCAAAATGATCTTTAACATGATTTTGAATCATTGCTGGTAAGATTACATCTAGGTCTTTTGCTAGATAGTCTCGAATTTGATAGTCCCTTAATGTCCAGCTTAGTCCATACACAGTAGAAATTGCTTTATAACTGAGTATCAAGCTCTCAGGGATGGGTCCGCTTCGTCTTGTAGGAGTTATATCTTGGTCTGGTATCGTATAGCTTAGATGTGTACTTTCTTTACTAGGTATGAGTGTGAGACCATCGATTATAATAGCCTCACCTCCTTGTGCGGTAAGGGTTAGTTCTGCCGGGCCAGTTTTAAGATTTCCTAAATCTATAATTGCATGGGTAAAATTTCCTGTGCCCAAAAAAGTGATCTCTTTTTTAATTATTCCAGAAATTAAAAAATTTGTCTTAGAACCGTTTTCCATTCTGTAACGAATCATAACACAGGCATCAGCCATTTCAGAAGGCAGTGTGAATGTATAGGATACTGTATCGCCACTCAATTTACCAAAACCATCTCCCAGTCCTGAGCCGCTCACTAATCCACTTAATCTTACTTCACCTCTTTTTTTTCCGTCTGGAACTAAATTATCTGTTGCACGCTGTTTACCAAAGTGCATTTCACTGTACTCTAAAGCACCTAGTCTAATTCCATCTTTAGGAACAATTACTTGTGCTGCTGTTATTGGTGGAAAGTTAAGATTAGCGATTAAATGAAGTTCTAACGGCTGAGATAAATCAGTATTGTTAACGCACTCAGTGCGTATGAGTCTGCTGGTATCTGTAATTTTAGAATACGATATATCTGTGTATACTTGATCTTTCCATTCAAGCTCGTGCCTGAAGCTAAAATAATTTAAATCAGGGGTTGCTTCCCAGGGATGATAGTCTGAAGCAAATAATACATTCGGAATAATAATTCTACGATTATAAAGACCCGGAAAAACGCTAAGATCAAAACGTATACCTGAGGTTTCATCGGGTATGTGTGATACACCTATGTAGCGTTTTGTGTAGGGCCCCCATTGCGGTAATGTAAGATCGTGACTACCCTTCAAAGCGCTAATCCAGCTTGGATTAAGATAAAGTTCCGCCTTGGTTTGAGCGAGTGTGGTCTGCGAATACGTTATCAGGATTAAACAAATCAGGTAGCAAGATTTCACTGTTTAGTAGGGGGATAAATATATATGTTCCAGCAGCACACTTTGTACAAGTTACTTTAAATTTATTGTATAAAAAATCCAAAAATTATTTGTAGAGCATTTTAGTCATTTTAGATCTTCTTTTTTTAATTGGCTGTAACGTTTAATTAGCTGAGACTGTGCAAGGCTAAAGTTAACTGGCTATGGCACTAAAACTTAATACCCCTAATTTTGATGAACCTAAGTCGATAGCGGCTAATACTTATTCTTTAGTTATCGCTCTTCTTTTATGTGGATTATGCTTAATCGTATATTTCCCAGTGCTGTATGGATCTGAGTTGTGGGACGATGGATTTCATTTAACTGCTCCGGGGTTACGCTCTCTGTCAGGGCTTGGCCATATATGGTTTCAACTCGGTGCAACCCAGCAGTATTATCCTATTTTACATTCGTTTTTCTGGTTGGAGAATAGTGTGTGGGGTCAATCTGTTCTGGGTTATCATTTAGCCAATATTTGCCTCCATGTAATTAACGCTTATTTATTTTTTATTCTACTTAGGCATTTAGAAATTAAAGGTGCTTGGTTAGCTTCATTTTTATTTGCATTACATCCCCTTGGTGTTGAATCAGTGGCTTGGATTTCAGAGCAAAAAAATACGCTTTCGTTAATGTTCTATCTCAGTTCTGCACTTGTTTATTTTAATTGGTTAGTATCTAAAAATAAAAATACGTATATCATTGCGTTAGTATTATTTATTTTAGCACTTTTAAGTAAAAGTGTTACTGCGACACTTCCCTGTGCTATATTAGTGATTTTAATTTGGAAAAAAGGCTCCCTAAATTTTAAGGAAGATATCTTACCACTCACGCCATGGTTTATACTAGCACTTGTTTCTGGTCTTTTTACTGCATGGGTTGAACGCTACGTGATTGGTGCTAATGGCTTAAATTACACGCTTAGCGTTGTATCACGCATAATATTATCAGGTAAGATAATATTATTTTATGTGGCTAAGTTTCTTTGGCCTAAACACCTTTCATTTATTTATTCTCGATGGGTTATAGACGTAACAGATGCAAGCCAATATCTAGCTCTTGCTTTATGTATAGTAACTTTAATTTCTCTTGTTTTTTGGAGACGCAGATATGCAGGTAGTCTTTGTGTAGCACTTTTATTTATAGGAACTCTTTTTCCAGTTCTTGGTTTTTTTAATATCTATCCGTTTGCGTACTCTTACGTCGCAGATCATTTTACATATCACGCATGCTTAGCTCTCTTTGCAGGGATTGCTGCACTTTGGTCGACTTATAATTTAAAGTGTAGTCAGTCGCATTCTTTAGTTAAGCGTAGACTCCCTATAATTATGGCTATGGGTGTTCTTACAGCACTTGGAAGTAAAGCCTACACGCAGGCTAAAAATTATACGGATAGCGAAACTTTATACCGCGCAACACTGCAAACGACCCCGGATTGTTTTTTAGCACACAACAATCTTGGTGTAATGCTTTCTGAGCGGGGTGAGTCGCGCGAGGCATTAAAGCACTTCTATGCAGCTATGGATGCAAATCCAAACTATCCCCAGTCGTATAAAAATTACGCTGATGAACTTTCTAAGAACCCTGGGCATGATGAAGAGGTACTCGCTTTATACACACATGCGATCGCTTTAAATCCAAGTTATACGGAGGCTCATGAGAGTTTGGCTAATCAATTAAGTCAAATGCCTGGAAGAGCAGAAGACGCTGAAAAAGAATTTCAAAAAACGCTACTTTTACGCAGCAGTTATGCTAAAGCCCATAATGATTATGCAATTTTTCTTGGTAATATGCCTCAAAGACATGAGGAATCAATTAGGCAATATATCGAATCACTTAAAATAGAGCCTCTTAATGCTACCACGCATGAGAACCTAGCCTATGAATATTCCAAAGAGACTAAAACACTTAGGGAATCCATAGGGGAGTACACGATTGCACTTAGTTTAAATCCATCTAGTGCAACAGCGCATAATAATTTAGCCAATCTATTAGCTCCTAACTCATCTCAAGCTGCTTTAGCTATATCGCACTACGAATCGGCACTAAAATTAAATCCAAGTTATGCTGAAGCCCATAACAACTTAGGTAATATATTAGTTAAAGATCCTTACCGTCTAGCTGATGCTATTCTTCATTATAAAGCTGCTACGCGTATTAATCCTAGTTACGCTGAAGCGCATTTCAATCTTGCGGTTGCTTATGCAAATCTAGGTCAACTTCAAGATGCTGTACTTGAATTTCAATTAGCCATAAAAGCTAAACCAGATTTTCAAGAGGCAAAAGACGACCTATCAAGGCT
>Ga0114962_10000169_pt1 | contig 56519 bp, 62 predicted proteins | sample C_130820_MF_Meta_FD_87017 | JGI IMG/M metagenome (GOLD analysis project Ga0114962, IMG submission 87017) | Freshwater microbial communities from Lake Croche, Canada to study carbon cycling - C_130820_MF_MetaG | ecosystem: Environmental > Aquatic > Freshwater > Lake | place: Lake Croche, Canada... | reverse complement strand
TCTGTTTAAACCACCCATTTCGAAGATTTTACCAACGATTTGTTTAGAAATTGTTTGAGATAATTCATTAACAAGGATTGATTCCATTTTTTGAACGATGTCCATACCTGTGTTAGCTTTAATATCTTCAATTTCTGTTCTTCTTAATGCAGAAGATACTTCAATTGTACCAACAGCGATTGATTTAGAAGAAATCTTTGGACCAATTTGACCCGCATAGATATTTTCTTCTTGAGCACGATCCATTGGATATCTACCACCACCATTAAAGTTTGATACATAACCTGGAATATGATCTTCTAAAGCTGAGATTAAAGATATAACTAATGTTCCGCTAAACGCAACACCAAATGCTTGAGATATTTGAGATAACATTGATGATGTTGCACTGAAAGTATTTCTTTGTGGATCAAAGCCCCATACTGTGTTAGCAGATGTAGTTGATCCTACATAAGGATAAGCTAATGTTTGAGCAGTATTTGCTTGTTTGTACGCTCTGAACATTGGATAACCATCAATTCTAGAATAACCTAAGAATTCTACGATACCAGCTACGCTTAAACCAGCAGTATTTGGATCAACTGTAGTCCAATATAAGTTAGAGTTATTAGAGAAAGTACCTGGATTATTATTAATCTTAGTGAAAATTCTTGCTGGTGTGCCATCTAATTTAGTTAAGCCACCTACTGATTGAATAATAGAAGCTGCAGATAAAGCAGTAGAAACTGTACCAGTAAAAGTAGAAGTGTTTGTTACACTTGTAAAATCTAGTTTAAATACTGTTGGTCTTTCATCTGAACTACCCATGTTACCTTCGTCATATTGGAAATCAATATAAAGTAAGTCCATTTTAGGACCTGGAGTTGGCTTTACAGCAACTAAATCTAAACCTATTGTTTGAGCAGCAATTTTCATCGCAACTGGTAATAAGTTTTGTCCTAAGTCACCAGAACCTAATGTACCGCCGTTACCAGAACCTGCTGTATTTGTTCCCCAGTTAGTACCTATTGTAGTACCTGGTAATAATGATGCTTGTGGTGCGGTAATTGTACCTAAGCCTGATACGTTTGATACGTTAGCATATGCGTTTTCATTAATTGCATGATATTCAGCATATTCCGCCATCCAATCGATTCTGTCTTCGCCAATAACGCCCATGTTTTCCAATACTGGAGCCCATTTGTTAATAGCTTTTTGTTTGTCTATACGAATGTGATTCATAATTTTTTTTTATTTTTTTTTATAAAGTATATATAACTTTTAAAAACCTTTATTTTATCAAGAGTGGATTTTTTATAGTTTGTTTACCTTATAATAACTACACATTTTATGTGTTATAAATATATATCAAAGAAATAATCCTCCCTTTAGAAGAGAGGATTATTTATTAATTTTGTTTAAATTATTTTAAACTCTTAATTCTTTCTAAGATTGAATTAACATCTTTATCTGAAAGTTTATCTTCTTGGATTAAAGAATCATGGTTTACTAAAGTCTTAGTAGATTCATTTTTCTTTAAATTTCTAGTATACCAGAAATGTTCAATTGAAGATTCAGTTGTTAAATCATAACCTAATTTAGCTTGAGATAAAATTGATTTCTTTGCAGATTCATTTAAATTTTCCCACATAGGTTTAACTGATTCTGGAATTAATCTTACAATTTTTTCTTCCATAGTTTCAGATTTAACTGATAATGCTTCTTGAACTAGCTTTAAAACGTCACCATTGTTGAAGTAAGATTTACCGTTAATATGTATTTTAACAGATTCTTGTTCTTCATTTGTTAAGCTATAGTAGCTATCAACTTGTGACTTATTTAAGAACTTTAAGAAATGTAAATCATTTGATTCAACTGCTTTACGTTTTTTAGCCTCAGCAATTAAATTATCTATTTGTGAAGATAATTGAGAATCAGATTCACCTGTAAATGAAGGAATAGCTGGTTCAGCTTCAGTAGTTTCGATAGTAACATTTGTTACGTCAACCATAGGAGCATCAACTGTTGGTAATTCGTTAGTAACTTCAATTGAAGGTGCATCAATAAATATTGGTGCTTCTTCAGTTGGTTCTTCTTCCAATACTTCTTCAGTTTCGAATGAAGTTGGTTCTTCTATTTCATTTTCAAACCCCCACTCTTCTAATGTTGGTATTGCAGAAGATGATGCATCTTCATTAATTTTATTACCATTTAATTTTTCTGAAATTAAACCAGCATAAGAAATAGCTTTATCTAAGTTTTCAGCAATATATTCACCATAAGCGATATTTTCATCTAAATGTTCAGCAATGTATTCAGAGTAAGCAATGTTGCCTTCAACATGTTCAGCTAAATATTCCGAATAGGCAATTGCATTATCTACACTTTCAGCGATATATTCACCATAAGCGATAGATTTATCTAAGTTTTCAGCGATATACTCACCATAAGCGATAGATTTATCTAAGTTTTCAGCGATATACTCACCATAGGCAATAGTTTTATCTAAGTTTTCAGCTATATATTCACCATAAGCAATAGTTTTATCTAAGTTTTCAGCAATATATTCTGTATAACCAATAGTTTTATCTAAGTTTTCAGCAATGTGTTCAACATAAACAATATTTTGATCAACTTTTTCAGCAATATATTCACTATAACCGATAGCTTTTTCAAGATTTTCAGTTAAGTAGTCATTATGTTGAATTAATTTTTCAGAAGTTTCTCTTAAATTTTTATTTTCATTAACCACTACTTGTACAGTTTCAGCTAAATAGTCTAAATATTTAACCATTTGAGAGTTAGTGCTGTTTAATACTTCGTAGTATTCAAGAAGTTTTTCCAACTTTTTAGGATCCATATTACCCTTTTTAACGGCTTCATTTACAGATTTCTTAATTTTAGCTATCTCGTCAATTAAATGGTTAGAATAATCAGAGATTTGTTCTTTTGTAACATAATCATTGTTGTTCATGTTGAAAATATCATTAATTTTTGACTCGTCATTCATTTCATAGATTCTGAAATTAGAGTTATTTGAATAATTTAAAGATTCATTTATTGAACTCATTTTAGCGGAACCAAAACCTGGGTCAGCTACGATGTCATAAGTGAATAATTTTTTAAGAGTTACAGTTCCGTCATTCTCGGTAACACCTGCTGCTCTAGAAGAAACGAAAATAGGACACTGGTCTTCAACCAATGCTCTTGCTTCTTTTCCCCAAAATGTTGATAATAATTGAATTTTACCCTCAATTCTATTTGCCTCTTTATTAAAAATAGCTTCTTTCACAACGTGTGAAGCTCTTTGTAAAGAAGTATCAAATACATCTGGATGGTCAAATTCACCATAAACACCCATGTTAGTTATTCTGTAGTTAAGTTCTTCTAAGCATGGTAGAAATCTTGGGGCAGTATATATTCTTTCATTACGATTTTTAATATCGAATTCAGTGAAAGTACCACCTAATAAATAAGACTTCTTACCATTAGAACTAACAAATTCCTCATTTAAACTTAATGGATTATTATTGTTTTCAATAATCATTACTGGTTTCATTTGTTATAGTTTATTTTTATAGTATATATATCATACCTTTTATGCCTATTTTAAAAACGATGGACTTTTTATCATTAACATCCTTGGGGATTACAATAGAATATAAAATAGTGCGGACTTTTTATAAACATTTTTAAATAATTATATATAAGATATATGTATAAAATAGAAATTTATCCGATAATAAATGAGAGTATATTACCTCTCTATTACGGAAGTATAGATAATAATAAATTGTTTGGAACAATTGAAGATATTTTTAATGGAGAATATATAAAATTAAATGATGTTACACATAATATAAAAGAAATTATTGTGGAAAAAGACAAAATGTCTGCTATTATTGAATTCACTGATTCAAAATTAGGAAATCATGCGAGAGTTATAACTAATAGTATAAACTTAGAAAATATTCATCTTAAACCATATTTTATTAATGAAACAAATTTAGGATTAAATCTAAAATCTAAGAATAAACTTAGAGGTGTTGTTTTATAATATATAAAAATAAAAAATCAATGATACTAACAAAAGAAGTTACCGTTAAAATAAATGAATCTAATTATGAACACTATGAAGAATGTGGTTATAGCGTTAGTATTGGTGACACTATAGTTATTCCACCGGGACTTTTATCTACTGGTAGTCACTATAAAATTTTATGCAAATGTGATTTTTGCGGCAAAGAAAAAGAAGTTATGTATAAAAATTACATAAAATATGACAATGTATGGGGTGAATATAATTGCCGTAAATGTTCTGAGCATAAAAGAAGAAAATCTTTAAATGAAAGTTACGGTGTAGATTATCCGATACAAAGTAAAGAAATAAGAAATAAAATACAAACTACATTAATAGAAAAATATGGTGTAGATAACCCTAAAAAGAAAAAACCTTAACTAATGTTAAGGTTTTTTCTTTTTTAAAATTCAAATTCAGTTGTCCCACCTTGTGCGCCTGCTTGCCCACCCTGTGGTGGAGGAGTCTGCGCTCCTGCTTGTCCGCCTTGTGCTGGTGGTGTTTGACCACCTACTTGTCCACCTTGTGCTGGTGGTGTTTGACCACCTACTTGTCCACCCATTTCTCCACCAGGAGCACCACCCATTTCTCCACCAGGAGCTGCACCTTGTGCACCAGGAGCTGCACCAGCTGCTTTAGCTTTGAGCCAAAAGGCATTATTTTCTTCAATTTCTTGTTGAGATAATTTTAATATATTAGTAACAATGAAATCAACGTGAAAATATGGTGTGCCGTCTGCTTTTTGGAAAGCAAGTATATTAGTAGCCGCTTCTATTTTCTTTGTATATGTTTTGATTCTTTTCCATTCTTCGATAGTTTGATTAGAACTAAATACTATATCAATTTGATTTAAAAATATTTCATCATCTTTTAATTCTGGAAATTCCATACACATTTGTAATTTTAAAGGCTTAGTTATTATTTCTTTAAAATTAGCTCTTTGTCTTCCGACAAAATTAGCAAATTGTTGTTCTTCCTGACTCACATCAGCTGAATCCATAGTAAATATACTACCACCACCACTTTCCATTTCAAATCTTGGGAATGGAATTTTAGAAGCTCTCTTTAATGCATTAGAAAAATATTTCAAAGTTGTTTCCTCATTTAAGTCATTACCAGTTGGAGATACTAATTCAAATGCTGGTGTTCCCTGATCACCATCTGGAAACCATAATTGTTTATTGTAAGGTAAATGTTTACTACCATTGATACTTAATGTACCTAAAGAATCATCCCATTCAATATGTTCGGAATAATTAGCTATTAACTGACCGATTTGTTCCTCAGCCTTTTGCCTTGATAAACCTTTAGTTGGTATAGTAAATTTTTGATAAATCTGAGCATTAATAATATTATACATTATTCTTGTTTGCTCGATTATCTTCAATTGATTATAAGGTTTAATTAAACCTTCTATATAAGAAGTTTCTGTAAAATCATTTTGAGTAGTATAAGATATAAACACTAATTGCGAATCTAGAAATATTCTTCTTAATTGTGGATCTTCTGGATATTGTATCCATAAATTACCTATTGTAGGCTCATATGAAGGAACTAATGTATCAGGACGCATTCTATTAAATGCGATAATATTTTGTTTTTTATCATCCCATACAATTTCCATAGCTACAAAACCATCAATTAAGAAATCTCGCATCATATTCCATGCTGTGATGCCATCTGAGAACCCAAATCTATTATATATCTTTTCAAAATATTCTTGATATTTATTTCTTATATCAGATGAGTAATTACTAGACAAAGGTTTTGGACTACAAAAGTCTTGACCATTGAATATGATACACTCATCCGATACAATTGCGATGTAATCTCTTATTAAATCTTTAATAGAATATTCTCTTAATATTCTTCTTTTATCTGAATATGATTTATCTAAATAAGGTATTGACTTTTTGTTTAAAACCTGAGCTACAGCTCTTTGGCTAAAAAAGTCATACATAGAATTATTTTTCTGTGATAAAGGATCTTCATTCATACCTATACCTACGGTATTTCTAGCGATCATATCATCATATTTCATACCAAAACTACTTAAATTTCTAAGTAATCTGTTGAATACTCCTTTATTTTCACCAGCTGCGGCGGCAATATTCATATTGCCCTGATTTGTTGGATTATAACTTGCCATATTTTTAATTATTTTTTATTTAATTATTTTTTATTTAATTATTTTTAATTATTTTATATATTACAAGTTGCGTCCTTCCTATTTTAACAATCTTGTATATTAGCCATTATATATTAAAATATGGTAAATAATAAAACCGGCTATTAGCCGGTTTTATTATTTACCATATTTTTCATAAGATTTCCTAACTCTTTCTATATGCTTTTCTAATGCATCATAATCATTTGAAATATCTTTTTCCAGATTATAGAAATCATCTATAACAGAATTCATCATCTCATTATGTCTTTTATCTCTATCGTTTATTTTCTTTTTCCAAATACTATATAGTTTTTTTGGGTCATATTTATTTTTTGGAAACCCAGAATATAAAAATTGTGGTATTAGAGAATTTTTTATTTTATGAACTTGTTGAATTTGTTTCATATTATATTCAACTAAAGCATATTCATAACCATATTGTAATAAAACTTTATACACCGCTTGATAATCAGTTTTTAATAAAGTATCTCCTTCTAAATCTTTTTTAGTAATATATCTATCAAATATAGTTGCCCTAACTTGTAATGGTATAAAATTTAGATTTAAAGCATAAATTACAACTAAATTATCAAATTTTCTAAAATCGACCGTAAATACTGGTGAGTATTGCATCCAATTAGAATCGTCTTGATATTGTAGAAAATAAAATCCACCTAATTGCATCTGCCCAACTCTAATACTCATAATTTCTTTTGAAGTCTTTTGATATCCCTCATAGAAAAGCATCGTATTACTTTTGTAATTTTCAGCAATATTTTTGTCTTGTTCTTTTAACCTATTTAATAACTCTCCCATAATAGTATATATTTAAAAGTTTAATATATACTAAAAAAATTACATACATATATGTTAAATTCAGCACCTAATAAAAATACTAAATTTAAACAAGGACTATTTATTCCAAAAAATAAAATTAAGATAATTAAATTAAATAACCAAGGTGGGCTCTACTATAGAAGTTCATTAGAACAAAAATTTATGATTTATTTAGATAATAATGAGAATATAGTTCATTGGAATACAGAATTAATTAAAATTCCTTATACTAAAAATGCTTGGAATAATAGACTAATGGAGATGACACTATCGGAGCATACATATTTTCCAGACTTTTATTATGAACTAAAAAAAGCTGATGGCTCTATATCCAGAGTTGTAGCTGAAGTAAAAGCAGAGCATGAAACACAGCCGCCAAAATTGCAAGCAAGTCCAACAGCAAAACAAATGAAAAATTTTGAATATGCCTTAAAAGAATACTCAAAAAATCTAGATAAATGGAAATATTGTATAGAGTGGTGTAAAAGAAAAGGATTTGAGTTTGTAATAATTACCGATAGACATTTAAATCCAGGTAAAATGAAAAGAAAATAATTAAATGATTAAAGCCGCTCAATTGAGCGGCTTTAATCATTTAATATCTCATCTATTCTCTCATCTCTTAATACTGAGAGTAATTTAAAATGTTCTTTAGAGATACTTTCTCTAAATCCACCATCATTTACTAAATTGTAATTTTTAGTTTGCTTAACATGAAGTTGATTCTCCATATCAATTGCGTCATATATTTTACCTATAGTAAAGTGTCCTAAAAAACTATAAATACAAATTACTTTAAGTGGATAAATACATCCACATCCTTCTATATTACACATTGAATGATAACATTATATATAATATAATACTTATTATAGCTTCGATTAGTTCATACCATCTATAAACTTTGCCTCTAATTAAAGGATATATGAAATACTTTATTAATCCCATAATAGATAATATCATGTAAATCCATTTGCCAGTAAATAAACCAAATACTAACCAAACTGGATATAATAGCTTTAACAGATAAAATATCCAAGAATATTTGACTATTTTATCGTTGATTTTTTTATAAAGTAATTCATTTTTAGATATATGGTAATATTTCATCCATATAAATAATAGTCCTAAATATCTCATAGTATAACTATTTCTTCTAATTTTATTAGATTATTTAATTCAAAAGAAAGTAATCTATAACTTTCCTTTATAAGCTCGAAAAGATTATCATTTATCATAACCTCTATTGACTCACCCACAGGTCGGTCATATTCATAAGGAACTTCCTTATCATTTTTTCTTTGCTCATATATAGAAGTTATATATTTATTACGGTCTTCTTCGGTAAGGTGTAGCGAGCATCCATCAGGACGAATGCCCCAACCTCTTTCGGACTCCTCCCAATATTGTAAATACACTTTTTTCATAAAGTAAAGATACAATTTTTTTGTGAATTAAAAAAATAAATTTGATTGCTTTTCAAATCTATTAATAACTAATTTACCAAAATCATTTTCGGTTTCTACTTTGTCGGAAAATATGCTATAAGGGCGGACATATATGCTTCCAAAATTAATTGATTTGTAAACTACTAATTTTTCACCTGTTTCGGTATGTGTTGCCATACTTACTATTTCATAAGTTCCACCTTTATAGTGTGTGTATATTTCTCCAGGTAATGGTAATTTGTTGTTGATTATGTTCATAAAAAAAATTGATTATAATATTTTATAATCAATTTTTAATAAGTTTTATTTATTTGTTAAATAGAGTGTAATCCTTGTCCTTGATTAGAACCTTCTAATGATATAAGTTTTATCTTATGTTCGGCATCACCTTTTTTCTTATAAAGTTGATTGAATCCTTTTGCTAATCCTCTCTTAAAAATTTCAGTGAAGTATGCAAAAGCATTTCCATCAGATTTTTCTTCATTAAAGTTATACCAGTTATCAAACATATCTAATAAACCAGATTGATAGCAATCCATTTTATCATCAGTAGACCAGTATCTCATTTTTTTAATTGTTTTCTTCGCTAATAATTCTAGCATCAATTTGGCATTTTTTGTTAATTTACCCTGTGCTTTACTTACTACGATTTCTACATAAAGGTCTTTGTTGTGGAGATAATTCATTAATTAAAATTATTTTTGGATTATATAGAAATATTTCTATATTGTTTATTGGAAAAAATAAAAAAGCCAATTTATTAAATTAGCTTTTTTACTTTTAGTGTTAAATCACCGTCCCCTTTAATGACTCGGTGCCATGTTTCTTTTTCTATGAAAATTATTTTATCAAAACTTATTGGAAGTTCATTATCTTTTTGAAACATCCAATTAGTTTGGTGTACACATTCTACGATTCTATCTTCTTGATCTCTGTGCCAGACAAATTCTTCTTCGTCAGTCGTAGAATCAAAAGTCCTAATATTATAACCATCTTTTATTTTTTCGTTAAAAGGAAATTTATAATTATTCTCCGTCATAGTTTTCTTCGTCTTCTTCGTCTTCTTCGTCTTCATTTTCACCTTCTTCCTCAGAAAATGATGAAAAATTCTCAGGTTCTTCTTCCATATCTATACCCATATCGTTATACATATCTTGTTCCATATCCATAGTGTGTTCCATGTCTGAATCATGATCATATTCACCTTCTTCGGCATTGTTCATTAAAAAATTATATACTTGTTCAATATCAGTCTTTGCAACAGAAATATGATCGGTAGCCCAGTCATGACCGCTTTCTATAATTTCATCTACTTCTGTTTCATCTAAAGTTAATAGCTCTTCGATTAATCTTTGAATAGTCTTTAAATTTTCAAAGAACATATAATTTGAAGTATTATCTCTATCCATATCATGTTCAATATCCATATGTTCCATGCCCATACTATGCATGTCCATATTGCCCATATCTTCGTTAAACTGTTGGAATTTTTTTAATTTATTCATTTTATAAAATTATTTTTATTATATATTATTTTTCAATTTTGAAAAGGATCCAAAATACGACTTTATTAACTCATTTATATTAAAATCACTTTTATATAAAATCATCACTGTTTGTCCCAATTCTAAACTTTGTAAAATACTGTATTCTAAATTTGTAAAATACTTGTAAAGTTGTAGAAATATTCTACCTCTTTTATTTAATTTATCTTTAATAAAAATCTCACCAGACATCAATTTAGGCTTCATTATAATAGCATTGGGATTATTTTTATCAATAAAATCCTTAAGAATAGAAGATATAGTAGATAATATTTTATATGTATTTTTATTTACTTCCATATATGAACCGTTGTATAATCTATACTCAAAAAACCAAATATTGTCTTTGCCATTAAATAATGCTTCATAATCAATATCATCTATACTGAATTTATATATTTTAAAAAATGTATAATCCTTTATTATTTCAAAATTACATCTTTTTTCATCAAATAATTCAAATAATTTAATATATTTCATAAGTTTCTAAAATCTACTACCAAAATCCGGAATATGAGCCGGAATATAAGTTCTTATATCTGGGTATGCGACACGCCCAGTAGCCTGCAGTCATTTTGTCTTTTTTAGTGCTACATTTATGTCTAGCTACAAATGATTTTCTTGCAGCTGGATTTCCTATTTTAGTAGTTAAACCACCCTTTAAATCACCAAAACTTATTTTCTTAATATTGCCAGTTTTTGGATTTCTAACATAAACTTGGTATTTTTTAGGACCTGAACTTCTAGTTGGATGGTTTAATTGTGGATGTTTTTTTGCTTTTACCTTTTCATTTATCATTTCTTCTTCAAATGGGAAATCTAAAGCAACTCTTTTGCCTTCAAATTCTGCAAATTTACCTATATCAGTTGTTTCAAATAATTCCTTATCTAAATCACTTAATCCAATTAAGTTTTTTTCATATAATTCTCTTGCTTCATTTAATAATGAAAAGAATGCTTCCGAACCTGGTCTAAAGACATTTTCTAAAATAGACATTTTGTTGTCTATGTGATATTGTAAGTTCTCACTTACAACCTCAAATGAGTTGAAATTTTTTAAGTGTATCATAATGATATATATTTAAATTAAAAAACCACCTTTTTGGTGGTTTTTTAATTTATAAATAGCAGTCCTATTCCGCTAACGTTATAGTTTTACTCTTTCTTTGTATTGTAATTCTTTAACTGCTTGTAATTCATCATTTAATACTTGTTTTCTAGAATTAAGATTTTCCATAGCTGTTGAAAGAACTTCTGATTCACCAATATATTTAATTGATGCTTCTAATTTAGTGATATTGAAATTTAAATCTTCTAATTTAATAGAAATTTCTCTTTCTTTATCTTCTAATTTTCTCTTAACTATCATTTCCTTGTCTAATTTATTTTCATAGAAGAAAGTTAAATCATAATTAAGTTCATTTCTAACCTCATTTACTAATTCAATAGCAGATTCATATTTGAAAAATGAATTACCATATCTTTCGTCACATCTATATAAATAGGTAGCATTTTTGTAATTGAATGCGAAACATTCTAAATAAGGATTGATTAAGTTATTAACTCTTTTAACAACGTCTAATTCAACAAATTTATTGGTATTATTCATTGTTTCCATTAAAATTGGATAAAAGTTTTTATTTACGATTGGGATAATTGGAGATGAGAATAAAGATTCTAATGTGGTTTCCTTCATTTCATCATCATTGATGTATATTACGCCTTTTTTAGCAACTGATAAACCTATTGTTAAATTTTCAGATATTCTAAAATTAATTCTATCTTCAGAAACGTTAGCGTAATTCATAGCAGTTTGTAAGTTTCTCAAAACCTTTAATTTTTCATTATCAGTAACGTGAGTTTCTAATAAAGTTTTTTCAATATTATTTTCAGAAAGTAAGAACCATGAATCTTTAACCATACAAATATAACCTTCTTCAACTCTATCAACAATAGTATAAACTGATTCAGATTTACCACCTGATAAAAGATTAGTTCTTTGTTCTGGTGATTTTGTTAAATTATGAACAAACAACTTAATTTCTGGAACCCAATCATAGATAGCTAATTCATTAAGAACTTTGGACATTCTATCTTGGTCTGAATCAAGATTAATCGTTTGTAGAACAACATTAATAGGTTGTCTATACATTTCGCCTTGGTTTTTTGAGTTTAACACATTATATAAGTTTTTCAATTCATATAATAATTGATATTGACTCATATCATTGTTTAATGTTTCCAACATTTGTTTAACATCGGAATCATAAGTATATGTTTTAAGCTTCTCATTTAGAGATAATATAATTTGCTTCTCAGATGCCACATTACAAGCGTTTAAATGGCTTTCTACGATATTAAAAATGTCATTTTGTTCATAAGACAAGTTTTTCTTAAAGTTAAAAAGCTCTAATTTGAGATCCTTCATAATTAAAATTAATTTTTGTTTAGTATATATATTACTATTGAAAAGTGCATTTTATTCACTTTTCATATTTCTTTTGATATCCCTATTCACCTTACTACATAAAGGTTGTAAATTATTATGGTTGTTTAAATTTATTATTTCATCATTATCTGTGCATCCAAATAAAGGAGTTATATGATCAATATCCCAGCCATAATTTAACTCACCATTATATTTCCCGTAGTTTTCCCAAGACATCCATGATTCAAATTTGGATTCTAAATATATTTTAAAATCTATATAGGAACATTCTAAAATTTGTTCTGTTTTGGAACTTTTTAGTATATTACTATTTTTTAATCCATTTTTAATTAAATTTCTAATATTTTCTGTTAATTTAAAAAGAGGATCAATTTTTCTCTTGTTTCTTTTATATTCTTTCACCTTATTCTTAATCAATTCTTTATTATCTTGGTAATATTTTTTTCTTTTTTCTAAAATAGATTCTTTATTATTAATTTGGTAATTTTTTATTTTTTCAATACTATTTACATAATAATTTTTATTATAATCAGGATTATTTTCTTCCCATTTTCTTTTATATTCGGGGTTGTTTTCTCGCCATTTTTTATTTTTCAAATCATATTTATCTTTATTATTTTCTCGCCATTTTTTTATCTTGTTCTCTCTTTTTAATTTTATTGCTATTATATATTCTTTGGTATTCTACTTTTTCTGTTCTTTTATTTAAATAATTTTCCTTACAACAAGATTTGCAAACAGAAAATTTAGAATAAAATTCTATAGTCTCCAATAATTTTTCACATTTAGTACACTTCTTCATATACTATATATTAAGAAGTTTAATCCTAAAACCCTATTTTTGTTAGTTTTTTATAACCAATTTTATATTGTATCTGGGTTTGTGCTATCGATGTTACCACTATTAGCTTGATTCCCCGCAGATTTATCTATACTGGAATACCATTTTGTTCTTTTTGGTATAATAATATTTTGCTCGTCAACTGAAAATGAATCATAATCACTTGAATTAGACCAAGTATTTGGACCATCTATTCCTCTAATACCTTTTTTAGCTGGACGTCTATAACCTGGATAAAAAGTATAAACATCAAATGTAGTTGTTAATTTAATTTCGTTTTTAGAAGATAAACTTTTTTCACGGGTATTTTCAAATTGATTTGATTCTGGTAATTGCATAACAGCATTTATATTAAACTGATTATACTCGAACATCATATACCTATAAATACCAATTGTATCCATTAATGCTTCTGCACATTTAAAATAATCATTTTCGGAATTTAAAAATATAGACAATTCATATTTTACAGATATAGGATAAGGTCTTACTCTAGCAGCTATATTTTTAACTTCATCAGTATCTTCAAATTTAACTCTCATCCATACATTAGGATTATCCATTTGATCTGTTAATATATCAAATCCAGTCATAGTTAATACTCCTCTTGGTATTTGATCAGTATTTAATTCGGTTTTTCTATTATCAGAAACAACGTCATCTACAAATGTATCAATAATGAATTTTTCATCACCTGTTAAAGAATAATAAAATGGAACAACAACTTGTCTTGTACCTGATGTAAATTCATAATTCCAATAAACTTCATTTTCTAATGTGTCTAATACAGCAATTGTTAAATTTCTTAAAAATATATCATCATAATTTTTTCTATCGCCTATCATTTTTATTTATAATTTTATGTATATATTATAATAATTTTTTCTCTTTAAACTTTCATATTTCTTAAGATACAAAATATATGAAACAACTATTATTAGCAGATAAATACAGACCAAAGACAATGGAGGATATTATACTTCTTCCTAGAATTCAAAAATTTTTTGAAAATGGGTTAAACGACAATGTTATTTTATATGGACATTTTGGAACAGGAAAAACTTCTTTAGCAAGAATATTAATTGGTAGATATACTAAAGACGCACCAAAATTAGAATTAAATTCTTCGTATTATACATCTATTGACGACTTAAGAACTAAAATTGATGATTTTTGTTCAAAGGTATATATGGGATTAGATATGTCGGTAGATATTAAATCTGATTCAATGAAATATGTGTTTTTAGATGAATTTGAAAGAACATCAAAACAATACCAAGATGCATTAAAAGCATATATTGAGGACTATTCTACTAAAAATGTTAGATTTATTTTAGTAACTAATCATATTGATAAGGTATCAAAAGGTATAACATCTAGATTATCTTCTATTAATTTTGATTGTCAAGATGCCGGAGAAGAAAAATTCTTAAAAACTCTCTTTTATAAAAGAATACAAGAAGTTATTGCACCAGCAGAAGGATTTGAAATCAGTAAAGAAGATTTAGCTAAAATAATAAATAAGAACTTTCCAGATTTTAGACAAACTCTAATTGCATTAGATCATTTCAGAAGAAATGGTGAAATATCTGCTTCATCTAATATAGATATTAAAAAAAGAGATGAACTATTTAAAATAGCATTAGGTGAACAGAAAACATTTGATGAAATATACCATCATATAATGGATAATTTTGGAGCTGATAAAGTAGATGAAATGATTTCCTTATTAGGAAGACCGTTTGTTGATTATGTTATAGCAAATCAGCCAAAACATACAGAAAAACTTTTCAAAGTATGTAATGTAGTAACAGATCACACTCGATTATTAGAAACAAATACTGACCCAATTATGTTAGGTATAACTGTCTTATCCAGAATAAGAGAAGTTTTTATTTAATATATAATTTATGTTTAATTATACCGATTTTTATATAATAGATAAAACAGATCCTTCATTTACCGCTAATCAAGTTATCGAAGATGACATCATTAGAGTTATTTTACAAAAATATAAAATGATTTTATTTACAAATAAAGGTGATTTATTTGGTAATCCAAATTTTGGTGGTGATTTAGAATTACTATTAAATGAAACATCGGTTTCAAATCAATATGTAGAAACACAATTAATTAATCAAATAATGGTGTATATACCTGAATTAAATAATATGAATTATTCATTAAAGGTAGCTTTCACTAAAGACCCAAATAATTTTTATGATATAATGTATATTTATTTCCAAATAGCCGATTATGAAGTATATGCTCAATTTGGAAAATCCATTACTTAAAGTAATGGATTTTTTTATTAATATATAGATAATGAGGTATATTAAATTATTTGAAAATTTTTCCAAGAATAGAATTCTTATTATAGTTGACGTTCAAAAATCTTTTGAAAAGTTTTTTAATAAAAATTATTTAGCAGCTCTAAATACCTATTGTAGTGATTTTGATAAAGTTTATCAAATATTCGATAATCACCATGACGGAAAAAATCCTGATAAAGATTTCTTATATGATGAAACACCAGATATAGAAAATAAAGATGATTTATATAGATTCAATAACCAAATAGATTTAATCGAAAAAAGATATAACTATAATGTTAATGCAGATTATTATAAGAAAATTTTATCAGAAGATACATATAATACTATAAAATCTAAAGAAGGTAATATACAAAGAGGTGAATACTTCGAAACTACAGAAGGGACTATTATAGTTTATATAGGTAATAATCATAAGTGGTTTCACTGTCCAATTAAATTATATAATATATTTAAATCTATAAAAGGAGAAGAAATTGTAATAGTTGGTGGTGCAGAAAATGAGTGTATATTAGATGTGATGATTGCAGCTAAAGCACTCGGATTAAAAATACTTAAAAATGATAAATATATTTACTCAGCAAAAAATTGCCCTATAAAATAGGACAATTTTTATTTATGATAAATTTTTATGATAGGTTTCTTCAAAACCTCGGTAATCACTGTTATCTTAAATTCATCTTCATTTAATTTTTTAAATTTAATATAATTTTCCATTTGTTCACGATATAATTCTATATCTTTAATATCTTCTATAACAAATTCTTTAACTTTTGTAGCATTTTTAAAGTCTCTTTCTATCATTTCTGTTACTAAACTTTGTATAGATATACCACAAAAATCAGCAGCATTTTTTAATCTCGTGTGTAATTCATCACTAACATTTATTGTTTTCATAATTTATCCTTTATTTTTATATTGTATGTAAAAAAATTACATTAGTTGTGTAGGATTATTACACCAAAAACAACATTTTTTATTTCAAATATATAAATAAAAAATAAAAAAATTACATTATGAAAAAAGTAAACATCCATTTGGAATATATTTGGTTGGATGGGGTGTATCCACAACAAATACGCTCTAAGACTAAAATTATAGAAAAACAAGTATCTACGGTAATTAATGAAAATGCTATAACATTAGTCACATTATTTAATAATTGGAAAAAAAATCCTGAAACACTTCCTATGTGGAATTTTGATGGTTCTTCTACTGATCAAGCTGATACAAAAAATTCCGAATTATTACTTAAACCAGTTAATATATTTAAAGATCCATTTAAGCAAAATGGATTTATTGTTGTGTCTGAAGTATACCATACAGATATGACACCACATATTACAAATAAAAGAGCTAAAATGGTTGAAACATTAGATAAATATGATGATTATACTATGTATGGTTTAGAACAAGAATATTTTATATATGATTTAAAGACAACTAAACCATTAGGGTGGCCTAAAGATAACTATGATATAACTACATATCCTTCTAGACCTCAAGGACCTTATTATTGTGCTGTTGGTGGTAGAAATGTATCAGGTAGAGCATTTGTCGAAGAACATGCTTCAATGTGCGAATATGCTGATTTAAAAATATCTGGTATAAATGCTGAAGTAGCATTAGGTCAATGGGAATATCAAATTGGACCAGTTTATGCCAAAGAAGGCTCAGATCAATTATGGGTTTCGAGATATATCTTAGAAAGATTATCGGAAAAATATGATTATTATATTGTATTAGATCCTAAGCCATATAAAGGAAATGAGTGGAATGGGTCTGGTATGCACGTTAATTTCTCTACAAAAACTATGAGAGATGATTTAGTTAATAAAAAGAAATTAGTTATAGAAGCTTGTGAGAAATTAGCTACTAAAATTGAAGAGCATATTGCCGTTTATGGTTCTAATAATGAACATCGTTTAACAGGTGCTAATGAAACTTGTTCTATTAATGAATATAGATACGGTATAGGTGATAGAACAGCTTCTATTCGTATTCCTTCTTCTATTGAAGATTCTACTACACCAGGTTATTTAGAAGATCGCAGACCAGCATCAAATGGTGATCCATATGAAATTATAGATAGGATTGTACAAACAATTCTTGGTGATACAATCGTTCAATTAGAAGATTATTCATTTTTTATAAATGATCAACATTGTATTAGTTAAATTAAAAAGCCGCTCATTGAGCGGCTTTTTAATTTAACTAATAATTAAACTGGTAATTCTTCACCACCAGTTTGAGATTGTGCTGGTTGTGCTGTTGTTTGTGTTTGTACTTGAATTCCTGGTTGACCTTGTGCTGCTGGTTGACCTTGTGCTGCTGGTTGACCTTGTGCTGCTGGTTGACCTTGTGCTGCTGGTTGACCTTGTGCTGCTGCTGGTTCTTGTGCTGCTGGTTGACCTTGTGCTTGCCCTTGACCCTGTGCGCCACCTATAATAGCACTTGCTGGTATCTTTTCGACATCTAAACCATCTTTTATAACCCACTTTACAATTTCTTCTGCTAACATTGCTTTACCCATTAAATCAAGAATATCTTTATTCATGTTTTGTTTAACTTTTTTAGCATAAGCTGATAAGAATTTGTCCTCAATGTCAACAATAACATTGACTCTATATGTATTTTCAACCTGGAATACAGTTTCGTTTACTTTATCTTCTATTTTAACTTCAGGTTTATTATTTTTAAAACCTTCGAATTTTTTTACGTGTTTCATTATCAAAAATTGTTTTTTGTAAATTATATATTATAAATAAAAAGTGGTTTTTATTAAAGATGTCCTGCTAATATAGCAACAACTATTGCTCCTAGTCCACATGCAACTACAATTGCCTTATTTCTTTGTTTTTTAAACTTTTTACCTTCTTGTCTAGTTAGAGCAATTATATCGTCTTTCTTAATAATGATACTATCTTTTGCTAGTAATCGAGCCGAACTTATAGCTATTTGTTCTTTTAAGTTTACTATTTGTAGATTTCTTGTATTCAAAGTAGAATCGTATGCTTTTATAGAAGCTTCTGCTAATACATTTGCTTTTTTATAATCATCTACAACTTGAACTAAAAAATTTACTGTTGAATCACATTCTTTGTGTAATCCTCTATATAGATGCAATATATCTAAATCAGTATTAATTTTTTGAGCTTGTTTAATTGTAATAACAATACCGAGAGTGTCTTTTATATTTGTATTTACATTTTCACCAATTAAATATCTTGGTATTAAAGTGCTAGTAGTATCAATAGCGGCTATGCTATAGTTTGTATAGGTTTGTGAAAATCCACTAAAACCTATTAATGTTATAATTAATGATAATAATATTTTCTTCATATATTAATTTATTTTTTTTGAAAGTGAAATTAATAAACTATCACCTTTTATATTTACCATATGCGATTCTAAATAAACTATTTTGTTTTTTGCATCGGTATATCTACCTTTATAGTAATTAGCTGTTTGCTCTGATTGTTTAGCATTATCGCTAGCATCATAAAATTCATCCTTTAAACTATCTAATTTAAGAGAGTCTGATTGAAATTTAGTTTCTAATGTAGTATATTCATCTACCTTTATTTTAGCCACATTTGATAGACTATCATCAATATGTTGATACATATTTATTTTAGCATCTAATTCTCTTTTTTCTTTTTTGAAATTTAAAGAATCATTGAAACCAAAAATAAACATACCAGCACATAAAGCACATAAAATAATGAGCATAATTGTTTTTAAATCAAATTTACTTTTGATTACCTGATTTTGTTCTGACATAATTTTTTGTAATTTTTTTGTTTTTTAAAAGATTTTTCGTATCTTTGTGTATATATAAAAAATACATTTTCTTATGAAACTCATTTGTTTTGACTTTGACAAGACTCTTATACACACTATGGAACCCGAAGAAGGTAGACAAATCTGGCTTCGTGAAAAAGGTGAGCAATTTCCGCATCCCACTGGTTGGTGGGGTAAAAAAGAGTCTATGGATATGAGTGTATTCTATCCAGCTATGAATATGTGGACATACAAAAAATATACAGAAGCAATTGCTGAAAAAGATAACTATGTATTTATAGCAACTGGACGTATGGATAAATTAAAAGAAGAAGTCCAGGCTATACTTGATTTTCATAATTTAAAATTTAATGATGTATTCTGTAATTGGGGTAGCGAAACTTTTAAATTTAAAACTAAATTATTTGAAAAAATAATTAAAGAAAATAAAAAAGCAACAGAATTTATTCTATACGATGATAGGCATGAACATCTAGTTAAATTTGTTGAGTGGGCTGCTGAAATAGAAAAAAATTTTAAAATTAAAGTATCCATAATTGATGTAATTAGCAAAAAACAAATATTCTAATATGAAATGGTTATATAAAATATTCAGTTTCTTCGAAAGTAGAAAAATTAAAGAATTAAAATTACTTCGAAAAGACGATATAATAAATATCTATCCACCAGAAGGATATACAGTTAATATAAATGGCAAAAAATATTGTGATCAAGTAATGAAAATTACACTTCATAATAATGACCCTATATCAAAAAAAGTATGGTTTTATACTAAGGTAGATGATAATCAAGTTAGTTTTATTAAAAGTTATAAATCGGAAATTTTTAAAGATTTTATTTTATTAAATTGCGGACCTTTAGAAACCCAAAATAAATCTAAAGAACAATTGAAAAAAGAAATGCAAGCAGCTATTCATAATGAAAATTATGAATTAGCCAACTTAATTAATGAGGAAATAAAAAATTTAGATGGGCAAAATTAAAGAGCTGGAAAGTCCAGAATTGGAAGAGATAATAAATTATCCATATGTAATTATAGTATGGAACGATGATATACATAGCTTCGATTATGTTATTGATTGTTTAATTAAACATGCTGGACATCAAAAAGAACAAGCCGAGCAATGTACCTATTTAATACACTTTAAAGGTAAATGTGATGTTAAAAGAGGTGATAAAGAAAAAATGCAGATAATTTATAATAAATTATCTGCATGTGAATTAACAGTGACATTGGAAGAATCGTAATAGTTACCAACTATTACGATTTCTTATTCCATATTGATTCATGAATTTCCTTTGCTTATTTACATTTGTTAATATGTCATAATCATGGTTACTACCATAATCTTCTTGTTCTTGATTTTTTAGTATATCATTAAAATATTTCAATGTAGCCGAATCGACTAATTCAGGAGCAGCTGATTCAACCATTTCTCTAAACATAAATTTAGAAAAAACGCTAGATGCATTTACTATACTCATTACAGTATCATCATTGCCAGTATCAGCGGCATATCTTATATTACCAGAAGGTAAAACATGTTTGATAAATGTAGTAATTTCATTTATATTAGTAGGGTGGTTTATATCAAAATTTCTTTTATTCATATTTTCTTGATAATCTTTTACTAATATCTCTTTAGTAGAAGTTATTCTTAATCCAATTTTTTCTTCTTCCGAATCTACTCTATGTTTATATCTATAAAATATACCTGAACCATATTGATTATTACCGTCAAATAAATGTGGTAATTCTGCTAAAAATGGCATACCATATGTGTTATATTCAATAACAGCTTTAAAATTCTCAGGATTAAAATATTCAAATGCTAATACATAGAATAATTCAGCCAATTGCTTAACAGATACTAAATTAGATCTATACATACCAAATTGTTGTAAGTAAAAAAAGTCCGATATATACCTATATTCTTTTTTATACATATCAATAATTTCCATTGGTTTTGGTGCAATTCTAAACATGTTAATAACTGAGTAATCTTGTCCTAGTCCTTCCGATATATCGATTGAGAATATACCTTTAATTTTATTTCTATCTAATGGTGAGAAAATTTTAGTATCATCCACAAATTGTAAATCTTCATAATTAAACTTCAATCTTCTATCAAACTCGTATGATGGATAATGAACATAATCTTTTTTATTCTTCAATAATTCGTCAATTAACGCTTCGTTTAATAATGAACGTGAACCATCAACAAATCTCAATGCGAATTCTTGATTAAATGCATCTTCACCACCAATTTCTTTGGTAGTTTCTTCTTGCCACGTTGTAACATAGGCTAATTGTTGTATAAAGATTTGTTTACCATCTTTTTCAACTATAAACTTTTTAACATCTTCAGAAGGAACTAAAACACCATTATGTTTATTATAAATATAAACAACATGTTTTTCTAAATCAGCTATATAATTCATTTCTACTTTAGTTTGTGGAAATGCCGCTTTAACTTGTTCAAATACTTCTTCTTTTGTCAAACCATGTTCAAATAATTTATTTTCAAAAAGTCTAAAATATGTTACAAATCTTCCTTCTACTTCATACCAATATATTCTTTTAGATTTAAAATTTGTTTTCAGTGGATCTAATTCCGATCTTTCAGAATCAGTTAATAATTTATAAAATAAATTCATTCCTTTTGGTGTTGAAGTTATGATTATTTTGGAGTTATTAACAGCCGCAACAATTGGATATACTGCGGTATAATATGGTTCTATAATATTAGAAGGAATGTGCGCAAATTCATCCAAATATAAGAAGTCAATTGTGAAACCAATCGCTGGTGTCTTACTTCTCGCTGCTGTTCTAATTTTACAACCATTTTCACAAACCATAGATTTTTGATTCCAACCTTTAATACCAACCTTTAAAAAGAATGGTAAATTTACATAAATAGATTTAATTTTATCTACAATTTCAATAGTAGTATCTCTAAGATTCGCCACAATCATTACATTTTTATCATTATTAAAAGTAATAAAATGCAAAATTGAAATTGCTGCATTAATTGTATTATGACTTAATATGCCATTTGTATAAAATCTGTGATTGGGATGATCAATTGTTAAGTCAAACATACTTAACTTACATTTAGATTTATTTATTCTAATAACTTTTGATAAACCTAAATCAGTTTGTATATAAGAATTAATAGCTAAATCTTGACAAAATATTTGATTAAAATTTTCATCAAATAAAATATGATTATCAGCACATTCTAATTGATAACCATTATCTAGTATAATTTCATATACTTTGTAAGGCTGTGTTAGATGTATATCAGTTGCTTTTTCATATCCAGTATCAGTTTTAACCTTAATATTTAATCCAGATATTGTATTTAGTATCTTCTTATTTATATCTTCTTCATCTAATGAAAGATTCCTGTATTCGTATTTCTCAATTAATTGTATTAAGAAATATATTATTTTTTTTATCATTATTTTAAATGTTTTTTATATACCTCAAATAATTTCATATTATCCAAATACAATTTTTCCCATAGTAGCTATTTGTAAAAATATATCCGCATCCTCTGCATCATCAGTTTCGCTAACTATATTTAAGTAATTTGCTGAATATTCTTTTTTCATCGTATTTATAGCATCTAGTAAATTATTCATATTTATACTACCTAATAAATCATCTTCATCTTCTATATCATAAATATGTATTTCACCACCATTTAATATAAATTCTCCTATCGCCTCAGATGTAGCTATATGTTTCTTACTCATTATGTTTTTTACTTCATTAGGTATATCTTTTAAATAATACCAATAATTAGAACCTCCTTCTAATGCATTTACGAATAAATTAATTATCATTTCTTTAGTTAATTTATTCTCATAATCTTCAAATAATTTTATATATTTCATTAGTTATATATTTAAAAAATCTAAACATTTTTGTAGAGTACCGATTTTATCTTTTTTATACTCAGAATCCCATATAGTTAAAACTTCAAAACCAATGTTTGCAGCATCCGCAATTTTATTTGCATCTTTTTGCCATAAAAATTTTGCACTAAATCCTTTTCTGAAAGGATGTGGAAAATCATTTTCATTATATAATAATGGATTAGCATGATATCTATCACCATTATATTCTATAAATTTACCCCTACTAATATCTGCAAAATCAAATATCCAAATACCACCTTCTTTTTTATCAATTTTATGTTCATTATTTTTTGTAGCGAAATATACTTTTGATAATTCTTTAATATTTTTATAATTTTTAATTATTTCTAAAAATAATTCCTGACTAGCATTAGAATAACCATACTTTAAATTACCATTAGTTAATAAACTTGTCTGCCATCTATTTTGTCTATCTGTATAAACTTGTCTACCGTTTTCTTCTCCATATTTTTCTATGCATAAATCTAATGTAAATGTTTTTTGTCTTTCAGATACTTTTAATTTAGCATCTTCTAAATTAAATCCTTTTTTAATCCAATACTCAGTTTGTGCTGTTGATAACCTTATTTTAGCTACATCTTTTGATAATTTACTTGCGGCACTTTGTTTGTTTACTTCCTCTAAATTTTTATATCCCACAAATTCTTTCGAAAATGGACTTCGTTCTTTTCTTTCCTTTTCTGTTGTATTTAATTTATGATTTGGATTATTATTACCTTTAATTTTTTCAGAAAACATATCTTTGTATTTTTGTTCTTTCATATGTAGTCCAGAAGATTTACTATTTGCTTTATGATCTGCTTCAGTTTGAATTGGAGCGTTCGGATACATAGTTCGATACGTTTTTATATCAATTCCATCTTCCTTTGCATGATTTTCCATATGTTTTCCATATACTCTTTTCATTCTTGCGCCACATAATCTACATGTGATTTTTTCTTCGTTGTCTAAAATTTTAACATTTTCTAATATCATAATAATTTCCTTTTTATTATATATTAAATTTTTGTGTGCATGTTGTCTAAATGGGTAAGTAATTTATATAATTTTATTTTTATTTTTTCCAAAAATGTTAATTTTCTATATGAAGATAACAATGTGTAGTATAATTCGCTCAATGTTTTAATATTGGAATTTTCTATTACTATTCCACTCTGTCCAGTGGCACACTTACCTGACTGGCGACTAGCGCATAATATAACACGATTATTTTTATATAAATCTAATATACCTCTCTGATAATCTCTTAATTTTATAGGCCCAATAGAACCATCTTCTCTTTTAATTTGACAATATCTTTCAGCAAAATATTGCACGTCATCCATACATCTAATATATTCTTGAACCTCTTCAGGTGATATACCAAATGATATACCAGCTCTTCTTATACCTACTTCATTTTTGAGCCATGGATTTTGATACCTTTTGAGTATTATACCATCACTAAGTTGTTCTGTTATTTCGGTTATATTTTTACTAGTAAATACAAATTTTTTGTTTTCTTCTTCTTGTTGTTGCTTTTTCGCAGTTGCCATAAGAAATATGTTTTTTTATATATATAGTAAAAATCAAAACTCCTATGAGTGATAAGAAAACAGACAAAATAAACAACCTCCAAGAAGAATTTAATAAGATACAGGAGGATAATAAAGACTTAGATGTCAATATGTATCTTGCGAAGATGGACGACCTGCCTGAATTAGGTGAAATAGAAATATATAATTATGATTCTGATATAGTCGATTCTAAATATCGTGCTGATACGGTATTAAATTCTCTAGTCGATCTATATTTAGGTGATGCGCCAAAAGTAAAAGAACATCCTTATGTTAAAAATAAAGTTGAAGAAGATGCACAAAACTATGCGGAAACTCTATTTTTAATAAAAATGACTAAGAAACATTTTATATCTCAATTAAGACAAGTTGATAATGGTGAAAATAATGCTAGAATGCATGAAGTTGTAAATCAAACTATGAATCAAATGCGTGAAAATATAAAATTTAATACATCAGTTAAATCGGAATTGGAAAAATTTTATAAAGAAATTAGAAAAGATCTTGGATTAAATGAAGTTCAAAGCCAAGTTGAAGAAGATATAAGCGAAGACGAGGGTAAAGAAGATAATATGGTAGTTGATTCTAGAAGAATTAATGATATGGTATCAAATTATCTTAAAAATAAATAATATATACTTTATGAAACAAATATTAAATTTTGAGGACTTTTCAATTTTAGAAAAAAATACACCAACGAATCCTTCATTATGGCAATCTTGTGTTGCATGGGCTAAATCTAACTATGATGTATGGCCTTCGGCATATGCAAGTGGTGCAGCTTCTAAACGCTATAAAAGTAAAGGCGGTAAATGGAAAAAAAGTAAAAAGAAATAATGGAACATTTAAAATTATTTGAAGATTTTGTTGAAGAACTAAACGAAAAGAAAAAACCATATGCGAATTCACATGGTGGTGTCGATAAATGGTTTAAAGAAAAATGGGTAGATATATCCAAAACTAATAAAGATGGTAGTCATCCACCATGTGGTAGATCAGACACATCTAAAGGTGGTTATCCAAAATGTCGGAAAGCAAAAGTTGCTGGAAAAATGTCGGAAAAACAAAGAAAGGCATCAGTAGCACGTAAAAGAAAAGCAGAAAAAAATGGCAATAAAGGAACACATAGAAAACCTAATTATGCAAGATAAAAAAAAGCCACTCATTGAGTGGCTTTTTTTATTTCCATTTAAAATTTTCAAATTTCATTAAGTATGAATTATCAATTTTAACACTGCTTGTTACAATTTTATTATACTTATTATTAGTTATTTTATTAACAATAAATTCAGGTCTATCATAATTAATTCCTTCCTTAATAACTTCTTTAATTCCATTATCAGTCTTAGATAAAACATATTTCAAATACGAATTAATTTCCTGTGTCATTTTTAATGTATCAAAATCATTATCATAAAAATATAATTTTGAATATTTTGGTGCATCTTTATCAATGAATTTTTCATTTTGGATTTCATATCCAGTTAAATGTTGTAAATTAATTAATGCTTTTTTAAAGATAATTTCATCTGAACTAACATTATAAAAAGTTTCATTGATATAATAGAATTTCTTAACATCAATGCCTTCATATTTAAATTTCTCCATCAATTTAACTAAAAAATCTCCAAAATATCTTTCAGTATTATTAGAGCAAACTATATAAATATCTTCATTTTTATTTTTTAGATGTGAAATAGAGTCCCAATTAATTGTATAATCCAAATTTTCAATTACATCTTTACTTAAAAATTCTTTAAGAGAGATAGCAAAATCACTCATACCAATTTTTTTGGTTTTGGCAATAACTTTTAATTTTTCATAAAGATTGTTTGGTAACCAATATATACTACCATTATATTCAATTTTATTACCTTGATTCTTATATACACCATTTTTAAACAGATTATAATCTGTTTTACTTATTTTAATTAAAGCTTCGTTTGGATTATTTTTACTTACAATCCAAGGTTGAGATGATGTTTTTAACAAAACGTCTATATCAAATATATGTCCTACCATTAAGTATATATAAAAATTAAACCCCACAATTGTGGGGTTTAATTTATTTTAAATATCCTTTATCCAAAGAAAATTCATATAAAGTTGGTAAATTTAATTTTTTTAAAAATTCTTTCTTTACATCGCTAAATGTTTTTGCTTTAGAGATTATATCTATAATAGATACACCATATTCTTCTTGGAAAGTCAAGTAAACTTCTGACCAAGTTTTATTATAATGTGTTCTAGAAATCCACTCTCTATCACCACCTGATAACCAATAAAGAGTTTTATCTGGGGCTATGTTGTTTATGTTAATATTAAATGAGGTTTCCCAAAACTTATTGTCATTAATTCCTTTGTTTAATACAATTGCGATTGCTTCTGATAAATCTGCTGTAATTTCGTTTTCAATTTCAAAAAATAATTCGCCGTTTAATTCTTTACTTACTCTAATTCTATCTGAACTATAAATAACAATGGAAGTTTCCCTCTCTTTTGTTATTACTCTTTTCTTTTTCATAAAAGAAAATTTATTTTTTATATCCAATGCTGGATTAGCTCTTTATTCCGGATTTCCATTTCCCGTCAAAATGCCCGTTCTCCCATATGCCATTTTCCCATATGCCAGAGAAATTACCAAGAAGCCAAATACCGTAATGCCAGTTACCAGCATAGTAATTACCTTCTTTCCAGATTAAAGTTTTATTCTTGATTTCTACTACTGCGCCCTCGATTTCCGAGTCAATTAACCATTGTAGATTGTTTTTAGTTAATTCTTTATTTATCTCAATAGGTTTCGTTAAAACCTTGTCTCCTACTTTGAATTCTTTAAATCTCATAAAATAATTTTTAAATTATTACAATATATATTCTTTTTCATTTTAGCTTTTATTCCTTTTTTTGGTTTTTTACAAATTTTTTAAAATAAGATTTAAGTAATTAATATATACCTAAAATATAATGTTCTTTAATGAAATATTTAAATACAAGAGACGTTTACTTATCTACAATAAAAATTAAATTGAATGAAGATACTGGTTCAGGAACTTTCGCAAATGATATAACATTTGGGGGTTCTCTATTAGGAAGATTAATTAATTCTACTATAAGAAAAGCAAAGATTCAAATCAATTACATGAAAATTGGATCAATTGCAGATGAAATTAGAGATGAATTAGATAGACTTCTAAAGGAAACTCTTGATGAAGAGCAAAAGCAAGAAATTAAAGATTTCATGTTAAAAGCATTATTAGAAGAAATCTATAAAGTAGTTATTAGTGAAGTAAGTGATGTTGAAAAAATAAATCAACTTTTAGATAAAAAAGAAGGTGATGGATTAATAACTTTAGCTGTTAAATACATTCAACAAACACCAGATGAAGTAATCTTTGGTGGTAATAAGCAAGAGCTAATTGATAAGTTAGAAAAGTTTAGAAAAGAATTAGAAGAATTAAAAGGTGAAGAAGTTAAAGAAGGGGATGATACACCTTTTTATAACTCCACTCTTAATTTTATACAAGCAGTTTTAGATTTAAGTTCTAAATTTGTTTCTTTAACTTTTGAAACAACACCAAATCAAAATACAAATGCAAATAAAATTCAAATTGGGCAGAAATTTTTATATATCACAAATGATAATAAATCTAAATATGTCGAAGTTGTAGCAATAAATCCAAATGGTTCGATAAAAATAAAAGATATATTAGGTGGTTCTCCTTTTGCTATTGACGAGAATGAACTTAAGCCTATTCCAGATGGAACTTACTTATATAAACCAAAAACAGGTGTAAATGCTGGTAAAAATATTATTGTATTACAAGATAATGCACTAAAGACAAAAAACCAAGTAAAAACACTCAGTGGTACTATATTTCCAGCACAGTATAATGAATTGATTAAGTTAGAAAAAATTAATTATTTACACTTAAAATACTCTAATTTTTTAAATGAAAATAATGCAACACCAGCTGCAACGCCAGCTGCAACGCCAACTGCAACTGCAACGCCAACTGCAGCTGCAACGCCAGCTGCTACGCCAACTTTAACATCAAAATCTGATGAATTATATGATATGATGCTTAAAGTTTTTAGAAATAGTTTAAAAAATTATTTGGCTAATTTACAAGAATTAGTAAAAACAAAAAATAAAAATGAAATAGTTAAATTTGGTAAACAAATAATGCTAAATTCGTCAACCGTTGGTAAACCAGCAACTGCTGCTGAATTAAAGATAAATGAAGATTTATTATATAATGATACAGCTAAAGGAGTATCGTTATTATGCAGATTGATTTTACCGTTGAAAAATAGCAAATTATTAAAAGAAGGTAAACTATCAAAAATTGAAGAAAGTATTAATAAAATCATTGACTCCTATGAAGAAATGCAGTCTAATTATACTAAATCACCAGTAAAAGAGTCACTTTTATCAGAAGACGTAGATAATGATAATGAGGCGATTATTGATACAGATATGGATACACAAGAGGAAGAGGAAACAACTCCAGAAATAACTCCAGAAGCTATTAAAGAGAAAAGTGTAAAAGGTGCATGGTCAAATAATTTTAAAGAAGGCGAAGAAAAGGAATGGAATATTAATCAAGAAAAAGCTAAACAATTGTCTGAAAAAATTGAAGATTCAACAAAAGATGTAGATAATGAAAAACTAAAAGACGAAACATCAAAAGATCATATATTAAAAATAGCTGATTTATTTGGTAAAGCTTATAGACTTTATGCTACCGGTACAATCCCATCTGGAAGACCAAATGATAGAATTTCAGGTAAAACATATAGAGAATATAAGTATATTGGAACAGGAACACCTAATGTTCCTACTGAAAGTGCTGGTCCTGGATATGGTCCCTGGGCTAATATAAAAGTATATAATGAATTTACTGATAAAATTAGTGAAATAATACAAGAAAAGAAATATAGAAAAGTATTTAATGTTGGAACTTTAGCAGGACCAAATGGTAAAGTACCTAACAAAGGTAATGTACTATTAGAGTTTATTAGAAATATGATAGATGAGAATACATTAAAAAGTTATGAAGCTAATAGAACAAAACTTCTTAATAAATATTTTGGATTAAAACCGGATGAATCTATATCTTCACTTGATAATTCTGGTGATGATACTAGTGGTGTAGTAAAGAAAACTGCAGAAAAAGTAATGTGGCAACAAACAGGTAATTTAGATTTTGATAAAGCAAAAATTGGTGGTTTCATAGCATTAAATGTAGAATATATAGATACTGTAAGTAAATCACCACATCATAAATGTTGGATAGGTCAAATATTGAAAAAAGATAAAGATAGAATATTGATTAAATATTTAGTTGATGATGAATTAATACCAGAAACTTATGGTATGAAAATTACTCCAGAAAATAAGTATGTAAATACTTCTAATCCGTCAAAAGAAGTTTATTATGGTTTAATTAATTTACCACTTAAAGAAGAAGGGAAATTTAAAATGGCTAGATATGGAAGAAGTAAATTAGTGGATTCTTCAGCTCAAAAACCAGATATTTTAGAACCAACGCTTACTAAGAAAAAAGTGGTAGGAAAAACTTTTAGAAATTCAGCAACAAGAGCTAAAATAGCAAGATTATCATATCAAGATAAAGATGGCAATGATAAATTGGTTGAAGGAACAATAGCTAATGATCGTAACAAAATATACAATGATAAACCTATTGGATTGGATAATCTATTTACAAACATGTCAAAAGAATTATAATGAAATACATAAAAACATACGAAAAATTTGATTTAGTTAAACCAGACCAGCCCTTAAGTGTAGATTTAAGGGCTGATATGACTAATTTTAATCAATCCGAATTAAATAAAAAACAATTTGATAAATATAAAGCTAAATTACAATCAATATACCAAAATTATATTGACGATCAAACACCTAATGAAAATGGTATAGCACAAGATTTATATAACAAATTACTCTCGGCTAAATTTATTAAAAAAGGAAATCCTAAATTAAAAGGACAAATAATTTGGAAAAATCCAGATGAAACTGATGAAACTATAGCAAAAGAAAATCCTATGTTTAAAATATATGCCGAAGAACTTTCGCAAGAAAGAAAAACAAAAAAAGCGGAAGAAACTTTACAACAAAAACAAAAAGATATGGCTGAAAAAGAACAAGCTATAAAAAATAATCAAGGAGATGCTTCTGTGGCTAGTAAAGATATAGATAATATAAAAACTGATATATCCACAGAAACAGATAATTTAAGTAAAACTGCCACAGAAGTTCAAACCTTAAAAAAGGCAGCTAAGAAAGAACTTGATGATAAAAAGAAAGAGTTAGATTTAGGTAAAAGAAGGATTGAAAAACTAAAAGGTTCCAAATAAATCGTGTATTTGAAAACTACTAAAAGTTGGTTTTAAATTATAATATATAAAATAAATATAAAAATAATACAGACATATGCCATCAGTAATAATCAGTAATTATAAAAGACCAGGTATCTTTATAAATGAATATGATAATAGTGTAATAGCGAGTCAAACTTCGCAAGGTATTACAAATCTAGTCATAGGCGTTTCTAAGACAGGTCCTATAAATACTCCGGTGCTTATACAAACTACACAGGATTTACAAAACATCTTCGGTGGTATTGATAGAACATTAGAAAGAAAAGGTTCTTATTTCCAGAGAACAATTGCACAAATGCTTCTATCATCTCCAGTATATGCTATAAACTTATTGGAAACTGATCCAACTTTAGATCAACTTGAATACGCTCCTTTATCAACAGCTACTAATAAAACTAATGATATAGTAAGAACAGGTGCTTATAGTGGCTTCTTCAATACAACTGGTTTCTGGAAATTAGACACAGATTCTTTCTTAAATTTAGCTTCTGGAAATGTAAATTATCAAAACAGATTATTAAACTTTACTAATACATCGGCTTCTTACATCACAGTATTTGTTTTCAAAACAACTGCTACTGGATTTGACGTAACTATGACAGCTTGGTATGGTTCAATAACTAATATACCACCTTATGTTTATCCAACAGATTATGTATCCGATTACATGGTAGATGTTGTGGTTGTAGCGGGTGATTGGTCAAATTATCAAGCATTATCAGTAGATAAAACTTGGTCAAAATACTTTGACGCAACTGGTTTATTAAAAAATCAAGTTCAAAATTTCATTAATGATAGAAATGTTACATTATTAAAATACTATCAAGGTTTAAGTTTTATTCCTTATTTCAGAGATTCTAATAATCAAAACATATTTATTGAAACAGTAATTAACCAAGATACTCAAATAACTGGCTTATTCTGTGCATTTAACGCTGATTTATTAGATACTGATTTCCCAACTGGTGCTATTGACTTAATAGGTAATAACCTTATTAATACAGATAGTTTAGTTGATTCTAACTCTACTAGTATTGATTTCTTATCTTATAATGAAAGTTTAATTTCAACATTAGAATTTAAAAATACAATTTTAGATGCACCGGGTAATGTAATAGCATTGGATTCTACATTATTATTTAATACAGATATAGTAGATTTTTCGCAAAGATCTGATAATTATGCAGAAGATACCGTAAGTGGTGTTCTAAGAGCTACTTCGGCTACACACTCTTCAACAGCGGCTAGTGTTGCTTATAATGTTTCTACAACAGCAAATACTCATAATAGCGAAATGCCATATGCTATAATAGGTGGTAACATAGTTTATGTAACTAGTGGACCAACTGTTTCTATATCTGTTAGCAATACTAACTTTGCTTCTAAATCCGCAACAGCAAGTTATTATACAGCAATTAAATTAGATACAAATGGTTCTATAACTAATGTTACTTCAACTGTGGCTTCAGCAAAACCTACAGTTGCAGCATCTGATATTATTCTTGGTTATATGTATACAACAGTACAAGGTGGTAACATAGTTGCAAATACTGTTACAGACGTAACAGTTGCTACTGCAAGTTATTTAGACTTAGAGGCGAATACAGATTACACGATTACATCTGGTGGAAGTAATAATACATTTACTATTACATTTACTGATACAGCAGTTAATCCAGCTACTTCTAACTATGAACAATATAGAAGAATCAAAAGATTTAATTCTTTAAGAACATTATTACAATCAGTTCAAATACAAAAATCAGTAATATTACTAGATTTAGATGGATTAGGCGACTACAAAAAGATAAGTATGGCTAACATGGGTATTAGTGTAGTAACTTCTACTTCACAAGATAAATCCATAACAATACAAACTAATCTTGGGTTAAGCGAAGCTACATTTGCAGCAAATGTTATAAATGGTTTAGAAACTGCTTTAGTAATATATGCTAACGATAATGAGTTAATCTTATCCGATAATAAAATGGTTACAACAACTTCGCCAGCAACATCTAATTTAATTGGCGCAAGTGCGGTTGGTGTTGTGGGACAGTTCTCTACTTTATATCAAGATTTTTATAATGGTGTTATAAATAGTGGCGACTACTTCTATGCCAATGTTTTACAATATGACGCAGGTCTTGTTTATACAACATATACTGCTTCAAGCGTAAGCTTTGTACATACAACTAGCGGAACATATTCTGGATTAAACTTTGTAGTAATTGTTACTGACAAAAGCTACTTACCGTTTGATGACGGTTCTGGTGGAAATAAATTTGGCAACACATTTAATAGTATAGTAGTACCTGATTCAATGCTAAATATGGGTAAATTAACTATAGCATCAGATCCATTTGGACAACACTCAATAGGTTATAACTATGCATCAGCATTAGGTTATACACAATCTTATACATATGCTTATTTAGTGGGTGATTCATTAAATACTGAAACAATTTACAATGTAACAAGAATTTGGGATGCCGATACTAAGTATTACTTAGCAATGGATATTGATTCTAATAATAACTTAACAGTTAATATAACTGGTGATGATTTATATACTTATCAAGGAAATTTAACACAATTAGCTGATTGCTTTAGCGTAAATACTTCTTTCTATGTTAATTCATTCGAATCAGATTATCAAGAAACTGTTGAAATAGTTGTTCCAACTGGATATACACAAGTACCTAATCAAATTTTAGTAAATGCTGCTAGATATTCAAATATAATAGTTGGTGATTTCTTATTACAAGATAATACTACTGCAGAGTTAGAAGTTGGACAACAAGCTAAAAACTTAACAAGAATTCTTTCTAAGAGAGTTTATAGCGGAGATAGTACATTAGCTTTAATAACTTGTGATGCGGCAATATACAAATTCCCATTCGGTAATCAAGCATCTACAACTTATCAAACAATGAGATATTCTTCATTAGATAATTATGTATCTACTTATAAGGCTATTCCATTAAAAGGATTTAGAATACGTCAAGCGTCTTTACCAGATGGTACTGAAGCAAAACAAAATGAAATACTTAATTTAGTTGCTAAAGGAACTCCTTTATATAATGCAATTATAAATAAAGATGCATTAGACTTTAGATATTTAATTGATTCTTTCGGACTTGGTTTAACAGAGTTTTCAAAACAACAATTATCTGATATTTGTGGTGGTAGATTAAATTGTCTTGGTTTCATAAATATGCCTTCTATGAAGTCATTTAGACAATCAAGTTCACCTAAGTTTACAGATGCAAATGGTGTATTACAAACTTCTTATATCGCACAAGGTGGTGACTTAGAAAGTAATCCAGCATTCTTATATAGCATGGCAGAAGGAGCGGGTACTACTTGCGTAGGTTACTTTGCACCATATCTTACAGTTAATGATAATGGAGCACCACTAAGCGTTCCACCAGCAATGTTTGCTGCATCAACTTATATGAGAAAGTTCAATACTAATGTAACTTCAATAGTTCCTTGGACAATTGCAGCTGGTACAACAAATGGTTTAATAACTGGTATAGCTGGTGTTGAAATGGACTTCAATCCAACAGACGTTGAAAACTTAAATCAGGCTCAATTTAATCCAATTATTCTTAAGAAGAATAGAGGATGGGTAATTGATACTGAAAATACAGCATTAACTCTTTATAAATCAGCATTATCTTACTTACACGTTAGAGAGGTATTGATTGAATTAGAAAACGCTTTAAATGATATGTTATTACAATTCCAATGGAAGTTTAATACACAAGATACAAGAGCGGAAATTAAGTTAAGAGCAGATGTTATTTGTGCTGGATTTGTTAACAGAAATGGTTTATATAACTACTTTAACAAGTGTGATTCAGAAAATAACACAAATACATTAATAGATAATCAAATAGGCGTATTAGATACATATATCGAACCAATTAAAGGATTAGCTGTTATAGTAAATAACATTACAGTTCTTAAAACTGGTGCTATTGCAAGTGGTGGTTTCCAATCTCTATAATAGATTATCAAAATAAAAAATGCTCCCAAATTGGGAGCATTTTTTATTTTGAATACTCATATATTAATATATAATAATATGAGTAAATTATTAAGCAATACAACTATAAATGGCATAAATTCTTTTAGAAGTTTTGGTCCAGCGACAGCGAGTATTTCTGCTTTAACTTTTAGCACAAATAGAAATAAAGCGGTAACATTATCAGTCACTAATCCAGTAATACTAAGAGAAGTATCTATATATACACAAATTGGAGATTATAATCATATTGATTTAAACAATAGGTTTCAAATAATTATTGCTACTAGTTCATTAGCATATGGCTCATATGTAGGTTGGCAGTCTTCTTGGAATGCAACTGCTTCAGCTAATTATTATATATCCTCTAATTATACATTTAGTAATTTATTAAGCTCCACACCAATTATACAAAAAATACCATTAGATATTTTATTAAGTCCTGGTGCTTATGATTTCTATTTAGACGAAACATATAATCTATATTATGGTATGGATAATTTAGGCTATATTTTAACAACAACAACAAGTAATTACCCATATATTGACCCAAGTGGTAGTATAAGAGTAATTGGGACATCATCTACTATGAATCAAAGAGGATTGACTAATAGCGTAGGTAATATCTTTTTTAACTGGGTTGTATCTGATGTTGAAGATGTGATAATAGAAAATGGTTCTTTAGGCTTATATAATACTACAAATAGTTTAAAATCTTCATTTTCATTTTTATCAGGTAATAATGAGCTAGTATCTATAAAAAATAAACCGTTTTCATATACAGCATCATTTGTTATATCAAATGTCACATCAAGCAATTTATTAAAAATAGGTGAAGTTACAAATATAAACTCATATTATAAATTAAATACAGGTAAAGTATTAATGGCAAACTCAAGCAATACTGGAATATGGACAACATATAGTAATGCAAACGCTATATCACAATCTTTTAATTTTTGGAATACGGGTAATAGCATTTGTGCAACTGCTTCCGAAGGACAAATAATGTCGATACAAGCTCCAGATGGTTGGGTATTTGTAAAAGTTGATTTTGCATCATACGGACTTCCAAATGGAACTTGCTCTAGTTTTGCGATTTCCACCAGTTACCACGCAACCTCAAGTGTGGATAAAGTTTCTAGTTTAATTTTAGGTAAAAATTATGCAACAATATCAGCTACAAATGATGTATTTGGTGATCCGGCTTACTCATATCATAAAAGACTTTATGTTAGAGCACTTTTTTCTTCGGATTTCAATTATGTAACTATTTCAAACGTTTATCCAAGTGCACCTACTTATAGTTATTTAGCAAATTTAAATACATCTTTTAGTAATAACTATACTTATCAAATTATAGATAATTCATCTTATAGTCCCGTATCAGCATCAATTTCATTTTATGACGGAAATACAAATTCTGTAACAAGTAATTATTATGCTGTAATAAGTGGAACTAGTTCTGGTGGACCAAATGTAGCTTATCCAGGATGGAAAATAATAATAATTTAACATATGAAGATACTTAATAGTTTAACAATTACAGCAGACGATAGAGGATCATCAAATAATCCACTTGGTAGTAGCAATTTCAATAACCTATCTACAAGTTTATTAAATGATTTTATCATTAGTGGTGATACATTTCAAAGTTATATTGATTCTAATATATTAAATGATATTTGGTATAATGGTGAAGCTTTACCATTTGTTGTATTACCAACAGCTCAAAATAGTGCTGGTTTATATATTACAAATAGTTATGTGACTATAAACACATCAAATATAACCAGTACCATATTCTCATATTCAGGACTTACAAGTGGTAATCTAATACTAAATACTTCCGGTAATCTATCAATAGATTCAAAAAAAGGATTTACTGATTTTATCTTAAATGACAACTCTTCAAATATAGGTAGTTTATTATCTATAAATAGTGGAAATACTTATTGGGCTAAACCTGGCTTTACACAAACATCATACTATGATTTATATCAAGATATAGGTGGATTTCCAAATCTAAGGTCATTTTCAGCCACATTTAGTTTCAGTGGTGCAACAGCAATAGGTGGATTGCGTTACGCTATTCCATGGGGAATGTCATATACCTCTTCTGTTGTATCCGGCATAACATCTTCGGCTGCAAGTGGATACTATAATATAGATGTATATCATAATTTAGGAAATACATATTCTATTGTTAATTTCTTTGCTTATACTTCATCACAATGGCAAATGTTATATCCAACTATTGGTTTATCTGGTGTAACTGGAACATTTTCATATTATTCATATGGAAATAACATTAGAATATCACTAACTGGTAGTTTACCAACTACACCTATACAAGTAAATATTATAGGATAAAAATATATAAACAAATGAGAAATATTTATAATAAATTATATGTATCAGGTTCATCTGGTTCAACAGATGCAGTAGCCATTAATGCCTCAGTAGAATCAAATCTACTATCTATTGTATCACCCACATCTAGTCAAACTATTTTTAAAATTAGAAATACACAATACGGATTTACTATTTCAACATTAGATATAGTTTCAACAATAGCTGGATCAACTGCTGCGACAAGTGGCTCTTCTGGTGATGGTGGTCCTGCTACTAGTGCATTACTTAACTACCCAAGTGGTTCCGCATTTGATAGTTATGGTAATCTTTATATAGCAGATATGTCAAATTACAAAGTTAGAAAAATTGATACAAATGGTATAATAACAACTTTTGCTGGTAATGGAACATCTGGCTTATCTGGTGATAGTGGTCCAGCAACATCAGCACAACTATTTAAACCATTTGGTGTAGCTGTTGATTCTAATAACAATGTATATATAGTTGATGTATTAAATATAGCCGATACTGGCGCAATAAGAAAAGTTAACACAAATGGTATTATAACAACTGTTTTAGGAATTACAACATCAAGTACTGCAGGAACAGCTGGAATCACTGTGGATAACAATAATAATATCTATTTTACTTGTGGTAACATTGTTAAAAAAATTACACAATCTGGAATAACAACAATTGTTGCCGGGACAGGAGTGGATGGTAGTTCTGGTGATAATATACCAGCAACATCAGCACCGTTGTATGGCACTTGGGGAATAGATGTAGATAATTTGGGTAATATTTATTTTGCTGATTATTATAATGGGCTGATAAGAAAAGTAGATACAAATGGAATTATAACTACTATAGCTGGTGGTGGTGTTTCGCTTGTAGAGGGAGTTGGTGCAACATCAAGTTATTTAGTTAATCCAATTGCTGTAAAATATAAAGATGGTGCTATTTATGTATCTAATGGTGGATACTATAGCATAAGAGTAGTAAGCTCTATAGGTAAAATTAGGACACTAGCGGGTAGTTCTGCATATGGTTACTCAGGTGATGGTGGTGTTCCGCTATCAGCTAAATTCAGTTATATTGGTGGTCTAAGTTTTGATAATATCGGTAATTTGTATATAAGTGACAGCAGCAATAATGTAATTAGAAAAATTACTTTATCATCTCTTAATACTAGAAGAGATAATTCCGCTTATTTAAATTATGAAAAAAATAATAATCTATTTGCTATAGATGGAAATGGAGTTGTCAATTTAAATGGTAGTATAACTTTTAAAGATATTAACTTTTTAACACAATCTTATAGAAATGCTAATGGGAATATAAATGGGTTTGTATTACAAGATGGATATAAAATAACCAGTTCTCATTTTAATGGTACCGAATTTTTAACACCAGGTTCTTTTTTTTGGATGGAACCAGGTTATTCTAAAACTTGGAATGCATATTCAGCATTAGGAGATATTAGTAAAATATCTTTTAGTGCTTCGTTTGCAACAGATTCATTAGTATCATTTATATTATCACCAACTTCTTCTTATAGTGGTTTAACTTACTCGGATTTATTTAATATAACATTATTTAATAATAATCAACCTGTTTATTTACCTGTAATAAAAACTTATTCAACATCAGGTAATTTAAATGTATCTATTGATACATATGATACTAATATAACAAATTTAAGTGCAATATTATTAGGTAGAAATATAAATTATTCATACACATATTCCACCTCATTTGCTAACACAACACTAGTAACATTTTATGGTTATAATGCTACACCAGTGACATATAGTTTACAATTCAGTAACTATTACTTTGGAACACAAAGTTTTACTATGTCACCATACAAAATTGCAAAACTAACAACAAAAAATGCTAAATTATTAAATACCAAACGTGAAGTATATAATAATAATGGTGCAGCATTATTTTATGGACACTATTATACAACAGTAGGTAATTATGGAAATACTACATCTGGTGTTTCATATACTTATTTACAAGATCCGCTTGTTTCTATTGGTGCTACCGCAGGATTTGTTGGAGCAAATCAAGCTTTTGACACTAGTGCAAATGCTGATGCAAATTTTATATATGTGATAAGTAGTGCAGCTTATGGTAGCAGTGTACCTGCTTATATAACACGCTATCATATGGTAAATGGAACTAATGTTACACAAAGTGTAATTTGGAGTAATAATTATTTACCAACACAAAGTTTAGTATTAAGTGCTAGCTCTAGTAAATTTATCGGATATGGGTTTAGTGATGTACCAAAAAGTGCATTTTATATAGCCAATACAAGCTCAATATCTGCAACTTTCTCAGCAAAACAATATTATACAAAAGGAAACTTTATATCTATAACACAAGACTATAATCCAATTTCATCAGTATTTTCTTCAACACCAACAGGTGCACAAATATACTCAACAAGTAGTACACCCGGAACTAATCTTTATCCAGGAACACAATCTTCTGTAATATTTTATTTAGGACGTGGTGAAGCATTTACCTTAACTCAACCGTTACCAGTTGATTATTAATTAGACAATATAATTTCTAAATTTTCTTTATTAAAGCCACCTTCAAGTGGCTTTTTTCCTTTTTTTAAATAATCTTCGTAAAGCTCATTATAATCATCATAGGTATACATCTCTCCAGTTATATCAGATGCAATAACTTCTGTATCATTTGTTGTAATTGTATTTGAGAGTTTTTGACTACCTATACCAGGTCCTAGTGAACCTATAAGTTCGGTTCCCGAAATAGATTCTAAAAATTGTTTGTATTTTTTTATCATTTATTTACTTCTATTTCTTCATAATATTCATCTTGGCTAGTTAATGAATATTCATCTTTTTTTATATTATATGTTATGTTATATAACATATTATCACCCATTGTATAATCACCATGTCTTAATACTAATTTATACTCTGGTTTACTAACTTTTAAAATTAAATCACCTATTTTACCATTTTTATCAGATAAATCACACCACACTTTTTTCTTCTTATTTAAATAATCATCTATTTTATCACATGCTAAATGCTTTGATAAATAAGCATAATCATTTAAATCACCCTCCTGTGTTTGATTATATAAGTTCAAAAAGTCATCCTCTCTAATGGTCAAACTTTCTCCTTTTGAAATCTTATCCAAAATTCTATTAAGTTCAATCTCTTTAAGAGATTCCTTTAAGATATAATGTTTATACCATTTTTTAATCATTTCAGATTAATTTTTATACTTTATATATTAAATTATATTAAAGAAGTTATCATCATTTCATTAAGACTCAATTAATTTAATATATAAAGATATGGATGCTAAAATTTTAACCGCACTTAATAATCTTACCGACTCTTTAGATGCTATCGCAGAAGCACTTAAAAACAAATCAGCTAAATCTGATGCTGGTAAAATATTACAAGCAATTAATAATGTTGATAAAAAAATTAGTTCAATTAGTACTGGTATTAAAGGCATCAAAAAAGATACACAACAAATATTAAAAAACCAAGAAACTTTAATTAAATTATCAAGAGATAAAAGTTCAAAAACAGAAGTATTTGAAACCTCTAGTGATAAAAAATCTAAAATAAAAGATGGTGTAAGCACAGTTTTACTTATTGCTGCCGGCGTTTTAGCAATTGGTTTAGCATTTAAAATCATAGGTCATGTTGACTTTTTTTCAGTTATTGCGCTATCCATAGCTTTACCTATTATAGCCAAATCATTTGAAATAATAGCTGGTATGAAACTTAAAAAAGGTGATATGATAAATCTATTCTTTGTCACAGTTACTATGGCAGCTTCACTGACAGCAGCTTCTTGGATAATGAGTTTAATTACACCTATAAGTATTACGCAAAGCTTAACAGCTATTTTAATTGCTGGTTCTTTTGCCTTAATGGGTATGAGTATTGATAAAATAACTAAAGGAGTTAGAGATGTTAGATTAATAGATTTGATTAAAGTTCCATTAGTAATGGTAGTAATGGGATATGCAATAACACAAGCTTCACATATAATGCAGGATATATCACCAATTAGCATAGCAAAAGGATTTACCGCAATAATGCTTGCGGCAACATTTGCACTTATTGGATATTCAATTGGTCAAATTACAAAAAATCTAAAAGACGTAACTGTGGCTGAAGCTTTATTAATGCCACTTATATTAATACCAGCTACATTTGCAATAGTAGTAGCGTCACATATAATACAGAAGATAGCACCAATAACTTTAAAACAAGGATTATCTGCTATTGGAACAGCTATAGTATTAAGTGCAATGGCGTTGCCTTTAATTGTATTATCATATGCTGTAAAGAAAACTAGTGTTGTCGAAGTAGCTTTAATGACAATTATTTTACCATTATTATCTACAGCAATTTGGCTATCATCTATGATTTTAGCAAATGTTACCCCAGTTGATACAGGATTACTTTGGAATATAGTTTTACAATCTTTAGCATACGCCGTAATGACGGTTGCCCTAGGTGTAGGTATTTATGCATTGCAAAAATTAGGTGTTACTCCTGTTACAGCATTGGAAGGTGGTATATCAATTGTAATTATTGCAGGTGCTATGGCTCTATCTTCAAAATTAATAGCAATGGGTGATTATACTAATGGTCCTTCTATTGATTGGGCAATAGGAACTGGATTAAGTATAGCTGCTTTTGGTGCCGCAGTTATGTTAATTGGTTCGGAAATAGTAGCCACCGCAGGATTAGGATTATTAGCAGTTGCAGCTGGTGCATTGGCCGTTATCGTAATTGCCAAAACTATAGTTGAATCAGCCGCAATACTAAATGGTGGTAGCTATGGTAATTATCCAACATTAGACTGGGCATTAGGTGTAGGATTATCATTAGCTGCTTTTGGAACAAGTATCATGTTAATAGGTGGTTTAGTAGTTGGTTCATTTGGGCTAGGATTAATAGCATTAGCAGCTGGTGCCGTTGCTATTAATACTATATCACAAGCAATAGTAGATTCTTCTAATATACTTAAAACTGGAACATATACAGGTGGTCCAACAGAAAAATGGGCTAATGGTATAGCTTTATCATTAGGAGCATTTGCACCTATTTTTAAATTATTATTTGATAGAGGTATAATTGGTTTATTCTCAAAAGGTCCATCTATGGAAGATTTTGTCGGAAAAGATGGCAAAGGTGGCATAATAAGAGGTATAGCGGAATCAATAGTCGCTGCGGCAGATTTCTTTGCTAATTCCAAAGCTTCATTTACCGGAGGGCCTTCCAAAGATTGGGCGGAAGGTGTAGGTGGCGCAATCGGTGCATTTGCACCAGTATTTGAAGCAGTATCAAAATCAAAAAGCTTTTTTGGTGGTGGCATATCTATTGAAGAGTTTATTGGCACTGATGGAAAAGATGGTATAATAGTGGGTATATGTAAAGCAATAGTATCAGCAGCACAATATTTTAATAGTCCTGGAATTGGAGATATATTTAATGGTGGACCAGATGAAAAATGGTCTAACAAAATAAGCACAGCTTTATCAGCATTTGCGCCAGTATTTGATTATTTAAGTAAAAATAATGGTTGGTTTAGCAATCCTTCCGATGATTTATTAAATGCTATAACTAATATAGCACAAGGTATAGTCAGTTCAGCTAATAAATTAGCCGAAGGAAATTATGCCGTAACAATTCCGGACGATTATATGGATAAATTAGGTAGTAATATCAAAAAATATATTGAATTAGTTGATTATTTAAAAGAGAAAGATTTAGATAGCTTCTCATTAGGTAATATATTTGATGTTACTTCTGGTTTAGCAAGATTAGCAGGCGATTATGAAAAATTAGCTAAAGGTGTAAAAAGTTTAGGAAGTGCGTTAAAAGATATAGAATTGGAAAAAATAGAAGCATTAAATAAAGTTACTGGTAGTGTTATATTAATGTCTCTAATGGATCCTGATCAATTTGAAAAAATGATGGATGCCTTAGAATCTAAAGCAGGTATATTTGTATCAACTATTAAAACATTACAAGATGCTAGCACCAATGCCGCTGGACAAACACCAACAACTAATTTTAACCAAACAACAGGTAGTGGCAAAAACAATGGAACATCTGAAATAGTAGGCGTATTAAATACTATAGCCACAAATACTAGTGGATTATCGACATTATCTAAATCAATAGATGGTTTAAAAACAAGTCTAACTAGTTTAATACATGAACTACAAAAAGAATCTTCTACAAGAAAAACAGGTAATAAATAAACTTTTTAAATAAATAATAATAAAATTAATATGCGTAACATATCATTATACAAAAAAATAAAATTATTCCTTTTATATAGGAAAACAATAAAAAACATCGAAAAACAATTAGAAGCTCAACTTAATATAAGAATTGATAAGGCTTCAAGGATGTACACAGTACTAAATATTCCACCGGACTTAATAGAAGAACCTTATAATTTGAGAAAAGAAGACGTTGAAATTATATCTCAATCTTTTATAAAAGATTATACAAATAAATTATCAGCGTTACTAAACCAAAACGGATTAGCTGAATTATATGATTTTTATGATATATCTAAAATAGATAAGTATAGTTATTTATTAGTATATGGGTTTTCATTATTCAAATCAAATAATTTCATTATGGGATTATATAAATCTATACCATTTGTGTTTGGTGGATTATTACTAATGTGCATAATAAAATATCTATTACATTAATAAACTTCTTTATAATAACATATATAAATTAAAATAAAAATTTTTAATGAGTAAAGAAGTAACCGGTATTAGCAAATTTTACGAGATTTCCGACGAAACAGTAAATATATTTCACGAAATAGTGAGAAAGAAGTTATTAAGTGAGGTAGCGTTCCAATTTATTGGTAATGCATCACAAAAAACTGTAATCAAAGTGTCAAAATTATCAGATCAATATGAATATATGTTAAAAAAACATATATTAGTTGCTGTTAATGAGGAGTTAATGTCTAAATTTGATGACGAATCAATTAATATCTTATTTGAACAAGAAATAGATAAAATACACTTTGATGGAGAAAAGGGTAAAGTTAAATTGGTTAAACCAGATATATCAACTTTCTCTTCTTTAATTAAGAAATGGGGTATAGAAAAAATATCTAGAGCAAATCAACTTGCTGAAATAACATCCGAACTTACAGTAAGTACGGATTTTGAAAATGATTTCAAAAGTTAAACTTTTGGTAGTACAACAACAAACTTATTCATATAAGAGCCAATATGAATTATTTACAGGCACTACATATACAAAAATATATACCTTTTAATATAAAACCTCACAAATTAATTTGTGAGGTTTTATATTAAAATTTAGTTTAACGTTCTATTTGTTTTAGTATTTCCTACTAAACCTCCTTTAGAGGTTGTTTTTTCTTTAACTCTAAAGTTAAGATAAGAAAATTGTGGCGTGTTTCCGAAATCTCTATTATACTGTTCTAAATTAGTGAAAGAAGATAAAAATAATTTCTCAATTTCCTGCAATTTATTCTTATCACCTTTAAGTTGGATTTCAATTATAGTCTGTTTAGTCTTTGGATCATCCCAATACCAAATAAATGCTGAATTATCACCATATTCTTTATCACCTATTGTTTTACCAAAATCTTGACCTGGAACTGAAGCGAGTAAAGTTGCTCTAACACCATTTTTTTTAAACCATAGATATAAATCTTTAGCTATTTTTTTAATCTCTAAATTATCTTCGTTTATCATCTCAACCATTTCGTCAAAATTTTCAAACAACTTAACATATTTTAATTTTTTCATATTTAATATAATTTCTATTTCTTATATATATATAAAAAGAAAAAATAATTTTTTCTTTTTATATATATATAAGAATTAGGTCTTTGTTCAAATATACCATGTGTTTTACAGATTATTTTAACCTTTATACCATCATTTACATATTCCGACAATGAATAGTCAAATAAATCTTCATGTTTTAAGTTGGATTTTTCTATGAATTCTTTATTTGTTAGCCTTCTCATTTTTTAATTTATTTTTTAATCTTTGTCTATATTTCTTTTCATTCCTTTGACAATTTCCGGAACAATATTTTTTATTCAACTTTCCAGTTATTTCTTTATCACAATTTCTGTAATTACATTTTCTCATATACTATATATTATATTTTTGTCCTCTATTTGTCCTCTATTTGAAAAAATTATTATTTTTATTCTAAACAAATGCTCAATTATATTATAAAAGTTAAAAGAAAATAAATTATATGAACGAAACAAAACAAAAGACAGAATATGAAACACACGTTACAAAACCAGAAGTTTCAATTTATGAAAACAATCAAGTATTAAGAGCTATTTCATTTGAAGATGAAATGTACTTAGATAGTAGGATTTCTCAATTAGAATCACTCTTGGTTAATGATCATGGTCTTGGTAAAACAGAAGTTGAAAAAGATCAACTTTATTATTCAGCACAAATGGGTTGGAAAGAATATGTTGGTAAATTAAAAAGTATGGATTATACTTTCTATTTAAATAGAAAGCAATATAATTTCTTAACAAATCTCTTAATTTCTAAACTAGAATATGATGTTAATACAGTATTTTTAGCTATAGACCTAACAAAAATGTTAGGTGAGTGGGAAATGACTAAAGGTAGTAAAGATGTTAAAAATGATACAGAGGTAAAATCTTATACATCTGACGCAACTGAAATTACTTATATGTATCACCTAATCTCAACTTACAAACCAAAGGGGTTAACAACAGATACTTATTTATTTGCTGAAATACTTAGAAAAATAGGTTTTATATCTAAAATTGTAGCTTATTATGACAATCATGCAAAAACTCTTAATAAAGATATACAAGATTGGGCTTCTACTTTTGAAGAGGGTGTATATATTGAGGGTAAAGATTGGGGTAGAAAAGAAGCAGCAGCTTTAGGAATTGGTTCTAAAACAGAAGATTTAAAACCAAAAAAGACTACTAAGAAAAAAGATGACGACAAATCATAATTAAAAAAAGCCTCTCAAATGAGAGGCTTTTTTTAATTTAAATATGTATTATAACAGGTGTAATTGGCACAAATGGTCCAATACTATCAGTTGGTGTTATACCGGAATATAAATCATTTGAACCCCTTACTTCATAATTCTTTTTAGAAGTATAATTTAAACCATAGTTATTATTAGAAGTTACTTCTACTGTTATAAACGGATCTATATTAGAATCAACACTAAAATTAAATGGTAAAGAAACTTTTAAAGAATTATCAGGCATGACATTATTTGGATACCATAATATATTACTATTAGGTGCTGAAAATGTTAATGTACTAATATTAGTATTCCTATATTCGTTTATAGTTTGCACAGGAACTAAATCTTGTTGAACCCATTGACTTATATTTAACCATAAGTTAGTTTGATATGGAGTAGGTATACTATAGAGTGCAGAAGATTGTGTACCAAATTCTATAAAAGAAGATTGTGTGCCTAGATATTCATAAATATTTCTATCATAATTAGCTAATTGTCCATTAAAATATTCGGTGCCTGAACTCCATTCTGTAACATAATCATATTGTCTTGGGTCATTTAATTTATTATTATCAATAATAGATTTATATATTATACCATAATAAATAACTTCATCTCCAATATTATAAATAATAAATGGATTCCACTCTTTAAATGTCTTGTAAGTTCTAATTAAAACTGTAAAACAATCTGGAACAGTTGTTATATCTTTAGTAGAGCATTTAAAATCCATTACTACATTATAAACAGTTGAGCCACTATTAACAGGCATTAAATATGCCTCATTAATGTCAAAATCTACTGGTGTCATTGTTTGACTAATCTTATAGCTCTTTCTAGCAAATGATTTGTGTATAATATAATTATATCCTCTAAAATCAGCTCTACCAGATATATCTAATATTTTATGAGATAATGGGATTACATGCGTTTCTAACCAGTTTTTTAATCCTTGTAATTTGACTAAAACTTCTTGTAAAGAATACATTAAAACATTATTTCCTTGCTTATCAGTTATTTTATAACTTAAATTAAATAAATTAGTTTCTTCAAAATTAGGATTTGGCATTGTATCAGCTAAATAATCAAAAGTAGTCCAACCTTTAACACTGTTGTCAAATATATTTGGTATTTCAACTTTAAATAGTTTATAAAAATTAGGTGATTCAATATTTATATTCCTATAATATTCATATAATTCTAAATCATTATACCCAAAATAATTTATAGCATTTATTATAGCTTTATAAGATCCTACATAAGAGAATATACTATTTCTAACAATAAGCATTTCTTTTCTCTTTTTATTTAAAAATCCCCAATCTATACCTTGCTCATTTATATCATAAGTTTTAAATATATAAGCATCTTCTGGATTTACCACATGACCACCAGAATTATATAATTCGACAGCATATCTAACATCTTCGATTTCAGTTTGTCCATATAAATTAATACTAGCAATTTCTTTATCAATAGTAGTAAATACTACTTGTAAGTAACTTACGTCACCGGTATTTGGATAGTTATTAACTACATTACTCTCATTATAAATTGAAGATATAAACCCATATGAATTAAGAATATATTTAACAACTATTTCGTTATTTGAAATACTGTCAATTAAAAATTCTTGACCATTATTATATGAAATATATTTATTAGTTAAATTAGTTACATCAGTAACAGTTAATTTTATAATTTGCCCAGCTTGTAATCCGGTTACACTATCATCGTCATTATAAATGAAGCTTTTAGTAGAATTAGCGTCTAATTTTATAAATCCATATCCATTTGGATATACAGATGAAGTACCTTTATCTATAAAAGTTATTTGATTATTATATGAGCTATTATATGACATTGTTAGTGATACGTCATAACGCATGTACATTTTTAAAATTGCCTTATTATATCCTTCATATGGTGTATTATATCCTAAAAATAATTCAATAGGCTGTGGTAAAATAGATATATCATTTGCTGAATCTAAATAATCTAATGTATTAACAATCTCAGTAAATATAGTTTGCTGCGCCGATGGATCGCTTATTTTAGTTATATCCATATTAGGCATAGAATTTAAATATGCATTTTCTAATGGTTTAGAACCTATATAAGAATATGATGTACCAGTAGTTAATTGAGTACCAGATAAATCAAACATAAATATTTCAGGAGTTTGGTTATCCACAAATTTATATGCTAATTTTGCTTGCAATTCTCCAGAATCACTATAATTTTGCCTTGGTCCTCTAATATATTGTCTTGTTTTTAACCATATATCAGTTGGTGCTACATAATTAGGATTTAATGTTCCAAATAAACCATCACCAATTGAACTAGGAGTTGAATACGTTCCGCTTAATGAAATAGAAGAATTAAGTGTTACAGTAATCTCAATCAATCTACCAGCAGTTGTCATAACAATTATACTATCTCTTGCTTGATCATATATAATTTTTTCAGAAGGTGTTCCAAATGGCGCTCCAACATTATTATATTTTACATAACCACTTGTTGGATCAATTACCAATAATTTACCAGACAATGAAACCATATAAATATCGCTATCATACTGACTTAAAATAAAATCACCATAATCAATTCCATTCGTATATACAATTGTGTCATCAGCTTTAATTCTGCTGAAATTCAAATTAGCTTGTCCTAAAAATAAATCACCAGTTAAATTATCATATAATAATTTATTATCACCAGTATTAGTTAAACTAATTGTTGTTATTACACCTTGTGTATATTTATACAATGTATTACTTACACCCAGAGTAGTATCACCCCACACATATATAGAACCATATATAGGCTCAGTAAAGATATATCTATTATCAGGTGTATTTATAGAAATAGTAGTATGTAATACTCTATATGTGGTATTTATAAGATATAAAGAATCTCCAATTATATAAATATAATTATCAATTAAATTATATTCCATTTTACCGGCTCCACTTAATGATAAATTAATATTTGGAACATTTGTAAAATTATTATAGTAAAATATTTTAACACCACTAGTTCCGTCAGTAACATAAACATCACCATTTGATTGATTAACTAATATATCAAATGCCGCTATATTAATAGTTGATAAATAAACATTTGTCGCTGGATCTATTACCATTATATTTGTACTTGTTGCGGCATAAATATAATTATTATAGTTGTTATAAACTATTTTTTTAATACCAGTGTGTGTTGGTATATTAATAACTTGTTTCAAAACTAAATCAGTAGCACCTACATTGCTTACATTATAACCACCTGTGTATATGCTATCAAATTTATTGATATATATCATATCTCCTAGATTTGTATTACCAGAATCATAATAACTTACTTCATAGCTATTTATACTAATATATGTTATATTAAATCCATTTCCATATTCAGCAATAGCAAAATTACCACCACTGCCAGTTCCAGGTATTATAACTGGACATGCAGTTACCCCATATGCTAATGGTGAAAACGCTAGTGTCGTAAATGCAGATAAAGTACACTCATTTAATTTAGTTTGAAAAAATGGACCTTGATAACTCAATCCTAATTGGTTAGAATCAACATAAATTGTATTATATTCTTGGTTATTATACGGATAAGGAGTATTATTTATAGCAGTAATCATACCAGTTGCAAATCCAGCAATTTCAAAACTTTGACTACTAGTTGCGGATAAAACTATTTCATTTCCAGAAATTAATAAACCAAAATTACCCGGAACATAATTTTTTACATCCCATTGATTTACACCAGGAGTTGCTGATTTATTTGTCTTAATTGAATAATTTAATCTAGTTGTTGGTTCAATTGTATTAAAATATAAAATATTTCTAATGTTAGAAACTAAGATACCATATCCAGATAATATAGATGAGTATGTATTTACCCAACTAGTAATACCAGTTGATATATCTGGCTGAAAATAGCTTGCCGTTAAAGAAGGTATAACTTGACCATAAGTTTTATTATTTATAGTTATAGTTAAATAATTTCCCAAATCAGCAAAATTAACTTCGGAATGCTTTATATAATAAGCTGCCATTGAGCCCATTTGAACCGCTATTTTAAGTGGAACATTTGGATAAATTGTTTGAAAAGTTATAGTATCTTTATAAAAATCAAATTCAGGATTATAAATATTAGATTCTAATACCGCATTAATACCAATTGATGTCAATCTAGCAAAATTATTAAATACAAAATTTCTTAAAGTTCTATCAATTGTCTTTCTTAAATCAAGATTTAATCCAGTATAAATATACTCGGTAGATTCTTCGTAAATATTTCCATTTATCGTAAATTTAATACCAAAATCATCTATATCGTTTATCACCATTGAATAGTTAAAATTATATGAAATATTTGTGTTAATTTGAGGTGTTAAAACTTCCTCAGTTGCCATAATAAATTCAGATACTATATCTGTATTTGTAATAGATTGTGTACCTATTAAATATTCAACTGTTGCATAATTTGAACTCCAAATTAAATCAGAATTTAATTTACCCAATGAATAATATAGATTTATATTAAATAAGCTAAACCCACTGCTATAATTTTGAGCAAATAATGCCATTGTAACAGCATTACTTTGTGTAAATGGTTGAATAAAACTAAACTTATTAGTAACCAAATGAATTACGCCATTTAATAATCCTTCATTAGATAATGTATTTTGAGAAGGTAAATATGTAATTGAGCTTGTCCAATAACTACTATTATCAGGAGTTATACTAGATGTAACACCCCAAGTGTAAGCTTGTATGCATTGATAAATTAAATTATTCCAAATAACTTGTGATTGAGTCGCATAGTAAGTAGTTACTACTATACCATTAAAATAAGGTATAGTAGCTACTGTTATTTCATTAGTATTTAATAGACTATTATTTATAACAAATTGTGTTCCAGGTTTTAAGAATATCTGTGGTATAGAGTTACTAAAATATAGATTAGAAGCATTTGTAGCTGTATTGGTAACTATATCTATTCCACCAGTATAAATAGTAGGTAAGTCTGCAGTAAGCGTTAAATTAATACTTAAATCGCTACTTTGTGTATAGGTTATTGTATCTATATTATACTTATAGTATTTTCTATCAAGTAAATCATTATTTATAACGGTAGCTAAAAAATTAGCGTTGTTATTTATAACAGTAGTTCCACTTGACGTGACATTTATAATATTTAATTTTTTCTTTTTATAAATTAAATTATAAAAAGCTGGCTCATTCCAACTTGATAATTGATTTATTACACCTCTTCTATAATCATAAATACCAATTGTATTTAATCCAGTAATTGTCACATTAGAAAATGTTAAACCACCGTATAAATTAGTAAATGTTCTATTATCAATAGCGGATACAATCATTATAGCATTTCTTTGAACACTAACAACGGTATATGAAACTACTGGATTATTAAATTCGAATATAGGTGTATTAAATATAAAACAGGAGCCAACAGGAAATTTTAAGTCAAAATCTTGACCATAAATCCATTTAGAATAAAATGACGAATTATTATTAGAGGCTTGTATGCTACTAACACTTTGTGTAAAATTAGAATTACCAGTAATAGTAATTCTATTTTCATTAAATAATTGAAATTTTTGAGTGGTTAAGTCACCACCAATAGAGTTTAAATTAATAGAAGGTATTGATTCAAATAAATATAAACCAATAGACTTAAATGTATCAGAACTATTCTCATCAAAAAATAGAGTCCCGTTATAAATCCCGGTATTTGTGTCTTGCGACATATTTATAGCATCTCCCTGCTCGTTAAACCATATTAAGTTATTCATATCATATATATTAAAGTATATAACATATGTTAAATTAAATATATAAATAATGAAATACCTAAAATTATTTGAAAATTATTACAAGGAAACATCTTGGACTACCAAAATTGATGGCAAAAAAGAAACTATTACTATACAACAAATTCAGGATTATCTTAAAAAGCAGCCTATTATAGAAATACCTGTTGAAGAAATTACGGATATGTGCGTCCACAAAGATAAAACTGACATAGAAACTAAACAAAGATCAGAAAAATCGGATTTATCATATCCAATAATTATATCAAAAGATTTAGATGGTAAGTATAACATGATTTTAGATGGACACCATAGATTATTAAAAGCTATAAATACAAATCAAGATACAATTAAAGCAAAAGTTTTGGATTTAAGAGAAGCACCAAAAAAATATCAAAAAATGTTTAATTGAGATTAGTCTAATTTCTTTTTTGATTCTTTATAGATTTCTATTACAGAATCAAATTCAGTTAATATACCATTTTTAACTTTATCTGTACCATAATCAACACTCATAATATAGTTCTTTATATATTCACTGTAATCTAAATTGATTGTTAAATTCTCATTAATAGCCTCATCATTAGATATAGCTTCATCTTTCGAAGCTATATCATCGACATATTCAACAGAAGCAAATGAACCATTTTGTAAAATAGCTTCCATTTTTCTTCTTATCTTTCTATTATTAACTAATAGACTACTAGATACAAATAAATCTACCCAATCTTTAGTTAATCCTTCGGTTAATAAATCTATATCTTCTTCTTTATTTACATAAATCTTTTTAAACTTAGGAGATATATTATTTGGTATGAATAATTCCTCATTTCGGTTTGTATCTAAGATAAATATACCCTTCTGATTATCAATATCATTTCTATCCATTTCATGGATGGAACCAACAAAGGTGAAATTTTTATTTTTTTGCACTAAATGGATATGACCCGAATAAACATGTTTAAAGCCTGTAAAATCATCGACATCTATTTTATCAGAGTTTCTATGCCCAACTGAAGTTAAGTGCATTTTTGCACCATTTAAATCAGAATGGCAGAACAAATAATCGCACCCAGAATATTGTTTTAGTAATTCAACTTGTTCTGGTCTATTTTCAACCCATGGCATTAATAATATATCTTTACCATTAAAATTTATTTTAGTTGTGGTTTCATACACATGAACATTAGGCATATAATTATATGCTTTTAGTGAGTTTACTTCATTATCAGATTTATTATAAATATCATGATTCCCAATTATAATATGTACTGGACATATATTAGACATTCTTTCTAATATTGATTGTGCATAATTTAAAATATTAATAGGAACAATATTCCTATTATCAAATAAATCACCCAAATGAACGATGATGTCATCTTTGGTTAATTTACTAATAATTGGAAATAAAAATTTCTCAAAATATTCTTGAGTGACTCTAAAATAGTGTTCAAGTTTGTTTGGATAGCCTAAGCCTAGGTGGGTATCTCCGATAAGTAAAATTTTCGACATAATACTTATATTATCAATAGATTAAATAGTTTCTAAATCTTCTTCGCTGTTTTGTAAACATTGTTCTTCGCTATGCGTTGTTATATCAACAACTTTGCCACACTCTTTACAAGTACCCATTCTATTTGCACCGTCATCATGAATGTCATCAAACCGATAAGTTTGTGATTTACCTTTGAATTCTGCTGGCTGCTTACCCGTAAAAAATGTTTTAAAACTTTCTAAAAATTTCATAAAGTATATATAAAATAAAAAAAGATGGTTTCCCATCTTTTTTTATTAATAACCATGTATATAAGGGTCTGTAATTACGACACCATTATCAATGTAATCATCAATCCAGTAATCCGCTATGAATTTAGCTGTTGCATTTCCAATATCATTAGAATCAAATTTCAATTCAGTTGAATTTATACCCATAAGCTGAACATTTTGAAAAGTTACTCTTCTTAAAACTAATCCTTTTTTATCATGTTGATTTACTATTACAGTTCCAATAGTATCTGCTTTGTAGTGTAAAGCACCAGTTTGAGAGTTCCAAACTAAATCATACCAAGCTTTTAAAGTAGCCCAAGTCTCCATAGAACCAGAATTATTTACGTTTACATTAAAAGTAATATCAAACGCAGTATCTGTTTTTTCAGGAGTCTTTAAAAACATTCTAGTTGAATATTTAAACTTTTGAGTAGCTGTTGGAATATCTGGTGTTAAATCTAAAGTTACATTAGTAGCTTGCTCCAATAACATCAGAGAATCACGTTTCTGACCTTGTAAAATTGTTGGTAAGATAAACGATATCTCAAACAGGTTTAAAAATACTGGTTCCTGTGGTGTTGTACCTGGAGCACCTGGTGCACCGGTCATCTCTAATTGATTATAGTGAGGTAAGGGCATTTTATTGTTATTATTTTTTGTGGTTTCTCAACCTATAAAGTATATATAAAAAATAATTTACCACCTATTATCAACTTTTTATAATTTATTTATATAAATTATAAAAAGGGCTATACAAAATTAATATATAATATGAGAATATGCAAATATAGAAACTGTAATAAGATCTTAAAAGGCAGAAAAGATAAACAATACTGCGATAGGTCTTGCAAATGTATGGAAAATACATATAGAAAAAGAGATATAAAAAAATATGAAAAGATTAACAAATGAAGATTTTATTATAAAGTGCAAAGAAATACATGGTGATAAATTTGATTATTTTAAAACTAACTATATAAATACCAGGACAAAAATAATTATAATATGCAAAATACATGGTGAATTTGAAATAACACCAGATAATCATATTAATCAAAAACAAGGGTGTGTCAAATGTGCAAGAGATAATCATAAATTAACAAAACTTTCTAATGAGAGGTTAGAAAGTTTTAAAAAAATACATAATAATAAATATTCATATTTAGATTTATCAGTAAATAATGGAATAATTAATATAATTTGCCCAGAACATGGTAAATTTGAGCAAATTATTTATAATCACGAAAAAGGGCATGGGTGCCCAGATTGCAACTCATCTAAAGGAGAAGAAAAAATTAAATCAATTTTAGAAAGTAAAAATATCAAGTTTAAAAGAAATCATGAATTTGAAGATTGTAAAAGGAAAAGAAAATTAAGATTTGATTTTCATTTACCAGAACTCAATACATGTATTGAGTATGATGGTGAGCATCATTATATAGAAAATCAATATTTTGGCGAAGGTAATTTAGAATACATGAAATTAAATGATGATATAAAAAATAAATATTGTTATAATAATGGTATAAAATTAATTAGAATACCCTACTGGGAATTTGAAAATATTGATGATTTAATTAATATATAATAAATGAAGTATATTAAATTATTTGAAGATTTTAATTCACCATATAATGCCGCATTATATGATATAATCAAAAAAACTATTATTAAGTTACGTTACGACACCGATAGAGATTTTAAAGAAGTTGCTGATTTATTATCATCAAATGGATTGTCTAAACCAATGGCAGCACAAGTATCTAAATTATTAATTAGAAATAAAATAAAAGAACCAGAAAAAATAGATAATTATATTGATAGTATAATCCAATTAATGGAATATACAAATGATAAACCTATACTTACAAACTTGTGGGGTCAAGAAGGAACATAAAAAAAAATCAACCAATATTGGTTGATTTTTTAATTATTTTTTTGTTAGATTAACTAACTAATAAAGTATATATAAAATATTTTATGGCACTATTAGTTATTTTACTAAACTTTTTTTATTTTAAAAATATAAAGCTATTTTTAATAT
>Ga0114962_10000165_pt1 | contig 57205 bp, 78 predicted proteins | sample C_130820_MF_Meta_FD_87017 | JGI IMG/M metagenome (GOLD analysis project Ga0114962, IMG submission 87017) | Freshwater microbial communities from Lake Croche, Canada to study carbon cycling - C_130820_MF_MetaG | ecosystem: Environmental > Aquatic > Freshwater > Lake | place: Lake Croche, Canada... | reverse complement strand
CGCAGTCCCATTTAGATAATTGCCCACACAGACCCAGAAGGAATGGTCACCACCGCACCAGAGGCAATGGCAATCGGGCCAGTGCTCATGGCGTTAATCCCCGAGGGTATTGAATAACTGTTGTTCACCGTCTGACCGTTCTGCACGAATATCTGATCACCACCGCCACCTGTCGCTCCATTACCAATTGATACCACTGCGCCTGTACCGTCCTTGGTGTAGATGACACGGTCAGCAGTGTTGATGGCAATCTCACCTGTGAGCATATTGCCAGTCGTCGGCACGTTCGTTGACGTCGTGCTGTAGTACGGTCGGATCGGGGTAAAACCGCTCTGTGCCATGATTTAAGCCTCTGCTGCCCAAGGTAATGGTGCGGGTTGCGGCGTTGGAATCTTTTGTGCGTCAATCTGCGCCTGCACTTCAGTTTCCATGTCTGCGACACGTTCTGCGCCTAGAGCATCCTGAGTCCACTGAATCGCTTGTGCTTGGGTAATATTCGCATAGGGCGTAAAGTTACTAGCATCGGCAGGTAGCAAGTTAACCGCATACGTCACTGAGCCTGTTAATCCGTCTTGCGTATCGTTGATGGTGAAGTTAGACATGACAGCCGTTTGTGGTTCGGGCGTGTTCATTACTGAGAGTGAGTTGATGATCCAGTTCATAGTGGCACCTGCGGTATAGGGGTTACGGGGGCTTGGGTGATAGCAGCAGCGTCAGACTGTTGTTTAATCTTTTGCATCAAAATAAATGCGCCCGACTTCGATGGCAATTCACCTAGCACCTGTTGGATGAAGTTAATTTCTTCGGGGGTGAGGCTAAGAGGTATGTTCATTTTTATCCTACAAGTAAACGACGGGATGTGCCGCCTGCGTCTTTGATTGTAATGTAGCCTGTCTGGGCAACAATGCCTGCGGTATATGTGCCGTATTGGACTACGCCCGTGCCTTTTGGTATCAGGGTTAGGTCGATGTTGGTGTCTGAGCCTGCTGCATTCATACTCGGAGCAACACCCGTAGCTGCACCCGTGGCATATAAATAATTAACTGCAGCAGTGGCGGTTGTAACTACAGCGAATTGATATCCGTTTACGTTGGAACCAATATAATGATTGCCTGTGCCTTTAGTAGCATATATAGCATTGATATTTGTATCTGAGCCTTGTGCAGATAGCGTTGGGCCAACGGTTGTAGCCCCACCCGTCACTTGCAAATAGTTAACTGCTGAGGCTGTATGAGCTACTACAAAGTGCGCTGCGGTTGTGCTGTTAGTGCTAAAGATTAAACTGCCCGTGCCTTTTGATGATATTGCTAAACCTACGTTTGTGTCTGCGCCTCTTGCAACCAATATTGGAAGCCCTGTCGTGACATTGCCCGACACTTCTATGTAATTTACAGCTGAAGTGGTATTGGATACAACAAACTGTGTTGTAAACAGCCCACCGCCAGTTAAGAAATTAAGATTGCCAGTGCCTTTTGCAACTAAATTAAAACTAATGTTTGTGTCCGCACCTTGCAATTGAAGTGCAGGTGCGCTGCCGATACTGTTTCCTGTTGCGGTAATGTAATTAACTGCGTTTACTGTATTGACAACTTGAAATTGAACTGCTGATGTTGCGCCTGTATAAAATATATGCGAACTAGTGCCCTTTGTGTAATAGCGCATACCAATGTTTGTGTCAGACCCCGCCGCTGAAAGCGCGGGTGATGCAGTTGTGATTGCACCGAAGACCTCGACATAATTCACCGCACTAGCAACAGGCGTTGCTCGCAGGGATTCTGAACCTGCTGCGGCTCCTAGCGACCATATTCCTGCTGAAGATACCCGCCCACGGTCTGTATAACCTGTGGTTGTTCCTGTGCTAAATACTATCGCTTGCGGAACATTACTGGCAGAAACTGCGCCATCTACGGTCAATTCTATTGCAGAAGTAAATCTATAGGCTGAACCATCGTATCCGCCGCCAAGCAACCCGCCAATAACATCTCCATTAACTACTGCGGTAGGAACGCTTATTGTGCCTCTAGCTTTTCTTGATTGAAAAACATACGAACCGCTACTACTTAAAAATGTTTGTTGAATAACGTCACCAACAGCGTGAAGCTTACCCGCAGGACTAGTAATACCAATCCCTACGTTACCCGCAAAGTAGTTAGCGCCCGCACCACTAGCGTACAGGTTGTAGTCGCTTGCGTTAGTGAGAGTAAGCTGAGAGGCTGTAGTGACAGTTCCCGTACCCTTGGGAGTAAGCGTTAGGTTGATGTTAGTGTCAGACCCCGCAGCTTGGATTGCGGGTGAGGCTGTTGTAATTGCGCCGATTACATTTACATAATTCACCGCAGACGCAACAGGCGTGACACGCAGGGATTCAGAGCCAAAAGCTGCACCAAGTGACCATAGTCCTGCTGAAGTTACCCGCCCACGGTCTACGCCAAGAGTAGCAAAAATAATTCCCGCTCCGCCATTGGTATAAATTAAAGCATTGGCGGCGGTGTTTTGAAAAGCAAGCGACCCTAAATTAGCATTTGCAATACCACAAGTTGTTCCTGTTGCCGCAGAACTATATTGTTGTAACTGAGTCGCTCTATATGTCGGGGTTGAAAAATAATCATCTGCAAACGCCCCAACTAATGAAAAACCTGTATTGCTACTAGCTCTTGCAACGGAATATGAGTTTGGAGCAACCACCTCTAAATTTACATTGGGTGTAGTAGTACCAATCCCCAACGCACTAGGGGCTGCGGTGATAGATAAACCGGGGATTCTAAACGATGTGATTGACGAATTGCCTAGCGTGATTTCGTTGCTAATTGTTGTAGTGGATGCCGCTGCGGTATTACCAAGTATTAAATTATTGCTTCCTGTTGTTAATGCTGAACCCGCTTGGTAACCTAAAGACGTATTGCCATTACCATTTGTAACGGCAGTCAGTGCGTTGAAACCAAACGCCGTGTTTTGTGCAGCAGTTGCAAACGTAGCCACCGGAATACTAAATCCAGAACCTGTGCCACCGATTAAGGCTGCTGCGACTGTTAAAACGGTTGCTGCTGTTGATGTTGCGCCGTACCCTGCTGTGACCAAAGTAACAGTGCTGACAACACCACCCGCAACCACTACCGTGACAGTTGGGTAAGTGTTAAAAGTTGCACCACTAACAGCAGACATTGATACTGCGGTGTAAGTTCCGTTGGTATAGCCTGATCCCGCCGTGATTGAACCAAATGTTGCTACAGCAGTGGTTGCGTTAGTTAGTGCTTGATAACCGACCGCTGTTTGATTGCTACCTACGGTGTTTCCTAATAACGCAGATAATCCGTACGCCGTATTGCCGCCGCCGCTTGTATTTAAATACAATGCAAAATATCCGATGGAGGTGTTATTAGTACCAGTTGTGTTTTTGGTTAAATTATATGTACCAAAAGCAGTATTAGAGGTAACCGCACCGCCGCCTCTGCCAACTGTAAAACCACTAATCGATGCATCATTTGGCGTAGTCAGCGTTGTACCATCAAAGGTCAGGTTAGCAGAGGCGTTTAACGCACCTGTGCCGTTGCCATAAAGGATTCGATTAGCCGTGACAGAAGTCAATCCTGTGCCACCGTTAGCAACGCCAAGAGTTCCCGCTAAGACAACATTGCCCGTTGTGGGGGTATTGGGGGTAAAGCCCGTTGTGCCTGCACTGAATGATGCAAGAGCGCTCGTCAGGAACTGCGTCCAAGACGTGCCGTTGTAACCCTCAAAGGCTGTCAGGTCGCTATTTAGGCGCACCGCCCCAGTGGTGTTGACACGCTGCACGGACGTCCCAATCGGTAGCGTAAGCCCCGCATTGCCCGAGATCACAGGATCGTTCACGATGCTAATGGTCGGACTGCCTACGCCATTGCCGTTTGCCACGCCAATTTGGTTAGAGGTGCCTGTGATCGTGACAGGCGAGAGCGCCGAACCATTGATTGCCAACATGCCTGTGCCTGATGCATTGGCAAGCGCCAAGGGCAGACCAGACAACGAAAATGTAGGGTTACCACTAATGCCTGTGCCGTTGCTGACGGATATGCCATTGCCGCTCACAGCAAGCGATCGTGGCGTGATGGTGTTAGCGGCTGTCTTGACGGCAAAGCCCGTCCCTGACGCCTCTAATGAAGCCGCAGTGCCATTGAATGCGATTGTGTACGCACCCTGAGCGCCGCCATCAGTAATGCCTAAGCCTGTGCCTGCCGAAAAGTATCGGCTGTTCGGTAAGGTTGGCTGCTGACTCACGGTCAAGAATGGTTGATTTTGAGAGGGACTCGCGGTGATTGCGGCGACCGTTGTCTGAACCGTCAGACCATTCTGAACGATCGGCACTAGCTCCGTGCCAGTGATGGCGGTCGGCGCTGAGGGTAATTGCGAGATTCTAATATCAGCCATAATCAAGGACTCAAATTGTTGAGGTTGCCATTATTTGGCGTGTTGCCTTGCTCAGGAGATATTGGGCTATTTCCTAGTGTTTCAGTAATTATTGCATCATTATTCACCGCGACATCCAAATCTGGGCGCGGGAATCTGATTGAAATTTTCTCTGGCTGTCTTGGCGGCAACCGATATGGATCAAACTGATCCGAGCAACTTTCACTGCATACTTTGATAGCAGGTATATTACCATCGGGGCGCATATCAGAATAGGGTCTCTTCATCTTGCATCGGTCGCAGATGAAGATACTTAGCGTGCTGTTTCCGAAGGTATCAAGGAACCTTGGCATGGGTCACCTCGTATAATACGAGATGTTGCTTGCGAAGTAGATCGGCGATTTGTCGCGCTCTTCAGCCTCGGCGAGAGCGAAGTGCTTCTCCCACTGCTGCTCGAGGTAGGTGATGCGACCCGAGTCAACGCTCGGCAACTCCATCGCCATCTGATGCGCCAACCCATTCTGAATCGCCATGTACCACCGCTGCGGGATCTCGAGCTGACCGTTTAGCTGGCCAACGTCCTGAATGTATCGGCTGATCCAGATCTCGAGCTGAGGTTGGATGCTGTTGGGGACGGGCCATAACTTCATGTTCGGCTGATCAATCGTGCGATCAAACCAGAATTGAAGCGGACGGTTTGATGTAAATGACCGATTAGGCAGGTTCGAGTAGTCGTCGCGGTTCATCCGAGCCATCGGAATCGACATCGGATTGGTGCCGAATACGACCTGATAGAATCCCATGTTAACGCCTGCAGTCTGCTGAATACGCCAAAATGGGGCGCTTGCAGAGGGGTCAATCTCATAATAAATCCATGTGTTAGCTACCCACGTCACGGCGCCGACTGCCTTGACCGTCACCCACGTCGAACCATCCTGCGAATATTGCAGGTTTATGGTCACCGAGCCAGACACCGCGGGCAGGATGCCGATCGTGCTGATGTAGACCGCGTTGTTCGTGCCGTTGGCAATGCCGATTACGCCCGTATTAGAGCTCAATTGGCAGATACTCTTACCTACACCATCAAATGCGTTTGAAGTCACGCCAGAGGAGCTGTTATAGCCTGTATTGACATTAGTGAGGGTACGGTAGTTGGCGTTCAGGATGTCGTTTGAGCCAACGGGTAGATAATATTGATACTGATCAGGCTGCAGACCGATGATCGTGCGGTCGATGCACCAATAATTAATCCCGTAATTGGTCAATGAGGACAGCAGGTAATAAAGGCTGTCACGCGCAGCCGAAACCTGCTCGACCGTCAATTCTTCCGCGAGCTTTCCTGCGCGGCGAGCACCGTGGTCGATCAACTGTTGAACGGAGATTACTGTCTGTCCAACCGTTCCAGAAGTGTTCAAGCCTGTTGTCATCGGTTACCACCCCGGGCATTTCCATCGTTTCAGTGAGGCTTTTGCGCGAGGCGCATCACCGCTTGCGTGCTTGACTACACCGCTCATCCTTGCGCAGAATGAATCCTTGCGAGATCCGCCCTGCGGCTGCGGCGCTTTTAAGTGGCTACCAGTCTCGCTATTGTACTTTGCGCGACCTTTAGCCGTAAGTCCTGCGCCCTGCTTGGTGGGTAATTTCTCACCGCGACCTACTGCGAGCGATACTCCGCCGTCTTTCATCTTGTCAGCCTTCGCAAATTCCTTGCCCACGGACTGAGGTACACCACCGAACCCACCCTTGGTGTGGGCAGCGGCTTGCATCAGATGCTTTTGGGCAGGTGATTTGCTTGGCATATTAAGCCTGTGCTTCTTTCCAGTTCAGACGAGCCAGAATGGTTGAAGACGTTGCGCTTAGTGGCGTAGCAACGATGTACAGGATGTCGGGCCCATCAGGATAGAACCCCGCCTGAGACGTTGGCACGGTGTTGTTTGTGCCGCCACCTAAGATTGAATTGCCCAAGTCACGCACGATCGACAAGTCCAACGTGGTGCTGCCTGAAGTGTTCGAGTACGCCGCAAATACCGACTCGCCGCCCGTTACCGTCACAGCATTGGTGTTGATCGCAATCTGCGCCAAGGACGACGTGATGCCGTTGACCTGCTGAATCGGAGAGATAAAGCCACCCGACATAGCGCCTGATGCGTAGCCATTCAAGATCAAATTGATCAGGTAACCAGTGCCAGTCGTGTACAAGCCCAGAGAGTCTAACTGCAACTGCATGCGGTTGATGATCTCCTTCAGACCTAAAGTGCTAGTCGTGCCGTTATCAACTGAAGGTGCAACACGAATTGCCATGATCACGATTGGGTTTGTGTTCAATGTGGTGATTGCGGTGGTCGTCCCGTAGTTGAAAATTAGCGACTTGTCATCGTTGTACAGACCATCCATGATCACCGACGAACCCCAGTGCGATAACGCAGCGGAAGAGTCAGGCGAAGTGAACTCAACAGAGATAGGTGCTGTAGCAGAGTAGGTAAACGTCTGAGCCGCACTGCCACCAGTCTGACCACGAGTCAAGCCAGTAAGCGTGGTCGCCGTCTTGCCAGTGTAGGCAATATACTCAATTGCTCCAGTGTTACCTGCAGCTTGCAACTTGACAGCCCCCGCAGGAGCAAAGAATGTGGTGTCGGATACGTCCATTGACGCGGTAGTTCCGCTTGCAAGCGTTGTGGTCAAGTATGCCGCAGGTGACTGGTTATTAGACTCATAGTGAGCAGCCATGTTTCCTGAGCGCATGTACGCTTCATACTTGACGTTGTTGTTTTGAATCTGATAAACGTAGGTCACAGCGCCGTCTTTAGCTCTAAAGCCAAAGCGAATTGAACCCGCACCGTACCATGAGTAGTCGATGTACCACATCTGCATGCGGGTCAAGTCAAGCAAATATCCCGAGGGATTATTGATTGAGCTTGAACCGTCACAGACGTCAAACCATTGCGACTGAGGGACGCGAGTGTCGATAGTCTTAGAAACAATTGCGCCACCTTGGGTAAGCGTTCCGCCACGATACTCAGGCGAAATTGTCAAGTTTAGGTCATCGATGATTGTAATGACTTTGTACGACTGACCGCGAATCACAATGTAGTCAAAGGGTTTAAGTTGTGTACTAAATTGCGTACCAGTGCCTGTGACCGCCGCAGAACTTTGAGTAATTGTCACGCGACCGCTAATTTGCGTAGTTGAGCTTCTCAAAACAGCGTACAGAACCTGACCGTCAAATTCAAAAAATAGACCGTTTTGTTGGTCAAAGAATCCAATACGGTTACTAGAACCCCACCAACTGAATGGCGTGACCTTGATGTTTAACCCAGTTGCCGTAGTCGTCGCAGGTGCTACTAGCGCAATATAAGTAAAGGTAAGAGCGCCTGTTCTAGTAATAACAAAGGTGCCGTTGTAACCTGCTTGATCAACAGCAGCCACTAACACAACAGCATTGGTTGTTAGGTTATGTGGTGATTGCGTGGTAACAGTAATTGTCGCACCAATCGCAGTGCTGCTTGCGGTAAGCGTGGGGTTGAACAAATACGGTTTCAGTGATGAGCCAGTCGAGAACTGGATGCCCTTTCCTGACTGATAGCGGAAGTAACGACGCGTCTGCCGAATCAACTGTTGATTCGGTACTGCAGCACCTGCTGAAAACGCAACGCCACCATCAAAGGCGCGTGATTCAACAAACCCTGAAGGTCGGGCGTAAATGTTTACCTGACCCGCAGTATTGGTGATGCCGACCGTTGGTGCCGCCGCCACGACGTAAGTGAAGGTATTTGCAGTAGGCACTGTGGCGACAGCGTAGGCGCCGTTTGGAGCAGGGGTGCCGCCGCCTAAATTGATAACGTAGATCAAGCTAGTTGCATTTAATCCGTGCGCAGAGGTAGTAGTGACTGTGACGGTCGTCCCTACACTAGTAACCGCTGCGGTGCCTGTAAGCGATATGCCGCAGCTAGAGTAAAAGATACCCTTGTAAACGTATGTGGCTGCAGCGTTGTAGAAGTTTGTTGCGGGGATTGTGGTGCCTACGGCTGTCTGAACAACACACGAGTTTGTGCCGCCCGTAGATACATACAACCAACCATTACAGTCAGTGCTCAACGAGTTTTGAACAAAGATGATATCGCCCGTAGCAAGAATAAACGTACCCGCCAACGTAAAGCCGCCGTTCAGCGTGTTAAGACCCGTGATGCCTGTGATTGTCAACGGCTGCTGCGGAATGTAGTAACAGCTCTGACGGTTGTTTTGCAGAGAGATTGATTCCCACTTGGTCGGCTGCGTGCCGTACTCAAAGTCGGTGTCGATCAACGCCTGTGGCTGCGATACGCGCAGCTTATCAACTGGGTCGTATGCCGCAGAGCGTGAAGAGATCTGCGTGCGTAGTTGGTTATCGGTCGAGCTTGAGGGGCCAACGAAAGTGACGATTTGTGACATATTTCACCTGTAAGATTTCAAAAAAAAGGAGAGGTTACCTCCCCCTTTTTTCTAAAAAGAACCGCCTTTTTTACTGGCTTTAAAACCGTCAGTGCTTTTGCAACCCATCGCAACGTGACCACCATCGGCATAACCGCGGCGTGCCTTGTTCACCATTGCAAGATTGTCATTGGCAACGTAGGTGCGTGATGTTTTACCACCACGCTTTAAGCCCTTGTGCGCCTTCGACGCAGGCTTGTCCTCGTGCGACATGAGCTCTTTCTTGATGCCTTTGATCTCGCGCTCTTCCTTGGCGTGCTCGGCTTTGCCTTCGATCTCGCCACCTTTCTTGCGACCCATTGCCTGTGGAGGTATCCCGGGGCTTGGGCGCATCGGCGCACGCGACGCCATCAGCGTTGCACCCCGAGGGCGTGCAGCCGCCATAGCAGGTGCTGTAGGAGGAACAATCGCAGGCAAGCGGGCTGTCTGAGGCTGTCCAACTGGCAGAGCCCCACCCATTGCTTTCTTCGCAACACCACCTTTCTTGAGCTTCAGGATGACTGAAGGCTCGGTGGTTTCCATCTTCGGCATTGGCTTAAATTGACCCATGATTTACCCCTTTAGGCTTGTGTGACGCCGAGGGCGCCAGTGCGGGTTGAGTTCGGGCCAACCGCGATTCCTGAGAGCATGATGCCCAGAACCAATCGCTTGATCCCGTCAGGTGCGGTCGACGGGCTGAACGTGCCGCGAACGTCACCAGTCGTGGTTGTTGCTGTTGCGGTAGCTGCCACAACAAGCGAGCCTGAGTCAACAGAGAAACTGCCGTTCCAACCAACGTGGCAAAGGTAGCCGCCGTCAATCACGCGAACTGGAATACCAAGCAATGTAGTCGTGCCGACCGTGACCGCAGTAACCGAACCGCCTGCGCCCGAAATCGAAACGATTTGATAGAACGCTTTCTTGCCGTTGGTAGTTGCGGCTGCAACAGAAGTGATTACCTCGCTCATAGCCTGACCATAATAGTCAAAGCCAGTGATTGTGTAAGCACGAGCAGTACCACCTGTGACCAATGAAACCGCCATCGCACGAGGGCAGTCAAGCTGAAATACTGTCGTACCGCTTTTGTTTGTGACTGACCTTACGCCTGCACCTGCTGTCAACGTCAAGTTACCTGAAGCGGCAGGGGTCTGCGTGGCGGCGATGTTTGAGGTTGATGCAGTCTGTGGAATAACGTCAAAGACGTACACACGACCGAGTGGCCCAACACCCAAGTCCATTGGGGCGGGGTCTCCAAGCAACGCATTGCCTGAACCGTAGATAGTGATTGCACCAGTTGCCGAAGACGATGCGCTGACGGTGTATGTACCTGCGCCACCTGTACCCGTAACGAATGCGGTAACGTATGAGCCTGCGGTCACGCCAGTGCCTGATACGAACTGACCAACCGTAATTGGCTCACCTGACAGCAACTGCGTAACTGTCATCGTGGTGGTAGTAATTGAACCTGCGATAGTGTTTGTAATAGCACCCTGCGCAATACCCATAAAGGTCTGCGAAGTGCCTAAGAATAGGTCGTCTGAAAATTGGGGCATTTTAAAACTCCTGTGGCTTGAACCACTCAGAATTGAATTAAAAAAGGGGGTGAATTGAGCTCACCCCCCTTCGCTTTACACTCCGGGCGTACCGAAGAGGCAGCGTGGGTCAGTCCAACTGACCCAGTAACGCTCAGTAGCCTTGTAACGCATGGAGTCGGTTTCAAAGTCACCTTCCATCGTCTTCTCAAGACCACGACGCATCATCAACTTGGCGCCTTCTGGTGCGTCGGTTTGCACCCACCAGTTAGTAGCCGAAGTCAAACGGCTGATGACCGCAGCGCCTTCAGGAATCAAACCAATCGATTTGACTGGGTTCACGTCGTTGTTGGCGGTGCCAGTACGAAGAACCGATTTCAGCAGAACCTCGGCTTGGAACACGTTGCCGGGGGCAACCACAAGCTTCAGCGGCTGCAAGCGGATCTTCTTGCCGTTGTTATCCACTGCCAAGCGAACCTGAATCAACATCTGTTCGAGCGAAGTCTGCGAAAGGTTCGCAGCAGTCGCAAGGAGGTTGCTGAAGGTACCGTTGACGATAGGATGGGTAGATGCGCTTAACTGTACGCCGTCGCCGCCAGTGTAGGAGCTGTTGAAGGCGTTGTTGAGCACGTTGGCTGCAAGCGTCTCTTTGGTCTCAACCAGTGATTGAGCTAAGTGCTTTGCATAAACCTGCCCGATACGGATATGGTCGCCGTCTTCAACCAACACTTTGGTCAAGGCGAAGGCTAAGCCGTAGACCTTGTACACATAGCGTTGCAGGAAGAGTACGCCACCTTGTTGGTACGAAACTGGAGTGCCGTCAGGCAATTCAGGAGCCGCACCGAAACCGTAGAGAACGGGTTCTTCGTGGTAGTTACGGGGAATGCCCATCTGTTCACGGAACACTTGGCTCCATTCATCTGAGCGTTGGTCATAGACTCCGTCAAAGCATTCACTGAGAATCGGCTCAACGATACTTCTAAAGTCGGTACTGCGCATTGGAGCTGCCATGTCAGTTCCCCTTAGATAGCGTTAACAGTTGAGATGAACTGTGGCTTGGAGATCTGTACGCGGACTACGACGAACGGATCACCCCAGTTGTTCCCGGGAATCGGCGCCAGATCAACAATACGAAACTGCGCTGCTGAGCCTGAACCAACCAATGTGGCTGATAAAGTCATCTGCGACAAACCCGTAGTGCTTGACCCTGCGGTGAAATTGCTCAAGTTGGCTTCGTTGCCTACTGCCGTTTGAGCCATCGTACCGTCGGTCTGGATCTCGTACACGATCTGCTGATCGTTGTAAAAATACGCAACGACGCTACCTGCGATTACGGCTGTGGAGGCGGGCCAATAATTCGACACGCGACGACGACCAGTGGTGTCAGTCCACTCAACACCCGCAAAGGCGCCAGAGACTAAACCGCTGTTGGTTGTTGTATCAAGAACAGGCAAAATGACGCCTGCGTTTGGCGAATACTGAACAGCCTGACCTTTCAGGATGTTAGTAGCGTAGCCAGATGTAATGCCGTTGGCGAGCGCTTGAGCGCGATCCAATCCAGTAGGATGAAACGCGGGTCGCAGACCAAAAGGTGCAGAGGTTGCACTCATAGGATGCTCCTAAAAATTGTTAGATGAAAATTTTGGTTTCGGCTTTGTTCAAAGCGTCAGGCAAAATCACCAACGTGATTTTTAGGATAGCGTTTTGTAGATCGCCCACCTTGTTCAAAGCAGGCGATCTTTGCAATATTATGCTCTTTCTAAATAAATAAAACAACTATTCAAAAATAGGAGCAGGGATGTCGCGTTCCCCGTCTAACAAGTCACCCTCAGCGCGGATCAAGCTCTTGCCGTTGCTGTCGCGAGCCGAGTTCAATAATTGCTCCTGCTGAACGCGGATCTTGCCTGCTTCTTCCATCGGCTGATAGTGATGCTTCTCTGCCATCCAGTCTTGGTAGATGTCCATCGGCAACTTGTACAGAATCATCTCATTGCAGGAGACGTGACCGACGTGCTCACCCTCTTTGACCTTGAGATGCTCCATACCTTCGAGCTCATCGCACAGCACCGCCTGATAGCCCAAGCGCATGCGGCTGTGGATGGTGTCGTACTGGTTTGTTGTAGATAACCAACAGTAATGCCAGTTCGGATCGCCTTTGACGGTCGGCAGCGCTTCCTGCGTGAATTCTGACTGGAAGCGACGACGGCGTGTTGGCGCCGAGGCTAGTGCGTCGTCTGCAGGAGCGCGACGTTTGTCTACTACAGCGCGGTTTTCACGACCTGCGCCAGTGTTCTTGCGGATACGGTCATCCATGATCAATTTCCTTTGTTTTGACGGTCATACTCGATGAATCGGTTAATCATTTTCTTACGCTTGTCAGGGTCATCCCAGATCCCCATCTCTTTGATGGCGGCAACACGCTGCGGTGAGAGCGTAAAGTTGCTACCACTGCGAGATGGTGTCGATTCCCTGCCTGTTCCAGTGACTGCCGAGCGCGGACGCTCGCGTCTCTCTGAATTATTGCGATTACCGCCGCTATCGTAGAGATGCGGAAGGTATTTTGCTAGGCGCGTGTCCAATTCTTCCCAATATTCTGAGCTTGAAGGGTCATAACCCTCTGCGGTGAGTCGTTTGTCGATACTTTGCGTGAGTTCGGAGTCTAAATCCTTGCCCGCGGGGTCGTACCAACTGTTTTTGCGCATCCAATCAGCCGCATTACGCTGTACGCTAGGGTCAGGGAGTTGAATGTTCGCCTGTTGGGGCTGAGACATCTGCCTCGTGGCATTTTCCTTGATGTTTTTGAGCGCTTCGTACTTGCGCATCGACTCATACATCAATTCCTGCGCCCGAACCATCGATTCTCCGTCCTGCGAGGCGACAGCTTCCTTCATCTTCATCTTCGCGTACTCGATCTGCACCTGCGTGTCTTCCATCACCTTCTCGACACGCCCCAATTCGGCACCTGAAGTGCGCGTTTCGAGGTTTGCAAGCCTGTCCGCCAACTGCTGATTCTGCTTTTTGAGGGCATTGATCAGGTGATTAGACTCTTTTGCCTTCTCACGGTGGATAGACTTCTTGAGCTTGCGCTCTTCGCGACGTGCTGCGCGGATTGCTTCACGATCTGGGTCTGAATCTAGCCCGTCAGAGCCATCTTCATGATCGTCGTCGTCCTCCACGGCGCCACCTTGCGACATTGGCTGCGCAACATCACCCTCTTGCAAGGGCAATTCGATCATCGCGCTGCCGTCGGATGACTCCTCGACCTGCATTTCCATCTTGTCTGTTGAGTTCATAAGAATGCCTTCACTTTCAATGGATCGCCAGTCACCTTAGAGATGATCTCGTGATCGTTGAACACGGAGAACAGCGCCATATCTTGATCGCCATTGACCACTTCACCGTAAGGAACTTCCCAACGGTCGCCACCCCACTTTGGAACGCGAACGAAGTCGCCGACCTTAGCCCATGTGCCCTCGGGCCACGGCTCCATTGTGTCGCGGTTTTTGTAGGCTAGTGCCCCAAGCGCAACAACTTTTGCGACTTGAGTGTTCCACTTTTCAGTCTCTTTGGTATCTTCCATTAAAATGATCCCACTTGCTGTGGTCTTCTTTGGCACCTGTTTGAACTGAATCAATACTCGACCACCTAGTGGAGTACAGCCAGAATCTACTGCGGGAAATGCTTCATCAAGCGTCATGCGACACTCCTTTTCAATAGCTCTATTCAGAGCGGGTTACTACAAAAACCTAGTCTTCCGCGAGCAATGCATCGAGCATATCCAGAGCTTCTCCAAGCCCTCGATAAATTCCCACCATACGGTGGTACGACTCGATGTTGATAGCATTGCCTTCGGCAAGCGCGAGGGCGATGTCTTCGCGCCTCTGCTTGATCATGCCAATGAGCCTACCTTCCACGACCTGCTACCTTGCGCATTGGCTTAGCGGCACCGCCCTTCTTCAGGGTAGCGATCTTGCCTGCCATGCCTGCTGCAGGACGTGCGAGGGGTGGAGGTGCCGATCCTTTGGCGGGTAGGTTAGCTACGCCACCCTCTTTCATGACGGCGCCACCTGACGCGTATTTAGGCATAACTGACTTGCCCTTAGCCATAGGCACTGACTCGCCCATTGCCATCTTCTTGTGCTGCGAAATTGCTTCTGACATGATTAAACTCCTTGCTGAGGTTGAGGTTCTTGTTGCATTTGTTGCATTTGCTGCTCCTGCTCAGATTGCTGCATTGCTTGCTGTTGAGCTTGCTGCGCCGCCTGTTCTTGAAGTTGCTGCTGTTGCTGCGCCTGCAGTTGCTGACGCTGCATTTCGTGTTGCTGTTCGAGCGTGAGCACGTTGATATCGTGCGTGATCTCTGCAGCCTTCATTTGCTCGTCAGCCACGTTCTTCTCTTGCTTGGCTTGAGTGTCTGCAGCCAATTTAGCTGCGTCAAGCTGTAGGCGATCGTTGTCATTCTTCGCCTTGCGCTGAGTCTCAGCCATCTGAGTCTGTACCAGAGCCTGTACGCTAGGATCCTGCGGCTGCTGCTGTTGGCGAAGCTGCTGCATCATGCCCATCATCTGCTGCATGACTGGCGCGACGCCATTGAATTGCTGAGGGACGTCCATGAAGACATGCTGCGATGATGCCGCGAGCAATTGCTGAGCCTCCTTAATGATGGGTTCTTCTTTCAGGATGTCAAAGCGCCTACCCAACGCTTTGCTTGTGTAGTTGTCCATCGAGTCGAGGTACCAGAGCGTCAGATGCTGCTTGAGGTGCTCGAGGGCGCGGGGGATGAACACAGGCGCGATGATGGGGTTGGAACCGTACATCGGGTCTTTGGCGTAGTCCAGAAGCACCTGAATGTGCGCGAGGTGGTCTTGACCGGGGAACGCCCCCGCGGGCTTCCCTATCGTCATCGCCACATTCTCGAGCGCAGGGTTCATCTGCTTAACATCCTGCGGATCAGGTAGCACTTCGTTCGTATCAGGAATCTTGAGCTGTTTAAGAATTCGCTTCTCAACAGCCAACAGATTATAGATTTGTGGATTCGCTGCCGCTCGTGCCGCGAGAGCCTGAACCTGAGCATAGCGCTGAGTCTCCGAAAAGATATGCGGATCTGACACAGGCACGATATCGTCGTTCTTCTCGAAGTCAGCGCTTGTCACGCCGAGCTCCTTCGCCATCTCGATATCATCCTCGTCGAGGTACCAACGGTTCAAACGAGCCAGAACCTTGAACACCTTTGCCTGCGACTGATGTAGGCGTGCGTGAATAGCTGAGAACACTGCTGAGCCCTGCTCGATCAGCGCCTGCGTCGTGCCTACAGGGGCATTGGCATTCACGTTGGCGATCTTCTCTTCGGCGGTCGTGACGACCCCTTTAGCGGCGTCGGTGAGCCATCCTAATAGACTCAGTAGGGTTGGGCTTGGTTGGTTGAAGGGCATGGGCATGGCGATCTTGCGGATGTCGTCAATCCCCGGCGCCCCCTCGATCTCCGTCACCTGCGTGGGCTCAACAACAATCGACTGCCCTGACACCTTGCCGCCCTTTAACTTGAGCATCGTCGGGTTGGTGTTTATATGAGCAGAATCAAGCAGAGCTCTAAGAGCGCCAGTAAGAGCAGCAGACAAGCCACCGATAAGATGAGGCAACCCAATCGCATACGCACCCCTCCACGGAATGAATTTAAACTCAATGATCCAGTCAAGCTTGGACATCTGCTTGTCGCCGTCCTCCCAGTTGCGGTACAAACCCACGACCTCGGAAGTGTTCTTGTCAATCATCAGGATGTAAGGGGCGCGTTCACCCTTGGAGAATCGGTCATCCTCCTCCTCCATGAATGTATAGATGTGATAAACGGTGCGCACGCCATCAATGTTCTCGTACTCTGACTTCTTGCCCTCGATCTTGTCGTTCGCCTTCTCAGGCTTGGTGAGCTCAGGCTCCTCGCTCGATCGATAGATGCTGATGTCAGCATACAAACCCTTCGACACGCGCAGCTCAAACTCTTCTTGCGTGATGTTGTTGACCTCGGTCACGCGACTAGCAGTGTAGAAGTTGCCCGCGGCGTAGGGAAGGTAGACGTTGTCGATCGGCAGGAACTCGACGCACGAGCGCTTCTTCTGATCGTCGCGCCAGATCTTCATGTACTGCGATCCGCCAAGGGGTGTCTGGGTTAGGATCTGCTCCTCCTCGTCGCGGTACTCTTCGATCTGCTCGGTAAGCTGCCAGTTCATGAAGTCGCGCTTGCGCTCGGCTTTGGTGGTCTTAGCCTCGGTTACTTCGCCGTTGATCTTTGTCTTGACGGGCCCGTCAGGCGGAAACAACTCCTTAATCGCCCGCGCAGAGAAGTCGATGCACGCCTCAGCCATGACAGGATGCACGACGCGGGAGGCGCCCATGAACTGCGCACCGCCGGGGGCGTCATGCCCCAACCCAGTCCTACGCAATCCCTCTTCGTACTGCTTGTCGCGTCCTTCACGGGCTTCCTTATCCTTCTCTATCATGTCGAGGTACTTCAACGCGATCGTCGACAGGCGCCACGCGTCGATGTCATCAACCATGTTCTCGTAGAACGAGGGCGACTGTTCAGGCGTCTTTAAGTCATCCAAGCGGACGATCGCGGATCCGTCTTCTTGCTCTTCAACCTCTTGCTGAACATCATCGTTGAATATGTCTGTCAGTGCGGTGTTATCTAGAGCGCTACTGTCCTCAGACGTCGGATCATAGTCCTGCGGGATGGGCATTTGAGTAGCCATTATTTAGCCTTTGTTAATTCATGACGCATTGCGTCTAGTGAGTCAGCGAAGTGTACTGCGCCGCCCTTCTTCATGTGAATGCCTGTCTTGAACTCCTTGCGCATCGCGGGGGTGATGTCCATGTAGTGCAGGGGTTCTACACCAACGCCTAAATGCTTAGCCGCTTCGGTGTAATTATTAAATTCTTTGAAGTTAATGCCATCATCTGAAATAACAAAAAATTTTCCGTTGGCTTCCAAAATTCCATTGGCTTTGTTATCAGTAACAACATCAGTCTTGCCAACTGTTGCGCCGTATTTCTTGCCGAACTTCTTGAGGTAGCTAGGGTAGATCTCGTCGTAATACTTCTTCATACCCTCGCCGCCAGTCTTTAGATCAAGACCTGACAAAATAAGCATATCTTCGCTAACGCTTCCTTTCGGGTACCCCTTCCCTTCAGCATCAATAATTTTTTGAGCCACTTCTTTACCAACGATGCCTGCCAATTTATCTTGCGGCACGCTCTTGTCATTCAACGCAGGTCTGCCTTCCTTGTCAACGGCAGCAAGGCTATATGTACCGTCGGCATTTTTTTTGTGGGCAATCCGATCGATGTAATGAGTCAATTGAAACCGATCTGCGACACGTTCACCAGTTGGCAGCGCCACACGGTCGTAGCCGCCATCAATCGCTTCTTTGACCGCACGCTTGAGCGCAAGTTGATACCAATCGTCTTTGTAAGGCGCGTCAGGTACGCCTGCGTCAGCTCCAAAACTACCTCGAAGCATGTCAATGTCTGTTGTGGCAGGAAAATTCATTACCGTGCCATCGTTTTGAATCACAGTGAACGTGCCGTCTGCATTCTTTTTTACTGGGTCAGCAATTCTATATCCATAATCTTTCGGCACGGCTTTCTGCGCATCTTCTTTTGATACATTGTATGTTTCAACCAACCGTTTAACCTCTGCGGTTCTGATGTCTCGCGCTGCCTGATGCCAGTCAGACTGCACCTCATCAACCAACAGCGTCTTCTTGCCGTCAGTCACACGGTCGCTTAAACGAATGTGGGCGATGGGATTTACGTCCTCCCAATGAGGGGTTCGATACCTTCCTTCCTTAGCTTGACGTCTGCCTTCCGCGCCTAGATCACCGCCTAACTCCGTCCAACGATTCATTTCATCAGGAAGCAAACCATCTTCATTCATTTTTTTATTAAGACGAGCAAACTCACTATGCTCTGGCGTTTGTGGCAATGTCAACACCACCTCGCGGTAGTTCTCGCCGCCGGGGAGTTGCCAATCTTCAAATCTTGTATGCTTAGAAATAGGAAGTTTATACGCGCTATGGGCTTCTAAATTTCTTTTAAGTTGCACGTTAATTATTTGCTCTTCAACTTTGCGCCTAGCTGCATTGTCCCCTGCGTCAAAATAAGCATCATGTTCTTTGTATAGCCTATCAATTTCAGGTTGATAAGAATCAAATATCTCTTTGCGTTTTTCCATTCCAACAGGGTCTTCTTTAACTGCCCCATACCTCGATTCATCCAATCTCATCTTGTTCTGCGCGATGAAGTCCTGCACCTCAGCCGCTGTGACGTTCTTCTTGTCTTTCAGGAACGTGTCGAGCCCCATGTTGCTGACCTCTTCCGAGCGCACGTTATCGCCTTTCAGGATGTCGTTTAAGAACTGCTGACCGTTGCCTGACTTGCGCTGCAGGTTCAGTGCTGCCGCCTCAGTAGGCGAGTAGAACCCCTGCTCATTGGCGGGGGCGAGAGCCTTGGGGGTGACGTCTTTGATTGACAACCCCGGCTGTGGAAGCGTCCCCGCCTCGTACAGCTCCCGCACCATGTCGTCCACCTTCGACGCAAACGGCGCCACCGCCTTCGCTCCTGCCCCTGCAAGCTTGGTCGCCCCCCTGATGACAGGCGTCGCGAACTGTGCGACGTCTAGCACGCGAGGGTCAAGGCGTAGCGTCTGACCGCTCCCTGTGACAGGGCTGCGGGTGTAGGGCTGCTCCTCGGTGATGTCGCGGCTAGTCTTCGTATAGTCCTGCAGCGCGGCGCCTGCGCTCTTGAGCGGATCCGCAATCATCATGTCTGTCAGGAAGGTGCGGATCGGGTGCGTCTCAGCAATAGGCTTCATCGCCTCGCTGACGAACTTGCCTGCCTGATCCATGTAGCCACCTACCGTGCCGATCATCTTCTGCGTGGTGGACTGTGGCGTGGCTTGGATGACAGGGCTGTTGGCTAGTTCTAGCCGCATGCGATCGAGCTCTGCTTGGTTGACGTCGCCGCCCTCATCGAAGCGCTGCACTTGACCGCCTTCAGCAAATGGTCTGCTGTATCTCAACCCATATTGAGGTGAGGCACCTTGCATTGTTGGTCGCATCATCTCAGCGCGAAGCGTACCGCTACCGACAGGAAACTCAGCGCCGAGCATGATACCTGCTAGTGTGTCGCGCATCTGCGCATTGCGTGATGCTATTGCATCGGCGGTCAGCCTAGCGCCCCCAACTGGAACGCTCATACCTGCGCCGTAACTCTGCATTGTTGGATCGGTTTGACCTGAACGATAGAACTCAGCAGGCAATCCTAGCTTGCGATTATGCTCATCACGATCTGTGGGTGAAAAGCTGAAAGCGCGTGGCGTAATGCCGCCGTCCTCCATATGAACCGCGCCACCCTTGTCGTAACCACGCATCGCCTTCATGAGGTCGTTGTGCGTGGTCTCGGTGCCGCCGATCTTGTCCCATACCGCGTGGTGACCGAGGTGCTGATAGAAGGGGGCGAGGCTTGGGTCTAATCCTAGCTCAAGCGCATCCTGACGCGCCGCCAAGCGATCGACGAGCTCACGCCCACCTGTACCCTTGCCGCGGTTCTGAATCGAGCCCATGCTTACTGGTGCGGGTGTCGTGTGCAGATTGATCTGACGTGCGTCAAGCGTGGGGATGTCGCCACGTCCGAGCAGGGAGCCAACGAAGCCTGACTTCGCTGCAGCGATACCTCGCAGGCTGTCAGAGTAATCGCGCCACTCGTCGCGACCGCCTGCTACCCTCGCATTGAGATCCTTCGCCATGTTCGGCAGGTTGTCCGCCGCCCACTGCATCTTGGCGACTTGATCGTCTTGCTTGCCGTAAGGGGAGAACATTGTGCGCAATTGTTGCATCGCAGCAGCGTCTGGCTTGCCGAGCTCCGCAGCATTGAGGTAGCGCTGCCCCATCGGTGAACCTAGCCACTCAGCGAACGCGCCTTCGGGACGAACCTCTTCGCCAGTGTTGGGTAATCGCAAGCCGTGCTTGGTCGCCGTCGAGTGCGACAGACCACCGCGACCGATCGACGCCTGCGTGATCGTGTATGCCTTGATTAGATCTCGAGCGTTGAGGTCGCCCTTCTCCGCACGCTTGAGCTGCTCCTTCATGAAGTCGCCGTAGCCGCCCTGAATGTAGTCAGGCACCGCCTCGATCTTTAGCTTGTCCGCTACTCCCTCAAGGGGCTTCCACTTCCAGTCTTCCGCCTTAGTGGTGACGGGATCCTTGTACTCGGCGATCCGAGCGGACTTCGCTGCCTGTCGAGCGCGTTTAAGCGCCATCTCGACGACCTGTGCTGCCTTGACTGGATCAGCCATGCTTACGCTCCATCATCTCGATGCGCATCTCTTCAACAGACGGGTGACTTGCGGCGCCACCTTTGCTGAAATTATTTGCCGCCCTGACAGGGTTGGCGATTATTGAATTAATGTCATAACCAGTCAGCTTTTTGAAGTGTTGCGGGTCGTAGGGGTACTGATCCTGACGCTCGTTTGGCTTCAGCGTTCTGCGCCCTTGCGCCAACCGAGCCTCTGCCTCGCCTGCTAAGCGCTCGTACAGCGCGTACGGAGTATCGCTTTGTCGGAAGGTTAGTGCGTCTTTCTGATACTTTGAATACTCTGGAGTGCTCCTGATTCGGTGGTTCAGCTCTTGAATCTCCATTGGACTCAACTTAGTTGTCTGCCCCTTCCTGTACAGATCGCCGAGCCTACCATTGTCAGCAACCATCATATCTGTGAGTTGCTGTTTTGACTGAGCGGTGACAGGATCGTAATTGGAGGGATAGGCTGTAACGCTACTAGAGTTGCCACCATTGTTCCACCGCTCACGCGACTGCACGCCGTGCTGCAATTCATGGATGATTGTATCGAGCGCATCGTTTGGCTTGCTTCTCAATTGCGGAGCACTCATTGAGAGCTCTGCATCTGACGGACTAAAGGAGCCGTGCAGCCTGTTCGTCTCTTTTGCGTTGAGAGTTTTGAATTTGATCTTCTGTGCAAAGTCAGGGTACGCCGCAAAGAACTCATCATGGTCGACGAACTTGTCTAGTTTGCCAGACAGCTTGCCAATGGTGGAGATTTTTTTGACCTTCCCCTTGTCAAACTCCTTGACGAGTTCTGCGCGAGTGACGTTAGGATCGCGGGCTAAAGCCTCAGCCTCTGGCGTCATCGGTAACTTTAACCCTGCGTTTTTTACAGTAGCCTCGGCTTTTACCACGGCATCGTCGAATGCATCACCTGATGCGACATTGCGTTTAATTTCCTGAGCATAATAAACATTTGCCAACTTTCTGCTATGCGCATCAAGCTTTGCATTAACCGCCGCAGGGGCGTTTGAGGTCATGGCGTGGTCACTGATCTCGAAGCGCAGGTCGTTCGGCGCCCACGGTGGTGCTGCCCATCCTGTCTCCTTCCAGACAAGCGCGGGATCCTCGCCTGCCGCTAGGCGTGCCTTGGCGGTATCGCGGGCGGCGAGGTCGGCGCCTTTTGCTGTGCTGCCTGCGAATACTTCGGAGATGGGTTTGAAGCCGGGCGTCAACTGCCCCTTCTCAAACATCGTCAGCCCCTTCTCCGCGAGAGGCATCAACACGTTCTTGCCGATCACTGGCGCCGCCTTCGCCGCCCCCGCGGTGATTCCCACGGGGTTCAAGAAGTTGGCTGCGAGCTCGAGCATGGGGTAATGTTTGTCTGACGTGATGCCGAGCTCGTTCATCTTGTCTTCGATCCACTTCGAGCCCATCACTGGCTTCTCAGACGCCCAGTCGCCACCTAGCCCTGCCTTCTTTGTCAGGTAGTTGACGCCCTGCAGCCCCATGTTGACAATGTCGACAGGCGCTCCGACGTTGCCTGCGACCATGCCACGGTTGAGGATGTCGAGGGCGCCGCGCACAGGGTTTGCCTTCAGGGTGTCCCACTCCTCGCCTGCCTGCTCCTTCGCCATCATGCCTAGCTGTCGCGCCACGTCCATCGTGCTTGGCTCGCCATCGGGGGCGGTCTTGCGCCGTGCGTGCAGGCGCATCTCAGGCTTGGGCAGGTTCTGGTTGTAGATGCTTAGGGGGTTGGTGCCGACGTCAGTCGATAGACCGCCAGTGGGTAGCTCAACGTCGCCACCGTCTTCCATGTGGACGGCGCCGCCTTCTGCGTAGGTGCCTAGCTTCAGCGCATCCTGCTGCTTCTTGATGGAGCCCATCACGCGATCAAGCCACTGTTGAGTGTGGAGCTGTATCGGCGTAGAGCGCATGAATGCAAAATTCTCGTTCGCAGGGCTTTCGTTCTTGGCTACGCGTGGGTCAAAGAATGTATGAAACCAGTCTTTGTAGGAGACTGGATGTTCTAGACCGCCAACGTAGTCGCCATACAAGCCTGCGGGGTATGAACCGTGAGGTGGGTACTGCGACGATATGATTTGTCTATCAGCCCTTGGGAACTGAGAAATACTCCTGCCAACGGTGCCGATCGGCGTGTTCAGCATGGTCGGGTCGTTGACACCGTACCTAGTGGACGCCACGTCAGGCATGCCCTCGCGCTGATACCTTGCCATCTGCGCACGGTTGAGGAATACCTTACGAAGGTTGCCGCTCCCGTAATCCATCAACTGCTTCTCGAGGTCTGGGTGTTGTAGACCGACGAAGTCTTTGCCGTGGTAAACCATCGCTCCTGTGTTCGGATCCAACGCGCCAAGTGTTCTAACGTCGTTGTTGAACTCGAACGCTTTCTTAAATGTCTTTGGATCAAACTGTCGCAGCAGGGCTTGCGTGGTCATGTGGTTAAAGTCGCCCGCGATCGGGCCCATCGACGTGTACGCCCCATACACGTTATCAGCGCCCAAGCCGTAGGCGTCGCGCATGCGATTGTCTAGCAAGCTGATGACGTTCTGGTGGGATCTCCACCCCTCGCCGGGGTTCTGCCTGCTGAAACTTTCCCCCGCCTGCAGCGTGACAGGTGCGGACAATTTTCTGCCATTGATGCCAATCAGATCTACGCCCCCCAACGCTGCGTCGCCACCTAGCGGTACGCTTGCGCCGCCTACTATCTTCTCTGGGTTGACGGTTTGCTGCGGCGTCATGTTGACCCCCGCGGTAGGCGCATACTCTGCTGACATCTGGCTCGTCGGCGTGGTCAGCTTGTTGCCGCCCCCGATCGGGTGGTAGTAGCCCTCCGCCTCTTCCCGTTCCCTGACCGAAGCACGATCCAGTGCGCGTTGCGCTGCCCTTTCTACGGCTTCTGCAGAGAGCTTGCGCTTCGCCTTCTCGACCGCCACCGCCATGTCTGTTACCGAGCCTGCCTTGCTCATGTGTAGCACGCCACCGCCTGCCATGCGCTGCGGCTGATGCATGATCGCGAGCTTGGCGAGGTCGAGGTTCAGCATCTTGTTGGCGCCGTCGTCCTGCACCGTCTGCTTGAGCGCCTCGACCGCGGGGGTCTGCTGATCGGTGATCATGCCGCCCTCGGCGTAGAACTCTGGCAGCTCAATCGTGGGGCGTTGTTTGCTACGGAGCTCAATCACGCGGTCGGCTGAGTCTGTTACGGGTTCATCATACCTCTGTGGCTTGACGCGGTTGCCTGTCAGTTGCATCTCTTTGTAGAGCGCCTCGAGGTAGTCTTCTCTCGACCGACGGGGGAACGGCTCGCGCAGCTCCGACCGCGGTACTAGCTGAACCAGACCTGCCTGCTCGCCTGCCGCATCCATTACTCGGCTGCGGTGCCTGCCCTCATGCCCAGAGATGTAAGGCAAGCCAGTCGAGCCTTGCTGCATCTTATTAATGTTTAGGTACGGCACATCAGAAAACCCACCGTTATTGTGAAAGCCAGTGATATCGGCAATCTTTTGCAAACTTCTGCCTGACAAGTTAGCGTCAAGCGGAGCCGCATAGCGCTCGAAGTCCGATGGCTTCATTGTCATCAGCCCTTGCGCGTTGTCGCCAGTGAATGCACGCATTAACGCTTGATCTTGATACAGCTTCTCGAGGTTCGGGATCTCGTCCGCAGCCCGCTCAACGCGTTGGGCGCCGTACTGTCCCTCGCTCTGCCGCACGCGGTTAGCAAGATCGGTGATGCCACTGCGCGTCATGACGGTTGGCGCCTTTGCCTTCTCCGCCTCGATCAGCCGCTTGGCACGCTCGATGGCTATTAGCACAGGTGAGGCTGATTCTGTAATGGAGAATTTAGACATAGTCGTCACGCTGCGTAAGGGTTGACTCGCTTGATGCGAGAGTCGTCGACGTATTCGTCATCATAATGCGGATCGGGGTCGATGTCTAGGAAGCCTGCGTCTCTCAGGTAGCGCAGCGCCTGCGACATCGTGTCGACGTAGTCATCGTGGCTGGTCTCAGGGAACGAGCAGACCTGCTGCACGAAGGGCTCAGCCCAGTCGCGGACGTAGCCCTTGCGCTTGGTCGACTCAGGGATGTAGACGCGCCCTGCGGCGATGATGTTTGAGATGAGGTGGACGCGTTGCACTTTGTCCAACTTCCCGGGGTTATAGCCCCGCACCTGCACATGCGCTCTGCCAAGGTCTTGTATCAACGACTGCCCGCTCGCCTTCTCCTCGATGAGGACGAGGTCGACGCGCTTGCCGGGCTCCCCGTACACCGCCTCATAGTCCTCTAACAGCTTCGGCTTCAGGTCAGGGTACGCGAGGTGCTCCGACCAACAGTCGATCAGCATCGCGCATAGCGGACGATCGAGGGGCTTGAATATACCCCAGACCGAACACGCCGTCGGATCGCCTGTCGTGCGCTCAGTGAACGCCGTGTCGTAGCTCTGCAGGATGTACTCGAACTCAGGGAACGCCCGCTCCGCTGACCACAGGCGGAACCAGTCCCTGACGATAATCCCTCCCTCCTCTGGATCGATGATCTCGGCGTAGATCTCCTGCCTGCCGATCTTGGTGCCCTCGTAGCTCAGGATCTGCGCCTTAAAGCTTGGCGCGAGGTTATCTATATTAGAGTGGGTCGAAGCCGTCGTGACACAGACGTCATCGCCATCGCGCTCGATCAGCTCTAGGATCAGTTCTTTCGGCTTAGGCGTGGTGGTAGCCAAGATCATTGTCTTGTTGCCCAGACGCACGCCGAACTGGATCATGTCCCACGCTTCTCTGAGGTAGTCCCACGCGGCTAACTCATCGAGCCAAGCGCCATGATACTGACCACCGCGAAAGCGCTCAGGCTCTGACGCGGGGATCCCCTTGATCAGCGAGCCATTGATCAGCTTGATCTCGTGGTAGCTCTTGTTGTAGTCAGCCACGAGCTCAGGTGGGATTACGCTGATCAGCCCAGAGTCACCCTCAAAGCAGGTAGCCCTGACGTCCGAGCTCGTGGGGGCGGAGACTAGCCACCTACTGTTAGGCAGCTGCCACGCCCACCATCCGATCTGCTCCGCCGCCACCCTCGTCTTGCCCGCCCCCCTTCCTGCTAATAGAAGGTGGATGTTGTACCAGTCCCCGCTCGGGGTGATCTGGTGGGGGTGCGCGGTCGACAGCCACTTCAGGCGCCAGTTGAACGCGATGCGATTAACCGCAGGGGCGCTCAGGTACGTCTTGCGGAACTCCTCACTCTTGAACAGCTCGAGCGAGTCAGTCAAAGTGTTCACTGTGAACACCTACTCTTCATTCTTGACCTGCAGCTTGCGCTCCAGATTGAGCAGGGCTGCGTCGAGTACGTTCACCGTCGACTCTGTCACCACGGGGTTCTCCTTGTCGCCTGCGAGGATCGTCTTGTCGCCATACTTGCGTGGGTTCCACTTCGCCAACAGCTTTAAACGCATCTCCACGCGATTCTTTTGCCACTGGACATACGCTGAGTCCATCCGCCCCCCATCGATGCGCTCAGGGATGGCGTCGAGGATCGCAATCGCGTCCTCCGCAATGGCGTCAGTGCCCAATTCTCGGGCGCGAGCGAAGCGTGTAAATAACTCGTCGTTGCTTGCAATCCAGTTGTATATGGTCGACCACGTCGGCTTCCCCTCCTCCCTGCAGATCTCCCGCAGCGGCGTACCGTTCGCTACCCTGTCGCATATCTCCGCGACAAGCTCTTCTGTGTACTTGGTCGGTCTACCGTTTGGTTTCTTTGTTGCCATCAGCTTTCTCTCAAAGCGTTTGTGATGCCTGAGATTGTAAAGATCTTTTGGGCTCTGTGCTACCTTCCTCGTCCCACAGTAGCCACTTGAGCTCACAGGCGTGGCAGATGTCTCGTTCTAGCTTGTTTGTTTGGATCTGCTTACCTGAGCCATCGTTTGCTTTCAGGAAGCCACAGAACGTGTCAGTGTCGTTCCAGAGATGGGCAATTCTGCCCTTTTTTTTGTCGAAGTAATACGTCACCCTACCCCCTCCCCGTTTACCCCATCTGCCCCCTTTACTGCCCCATCCCTGTCACTTGCCTTTTGGTGGACGAACCTAGCCCATCCTAGATTCGCCTTCATCTGTTTGCCTTTCGGAGCCACAGAACCCGTCAGCCGTTTGTCTTAGGGCGCTAACTTCGCCACCCACGCTCCTGTCTCAAGACTTCCCACAGTAGGAGCTATCCACCAGACCCTGTCGGAATGTGACCGACGATCTGATCGGGAAAATAAAAAAGCCGCTTTAGTCTGCACCCCGTGGAACCCAGTCTTTGTGGGACTGACCCCCTTAACGGGGCGGGACGCATACTAAAGCGGCTTCATTCGTCGGAGTTCCAATCCGACTACATACTGCATATTTTACTCTCACTACAAGTTCTGTCAAGCTCCTTCAAACTCCCAACCACACTCTGGATCGTAGTCCCAGAACACAATCGGTGTTGCCTCACCGACGTAGGCACCCTCGACATTGAACGATATCCACTCCATAGCCTCTTCGTCTGTCATACCCTGTGCCTTGAATAGCTCGACCATCTTGTTGCCACTGTAGACCGTTCTGAGCACCTTGGCGCCTGTTGTGAGCCAGACTTCGCTCATGCCTACCAGTGCGTCGTCTAATCCGTCGAATTTAATCATTATCACCTCGTATTATACGAGTTAACGCTAACCCGTATTTATTGTTAGTCCCCGTCTTTCCGAGGTGTCCATCGGTTCACGCAGTAAGGTTCCCGCGCACCGACTGGCATGGTTAAAGGGTAAAAAACCTAAACCCCCGCGCCGCCCACTCATGCCTAACGTCGACGCTATTAGTTGATAGCACTATCAACACGGCTAGGCGCTACCTTTTCGCATTGATCCGTGGGTAGCCATGTCATACCCCTTTGGACTCAGATCAATGCTGCTCGTCAGCCAGTAACGCCTATGCGTGTTGATCCTCGTCTTTCCGAGGCGTCAACTCTGAAGCTGAGTGTATCCGCTTAGACGGTCGTGTGCCCGTCGCCACAGCTGCTTGCTAAAGGCATCCCACTAGAAGAATCATCATGATAAAGCAAATCACCAACGAGGTGGCGCCGCAAACCTCCGACCAGAATGTGTACTTCATACGAGCTCCGCAATTTCAGATTTGATGTTGTAGATCATGTCAGCGTTCAGCTTGCGCTCGAGCCACAGTGCGCGACGACCGCGGCTGTCTAACAACTCGAACTCTGACTCGACGCCACCACGCGCATCGATGTCTGACGGGGCACCGTAGCCCTCGCCCTTGATGATGCTGTAGTGGGTAACTTCGATGATGCAGGGAATGCCTGCGACGCGTGATTTAAATTGCATGATGGGCTCCTACAGCTTAATAATTGAATTGTTTTCAATGGCTTTTAGCAAGTGGTCATAAGACGTACTGGCGACACGAACGGTGCGATGATCTTTATTCACGCAGGAGGGCGTGAAGGTCAGGCGTTGAATCCCTTCGGGCAAGCGATGGATTGAAATCACCTTGCGGTCTGATAGCCGTGAATAAACTCGCACTAAGGGTGCGCTGCAAGTGACTGTTTCCATTAAGTGGCTAAAGCGGATTTTGATTGTCATGATAGTTTCCTGTTCGCTGTAAGTAGGGGCTTGCGCCCCCGTTAAATTATTTTGTTAATTTGACCGCGGCTGCGATGGCTGCTTCAAGTGTCTTGTGCGCTGAGATTTCGTGCCACACAGAGCCACTACGCGCCTTGCTGTAGCTTGCGACCATGAAGGGGCGCTGACGTTCAACTGAGCACCAACGGCTTGTATCGCGGCGTGGCTCGTGGCGAATAAAAACGAAAGCTTCTTGGCTGTGGCAAATGTCAGTCCACTTGACTGTGTCGATTGCGTTTGGTGTTCTGTCAAGGATAAAGTAAGTCATGATGTTTTCCTGTTCGCTGTGGGTGGGGGCTTGCGCCCCCTGTTTGATTAAGCTTCTTGACGCTCTAAAAATACACGCTGAGCTTCAGTACCTTGAGAGATGTACTCGTCGGAACCGTAAGAAGGATCCATCTCGTTCCAATAAGCACCGTCCAGAGTGCGACCTGCTTGAAGAGCTGCGCTGATGCGATCGCAAAGGGCTTCTGCCTTAGCTTTTGACTCTTCGCGAACATCTTCAAAATAATGGCAAATTTCTTCGTCATCAAAATGAACAACGGCGCCGTTGAAAACCACGTTGTGAGCAAAGCGACGACCTGCTGCGTTTTCGATCATGACGTAATAATTCTCAGCGATGAAAGGGCGACCATCTTCGGTGACGCCTGCTTGATAAAGATCTGAAGCTACGATTGCGCGGTAAGACTTGTTCATGTTGATTTCCTTGTAAATTCGCTGTCCTGCGGGATGCAGTGGTGTAACTATATTCGATATCGTTAACTTTAGGTGAACAAATAACAATTATTTTTAATTATTTTTGTAGGTAGTTTCCCTAATACAACAAAAAGGGGCTTTCGCCCCCTTGTCCTACCAACCGAACTTCTCGGCGCAGATCGGGCCAATCCCCCGATTGATCGACTCTTGATTGCTGAGCTCGCGGGCGCAGATCGCGCACTGACCGAAGCGGCGACCGTAGGCGACCGCTGCAGCCTCTGGATCACTTGCGGCGGCTAGGATACTGCCCGCGGTCTGATCGTCGCACTCACGCGATTTAAAGAGCTTGCCGCCTGCAATCTTGCCGAGGTATGTGTCACCGCTCTTAACGTAAATGGCGCCTGCGTTGTTGCCAGTCGCAGGAGCAGGGCTGAATTTAAACTCAGCCAAGCGTAACTTGGGACGCTTGATGCCCTTTTCCATAGCGTTAGCGAACGACACTTCGATCTTGGTGATGTCGACCTGTGGAGCTGCCTCGACGCGGGCTGCACGCTCTACGTTGCGCTCAGCATCCTTGGCGACGCACTTCTGCACCGCTGCGAGCTGCTTCTCTGTCAGCGAGCCGAACTTGACCACGGCGTCGAGCATTGATTGCGCGAACTCGAAGCGTGGGGCTGTCTTGACCATCCAAGCGTGCTCGGCTGCGTACTCAGCAGCGAAGGCGTCGATCGTGGCGGTGGCTTGGCGCTCTTTGCGCACGGCGGTAGACTTGCGAGCGTTGTCGCGGTACTGGGGAGACGTCTTGAACTCGTGGAAGCCTGCGCCCTTGCAAGAGAAGCAATCACCAAGCGAGAAGCCAGTGTAGCCGATGAACTTACCACTGCCGTTGCACTTCTTGCAAGGCTCTTTGTAGAGGGTGGTGGTGACCACTGACGTGCCGTTCAGAGCATCGAGGTCGTCGCGCATGTTTAAGATTGAGTTCATTTCGTTTCCTTGTAAATTCGCTGTTGGAGCGTTAATTGTATGTTAACTAAATTCAGAACGCAAGTGAGGGGGTTTCCCCCCGTTATTTAATAGTTGCAAGCACGCCACGGTTTGTTGTGTGCTTCCATGTAGTAATTAAACGCATGTACAAGCCGCGCAAGGCGTTCACCGCGCAGCGTAGGATTCCACCTAGCATTCAGACATAACTCTTCAAGGGTGCAATTGAACTCATCCTTGCAAACAGCATCAACACCCGTCGCATGAATTTTTTCGTTTACCAGTTGACCATCATGCAAAACGATATCGAGGTGATCGTCGCAGAGGTAGCCTCGAAAGGGGCGCTGATTGATCTGGTCGTAACCAGTAACGAACGCATCGGCAAAAACTTTATTTTCGCCTGCGCGGCATGATGAACAGAGGGCTTTGTAATTTAATTTCATGATGTTTCCTTTGGATTCGCTATGGGGGTGGGGGCTGAGCCCCCGTTTGATTAAAACTCTGGGTTCTGGCGCTCAATGTGACCGCCTACCAACGACCAGACGCCGTTCATTTTCCAACAACCAGTTTGACGGCGACGGTAAAAGACTTGACCCTCGCTAGTGGTAATTTTCTTGAGAGTCTTGCTGACCGAGGTAACCACGCCGCAGGGGTAGTAGTCGCCGTTGAACGCGTAAGAGACGAGGTCACCAACTGCAGGCACCTCGACGGTGTAGAAGCGTGACGAGCAGTGGTCGCCGTAGTCGCACGCAATGTGCATCTTGCCAGTTTCGATAGTCTGTGCGGCGGCGATTTCTGCTGCGTGCTCGAGTGAGGTGATGTTCCAGTTTCTCATTTTCGTTCCTTGTAAGTTTCGCTGTTCTGCGGTTGCAGTGGTGTATTTATAGCATGATTCGTTAACTTTGCGCAAACGAATCATTTATTTATACTAGGGGTTTCCCTAATATATTTTCTTTTCAGGATCCTCGGCGAACAGCCGCTTGAGCCACAACTCCTCCCTTTTCCCGAGCTCGCGCTCAAGTTCCGCCTTCGCCTTGGCTATAGCATCCTTATCAGAGCCGTTTAGAGCCCCTACAAGCGCCTCTGCAGCCTTTCTGATACTCATTCCTCACCTGCATCGTTTAGCGTCGCCTGCAGCAGATTGATGGCGTCCTGACTGAGCGTGAAATAACCGATCGGGGTGACAGGGAGCCCACCGTGATTGACGACGTTCACGAGCACCGCCTTCTCTCCGAGCGAGTTCTGGTGATGGAGCGCTTCGGTCTTGTTTGTGAAGCCAGACAGCATTGTTACTTCTTTCATTTAAACCACCATTTAAAAAACAGTAAGAGTGCGCACCATGCGCCGTAAAACCACAACATCCACGTCGGTAAGTCAGCGGGGATATTCATTTGCTCGCATGCACCTGTCGTTCAAGTCACACAATATCGGATTAGTACAGTGACAGGGCTCTTCCACTCTTGCAGCATCCCACGCCGCGCACCAAGCGTCGTACGCAAACGACTCGTGTTTTGTGCCCGTGCGTGCGTCGTACCACTTACGGAACTCCTTGTCACGGTTGCTCATTGCTCTTCTCCTCAATTCGCTTATCTCGACACTGCTTAACCTCAACATGCGTGGCGCCAACAGAACGTGTCCACGAGTCCCACAGGCTCATCTGCTTTTGATTGATCGTCAAATCACCGTTAGGGCTGCTCATCAGCAACCTACCTATCTCACCACAGCTTGCTGTGAATTTGGGCTCAGGCGGGTCGTTGGGCGGCACGATTGTGTAGGTGTAGGGTAGCTTAGGCATTGTCTTCTCCATCAATCCACGCATCCAGTTTGCGGTGCATCCACTGGCGACGATTTTCTGCTGTAGTCATGGTGTTAAACCCGTCACCTGAAATTACTTTTTGCCTGTTTGCCATCTCTGTTTCAAATTGCTCACCCTTCGTAAAATTGATTCTTCCGGGATTGGCGGTTACTTCAACAACCACGCCATTTAAATTTATTGCAATTTCACAATTCATGTGTTCTTCTCCTTTAGTTTGGCTGAAATACCCCATGCAAAATGTAGGGAGCAATAGTCGCCGTTATCTCGCAGCTTTTTATCAAAGTTGTTGATTTCATCATCCGTCAGCCCGACCCATTGACGTTTGGGTGATTCATAAAATTGTGAGTGAATAATTTCATTACCCCTTCTAACAATTAGGCGCATACCTTCTTCGATTACATCCGTGCCAATATGTAAAATATTAATATCTTGCTCAGGCTTGCGTGATGGTGCGGTGTATAAACCTTGCCCCTCAATTGCCGCAGCGTCATTGGTACTAACATCCTCACACCAATGCAAATCACCATTGTAAATATAAGCAACAGGCTCTTGCTCAGGCTTGGCTAACTTAGACGCTACATATTCATCCATCATTTTGCCAACATCAGCCCAGTTTTCAGCGTGACGTTCGATTAAATGCCAAGCCACAGCACCGTCAAGTTTTGCCCAGTCCTGCGATGAGTCCTCAATGTTTGGAGTTTGGTTGGCTAACTCTGCCCGTATCAACTCAATAGCGTGGCTGACCGCAATTGTGCTTGGGTTTGTCAGAGCTTCTAATGCCATCTCTAAAGCGTTCATTTCTCACCCCCAAGTTTTTTGTTTAGCACCGCCCATTGCTCTTGATTGATTGACCACCAAGGCATACGACCACCTTCTTTAAACGCCGCATCCCATATGCGCTTGGCATCTTTTTTGCGGACATCATCACGCAACTTAATAAACCACGGCAACTCATCATCTTCAATCTTCCACCATGTTTCAAAAGCATCGTCACGTTCTTTGCTCATTCCAACCCCCTCAACATTTGAATCGCAGCGACTACATCAATCGCCGCACCTGTTTGCAACGCAGCAAGTGCGCCACGGATTTCTTTCAAACCCTCATCGTTTACTGTTTTCATGATTCATCCTGAGCCCCCCGGAGGGGGCGGTTGATTAAGCGGTGATTGCCAACAACTGGCTGATTTGTTCTTGCAGTCTCATAACTTCGTTCTCAGCCTTAGCGCGAACTTGCTGCACTTGAGATTTAAGCGAGTTGATGGCGCCCTGTTGGATCTCGTCGCGAGTGTAGAAAGAACACTCGACGACGCCTGTACCAACTTGCGTATATCCGCAGTCGCTCATGTCGGTGTTCGTAAACAAAAACCACTCGCTGTTTTCAGGATCGCTCAGGTCAGACACGTTGATGCGCTCAAGACCAAGCTTGCTTACCCAGATTTTTACTGTGTTCATTTCAGGTTCCTTAGCCCCCAAAGGGGCGGTTGATTAGATTTGTTTGAGAGTGAAATAACGTGCAGTGGTGCCACAACCTGTGGCGTCGTAGCTGCGCTCTGACTCAGCAGAGCGGCGGATAAACTTGAGCTCGCCAGTCACGAGCGAGATGCCGTCTGGGCGGGTGCAATACTCGCCCTTCAGGTGTTGGCAGTCTTTGCAAAATTTGATTTCCATGCTGTTCTCCGAACCCCCGAGGGGGCGGTTAATTTAATTTTTTGATTTACTAGCGTCGAGCCAGAGAAGGTAGGCGCTTAACATTGTTTGGTTTACCCTATCGTATTCACCTTTTTTGATGGCTTTAACAAGGGTTTGAAAACCCTCATCGTCCGTTTCAAAATGTTCGACGTATGCGTTATAAAAATTCTGAAGTGATTTGGTCATGCTGTTCTCCAAGCCCCCGAAGGGGCAGTTGATTATCCGTGCTTGATTTTGTTTAAGACGTTGCGTGCGTTTTGGTATGCGATTGAATCTGGGTTGGCGCCCTGCATCAATTGCATCACTACTGAAAACAGGTTGTGCGCGTGCTGAGTAGTGCGTATTAATTGCTGCTCAGCGATCTGATCGTCAGTAAAAACAATTTGCTCTTCTGCGTAGATGTTTGGGTTCAGCTTTCCGACAAATGCATTCATGGTGCTCTCCGAGCCCCCGAGGGGGCGGTTGGGTTAACGTGAGGTGACCTTGACGGCGTAGACGGCGGTGACCTTGGTGTAGATAGCCAACTGCGCTGAAGTCACGCCAAGGTCGGCGCACAGCTTTTTGTAATCAACAGTGTTGCGGTTAGATTCGACCACGGTGGCTTTGAACAAATTGCCTGCGATCACTTTGTCGCCGTTAAGCAGGGTGGCAACATCTTTGATGTCGTCTTTGATCTTGTCGGCTTGCTTGGTCAGCTCAGCAATTTGAGCCAAGAGAAGACCTAACTGGTCAACTTCTAAGAGGGCGATGTCGTTTGGGTTCATGTGTATCTCTCTGTAAGTTTGTCCTGACTCGCTGTCAGTACCGTTAATGTAATCTTAACGATTATGCTTTGTCAAACGGTTTGTGCAAAATAAATAAAAATAATTACTAGGTGTTTACCCTAATGAGCTTCATGCCGTATTCGTTGACCCCTTCAGGGAGCTCGAGCTCGGGTCTACGCCTCAGAATATTGCGCCTGAACACGTCGAAATCGACTTGATGGTGCCACCTGTCATAGCGCCAGACTAGACTCGCCATGTCTGGGTGGGCTTGCACGATAGCTTTAGACTTCTCGAGAGTGCCGTCGCCGTACAGATCCTCAGTGTTGCCCCCCTTAACGCTCTGTGTGGCGGCTTTGTTCTGCAGGAAGGCGTGAAACATCACCGTACACCAACCATCCTTCAGGATCCTGAGCGAGAGGTCTAGGTCTTCGTTGTACTTCTGCGTCCACCTGTGCGGGATATCGTTGCGCATCAAGATGCAACTGAAGATCCTCGTGTTCAGCCTGAACGCGGGCTTCTTGCGTCGATTACCTCCTGCAAAGAATCGATACTCGAACCCTGCCTGCGCGACGTTCTCATAACGCCCTACGAAGTCCTCAGTCGCTTTAAAAATGGATCCTGAGTACACAGGCACCCGCTCGTTGCGATTGAGCCTCACAAAGCCATTAATGTTGTCATCGAGGATCCAGTGCCATGTCGCACCTTCAGAGACCGCGTGCTCCCAGATCCAGTTGCGGGCAGGCGTGGAACCCATGCCTAGACTGCTGAAGGGCAATACGAGGATCTTTTGCGGGTCGATCACCGCGGCGTACTCGTCGTACTCTTGCGGCTCGATCACGATTCTGTAGGGCACGCCCATTCGCTCTAATGCTTTGCTCGTGAGCCTGCTCTCCCACCTTCCCTTTGATACGATGTAAACAGGATGTTCAGGATTCATCGACGTATATCTTTTTGGCGGTTTGCTGAACAGGGAACAGCACGCTCTTCGTTGTGAACGTGATTCGTTTACCGATCAGCTCACTGAATGCATTCATATCCTCGACGGTCAGGAAGTTAACCACTATCGAACTGATAGCCTTCATGTCATCCTGAACGAACTCTGGCATGCCCTGCCATTCTTTTTGCCAGTCAAACTCTTCATCGCCAAGTAAATCAGCCATTTAATAATCTCTCAATCGTGATGTTTAAGGCGTCGAGCTCGTCCATCTTCTTAATTGCCCACATTCTCTTTTGCCCATGCCAACCCATGACAGAGCCTTGGTGACAGTCCTTGCACAGGGCGACGCAGGTGTACTGCCTGTGCTGTTTAATGTGATGCGCATCAGAAGGTGGAGGGGCGTCGCAGACACTGCATGGCAGCTCCTTGACCTGTCCTATGTGCGCTCGCTGTCTAGTCGTCAGTTTGTTGTTCATAGCGCTAGTTTGTCCTGTGTCCTGTTGGTAGCCTCTTGCGAGCGCCAGACCTCGATCCTTGCCTGTGCAGCGATCAGATCCCACCGCAGCTTCTCTTCGACCTCTACAGCCTCCCTGAGCCCCGCTAAGAGCGCTGCGTACTCCTCGTGAGCATAAGCGTCGCGCTCCTGTGCTGCGATCACTTTCTGCCCTGAGCGCTGCATGAGCAACGCCTTCAATGATTTTCTGTACTCTTCGATGTAAACACGCTCAGCGCGAGCGTTGGCAAACTTGCCTGCGTTCTTAATGATGTAATCGATAGCCTCGTGGGGATCAATTGTTCTGCTCATTGCGGCGCTCCCTTTCTTTCATCATTGCTTCTGCTGCGTCATAGCAAGCTTTTGCATCAGCTTCGTAATCACCCTCGTTGCCTGTGCAAGTAAACATTGCAAATGCTGCGAATAGGTCTATCAAATCTTCGTTATTCATCTGCCACAACCTTTAAAAATGCGGTTAACTTTCTTTCGTTTAAATATGCTCGACTAACTTTTAATGGTCTTTTTTCAACCCTTTGTGCTCTAAGTATTTCGCCGCATTTTGTATGATCAACCTTTGATGAGCCGCCCCTCAAAAGTTTGCATATATCGCAATAGACAGTAAAAATCATTCGTATTGCTCCTTGAGCCATACAGCCATCAGCAAAGCGTCAGCCCTGCCATGATCCTTCTGGCGTTTGAGTGAAGCCTCTGGGAACATCGATCGCGCAAGCTCGAGACTTGCAGATTTCTCCGTTCCAATGAGACCGTGAAACTTCTTCCAAGCCTGCGGTGTTACTAAAACAAACGGATAGTGCGTGAGCTCAGCCGTCGCCTCAATCGCACCTACGGCACGCATAAATTTTGCTGTCGATGCAATACCCTGCTTGGGCATACTGTGAACGCTCTCTACCGCAATCATCGCGGTGTCAAACGTGCTCACGCATGACTTGATCAGGTAGCGCAACTGAGAGGCATTGACGCGACCGTCCACGCTCGGGATGTCGCCGCAGCCGATTAGCTCGCCGCTGTGGTTGATGGCGGCGTAGGCGCCCGAGATTGCCCCCGGGTCAATGCCGATCCAAATCATTTCTTCAGCCTGTTACGAATTTTCTCTGCAAGATTTGCGAGCGCAATATCCATCACCATCGGCATATCAGGGCTCTCCATCTCTTTGCGCATCTCATCGACAATCTTGGCGCACTCTTCTCTCTCAATGACAATCGCTGTCTTAGTCGTGTCAATTGCTACTTGCATAATCTGCGCCTGCGCTTTTGCTAAGTGCGCGTCAAACTCCTTTTGCGTGTAGACGGTCATACCACCACGCGATAAAAATGACTTCTGAAAATCACTCATTGTTGTACTCATACCAATCTCCAATCGTTGTGAACACCTCGGTTACCTCTTGACCACTGAATGCGAACGTCGTCCTCTAGTTTTGTGTTCTTGTGTTTCTGCTCCCACCTGTTTAAAAATGCCAGAGCTTCTTTCCTGTCAGAGCGTCGCATCTTGATGACGTACCTGACCAAGCACTGGTGCCTGTACTCTTCTGACCAATCAAAGTCGCCTCGCATCAGAACCCCTTCAGAGCTTGAAGCGATTTGAACAGACCGACACGGAGTTGAAAGTCGTTGAAGTCCTCGCCAACTGAATCGCTCATCCAATACTTGAGCCCAGTCGCCTTTGCTACGCGCTCGCCTGTTAGTGACTTATCGTTGTCAGCGACGACCATGCCGCGGGGATCATTCGCAAGCTTCTGCATGTTGCCTGCAGAGAAGCAAACAACAACGCTCTTGCGCATCTTGCCTGCAGTAATAGCCTTCATGATCGACAAGCCAGTCGCATAACCCTCACAGTAAATCGGTGCCCCCTGCCCCATCACAAAGCACGCATCGCTCGTCTTCTGCCCCGTCAGGAACTTCTTCTGACCTGCTTCATCGATCAACTGGACTCCGACTAACCCGTTACCAACACGCATTGGGATCAGCAGGATATCGTTCCAGACGTTACCCAACATCGTCTCGAACCCCTTGCGCTTCAAATATGGGTGCTCAGCGAGCGTGGAAGCCTCGAGGATACGTTTAGCCTTGTCCGCCGCCTTGCGACGCTCCTGAGCCCGTTTACGGTCTTCCTCGGTCACCTTCTGAAGTACAGCCTTTTGGTCAATCTTGATTTCGCTGTCGCGCTCAGGCTTCCAGACACTTACTTCGATCTGCTCAGCCCAGTTTTGGACGAAGCCCACGTCGCCCATAAACTTGTAGGCGCCGTTGCGCGAACGAGGGTGGTCGACCGTGGGCACCCTCACCCAACGACCGACATCGATGTCGTTCACAATCAACCCATGCGCACGGAGAAAGTCGATGAATTCCATCATGCCCGCCTTGCGAATGCGATCGCTTTTGACTTGAGCCAGTTAAGAGTCTGCAGAGAAGGTATACGTTCCGTCTTCTCTAACGCCCGCGGAAACACGCCGAACTTTTCTTTGTACTTCCACGCAGCCCAACCCTCTTTGTAGCCACGGTTCTTAACCATGTACAGGAGCTCAGAGTAGAACGTCTGCTTGTCAACCTTGCTGACTGTCTTACCTTCTAACTCTACGAGCTCGCCGACCTTCTCGATGATGTTGCCGCGGCGCTCACGCTTGAACCCACAATGCGAGCAGATGTCAGAGTTACCCCAGATACTGCCGCAGCGTGGGCACTTAGCCGCCTCTTTCTCTTTGACTGTCGGCTCCTTCTTTGGCTTCTCACGACCGTCATCGAGATCGCCTGCGCCCTCGGCGTAGATTGAATCCCAGTCCTCACGGAACCGAACGTAATTGCCGCCGTGGTCGATCCAGACCGCAAAGTCTTTCGAGGGGTGCATGCGCATCACGCGCCCCATCTGTTGAATGTGCGACGACAACGACTTCGAGAATGGTCGCGCTGAGATGCCTATGCAGACGTCAGGCACGTCAAAGCCTTTGGTCAGGATGTCCACCGCAATTAATCCATTGATGCGCGTGTCAGGCTTGGCAAAGTCCTCGAACACTTCCTTCTTGTACTCGTCAGTATCCATGTAGGAAATCGGCACGAAGTTGTAGCCTGCCTCGTTGAACTTCGATGCAAGGTCAGCACCATGAGCAACTGATGCTGCAAACACGATTGTCTTGCGAGCACAACCGTAGATCTCGTGCGTCTTCTTGATCCACTCATTCACAACGTCGCCAGTAATCTTGATGCCACGCTCAGTTGCTTCTGCGTCTGACCATTCGCCTGCTATCTTTTTGGCGCCAGTCATGTCGATCTCGCGAGCAATGAACACCTTCAGTGGAACAAGCATGCCAGTGTCGACTAGATCCTTTGTGGTGACGGTGTTGACGACGTTGGTGAAGACGTTACCCAAGCCCTTGGTAAAAGGCGTGGCGCTCAGACCGATCACTTTGATCGATGGGTGCGCGTCGATGAACTTGGCTGTCGCCTTGCGGATCTGGTGCGCTTCGTCGACGATCAGAAGATCGAGACCGGGGAAGCTCTTCCGCTTCTCTAAGGTTTGCGCCGAGCACACCTGAATCCGCTCCGTAGGACGGTACCGCCAGTGACTAGCCTGCAACACCCCATGCTCGATGCCGTAGCTGTCCAGACGGGTGGAGGTCTGGTTGCACAGCACGATACGATCCATAATCATCGCAGAGCGACGTCCCATGCGACGCGAGTATTCCATCAGGGCAATAGCAATCTCAGTCTTGCCCGCCCCCGTAGGGGCGTACAACAACTGTGCTCTGTGACCCTGCTTAATCCCCTCTCTCAAACTGTCTAACCCGTCGCGCTGATAGTCTCTTAATCTCTCATCAATATCGAATGTCATTTTTCAAGTCCTTTGAGTTTCTTTTGATAGTACGCACACTGTTTTTTAAGCTCTCTAATCTCGACCATCATCGTGTCGCGGGTCGCCTTCAATCCATCGTTCTCTGCCTGTAGTGTCTTGATCTCCCCTGCCTGTCGATCCATGATCGCCTGCGCCTCTTCCATGCCCTCAAGTAATACGCCTGCAGCCGCTGCTCGCGAGGCAATCTCGAGCTCTTCGTTCAGTGTGGCAATCGTCTCGCGCATTTCATCGCGGTCGTCGTACTCTGGATCATCTTGCTTAGGGAATGTCTTTTTAGGCTTTTGTTCAGGCTCAGGCAACAATGATTTTTTAACCAACCTGACCAGACCTTCAGTCACTGCGCACTGGCGTGCTATCTCGCTATTCGACCAACCCTTCCATTCGGGCTCGTATAATACGAGGAGAACAGCATTGCGCTTGTCCGCCTGAGTGCGTGGCTGACCGTGAGTCGCGTTGGCGCCGCAGGCGTATAACTTAGCATCAAGCTTAGAACCCTTCTTGATATCAATATCAATCACGTCACGCTTGATTAACTTGTGCGCATAGTAGCGGTTGAAACCATCCGCCAACCAATAATCCACGCCATCAAAGAACACCGTGACAGGAGGGAACTTGACCCCCTCCTTCAAAAAGTCCGCATACTCTCTCACTGTGTCTTCGCTCATCTTCGCTCTTGCTTGGGTGCCGCCGTCTATCCTGATCTGATCTAATTTCATGAATGTCCTTTTTGTAATTCGTTAAGTATAACTCGTTAACAGCTTTTTGTTAAAACAAGTCTGGGCGTAAAACTTTACGCTTCACTTTGCCTTTGGTCAAGCGCTCAATTAACGTACACAATAAGGGGCTTGGGGGTTTCCTGCCACTGGTAATTAAGGACAGCCACGTCCTGCTTACCCCTAGCTTGTTTGCCATCTCTGTGATGGCGCCGAATGGCTGTTTTGCAAAATATTCTTTCAGTGTCATAATCCTTCCAAAATGTTAACTTGAAAGTAGATTGTACTTTTTTATTAACGTGTGTACAATTCATTTTCCTACAAAACTACAGAGAATCAAAAATGACAGATGAAATGAAGCTGAAAGACAGTGATCAAGCCTACGCACCTGCGTCGGCGACTAGCGTACAAAGAACGTGGAAGCGTGCCTGCAACTGGACGCCTCCTTCAAAGGATCCTGACATCATTAAAAAGTGGCTGTACTACCAGTCCCTTTCGTTGTTGTCGGCTGAACAATTACAAATCACAAAGGAAGTGAAATGAAGACTCGTCAAGAATTAATTCTCGAATTTATGTTGGCTCTGGCGTCTGGCTTTTATGCAAGCGAGAGCCCTCCTGAAGTATCAGAGGATATTTATAAAGTTGCAGCTATTTTGGCTGATGAATATTTGAGCCATCAATGACCGAAGCCGAAAACCACCAATTAGAACTTGAACGGCTGCAGCAGCTTGACGAGACAAGGGCGCTTGATGAGGCACTTGCTCTCGCCACAGAAGAGGCAGAGAAGGAAAGAATGGAGCAGCTCGACGCGGCGATTGAACGTGCCAACTACGGGTTAGCGACAGAGGATGATTGGAACATCATTCGCTTTGAACACGGGATCACTTCTCGACCCGTTTTACACACAATCACAATAGGAAATGAAAATGTCACTAATAGCGAAAGCAAATGAAGGCGGCAGCTTTACCCCAGTCCCCGCAGGTATGCATTTGGCACGCTGCTACAAAATCGTGGATCTAGGCAGTCAGAAAAGCGAGTACATGGGTCAGGTGAAGATTCAGCACAAGGTCATGCTGCAGTTTGAGGTTTGGTCTGAGGATGAGCAGGGCAAGGCTACCGTGACTCAGAAGGGTGAGCCTCTGTCAATCAGCAAAAATTACACGCTGACATTGTCAGATAAGGCGTCGCTTCGCGCTGATCTGAAGACATGGCGTGGTCGTGACTTTACAGTTGATGAGCTGCGTGGCTTTGAGTTGAAGAACGTGCTCGGCGTCTGGGCGATGTTGTCAGTCACCCGTGACGCAGGTCGTGATGGTAAGGAGTACACCAACATCCAAGCAATCATGCCAGTGCCCTCGCATTTGAAGAAGGCAGGTCTGCCTGAGCCGCACAACACGCCTGCGATGTACTCGATCGAGGATCACGACGCTGCGATCTTTGAGACGCTGTCTGAGAACGTCAAGAAGAAGATCATGGCGAGCCCTGAGTTTCAATCACACGGTGCGATGGCACCATTTGCGACTTCCGCAGTTGTGGAAGATGATGACGACATTCCTTTTTAAAGTTTAACTTAGGATAATCTATGTTGATTGAAATCGATGTGCCTGCTCGAGTCTTTAATGCCCCCAAGGGCTATAAACGTCTGACCATCAATTTGCCTGTAGAGGTGCATACCAAATTGAAAATTGTTGCTGCGAAGCGAGAGTGTACCGTCACTGAAATTATTGAAAACCTTCTTAAAAAAGAATTGAAATTAAATTAATTAACATTTTTAATAGGAGAGCACAATGTTTTATTTTGGCAAAAACAAAGACGAGCGCTTGGATGTTCTTGAACAACGCGTAACCGCACTTGAGACTGCGCAGCATAAGCGTGGTTCAGAAGTTAATTTTATGATTGACAATTTATTTGTTGAACTTCGCAGGCTTGATGACGAGATGACGATTGCCAAGAACATTCTGATCACCCGCAAGCACGCGGAGATTAAGAAGAATGAGGATCCCTTGGTGAAGGTGGCTCCCCATGACGAGGTTAACTCCCTCGAAAAGCAACTTGTGGACGCTCGCAAGGAGCTTGCTGACGAGAAGTACAAGCTTTATTTGATGGAAAAGCAATTAAAGAACTGGCTCCGCAAGTACAAGAAGGATACGGGCAAAGATCCTATTCTCCGCAATCGTCGTAATCGCGTCGATCGTGAGAAGGAAGCCCAGATGGCTGAGTTGGCATTAACCATTCAAAAAGAAGGAGTTAAAGATGAACATCTACCTCGACCTTGAGACCATTCCCGCACAGAACCCCAGGGCGATCACCTCGCTGAGGCTTGAGGCGGAGAGGGAGAAGCTCGCGATTAAGGCGCCGTCGAATTACAAGGACGTCGCCAAGATTGAAGAGTACATCGCTGCCAAGCGTATCGAGATCGATGTCGACTTTGAACAACGGTATCGTAAGACGTCGTTTGATGGCGCCGTAGGGCAGATCGTTGTGGCGTCCTATGCAATCGACGATGACGATCCTGTGGTGATCTATGCGTCAGACTGGAAGGATAGTGAGCAGTTCATCCTGACGAGCTTGTATGAGAGCCTGCAGTCCGCTTACAACCCCAACAGTCAGATGCGACCAGTGTTCATCGGTCACAACATTGTGAACTTCGATCTGCGCTTCCTTTTGCAGCGCTCGATCGTCGTCGGTGTTAAGCCGCCAATGTTCATCCCTTTCAAGGCTAAGCCGTGGGATGACGTTGTGTTCGACACCATGACCGCTTGGGCAGGGGTAGGAAACCGCGTCAGCATGGCGAAGCTTTGCGAGGTCTTTGGGATCGACGCTAAGGGCTCTGAGGTCGACGGTGACATCGATGGCAGTAAGGTCTGGGATTATGTGCAGGCAGGTCGTATCGATGACGTGGCGACCTACTGCGTGCATGATGTCATCCGCACGCGCCAGATCTACAAACGTATCAACTTTTTGAAATAGGACGCGGTATGCTTACTAATGATCAAATCAAAGCAGTGTTTTTAGAGTGCGACAACAAAAGCCCTGACGGCATGTATGCGGATGATGTTGACGTCCTTGAGTTTGCAAGAAAACTTGAAGAATTTTTAGGGTTTGAGTCTGTTAAGCGTGAGCAAGCAAAGTGCATTAAGTTTGTGCGCTCGCTCAACGTCGAGGTGGCAAAGGCTCTGGAGGATTGGCTGAAATGGACAGACAGGAGTCAGTAGAGATGGAGCTCGACTGGGATGCCATCGAGCTTCAAGTGAAGCTGTACGATAGCGGGGATATAACTTCCCTCAGCCTTCGTGCAAAGATGCTCCAGAGCGCATTCAATGACGGCTTTGCACATTGCACGCGATTGCATGTCGAGGCTGCTAACACCGTCAATCTGATGTTTGTTCAGCCCGAGGGTAACGCGTAAAAAAACCCCCTAGTTATGAGCTAGGGGGCAAACGACCCTGAACGGTCGAGGAGATTATTTCATGCCCGGCATGTACGAAAAGTTGGCAGGGTTCCAGTCTTTGGGGATTAATTTACTTTTTTCGAGTTGATTCAGGATGGGGGGGCCAAACTTGTCGTACAGCATCAAAAGCCCCTCAACTCCGAGCGCCCCAAGCCCCGCGGGTATAGCGAGCTGAGGACGCATACTTGCTGCTGACAGCGCAGAACCTGCGCCAGAAAGTGCAGCGCCGATTGGATCCCCAGTACGCGATCGATGCAGCCCCTCATAACCCATGTCTAGCGCACCTGCACCAGATAAAGCGCCACCAAAAATTGGCAACGATTTCACAACACCATGTTTTGCGTAACCAAGCGCGTTTGGCATGTTTGCCTGCGCACCTAATAGCCTCTGCTGAGCAATCTCAACCTCTGGCGCCAATTTAACGGCTGCAGGAGACGACTTGCCGACGTGGGACAGGTATTGCTCCTCTAGCTTGTTAATCGTGTCCTGAAGGCTCGTTGTGCGCTTTTCTGCACTGTTGTAACCGTACCTTGCATTCTGCGCATCGACCGCACGTTGTACCTCGGCGCGTCGAGCTGCCTCGGATTGAACTCGTGCTTGTTCTGTGGCAGCTTCGGCTGCGGCGCGGTCTTGCGTCGTTGGCAGGGGAAGATTATCAGCGCCCATCAATTGATTCGGTCTGACAAAAACCTGACCGCCTGCGGTGGGCAAGTGCAACCCCGCGTCCAACATTTTTTGCGCATACGACATATCTGTGATGCCAAGCCGAGCCAGATCATCAAGCGTTTGTGCTCCTGCTGCGCGAGCTAATTTCATGTAATGCTCAAACTCGTGCTGCCCCATCGCTTTAGCAAGGGGCGAGACTGGAGCTTCTGCAGAAGTTTGAGCGCTCAGTGTTTGAGTTACGCTATCAGGCACCCCACTAACGGCGGTTGTGCTCAATGGAGCCAATCTAGGGGCTTTGACGCCGCCTAATTCAGCTAACCGTTGCAGGGCTATGCCGCGCTCCATCGAAGCCTCTGGGAGGTTCTGGATGGCTCGCTCTAACGCGTCGCGCAACACCTGCGCTTCCTGACCGTGCAAGGAGTGAGCGCCCTGCGTCTTGGCAAGCAACATTTGTAATTCTTGGCGGGCTCCCTCGGTGACCTGCCCCTGACGGGTGCCGAGCTGAAATTGGGGGAGGGGATCGATACCCATTCCGCGGGTTGAGGTTTGGAACTTCTGTGTCGGGTCGGGGCCAAACATCCCCTTGTCATACTTAAACGCTGCTCCCGCAGCACCGCCACCTAAGATCGCAGCGCCTTGCGCGACTTTGCTGCCAAAGCTTCTTGGCGGGAGCGGCTCAGCCTCCTTTGGAGGCGGCTCCGCCACTTTAGGCGCGGGCTCTGGATCCATGTAATCATTTGGATTGATCGCGTAAGGGTTGAATTTTTCTGTCATTTTATGCCTCTGGATTCAGCGCTACAGACCCGGCGCCTTTGACTGGATCAAGCGTATATTGTCATCAAACGCCTCTTCCGCCTTCATGTACGGCGATGTTGGCGAAGTAAAATAAGCCGCAGGATGTTTGCCAGTATATTGGCGGATCCCTTTGGATGCGTCACGCAAAAACTCTGTTTGAGCTCGCCGCATTTGCGCCCAATAAATCGTATTTGCAGCCAGATTGTTAGTTGATGCTGACGCAGCCTCAAACAATTGACGATCTGAATCTGTCGGATTTGTGCCTAGCACTTTACCGCTTTGCGCAATCGTGCTGATCAAGCCTGATTTGACAATCCTCTCAATTTCATTGAATGCAATTCGCTCTCGTTCGGTTAAATTAAAAGTTCGTATCATTTCCGCAACAGGTAATGACACGCTACCTAATCTGCCTGCGGCAATACCTTTTTCGCCGCCTGCGCCGAGCGCTTGCAATCCGCTCATGAATTTTCCCCAAACGGTCTCATTACTGCCTTCTAGTTTTTGCTGCAGAGCACCAACAACATTTTTGTATTCAGGCTTTGTCAAATACTTAATCAAATTTTCGTAGTCGCCCATCTGCGTACTCAATTCGTGTGGACGCATATTAATAAGCTCCGCTTTCTTGCCTGCGTATGCTTTGATTTCTTCTTCGTTCATCGACTTATAAATCAAATTCTCGTTCGCCACAGCGGCTTTGATCATTTCATTTCTAGTTTCAATCGGTAAGCTAGGATCAATTTTGAAGACCGTTCCGCTGAAGGGCAATCTGTACTCCGACGCTGAGATTTTCTCAACACCAAGCCTCATCGCGTCAGGATCTTGGGTAACCCCTGATGTTGAGCCCGAGGCGACTTTGAAATTATCCATAACATTGATTGGTTTGCCATCAGCCGTTTTCGCCTCGTAATGGACGTGTACGCCAGTAGCATTGCCAGTCTTGCCTGCGCCACCAAGAACTGTTGCGGCGTCAACTTTGTCGCCTACCTTTACATTGAGCTTATCAAAGTGCATGAGCGAGTGCAGGGTACCATCCTCGCCACGCACGGTGACCATGTTGCCTGCCTTACCGCCGTCGCCCGCGAAAACAACCTCACCTGCGACAGGCGTTGTGACTGGGGCGCCAAGCTTCATACCACCGAGGTCAATGCCCTTATGAGCCTCACCGTTACGCTCGCCCATTGGGCTTGTCAACGTCGCGCCATTTGCAATGGTAGAGAAGTCGTACTGACCTTCTGGCTTAGCTGAAGTCGTTCCTGTTGCAGGAGCGCCTGCCGCAGAAGGTGATGGTAATTTACCGCCATTCATCTTAATAAAATAATTGACAGCTTCTTCACCGAATTGTGAGTACAGCTTCGTCACGTCAACATTAAGCTTCGCAGCTTCCGTCATCGCCTTAAAACGATCAATGTCCATGCCCGCCGCGTTCTTGACAATCTCGGCAATTTTGGGGCTTAGCGTTGATAGGGCGGTATATAGCTCGGGCGTAAACTTGTTGCCGATACCAACCAGACCCTGACCAGACTGAAGCGCCTGTGCAGCTTTCTGGGGATCGCTCATGCCAATCGCGTTGGCTAATAAACCGAACGCCTTTGCTTGGTTGCCAAGCTCGTACTTTTGACCTGCGATCTGCGCACGCATCTGTGCGATCGGGAGAGCGCGAGCTTCTTGAGCTTCAACGTCTTGACCGACACCAGTAGCGACGTTGCCGAGGGCTTCGCCAAACGAACCAGTGCGACCCGGGTTAAAGAAGTTCCCCGCCGCCTTAAACAGATTAATGTTCTGCCTACCCTCGAGCGACTTCAGTTGCTCGCTCAGGGCGTCGGTGTATTCTTTTTGGGCTTGGGGGTCGATCCCCATCCCGAACGGTACCGCGGTGGCAAGTGCGCCTGCAGATGTAACCATGATTTATTCCTTTAAACTTTAGCCGCCTGCATAAGTGAAGACATCGCTTTCACTAGTGGGATCATAAATTTGAGACTGACCTAAACTGGTGGCATTGATACCGGGGGCATAAGTTGCGTTGTTCATTGCGGTGTTGTAATTATTTGCGAAGTCCGGCATATTTCTTGCCGCGTCAACACCACTTGTTGAATCGCTTCCGCTAAACAAATTACCTATTTTATTTCCTGCCCACGATCCGAACGGCGTTTGGCTGATGGCGCCGACAAGGGATCCGACGCCTGCGATTTGTGACAACGGGGAGGATTGATAGGCGCCGGGGATGGGGCCCGAGTACTGACTCGTCACCCCTGTCGGCACATTAATCCCTTGCATGAGACCTGCCTGCGCCTGAGCCATCTGCAGCGGGAACAGTTGTTCCGCCTGCTTAATCTGCTGCTGTTGCGTCCCAAGCGTGTTCAGGGCATTCACGTCACCCAACCCTAACTGCTGCGTGGTGTTGGCTAATTGACCACCGATCTGCGCAGAATTGTTCAGGTTCTGCTGACCCATCGACTGCAAATTGCCCGCGGTCTGACCGAGCTGACCGAACAGGTTTGCCTGATTCTGCGCGTTCGTCATCGCGTTGTTAAAGCCTGTATTCAAGGCACCAACCTGTTGAGCAGTGGTCTGTTGACCGTACTGACCCAAGGTGTTCGCGAGCGCCGCGGCACCGCGCTGAGAGCCGAATTGACCACTGCCAACAATCCCTGCGTTAGCCTGCGGCGCGACGTTGTTCATGATGTTCTGTTGAGCCAGATCACCGATTTGAGATACCACGTCTTTGACGTAGGGGTTCATGTAATTCTGGTAAGTGTTGTACGTCGGGTTCGCAGCCATATTCATATAAGGCTGAGCAGCGTTCAACGGACTAGCCGAATTGATCGACTTATCAAGCGCACCCGTCGCTGAGTTCAGCGTGGGCTTGTAATTACCGACGTTTTGATTCGCGAGGTCATAGGACTGCTGCTGCATCGGTTGGATGCCAACAAATTGTGCGTTTTGAGCCGCACTTTGACCTTGCTGTGCAGTGTTTTGCAAGTAGTCTGTGTACCAACTAGGCGCAGTCGTGTTCTGCGTCTGCATGGTGGTTACATCAGGTAAAGCGCCGCCTTGAGTGAGTGCCATGATTATTTCCTCTTCATTCCTTCCTTGATGTATTCAAGGGGTGATTTACTCTTTGGTGGGATTTCATCGACATCCGCTGATCGCTTATGCGCCCTGATTGATTCCCTCATTTTATCAAGGACTTTGGCTCCTGCGTCACTTGATCCATTGCCTAGTTGTGCAACCGTGTCAGCATCAAACACATACTCACCATCGGCGAGCATCGCAGGAATGTCATCACTCTGTCCATCGCCTCGACCCTTCACATAATGACCTGTGGCGCCTGTGATGAATTCAGGGATATGCTCTTGCCCGCCGTCCTTGAATCCCGCCAATTGACCGACGTCAAAGCTTGGGTTCAGCAGCTTCATTGCTTGTGCAGTTAATGCACCATAGTTGCCACCCATCGCGGTTTTATCAAACTCAGAATCATGCATCCGACCACCCTTTGCCTTATTGATGGCACCACCTTTTTTGGCGGTCAGGGGGGCACCATTGATCAACTGTTGACCATAGTTTGCCATCTGCATTGGCGAAGATGAGCCGTAGGTGAAGTAGTTAGCCGAAGGCTGTGCGGGCTGTTGATTGCTGCCAAAATTCACAGGCATTTGACCCCCACCGAGGTTCGATGGCGTCATGCCTGCCTGAGCTAATTGATTGTTCAGGTAAGGATCGAGATCCTTATAAAGCTTTGCTAATTCAGGATTTTGCATGATGGGCTTTTGCGCAACTATGTCTTGTTTGATGTGCGTTGGGTTAAGAAAAGTGTTCCACGCGCCGTTCTGACTCGCCGCCGCCGCCGTAGCGCCAACTCCTGCCGCAGCAGGTACGGCACCAGTTCCTGCCGCCGAAGGTACGGCACCAGTTCCTGCCGCCGAAGGTACGGCTCCTGATCCAAGAGCTCCTTTGGCTAAATTGGCGACCTGACGCGCACGGTTTGCGTATTTCAATGCATCAGAGGCAGTTAATTCGCCTTCAGTTCCTGAAAATCCTGCCGCGCCTGTGGCTTCCCCACCTAGACCCATTAATGCTTCGGTACCCAAAGAAGTTAGCTCACCAGTTGATGAGATCAATCCTGTGTTCACCGCCTGATCAAGCGTCATGCCAAGAGCGTCTGCCATATTGAATGCGCCCTCACCTGCTACACTAGCAGCGGCATCAGCGGCTGTGAACGCACCAATATCCCCACCTGCAACGCCTAAAGCTCCTGCCCCTTCCGCTGCGCCTGTACCTAGAGCTCCTAAAGCACCTGCACCACCTGCTGCCCCTGCTGCACCCTCAGCACCGATCATCAAAGGCATTAACTCTGGCGCAAGATAAGGAAACGCTGCCAGAGCAGCCATAATTGCAGTAGCTCTTAGTGCGTCAGAATATCCACCTGTATTTTTATTGGCTTGCGCTAGACCTGTAGCATATCCTTCAGGAGTTGCAGAGGCGTTGTTCCATGTCCAATCTGATGTTTGATCTGAGCCACCACGACTAACTTGTGGCCCTTCTTGAATTGTGCCGTAATTGGCAACGACTTTCCCCGTCTTAGGGTCAATGAACTGTGTCGGTACGCCCTCATAGGTATAGCCCCCCGGCGTGTAGCCCTGACCTTGGTAGTATGCCGCCCCACCTGTAAAGGCGCTATTGTCACCGGGTTTGTTTGCAAAGGGCATGTTGGCGGTTGCTGCAGACGTCACCATGTCGTTCTTCAAACTACTCATATCTTTACCTTTGTTTTGGTAAAGATTCTGCACTTGATTTACATATTCCGACGGCGCCTCACCGCCAAACAGTTTTGAATATGCGGCACTGATGTTCTCTGGCGTGATTGACAAAGATGGGTCGATAGTTTGTGGATCGTCTTGCGAGTCACTCATGCTGTTGCCTTTATATCCATAATACCCACTAGCGCTTGCGCCCAGTCTTGCCAGTCATCAAAACAACTTGCATCAGGTACTGCTGAATTGCCAAAATAACCAATCCCAGATACGCCATTTGCCCAATCCTGCCACTGCTCCTCGGGCACTGTGCCAAGTTGTTGCCCTGCAAAAAGCTCTGCCATCAATGGGCACCAAAAATTCCACTCCATACCCCGAGGGTCGTAGGTGACCATTACGGATTTCCTGTGCTGCGAACGTCACCCGCATCGGCAGAGACCAAAATATTGCCCGTCACATAGTTGCCGTTCACCACGTTTGACTCAAACCGCAAGCGCATCTCACGACGCTGCTCGCGCAGGTCAATTTTAAGTGTATTCGGGCTAAACACATAGGCAGGCGAGGTCACGTCAGTATCCGCCGCATAACCCTTACCTGTGACGTAACAGTTCATGTCGCCGCTTTGGATGAAGTCAGGCTCGATGCGCTCTAGGCGGATGTAGTTGTTGTTACCCTGAATGGTTTGCGCGAATTGGTTTGGGCCCCCCGTGACCCACCCTAAATTGTTTGTCTCAAAATAGCTTTGGATCGCCGTCTCTTGTGTGAGGTTGACCTGATTTGTGCCAGTCTCATGCTGCCACAGGATGGTCTTGCTCGCTGAGCTCAACTCGTTACCTGCCCATATCGGGAAGCGAAACACCTCGCTGAACGTGCCTGCCGAACGCCGAGCACCTAAGCCCTCACCCACGTCGTACCAGACCTTATCGCGTACGTTGTAGATCACCGCGTCGTTGCATTCTGTTGCGTCGCCCCTTGGATAAAACCACCAAATTTCGCCCCATCTAGGGATTTTACTAACCCATACTTTTTGACGCTGTGCGTAGTTTAGGTTGTCATAAAAGTGGTTCATGCACATGTCGTTTTTGAGCTCTTGAACCACGCCGTTGTAGGTCAAGAAGCGATCAACGCCGCACCAGTAATAGATGCCGTCATACTCGATGATGCTAGAGGACGAGAGTAAAGATGACTGGCAGGTGATCAGGTCATAGCGCCAGTATGTGGTGCTTGTGCCGACTGTTTGAGGTGCAAAACTTACCCGCACCAAACTATCAAGAGACCAGAACAGTCCGCTAGGTGATGTTGTACCACCGCGGATGGGCATGCCCTTGACGATCTTGGTAGTCGCCACGTTGTTCGCATTGGCGTCAGCGGCGACCCAGTTCTGATAATTCCCCGCGCTACTATTCTGAATCAGCCCATTGTTGCCGTAAACAAACAAATAGGGGTAGATGAGGCAGCACCCGCCACTCACGTTGATCTGATTATCAAAAGTCAGCGTCTGTGTACCCGTGGTGCCTGTGTAATTAGCGGACAGAACAATATTGGTGTTGCTACCGACAACCGTCGAGGTAAGCACCGTTGCGCCGACAGGGATGCCTGTGCCTGTAACTAGCTGACCTGAGTATACGAGCGCGTTTATACCTGTGATTACGCCGTTAGGTGAGCCGTTGACGAGCGCCACGGCGGCGGTGAACTGACCGACGGGGGACATCGCACCCCCGGGGAACGTGCCGTACAACACTGGAGTATTTACTGTGTTATCAATGTGAGCAAGATTTAAACCGGGGTGCGCGACGATCGTATCCACACCCCCATTCAAGTTATAGCCAATATCGAACTGCCACAGGTTTGAGGAGCTAGTTGAGAACCCACTGGTCATTGTGATGGGGTTTGGCCCCGCCCCGATCCCGTCATCATTATCCGTCGTCCAATACTGCATCCCTGCGTCGTAACCTGAATACACATACGTCAAACCGTTCAACGAACTAAGCGTCATGCCGCGGCTAATACTTGAGGCATTTTGAAATATACCCTTATAACCACCCATCTTACGCGGGCGCCCTCGTTGGAACCTCATCCATGACCCGTCGACGTAGCACGACGCGTCAAACAATGTACCGTCACGCTGAATGCCTGCAGCAATCTTGAGCGAGATTACCTTGGCGCTCATTAGAACGTACCTCCGCTGATTCCCGCGGGCACAAATAACCCAGAGGTTGTCAGTGTCAAGGCGTTGGCGCCGTTTAGCGCAAGTGCAAATTGATTGGTCGCAGGTTGATAGATACCTGTATTAGTATTGCCAGAAAAGTTAATCGACGGATTCGTTACTGAACCAACACCTACAGTCAGCGTTGTAATTGAGCCGCCAGAGGCTGAGCTTGAGTTGTATACGTTCGTTCCATCGCACACTACTGTAAGCGTCTGACCTTGCGGAACGGTAACATTCGCCGCACCTACAGATGACGTCTTAAATGTCAACGAGTAAGAGTTAGTCGTCTGGTTATTCAGGTAATAAATTTGAACAGTTGACGGTAATATAACAATCACGTTGCCAGTCAATGCACCGAAATACTCCTGCACGACGTTTGCGTACTCAACCGCTGTAAGCGTGTAGGTGCCTGTCGTGACGGTCTTGGCTAGTTGGGTATAGGCAAACGTGTTCGAGCGCCCATATGCGAACGTAGACCATCCTGTAGCGCCATTTGACACGATCACAAGAGATTCTGTAAGTTGCAGTTGTTGCGTGGCACTGCCGTCAATTGTATTCGTGCCTGACGGTGTCAAGGTAACTATGCCTGAACCGCCATTGCGGATCATCACAAACCAACCGTTCCCAACAGTCGTGGCGTTGGGAAGCGTAATCGTACCTACCCCAGATGACCAGACTAGGAACTGCGCTCGGTAAGTGTCGTTTAATACAACGCTTGAAAACAGTGCGCTTTCAGCATATTGTTGGTTAAGAGTTGTGGTGATTGCGGTTAAACCATATCCCGCCAAGGTCGCGGCGTTCGCCGCCGAAGTACCTGCACCGAATACCACAGTAGACCAAGTACCGTCATTTGTTGTGTTGCCTGTTAAGTAAATGTATTGAGCCACGCCCGAAGCGATGGACACGATTGTTGCGCCCGATGCGGTAGTGACCGTGAAAGTGTTAGAGCCGATATTGCGGATCAGCACGCTCTGACCTGTTGACACCTGTAGTGCCGAGGGCATGATTAGGTTCAGGCTAGTGGTTGTGGCGCTGACTTCGATGATCGAGGCGACGACGCTTGAGGTGTTGCCGTTGACGGGCCACTGCAACGTGGTGCTCACTGATAGCGTCAGCGACTCATAACCCACCTGCGAAGGTGAGAGTGTTTGTCCAGTGAATGGGTTGACGTAGGTTGTCATGTTTAGGTATCCATCGCCACGGCTGATCTGTCGCCAATGCGAGTAACATCCTCAGCCTTGAGCGCCTGCATTGCCATGTCATATTTCTGTTGAAAAATCTGACGAGCGTCATCCTTTAGGTAGATCACCGCTTGTAGAAGCGTGCCAAAAAGCATCGCGTTTGGAGCATTATTTGTGATCCAATTTGTTTGATTTTCTGAAGACAAAGGCTGAAGGCGTTCATAGTAAAGTACCTCAATTTGGTATGCCTGATCAGGCGCAGGGGCGACTAACCAATGGTCGTAGTCATAATCGCCGTAGTAAAGCGGCAAACCAGTATTGCCTTCATTGTTGTATGACTGCAGATACTCAAACTTGCGAAGGAAGACTGGGCTCTTTGTCGTACCGCTCGTGACAGTCATTGAAACTGTTTTACGCCATCGAGCAGGTTTCTGCAGAATCGGGTTGCTAACGCTTAAATTGGTTTGAACAACCTGAATTTGACCGAGCGTTTTAATCTGCTGTGCAATCTCAAATTCAGCAAGAGTTATAAACGTGGGGATCTGATCGACGACAGCGGCGTCATTACGCTCGAGATACTGCTCGACCGAGCTGACTAAGTTGTCGTAGGTGAGCGTGAATGAGGTGGTCATGGTAGATTGCCGCCGACTGCGTTAATCGTGCCAACGGGCGCCTGAGTGAAGACAGTCTCACCCTGCACGACGTGGTTGTGTGTCCAAGGAGACTCGTTGATCGGCCCGTAACAGGACGCGAGCTCCACCCCGTTTACGCGCTTTTCTTGACGGTCACAAATGTACGACCACATATTGCTCATGCCGTTTTCTTTGGTCAGTTTGAAACTGTTAAACGCAGCAGGCATGACCTCCCACGTCGGCGCCTGTGGGTAAGCCGAGACAGGTGGGATGCCGAACAGACTCCATACCTTGCCTTTCGGTGCGTTACAACTGCCCATCATGTCAAGGTCGGCGATCGCCATGCCTGTCAAGATAGGGCAAACCGCCACGCCCTGCGCAAAGGGCTTGCCGTTGATGAGCATGGTCTTACCAGTAGGCGTGGCGCCAGAGGCTGCGCATAGCGCGTACTGACCCGTGCAGGTGCCTAATGTCTGTGCTTGAATCGTGACAAATAGCGCTGATACCCAGAACAATACGACCGCGCTGACTAAAGCAAAAAGTGTTTTCATCACGCCACCATTGAGGATGCTTTCAGTTTAACTTCTGCCACACGATTAAGCCAACCATTACCGTATACGTCAAAAGAATCCAGACTGCGGTAAAACTTTTCTTTTTCTTGGCTAAACTTCTCAATTAACACGACAGGGTCAGCCGCCCAAACAGCCGACAAAGTGATCGCCCCAAGCCCACCATCGGCAGTTACACCTACGGCAGTTTGAAGGAGCTTAATCGACCGCTGCGAGCCCGCATTGACCCCCATATCAAAGCAGAGGTAGTCAATGCCGTTTGGCAGCTTATCGCCCTGCACAACGTCCCAATACTTCTTTTTGTACAGCGGTTCAACATCCGCAGCGGTTAGCTTGCGCATATCGTCGTGCGTGACCTGATGCCCAACGTGCGCTTCCCAGTTGTATTGCGTCACGCCAAGCATGGTCGAGCCTTTGCGCCCGTCTGGTAGCTTGTTGCCGTTGTCATGCTCGTCATCAGTAAACCCGCCTTCGCTTTTGAGCATCTGTTCAAATGCTTTTTGCCAGTTGTGTTTCATTTTTTCTGCGAGTAAAAAAGTGTGCGATCGCCAAAGAGATAAAACCCAACGGCGCTTGCAAAATTGTTGACAGCAGGATTTTCTTGCCCTGTTAGCATCATGAACGACCAAGTACCCAACACAATAGCCCCGACAGCAGGACGCATGAGCCTAACCACCGCTTCCACCCACGGGTATGTTGCACCGCCCGCCCCTGCGTTGTTCATCGCTTGGAACATGGCTAGGTCGGTGTTCCGCATCTGTGCGTATTCGGCAATGTTGGTCGGCTTGTAGACATCGGTCTGGATGAACCTGCCGATTAGGCTCTTGCCAAGGTCTACGGCGAGTGGCCCAAGCGCTGCGAGGATGGTTAACGGATCCATTATTTGTCTACCTTTGATTCAAGTTTATCGAACAAGCGGTCGAGCAGCATCTCAACGCGGTCAAAGCGTTTGTCCATCTCGGACTTGAGCGTATCCATTTCAGACTTTTTGACGTACGAATCACTAACGTGCAACTTTAAATTAGAAATGTCGGTCTTGAGTTCTTTTACAGAATCCCAAAGCTGTCGGCAAAACCATCCACCGATTGCAAATACCAATCCTATTGCCGCATTGATGACGTTCTGCCAATCCATGACTACTCCTCTTTTGGAACGTCAGCACCGCCACCCGCGTTGCCTGCGCCGCCGTTGGTTATTTTTGCCACCTCGGTTTGCACCGCATTGATCAGTTGAAACACCTCGGCATAGGGGCGCTGAGCGAGGTAATTCAAAATGTTTTGGATGAGTTCGGTTGAGAGGTTCATAGTTATCAAGCGTTATAAGTTGAGGATGAAAGGAAAGTGTGGATCGTGTAGCCACCCACAGATGTAACCGTGCCGCCTGTGCCACGCTGTGAACCAAGGTAACTGATAACTACAATGCCAGAGCCGCCATTGCCGCCTGCGCTTGGAACTGACCGCCCACCACCACCACCGCCTCCAGTATTAACAGAACCTGCGGTTGCATTTGAAGCGCTATTGCTCCCTGCGCCGCCGCCACCTGCGCCTCCTGTGCCACCACTTACAGTCCCACTGCCACCTCCGCCGCCGCCATAATTTACGGCAGCACCAGATATTGAGCTAGACGCACCTGCTCCTCCAACACCGCCTGCACCAGTTGCTCCGTTACCATTACCGCCTATTGCGGTTGCACCACCCCCACCACCACCCGCAGCATAAGTGCCATTAATTCCTGTGCCACCTGCGTTACCTTGTCCTGACGTTCCTGTTCCTGATGCTGTATAAGTAACATAAGCCCCGCCACCACCCGAACCACCATTACTTGCAGCACCACCAGTAGAAGCACCGCCACCGCCGCCCAAAGCAGTATTAATAGTTGAAATTACAGAATTTGAACCGGACGTACCCGCAGCGCCCGGAGCAGTGCCTCCAGCGCCGCCCGAACCAATTGTGACCGAGTATGAAGTTCCGCTTGATAAATTTGCAGTTGCAGATAAAAGACCGCCTGCCCCCCCACCGCCGCCATTATCGTATGCACCACCTCCACCACCACCCGCAACCACTAGGTAATTGACCGAATACCCCGCAGGTTGGCTAAATTGCAGCCACGATGACGTAGTAGTGTCATACCACTCAGGATTGCTCGTTGTGGAGTTTTGGCGAATCATGCCAGACGCAGGGACAGTAGGGCGTTGCGCCGTTGTGCCAACAGGCAGTTTTAAATAGTCTGTACCTTGTACGTCGAGAGCCATGATCTGTCCTTTAAGCTACAGCTAATTCTTTCCACGAAGTCGTGGCTTCGTCCCACTCATACGCTTTGCCGTCAGCAGGCATAGCGACAGGCGCTTCCCACAAAAAAGTCAGTGGGCTTAGTACCCATGATGCGTAGGGCTGCGGTGCGTAGAAAACGTCTGCTAAGGCGTCGTAGTGATAACCAATGCCTGCGTAGTTGCCACGCAATGGGCGACCTTCTGGGTGCTGATTACCGTGCGTGTTGTATGAGGTTTGAATCCAAGCGCCGGGGCTTGAGTCAACGAATGTCGTGAAGAATTCCGGTTCAGCAACAATCACTTGAACCACTTTTGAATCAACTACTTTTGCAAAATGACCCATAATGGTCTCCTTAATTAAGCGTTATATGTGCTTGAAGCTG
>Ga0114962_10000163_pt1 | contig 57413 bp, 68 predicted proteins | sample C_130820_MF_Meta_FD_87017 | JGI IMG/M metagenome (GOLD analysis project Ga0114962, IMG submission 87017) | Freshwater microbial communities from Lake Croche, Canada to study carbon cycling - C_130820_MF_MetaG | ecosystem: Environmental > Aquatic > Freshwater > Lake | place: Lake Croche, Canada... | reverse complement strand
TTACTAAGATCAGTAAGCAGGTTCACGAGCCACAAACTCAGGCCATGAAGTGGGGTAATGAGGTTCACAAAGCCTTGGAGCATCGACTAACTAAAGGCACACCACTGCCTGAGAGTATGGAGATGTTTAACACGGTTGCTCAAACCGTAGTGGACAGGGCGAAGGGCAAAAAGATTGAGGCCGAGTCTAAGATGGCCCTGACTGCATCGTTCAAGGGGACCACGTGGTTTGCCAAGGACGTGTGGGTTCGGGGTATCACCGACTTTACTATCTCTAAAGATGATACTGTGTTCATCGGTGACTGGAAGACAGGCAAGCCAACCCCAGAGTCGGCGCAGCTAAAGCTAACAGCCGCCATGACCATGCACCTCAAGCCGTACGTCAACAAAGTTATCAATGCGTTTGTGTGGCTGAAGACGGGCGGTATTACCCACGAGACCTTTACCCGTGAAGACATCCCCGCCATCTGGCAGGAGTTTACCCCGCGAGTAGCGCGTCTCGAACATGCGATGGCTGAGGACAAGTTCCCTGCCAAACCTTCTGGCCTATGTCGGGCATGGTGCCCCGTAGGTAAATCACTCTGTGAGCACTGTGGAACATGACCCCTGAAGAGATTAAAACTTTTAATCAAGAGTGCCAGCACAAACAGAGCCTGTACCGCGAACAACGGCGCATCTGGTCACTGGCTCACGACAACCCGTACGAGGAAGACGGCGGCAAGCGCGGTGGTCGATCCGGAGAAGCCAAGGCCCGTGTGGCTCAAACAGAAACCGGGACAAACTTCTAAAGAAAAACCCCGGAGCCTAAACTCCGGGGTCTAACATCTCTAGCCGAAGCTAAAGTTAGGCGCTGAGTACGCGGAACCACTTAGCGGCAGGAGCCGAAGAGGTGCAGAAATACACAGCCGAGACGGTGGTGGCTTGAGCCACACCAGTAGCCGTAGCAACAGCGTTGATCGTGTCAGTACCGGAGCCGAAAACTTGCAGGGAGTTAGCAGCAGAGTTACGGATGTAAACCGACATACCCGCAGCGCCGAGAGGCAGCTTCACGGAGTCGGCAGCGGTAGCAACAGTGGACACGTTATTGTAGGTAGAGGCAAGCAAGGTCGCATTGGTCTGACCGCCGCCCGCGTAGGCAGTGATAAGATCGGTAACGCTCTGGTGAGCGTTAAGGCCTTGGACGAGTTCGTAGTTGGTGTCGCCAGCGACATAAAGAGTAGCAGCCATGAGGAATATCCCGTTATTAAGGTTACGGCACATGCCGCCAACAAAGTTGTTAGCATAGGATTACAAGAATGGCAATGACACCTGAAGGCAAGGTCAAAGCGAAGATTGTCACGTATTTAAAGAAAGTACCTATGTGCTGGTACTTCATGCCTATAGGCGGTGCTTACTCTCAAGCAGGCATCCCTGACATTGTGGGACATGTTAATGGTTGGTCTTTTGCTATCGAGGTCAAGGCCCCCGGTAAACTCGCCAACGTAACAGCCTTGCAACAGCGAGCGCTTAGAACCATCGCAGACACAGGAGGCGTGGCCATATTGGTAGATAGCGTCGATGATGTTGCCGCGACATTCAACGAAAAGGGCTGGGTCTAATGGGCAACATCTGGTTTAAAATTATCGGTGGGCTAGTGTCCATCGTACTAGCAGTCTTGCAACTGGTTCAACGCAAGAAGATCGAAGATGCAACACGTTTGGAAGAACGTGTTAAAGAAACGGAGAAAAACGAACATGAGATTGCCATCGCTACTGAAGCCCGCCAACGTGCTCATGACGCTAATTCTACTGTTGTCACTGGCAGCTTGCCAGACGACGGGTTCCGCAGAGACTAGTAAGTCTGTGAGTTGTAAAGCTTTTGGACCCATCTACTGGTCCAAGCTGGATACCCTTGACACACAGAAACAAGCCACCGAGCATAACGCTGCATGGAAGTCTCTGTGCGGGGAGAAGAAGTAATGCTTCTGTCCAAGGCAACCAAGAAGCTGGTGATCAATAGCCGCAACCCAGAGCGCCTACTCACGCTCCTACCAAACGCCAAAGAGTTTACGTACAAGGGCCGCAAACTTGTCTCAGTGCCACATGGCATTCAGGAGTCACGTTTACTTGTGAGCCTTGGGTACAATGTCGTGTCCCCCATTGCCTATCAATACAAGTGGTCGGGCAGGTACGCACCCTTTGAGGCGCAGCTAGAGACCGCAGCATTCTTAACCATGAACCCCAAGGCATTCTGTCTCAACGACATGGGTACAGGGAAAACTTTGTCTACATTGTGGGCATACGATTATCTTCGTAAGACGGGTCAAGTCCGTAAGATGCTTGTGATATCTCCCCTGTCTACGCTGGAGCGCACATGGGGCGATGAGGTATTTAATCACTTCCCCCATCTAAACACGGTTGTGCTCCACGGCTCCAAAGAACGTCGCATCAAGCTGCTCAAGGAAGACGTGGACATTTACCTAATCAACCACGATGGCATCAAGACGATGGAAGCAGAGCTACTAGCTAAAACCGACCTTGACGTGGTGGTAGTTGACGAGATTGCATCGTTTCGCAACGCAGCCACGGGCAGATGGAAAGTCCTTAACCGAGTCTTAAAGGGGAGGAGTTATGTTTGGGGCCTGACTGGAACGCCAACACCTAACTTACCAACAGACGCTTGGGCGCAGTGCAGACTTATATGCCCTGAGAAGGTGCCGCCTTATTTTGGACGCTTCAAAGACATGACCTTGAAACAAAAAGGCCCCTTCACGTGGGTGCCTCGGCCTAACGCAGCAGACATTGTAGCCGATGCCATGCAGCCGTCGATCAGGTTTAGTAGAGACGAGTGTATCGACTTACCCCCAGCCATCTACATCGACCGACATGTGGAGATGACCGCTGAGCAGAAGAGGGCTTACAAAGATATGTCCGCTAACTTAGTCGTGCAGTTCAAGTCGCAGGAAGTTGTGGCCGTCAACGCAGCCGTCAAGATGCAGAAGCTTGTGCAGATCGCTTGTGGTGTGGTGTACGGGCAAGAGGACACAGAAGTTATTATCCCTAATGATCCGCGCATAGACGTAATCAGGGAAGCCATCTTGGAGTCTGGCACTAAGACCATAGTGTTCGTACCGTATAAGGGCGTCCTTCGACACGTGGCCGATCAATTAAGCCAAGACTTTAGCGTGGCCATGATCAGTGGAGACGTGAGTAAGAACGCACGGGATAACATCTTCCACCGCTTTATGCACGACAAAGACTTGCGTGTACTGGTGGCTCAACCTGCTGCTATGTCCCACGGGCTGACGCTAACCTCTGCGTCTACTGTGGTGTGGTATGCCCCAGTCACGTCCAACGAAGTTTACCAACAGGCCAATGCGCGGATCACCCGTCCCGGTCAGAAGCACACGCAACTGATCATCAACGTGGAAGCCTGTGACGTAGAGCGCCGCATCTATGAGCGGCTTAAGACCAAGCAGTCACTTCAAGGGTTGCTGCTTGACATCGTGTGAGATTGGTGTACAAGGTTATACATCAGCAAAGGAGAGGTAAGTGGAAGAGCTTGTAGAAAAGTATATCGAGCTACGCGACACGAAATCCAAGATCGCTAGCGACTATAAGGCCAAGGTGGCGGTAATCGACACCGTGTTGGATAAGATTGAAGCTGAACTGCTGAGCCAGTTTAGCGACCTAGGTATGGAGTCTGTGCGTACCAAGAGTGGCACGGCTTTCAAGTCTACCCGTACGTCGGCCACCGTGGCTGACTGGGACTACGCTCTGGATTTTATCCAGCGCAAAGAGCTTTGGAATATGTTGGAGCGGCGCGTTAGCAAGCAAGCCGTCGAGCAGTACAAGGAAGAACACGGCGACCTCCCTCCGGGGATTAACTGGCGTGAAGAAATTACCATCAACGTGCGGAGAGCATAAGAATGTCTAATATCGTAACTATGGATGGGGATCGCGTTCCCTCCGTCGCCGCCCGTTTTGCGGCTCTGACATCCAACAGCGACCTAACAGGTGGCGTGGGTCAAGGTGGTTATCCCACAATTTCGTACAAGGGCAAGGTCTGGACGATTGTCCAAGGCGATAACCGCGAAGTGCTGGTGAACGATGAGGGTGACCCTAAGGCATCTATCGACGTTGTGATCCTGAAGTCTAACCCGGCCCTGTCCAAGATTTACTACGGCGGCGGCTACGAAGAAGGTTCGGCGGCTAAGCCAGATTGTTATTCCAACGACAGCATCGCACCTGCGGCTGACGCCCAGTCACCTCAAGCGGCTAAGTGCTCGATCTGCCCCCACAACGCGTGGGGTTCGCGCATCACCGATAGCGGCGGTAAGGGCAAGGCTTGCTCCGATAGCCGTCGATTGGCTGTGGCACCGATCAACGATCTGGAAAACCCGATGCTCCTGCGCATTCCCGCTGGCTCGCTAAAAGACCTCGTGGCATATGCTGACATGCTGAGCCGTCGTAAGGCCCCGTACCAAGCGCTGATCACTAAGATCAAGTTCGACCACACCGTGGCCTATCCTAAGTTTGACTTCAAGGCGACCCGCTGGCTGGAAGACCATGAGGCTGACACAGCACTGGACGTTATGGACCGCGATATCGTGGCCCGCATCGCTGGCATGGACGAGGCACCTCTGGCTATTGCAGGTACGCCACCTAAGTCTGCTCAGCGTATCCAAGCCCCGGTCGAAGAGGAAGAGTATGTTGCTCCCGCCCCTAAAAAGGCTGCTGCTCCCGCCCCTGCTCCTGCTCCCGCCCCTAAGCCAAAGCCAAAACCAGCGCCTGCAGTCGAAGATGAGGAAGAAGAGTACGTCGCACCCAAGCCACGTGTGAAGTCTTCCATCTCTGAACTGATGGCAGAAGCTGACCAGTCGTTGGATGACGTGCTGGGTATGCTAGACGATTAAGTTTCCCGGACGAACGGGAAAGACCGTTGACAGCACGGAAAGACGGCAAATTGTTATAGGAACATGTTTATGTTTGAAGATGTACATAGGGCGGGTTTACTCCCGCACGATCTAGCGAGGTTGCTTAAGGTTAACCGAATTACGGCTAGCTATTGGCTTAACGGGTATCACAAACCGTCTCCCATGATTAAGCCCGCGCTAGAAGATTTGCTTGACCGTGTTCGTCAGGCAGTCGAAAATGAGCAGTTACCTTTGTCTATGGATGTTAAGCGCAAAGACCGCGCAGCACTAATTGACAAGGCATTAGCAAGATCAACCGACATCGAGCGGACTAGCTAGGTTAGCTAACACGGCGTTGTCCTAATCCGAGGGAAACGGATATGGATGCACTAGAATTTTTTAACACCGTTTTACCCGAACAAGGTAGGCGGTGCGTAGGAATGCTTGACAATAAGATGTTCCGAAACCTCTTCGGAGGCTCCAACGAATGGGCAAATACTATTTCTTCTGGCGTAGATGCTAGGGGGGTCAACTCCTACATCGCACTCAGCGGCTTCGGACCTGAGAAGTCACGCACCCAAGAGAACGTCGTGGCAGTTCGCTGCTCATGGCTCGATATCGACACACAAGAGTCCAAGCCTAAGGAAACCTACGCCACCCGCAAGGATGCCATCAAGGCACTCGTGGCGTTCTGTAACGAGACCTCCATGCCTAAGCCGCTGGTGGTTAGTTCTGGTTACGGGTTGCACGTCTACTGGCCCTACACCCGCGACGTTACCCGCCAACAGTGGAAGCAAATCGCTACCCTGCTCAAGGCAGCGTGTGAAAAGTACGGCCTTGCCGTAGACCGCTCCCGCACCACAGACGAAGCCAGTGTCCTGCGCCCTGTGGGAACCCATAACCATAAGAATGAGCCTAAGCTTGTGAAGATGGTACAGCGCGGCGAAACTGTGGACCCCGATGATCTGTTGGTTATCTTAGCCAACTATCTGGGCGATGAGTTAGATATGTTCTCGCAGCCCGCTCCATCGCGGATGGCTGACCTGAACAGCGACCTTAAGGGCGGCATCACATACCAAGAGTCTTCCGCAGAGACTATCGCTGAGCACTGTGGAGTGGTGGCGCATGTCAGGGATACCAAGGGCGATACAGACCAACCCACATGGTACAGCGTACTAGGCGTAGTGGCGTTCACCACGGAAGGCGAAGACAAGTGTCACGAGTGGTCCAAGGGTTACGATGGCTACAGCGCCAACGAGACCGCCAACAAGATTGCTCAAGCCAAGCAGTACGCTCCAACAACCTGCGAGAAACTATCTCAGTGCCAACCTGACATTTGCAAGGCCTGCCCTCACTTTGGCAAAATTAAATCTCCTATCTCTCTGGGGACTGTCCGTGGCGAGCCACAAACTTTAGAGCTTCCACCAGAAATCGCGACTTATGTTTCCACGAGTGTCATGGAGTATCCCAAGGGGTACGGCTACAGCACCATCGACGGGGAAAAAGATAAATGTCTTTGGTACACCAAGCGTGTGCCTGAGGGTGAAGAGGGTGCGATGGTCGATAGGAGGTTTTTCCTGTGCGACGTGAACCTGTATCCAATCGCCCGAATTGAGGACGTGAACAAGCATCACAGCATGTGTTTGCGTATGACTACCAAGAAGGGTGTCGTAACAGAATTTAATGTCGAGACAGGACTAATCGGCAAGGGGGATAAAAGTATTATGGGTGAGTTAGCAAAACACGAGCTTGCAGTACCTGCATCTAACCGTGCTCAGATGGAGCAATATCTAAGTGCTTGGATTGGCCAGCTTCGGGACAATTACGTAAACGTTCCAAGCGTCTTGCAATACGGCTGGTATCAAGGTGGGTTTATTACTGGCAACAACTACATCACAACTGAAGAAACCAAGAGGGCTATGGTATCTGGCTCAGCAGAGGTAACTGTTCCTTTCTTCGAACCGCAGGGAACTCTAGAAGCTTGGAAAGCAGCCGTAGACAAACTCTACAACCACAAGACCCAAGAGGGTTTACAGTTTTGTATGCTGCTAAGTTTTGCTGCACCCCTGTGGCATCTCTATAATAAGAAAGGTGGGTGCGTAGCCTACGCCCACTCCGATGACACAGGTAAGGGTAAGTCCACCGCACAGATGGCAGGTCTAGCTGCATGGGGTAACCCACACGAACTACTGCTAATGGAAAAACAGTTTACGGTTAACTCACTCTATAACCATATCGGCACCATGCAACATCTGCCTGTTATGATGGAAGAGATGACTAACTGTACGCCAGAGTTTGCATCTGAGCTTGTGTATGCGGTCAGCATGGGTAAGGACAAGTTACGTCTAACCCCCGAGGGCAAGGCCAGAACAGGGCTATCGTGGGCTACCATCGTTGTGGCCAATGGCAACGTTATGCTTACTGAAAAAGTATCTCAGCATCGACAAAATGCGCAAGGTGAGCTAGCGCGTATCTTTGAGTTTACCCTTACAGCTAACCCGATCTTCTCAGTTACTGAGGCTAATGCCATCACCCCCGCGTTTGACACAAACTTTGGTCACGCGGGGAGGCTCTACGCTAAGTATCTTGTGGACAACCGTGAGAAGGTTACGCGGATGTTGCTGGCTATGCGTAACAACTTTGATATTCGGTGCAATGTTACACAGAAGGAACGCTACTGGTCCATGCTTCACAGCGCTGTCCTTACATCACTTGCTATCTGTAAGAAACTAGAGCTTGTGCAGTTTGACTTTGAAGGTGTGTACCAGTGGATAGAGCAAGAGATGCTGAACAGCCGTGGGGGTATGGTCCAGTCTGTGGTGCCGCCCTTGGAGCAATTTGCTAACATGCTGGCCGATATATATCGAGGCGTCCTGATTACTACGGGCGAGGGAAACCTTGCTCAAGGTCTTCATGCTGAAGTTGTAGGCCATCCCCAAGGGCCTATTATCGGACGGTCGATTATCGAGGACCGGACCAGTGCAGCCAAACTCTTTGTTTCTGTAGGCGCGGCCAAGGAGTGGTGCAGCAAGCATGGGGTATCGTTTAAGGGTATCAACGACGCACTTATCGCAGAGGGCTGGGCCTTGCCGCTACACAAACGTATCTCGTTGGGTAAGGGCACCAAACAGTACTCCGCTCTAGGCGGGCCTGTGAAAGTCGTGGAGCTTAACCCTAACGCTATGGCTAACGGCAGCAGCGTAGCAGCTAAGATTATCGGCGTGATCCAAGGCGGGGTTGACACCGTGGCGGCACAAGCCTAAATTGATTTTCCCGACCAAGGGCTACCTCTGTTAACAGTTCTACCAAGCCCCACAGCAATCCAATGCTGTGGGGCTTCATCTTATTCTTCTTCGTTATCGCTATTTTCGTCGTTTAACATCTGAGCCATGCGGCGGGTTGATTTGGTAAACGCAACTCCACCAATAACGTTTTTCTCACGCTTGGCCAGTTCTCGTGGGGCCTTGATTAACTGAGACAGTGGTTGACGCGCCAGCCCAGCTTCAGCCCGTTGTGCCTGAACTTTTATCCACTTCTGGCGAAGCTCTTGCATCTTAGCGCCATCTTTCTTAGACGCCGCCGCAATGTAGTTTCGCTTTAATGTGGACGTCTGCTCCTCAAAGTATTTTGTAATCTCAATAGCTTGACCTTGACGGAACTGGCGATCTGATACGTCAGTTGTACGTATGCCAAGAGCCGTAGCCACAGACGCCCCAGTGTCAATCTTGTCTGGCGACATAGTTGTTGCACCGCTCTTATCGGTAACACCCTCAGTGCTTTCGCGGTACGACTTGATGATATTAGCCACACCCTTTGGCATCATTTTCTCAAGGCCCTTCATGTACTGGCCTTGGGACATAAACCCTGCGCCCGTGTAGAAGTCTACGCCCACGCCACCAACAGCCGGACCCATCATCTTCAAAACAAAGTCTTGGTAGGTCGCCTTATCTTTGGGGACTTCCGTATATGGCGCAATCGACAACAAGTTACCTTGACCCAGCGAACCAGACAGGTCGATACCCGCCAGCGTAGGAGCGCCGTTCAACAGCAAGTTTGCTAACTGGTTATTGCCGATAGCCTTACGCAGGTCAGACTCTGCCGTGAATGGTCCTTCGCGGCCCATGAGCTTATTGATGGCCTCCCACAGCCACTCGCCTGCACCAGCACCGGGAAGACCAAGAGCACCTGCAAACAGCGCAGCATGGCCTGTCATGTAAAGCAGCGTTTTACGTGCGATTTCTTTTTCTGCAGCAGGGATACTATTGTTGAAGAACCCATCGTTAATAGCCTGAGTGTATAGGCTTAACTGCATGATTTGGAACTTACGGAACTGGGTTGTCAGACGACCGATAGGCCCCTTCATCCAGCGGGGAGCAGACGCCATGCTGTAGTCACCGTGCGTATCCATGATGGTACGCAGGGCTTCGTTGGCAGAAACAAACTCTTTTTCAGTAAGGTACTCCTCACCGGGATGAGTTTCCTTGGCGTCCTTGACGTAAGACGCATAGGCTTCGGGGTCCACATTAGATGCGGTGGCCTTCTCATTCTCCAACGTAAACATTGCTACGCCACTGGATAGGCGGTTGATGGCTTCCAGCTTACGGGTAATACCACCGAACGTTTTCATAACGCTCTGCATGGCATTGCTAACAGCACCGTTGGAACCAGACTTCCAGTTACCCATGTCTTTGTCGATACCGACATCGAGTGCGTTGCGGTCAGCAAGGAACCTAGCCAGAAGTTTTGTTTTGCCTGTCAGCTTCTCAATGTCCAGAGGCTTCGACACATTGGCTTCACCCCAAGCCTGCTTAACTGCATTGTAGCCTTCGCCAAGAGCAGATGCTGCCCGACTATAGCCGTGTTTCGCAGCCATCGTGGGAAGCGTAATGACAAAGTTTTGCACACCCTGCTGCACAAGGAACATGGGAGATGTAACAAGGTACTGAGCCGTGGTGAGGGCAAGCACTTTATCTACCAGAGCATTTTGGTTTACAGGTGCAAGATTAGCCGCATGGCGGGCTTTGATTTCTTGCATGATCGTACGGGCTTTGTCGGAGTTTGTCCGATTGCCTTTACTCTCTTTTTCCATATCCCGAAGCGTATCGGAAATTTCACTGTTCTTCTTGAGCGAGCCGATAAACCTAGCATCCGCACGACCGTGTGCGATGGAGCCGCGCACCATATCCAGATCACCAGAGTGAACCAGACGAGCAGTCATCTCAGACTTGCGAGAACTATGTGCCGACAGGGTTTGGATATAAAGTTTCGTGGCCAGAGCATTTAGGCGTCTACGGATTGTGGGGTCCATAGTGTCCCCCTGCTCTTGGATAAGTTTCTGCATCCGCTGGAACGCACTGTACATACTTACGCCACCGTTGAGGTTGGTGTCGTCTTTGTGGAAGTAGTCAGTGTGCGGGTAGTTCTGCGCGATCTGGTCACGCATCCGGATAGCATCCAAACGGTTTTGCGCGTAATCGACAAAATAGTGGTCGGGGTCACGCTCCATATCTTGCAGGGCTTCCCATGCCTCAGGAGTATTTTCCTTCTGGGCCTTTTGCTCCATAGCAAGATATTCTTTAGAGCGACCAGCCACCACGAAGTCACCAAAACGCTTCACTGGCGCATAGGGTTTATTCGGGTCGATCTTCATTCGTGTATTGTAGAGAGCCATGTCGCGAACCTTGGCGCGTTCGTACTTGCTGGCTTCCTTGGTATCTCCACGATCATTGGCGTCTTTGATCAGCGCATCGTACTCAGAAGCTTGAGCTTCCAGCACGGCTTTCTTTGACGCCAGCAGGTTGTCACGGTTTTGCTTAAAGACATCCCGAACAATTTGCTGACCCTCTGAAGACAGGGCTTTAAATTGTTTTTCGAGTTCTGGGTCGATAACGACTTTAACCTTGCTACCGTCTTCGTTGGTGTAGTTAGGATCAAAGCCCCAGTGGAACGTGGGGTTATTGTTTTCATCCTTGTGGAAGCGCATGTTCTGGATGAAACCGTTAATGGTTCCCTTGCCCACGCCACGCTCGACAGCGCTCTTCAACGCATCAAAGCGGTCAGACAAGTTCTCGTACACGCGGTCCAAGCGAGCAATGACTGAGCCTTGCTCAGCAACTAGACGCTCAAGCTTACGCGCAGACGGAATACCTGCGTTAACAGCCATGTCGATCAGCTTGTTAGAAATAACTGTTAGGGTCGCGCCTTGGTTGGCGTAGCCGCTCAGCAACTCTTTGGCTTGGTTGTTGGCGTTTTGGTATGCAGTAGCGGTGGCGCGAGACAGGGGTTCCGTGCTGTAACCAAGCGTACTCTTGCCTTCCTTACGGCCATTGAAGTAACCACCGTCGATAGCCTCAAGAACAGCGTCTGGAGACGTAAAGCCGTAGCCCTTAAAGACATTTTTGAGGGCGTCAAAGAAGCCTGTAAGCTTGCGGAAGAACAAGTTTACCCGACCGGGGAACTTCTGTTCCCGGTGTAGCCAGCGAGCATAGGCTTCAGCCACGTACTCAGAGTCTTGCTCATCTAGCGTCCTATCGGAATAGTTTTCCGTAATGAAAGCTTTGATGTCTTTTTGGCTTTTAGCCCACTCAAGAATTGCACCTTTTTCGTTGGCTGTCAGTAAGCCAAGGTCTTCCAAAGCGTGAACAGCTTCGTGGCCCAAGGTGTAGTTGTCGCCACCTTCAGGGTTCAGGACAATGGTAACAAGCTTTTTAGAAGGAGTGTACGTGCCTTCTTTGTCTACGCCATATTTTGACTGACCCTCAAGTGTGGTGAGCACCTCGATGCCGATCTTCCTCAAACCAATACGGTCTAGCTCAGCGCGGAACTTAGACTTGGCTTCTTCCCTCTTGGCAATCTGACGCTCGTTCTCTTCTTTGGACACAGAGCGAAGCTCACCCTTAATCTCACGAGAAAACTGTTCTGCAGGCTTTGGACCAGCAGGAGCTTTAAACACCGTCTTGGTATTCTCCACCTTGTCCGGAAGAACAAAGGCTAGGCCACCCTCAAACTCTCCTGCGTTTGGCAAGATATTGTTGAGGAACATATCTGCAGATGTATTGATGCACCCCGTGGAAATTTTGTTATCTGCAATGGTAGTGGTCTCAAGCCTTGTCTCGCGCTGCTGTTCGGCTTTTTGCGTATATACGGCGTGGATAGCCACAAAAGCTGAGGATGTTTCAGTTTCTTTTAGCTTAAGGACATACCCTCCCGTGTAGTCGGAGGCTTTAGTGGTTACCAAATGGAATGTGCCTGCAGGGGTAATTTTAGCGGCATCGTTCTTGAAGGGATCAACGCCCGTCAAAGCAGTGTCACCCTTGGTCATGCCAAACAAAGCAGGGCCAGACGCAATCATCTCGCCGGACTTGTTAAACACGTGGATCACGCCATTGGGCTTGTCAGCAATAAAGAAGCCTTTGTTGAGCTTCATGGCTGTGGCAGCAGATACCTCGTAGACGTACTTAGCTTCAGCAGACATCTTAGCTGCGGCAGCTTTAGGCACTTCAGTTGTGCCCGTGTCGGACTTGATAGTTGAAGAGATAGCCGTAGGAACCTTGATACCTACGCTATGAAGAGCCATTGGATTAAAGATGATAGCCGCAGAGATAACCGCGCCTTGGATACGCCGGATGATCTTGTCGATCTGCTTGGAAACTTTACGGCCAGTCTCAGCAATCGTGTGGAGGACATCCTGCACAAACTGCTTCTTGGCTTCTTCGTTATAAGAAGGCTCGCCATATACAGCCGCAATAACTTTTTTATCCGGCTCAGTTAGCTGAGAGTGGATGGTTTCAGTTTCAATGATGGCTTCTGTAATAACGCCGCGATGGTTTTCGCGCTGAGTATCTACAATGTCAGAAAGCGTTTCCTGCGCAGTATCAAACTTATCTTCACGGTCGGCTTCAGAAACTGCATCGTTCAAAGTATCAATATCTTCGTCGTCAATTACGCCTTGGCTGCGAAGTGATTTAGCTAACGCCTTTACTTCCGTGGTGTTTTCAGTGTCATCTATGCTTGCAGTAACCTCATCATACTTTTCATCATAGGCAACCATAAAGGGATGTTCGTCTAAACCATCAAAAAGGTCTTCGTCGTCGTTCTCGTCACGCCACGTTTGCAAGTCAGCATCTAGCCCTGCATCGTCATTGAGAACTTCAGTTACAGTTTCTTGCGCAATAGAGGCCTCTGGCTCTGCTGGCTTAGGGGCAAGCCCTGCCATCTTTGCCTTGTTGGCTTCGCGAGATGTCAAAAACTTTTGTGCTATAACTTTTCTTTGTTCAGCAGTTTGAGCAGTGGCTGCAGGTGCAGTTGTGACCGCAGGTTTGGGTGGCTTGTTCTTGGCCTTAAACTCATCCACCATGCTCTGAACATTTTCAGGCTTTGCAAGCGGGTTATTCTCCATGAAGATGCCGATAGCGTTAACTTGTTGAGCGCTTAAAGCTTCTGAACCTTTTTCGTCCCGCACCTTCTCAAAGATAGCCATCATTTTGGCGTAGTTAAGCGCGTCATCCATCTCCTTGGCTTCATCAACCGCTTTTTGCGTGGCCGTTTTTTTCTCTTCGGGAGTAAGGACTTTTTCGACAACGGGTTTTGGAGGACGCCCACGTGGTCGCGCAGGGGCAGCAGGTGTAGCCTCAGCTTTGGTATCTTTAGGTATTCCCGTAGGACGCCCACGACGTTTCGCAGGAGCCGGAGCGGGGGCTTCAGCCTTGGTATCCTTGGGTATTCCCTCAGGACGCTTGGGATTTTCTTTGGGCTTAGTGGTACCAGCAGGACGCCCACGCTTACGCGTAGGAGCAGCCTCCTCAGTAGCAGGAGTTTTAATTGCGGAGGTAGCGCCAGCAGGACGCCCACGTTTCCGCGTTGGCTTCTCTACTTCTTCCGCGCTACTGACAGTGCTATCGCTACCGCTTGTTTCTGTGGTCGGCCCGACTTCATCAGTTCCTTGACGTTCTGGCTCACTGACTTGGGATTGCTCCCCTTCTTGAGTGGCATTGGTATTCTCCGGTTGAGGGGTTTCTATTTTAGCTTCTGGTTCAGAAGTAGCGTTTAAAGCTTCCTCTTTTGCAGCCATCATCTTCTGCCAAGCGGACTGGGCTTGGCTGTAAGAGTTCTTACCTACTAGCTTCTCGATAGCCTCAAGAGCATCCGTCTCAGCATTGCCCTCAAAGTCTAGCGCCTTCGTAATAGCAGCAACCGTGGCATCTCTCTTGGCAATCAAACGTTCCGCAGACGCGGGAGGTGTAGACGCCTCAGCTTGAGCAATAGAGTTACGCAACTCTTCAACTAGTTGGTCTGCCTCAGTGGCTTTAAAGACTTCACGACCAGCCGAACGGCGCTCTGCCATTTCTTTGGCACGGTTGATTTGAGCTAGCTCTTCTTCGCTGATAGTGGGGTCCATACCCAAGTCTTTAAGTTGCTTCTCGTAGGTATTGTAATAGTTGGTGGTGTCCGGGTTACGCAGAACAGCCGTCAGGACTTGGTTGCGCTTAGAGCTTTCAGCAGTCTGGGCTGCTTGAGCCTGTTCGGCTTGGGCCTTCTGAACTACAGCCTGTTCGTTAGCCGCAGCTTGCTGAGCTTGGGCTTGTTCTCCTGCAGCAGCCTGAGCATTCCGGTCACGCTCACGAGCAATCGACACAGCATCCTGCATCGTTGGCGCACCACTAGCCACAGTACCGGGAGCGGCGTTGGCCTGCCCTTCATGAGCGCGAATATTAATTTCTTGGCGCTTGGCAGTTTCAACACGACCCTCAAAATCCGACACCATGTCTAAGGCGCGGTTAATGATTGGCAGGTATTGGTCGATTGTCGCAAGCTGACCTTTGGAGGTTTCTTCTTTTTCAAGAAGCGCTTGTAGACCCGGAAGGTCTTGCTTCTGGAACAGCGGAACCATCTTGGCAGACAGACTGGTAGCGTAGCCTTTGACAGCACCCTGCAAACTTGTAGAACCGCGAAGATTGCGAAGCACGTTACGCTGAGAAAAGTCCAGAGCTACTGTGGCTAGAGGGCGGCGATCAAACAGAGGCGTATCTGTAGCGACTTCTTTTTTAGAGGTAGGCGCAGCGTTTGTTTCAAGGTTGGGTGCTGCAGGTGCCGCACCAAACAAATCATATTGAGAGCCTTCGGCAACTTGGTTGTTAAGGCTAGCCTGTGGCAAGCGTCCAACGCCACCCAACAAGTCACGCTGAGTGTCCGCAGATTTAGCCTCTTCCTTACGTCGAGCGTTAATGTACTCTTGTACAGGAGAAATGTTTTCTGTGCGGTCAAACCGCCTTAGGGCTGTGACGGCTTCTTCCAATTTTGCTTGGGCCTTGGCAGGCTTTTTGGCCTTAGCCACAGCCGCTTGTGCAGTGTCAATACCGTCTAGCAATTCTTGACGCTTGGCCTGAACCTCAGGGTCAGAGGACTCGAAGTACTTCTCATTGTGCTGCATCAAGCTATCTTGCAGCTTATAGAACGTGTCAATGTCGCCCTGAGTTTGGGCGTCATTCATGGCGGTAGCTATTGCACGGCGCTGACCTTCCACGGATGCGACGGTTTCGTCTACGTTGTCTTCTGGCGTCAGGTCCAGATGCTGGCGTACACGATCTTCCAAGTTCACAGATTTGCGAACTTCAGGGCCTTGCTTCTCGTTGAAGGTGCCGCCTTGCAGGTCGAGCATGTCAGCCGGAGCACCCGTCTCAGCAGCAGGAGGTGCTTCATGGGGTTTATATTTATTGGTAACACCGCCAACGCCGCCAAACCCAGCGCCTAGGATACCCGCCGTAACAGCCGCCTGACCATATTCGTTCATCGCCTCAGGGCTACCGAGGTCTAGGCCCGCAGCGTAGCGTTCACCGACTTGCTGAAGTGGCTCAGTAATAGCTTCAGAGGCACTACCCATCAGAGCGCCTTTGCCCATGCGGGTTAGAAGGTTACCTTTAAAACCTTCAGCACCTAGGGCTTTACCGAATGGTAGATACTCAGCCTCAAGGATATCTCCAGCGGCTTGAACGGGTGCGATGCCAAGGCTACGCACTGCCTGATCAGATGTTAGAGCAGTCTGGCCTCCGGATGTGGCACGTTCAACGTTAGAGCCGACATAGAAGGGGCTACCACCAGCGACCATACCCAAGGCACCACCGACACGTTTAGCCATCGCTGCGCGGGCCGCGATCTGAGCAGCCTGTCCAGCCCCTGCAAGTTCAGCGCCTTCCGCAGCACCCGCAATAGTACCTTCAGGGCCAGCCAATGATCCTAGAGCAGCACCACCTGCGGCTACCGCGCCTTGCGCAAGCATTTGCGGAGCAGAGACAAGAGCGTTTTCAACGAAAGGCTTTACGAACCCATTGCCGCCACCGAATTGTTTGGGACCGCCGGGAAGAAGTTCTTCCTGCTTAGCAGCAGACTCTTGGAGACGGCGCTGATAATCCGCCTCTTGCTCACTTGAAAGGCTATTGTCTGCTTTACGGATGGCATAAGGCAAGCCTGTGGTGATGCCACTTTTAGCGGCCTCTAGTCCGGATAGAAACGGATGTCGGCCAGTGTCAGGCGCAGTAGGTTTGATGCCATACTGAGCAAGCACCTCCTCGTTAGACATAGAGATTGGGCCGTAACCTAACTTACCGTTCGGAAGTGGTACAAATCTATATCCGGCCATTTAACAATCCCACAGAAGATCACGTGCAGTATTAAGCGCTCGATACTCTTTAAAGTAAATTGCTAGTCTCCGCCAGCAGGAGTGTAGCGAGAAGGAATACCTCCGACTAAGGCTTTACCTTCCTTTGTTCTATCTGGAGCTAAAATTAGGCGATTAAGCGCTTTCATGGCCCGGAACTTTTGCCCTGATGTCGCCCTCGGATCGTCGAGGATAGCCCTTAGAGCCGTAGCTTCTTTGGGCAACGGGGCAGGAGCAGCAGGTTTAAGAGCGGGTTTTGCCGCAGGAATAGCGCTAGTAGGTTTAGCCGTTGCAGGAGTAGCTTCTGGGGGATGCTCTACCCCACCAGATTGAGCAATATACGCTTTTTGAAAAGACTCAGGCATTAAAGCAAGAGCTTGTGTATTTGCAGCTTGTGCAAGTTGATTAGGATCAGCATCTGGGTTTGCGTTTTCCATCGCAACTTTCATGGCAGCATTTACGCGACTATTAAAAGTAGCATTATCGGTCGCCCATTTTTTAGGGGTATATCCGGCAGGCGTTGCACTAATTTCTGAGTCAATCAGAGCACCTTGCTTTCCCGACAAAGTTGTGGCAGCTTTACTTTGAGCAGTATTAGCTTTAGATGCTTCAATTGTATATGGCAGTAGTGTGTTTTGACGGTTATTTTCTTCTGCTTGTCTTTGGTCTTGTCTATCTTTTATTTGCCGATCATGCACGGCATTTGCCAGCGTCACATTTTGGGTAAAGACGTTAGAATAAGCTTCTGCAGACTCATACCCTTTCAGGTAATCAAGCAATTGCATGTCTGCACTCTTGCCTGTTGCAGGGTCATCCACAAAAGGTTTTTGAGATACGGGAAGGCCTGTACTTTCATTAGACGTTGAAAGCACCATACCTTTGCCATCGGGGCTAGGAGCATACGTATAAGCGACACCATCTTTAGCGTCGTTAAGAGCACCCAATGTTCTTTGAAGGGATGAATTAATTAACGTGGGGTTTCTTGTCTGCAAAGCTTTGTTGGCGTCATCCAAGTTTTTAACAAACGCCGCGTGACCTTCTTCAATGTCTAGCTTACGTGCTTCAGAAGCATTCCTACGCATATCCATCGCTTCGCGGGCATAGCCTTTTGAAATTAAAGTTCTGGCAGCAGCGTCGTACATCTCTGCTTGGCTACGGTCCCGCATTTGATTTTCAGGCGCAACCATCCAGTTACCCAAATCGTCTTGGGTAGCTTTCATTTTAGGTGGGGTAGGTGCTTGAGCTACAGGAGCCGCGCCGTTTGGCAAAGCGGTAGTAGGCGTAGGCATAGGATTAGCGGCAGCGGGCGCTGCCATAGGCAGACCTTGAACATCCTGAGAAAAACCGGGAGCCGTGGCACCTTGCATAGGGATTGGACCCGCTTTAGCAGCAGGTTGGGTATAGTCAGCAGGTTGATTTGTAGGGGAATTTAAAGATTGCTGGTATGCCGTTACCGCGTCTGCACCGTTGGTAAAATTACCTTTAACCAGATAATGGTCAGCACCTTTAACTACCCCACCGTTAGCGGCATTGGCTAAAGCAGTATCAACCGCATCTGAGCGGTCTTGCTGTTTTTTAACGTATGCAAACTGTTCAGCGCGTTGAGCATCTGCTGTGGCATTACGAGCATTTTCAATATCTTGCTGTTGTCTCTGCGTACGTGCGCCATAGACAGCACTGAATGCGTTAGTAAAGTTTGAACCAAAATCGGCCATGTGCTTACCTTACGAGTGCATAGTTAACCATCATGTAACCGTCTGGTCTCATGCTGATTGCTTCCGGGATGATTGGTAGAACCTCTTGAGCCATAACACCAATCTGAATGCCGCCATCGTCAACGGTTTCCTTAAACTCGTCCAGATACTCAAAGGAGTAAACCTTGATGCCGGAAGGCAAGTTACCGATGTGACGGATGTTATGCTTGCATCGAATATCTGATGTTGCTGGCTTAGGGATAGGCGCAAACGCGCCAACACCAGCGCCCACAACTGAACCAATGGCCCCATACATGGCAGAAGTCTGCGCAGCGTTTGCGTTCATGCTTGTATTGCCAAGGCTGGTATATGCGTTGAGGTTCTGGCCATAGCCCTGTAGCGCTGTGTTGTAGCCTTGGTTGACCGACTGACCCGCGCCGATGGCCGAGCCGAGAGCGCCTTGCGCCGTACCAAACGCACCCGACGCGTTGTTACCCGCTTGGGTACCGAACTGGAGAATGCCAGACTGACCGCCACGACCGAAGTTAGCCGCGTCGGAGGTGAGTTTCATACCCAAGTCTTTAGCGGCACCACGGGCACGGTTCATCGCACCCGCCTCAGCAGCAGCGTTCATCACACTTGCATCAGTAGCCGCAGAGATAGCAGCAGGGGACGTAGGGTCGATACCCAACCCACCGAACTGGCGCATACGCGCTTGCTCTTGGTTCTGCATGGCAACGCCGAGGTCACCCTTAGCTAGCTGCGCTTGGCGCTCTTGCTCTTGAGGAGCCGAGTATTGAGACACCATGTCGTAATATTTGTTTTCGGCGGGTACGCCATACTTGTTGTAGCGATCAGACGCGTCTCGCATTTGCTGCGCATTAAGATCGTACATAGTGTTCAGTTTGCCCTGAGTTACCTCAGACGCAGCCATCATCTTCTCGTTCATGGGGGCAACGGTGTTCTTGTAGTAGTCTTCCGCAAACTGTTGCGCTCGCGCTGCCGTAGCAGCACTGGAAGCAGCCGCCGCCGTAATCTGCGGATCGTACTGGTTCTTGACACCCTTATTGCCGTACTGTGAACGTCTAGCCATAACGACAATCTTCCTTGAGCATTTTGTAGATATAGACATCAACGCCACCTCTGCCTGCCCCGACAAGTGTGGCCTCTTTGGTGAAGCCTAAGTGCTCGTTAAAGCGAATAGCTTCGTGGTTATCTGCCTCTACCCAACCACTGACGCGTGAGACGCCCATTTGGGTGAAGGGGTAATGGAAAGTCCAGAAGAGTAGATCACGTGTGATCCACTTGCGTCCGGGCTTGCCTGCAACGTGCATGAAAACGTTTGGCCCGCTATACTGTACGTAAAGGACGGCAGCGATGACTTCATCGTCTTTTCTGAGGATGATCCCTTTCTGGTCGTCGGTGCGACCGACGAGGAAAAATCCATTGAGAAATTCGAATGCGGCTTCAGCATCAGACTCTACCTTGTAAGTGGGCTTTGACATTAGCGTCCATTCAACCGAGTGATAATCTCGTTCACTTTAGTTATGGTCTCACTAAGGGTAGCAGTAGTGTTTAGACTTGTTATGTTACCCCCACGGACGCCTGTTATCAACTCTATATTTTCTTTGAGCGCCTGCAGCACCCCCGATAGCTCTAGGTCCACTACAGGGATAGCTGGAATACCCGGCTTTTTACTCACTGCCGTAGCTCCGGTTGGGTAGTGGCTAGTGCCACAGATCGAACGTTAATGTTTCCTTGGACAGATACTTCCACAGCGCGAGATTTAAAAGGTGGGATACGCACGGGGTCGAAGGATGTCATATTTAACGTTGTCTTGAGAACACCATCTCCGTAAATTTCTACGGCCACAGAACGAGTAGACCCAACGGTTGGTAACTCCTCAAGGATGCTACCGTTTACAGTGATGCCTCGGTAAGTTGCCGTAGCCGTGTCATAGTAGGACGCGTTTAGCGGGCCTGTGTTTACAGCGCCAAGGAGGTTACTGTTTGCAGCCCATAGGGTTTGGTTACGTGCGGCAATAGCCGCAGCCGCAGCCGCAGTTCCCGCAGCGTTAGCGATCTGACCATAGTCCCCGTCAAGCTTAATGATTGAGAACGTGGTGGCTTGTGGCAGCACCCATCGCTTGGACTTCCAGTCGTAACGTAGCGGGTTAAGTTCGTCAGCATCCCACTTATAGATACGTCCTGTGATGCCATCTACATAATAAACATTACCGCCCTTACTATCCACATGAACAGCAGTTGCAGGCATATCTACACGGGACAGAGCAGGAATATCTCCACGGTTAAATACAAACGTTTTTTGACTGTCTGTAATTGTGGGATACGTGGCAAAGTACTGGTTGTTTACAATCACCCCTGAAATTAACTGGGGGCTGTACTGTATCCACTCATTGTACGCAAACAGGTCTTTAGTGATAACACCACGCATGGCAGGGCCGATACCCACCAGACCGTTAGGGCTAGCGTACACGACACCAAACTCATCGCTCACAGTGGACTGCTTGGAGACACACGGCTCTAGGATCGGCACCCGCTCAACAGACATACCACCGGGATAGGCCCCTGTGATGATGTAAGGGTAGCGATCAGTGGTCACCACAATGGACGTGCCGAACACGCCAAGGGAAATGATCTTACTTGGTACGTTAATAGCGTAGGCGGTAGGCCACGCATGAGGGTAGTAAGGCTCAGAGAAGTAGAGCGTGTTGTTCACAAACCCCACCAGCGAGCCAGACGGGTGCGAGATTAAGCCTGTCAGCGCGTCAGGCGGCGGTGCCCACCCGATGGTCCCAAGATTGTTCCCAAGCTGCGCAGCGGTCTTAGTGTCGGTGTATGATATGGTGTTAGGTGTCGAGGTCGTAATCTCGGTGACAAACTGGTAGCTGTCCGTGGTTGCGCCAGTGACCGTCCGGTAAATGCGAACGCCTGTAAGGTTATAGTTCCCCGCAGGGAACGCAGGGATACCGTTGACGGTTACGCTGTTGGACGCGGAGTACACACTAAGGACATTTGAAGCGGGCGAGGGAGCGCTCTCTTCGGTTACCGCGCCGAACGTGCTGAGGTACGTGTAGACGTACGCCCTGCTTTCAACGTCTCCAGCCGTAACAGTGATTTTAGCGCCAGTACCCGTGCCGCCAGTTGTTGTAGTAGCTGCAGGTGGAAGAACAGTATATGTACCACTAGCCGTAATAGTAACACCTGCAATAGGGCCTGTAGCTGCTGTACCTGAGATGCTGGACACAGTAACTGTGGCAACAACAGTAGACGTTCCGCCAACAATAGTTAGCACGTTACCTACAGTATACCCGTTACCACCTTCAATTACTGCCGCTGTAGTTATTGAGAAGTTTGTTCCCGCCACAGTCGAAGCCGTAACGGGTGCAGGGACGCCGAGGTCTTTAGATGAACGTGGGTAAGGCCCGGAGCCAGTGGTAGCCAAGGTGTAGTTGGTCTTCTTAGGCTTCGTGCCATCGGTGTAGTACAGCCGATAGTCGGTCAGGTCAGCCATCGGGCTACTTACAGCGTTAACGTCCGTGGTCCACGCGAACCACAAGTAGGACGAACCCGTGCCATAATAATATTTGTAGAGGGACTGTATGGAGCTACCACCAACTGCCACACCGTTCTCAGGTGTATATGCCTCTAGGGCAGCGCCTTTCCAGTAGCGTAGCTCACGCGAGTAGAGCTTGACGTTATCGGCCTGTTGACCCTGAGAGTCTTGAAGCATGGTGGGCGAGGTTCGTGGAACGATACCATCAAAACCCATAACTTTCAGAACAGGCATTTAACCCTCACCAGAGAACTTTACGTGCCCAGTGATTGGCACTGAACTTATCATCTTTAGTCAGTTGGCCAGACTTGTTTTTAATACCGCCAGATCGTGCAAGGTAGTTTTTGCGGCGAGCTTCATCGTGGTGTTGCGTAAAATCTTCCATGCCACGCAGGCCAAATTTCACAAGCTTTACGTCAGCGCCTTTTTTAGCCAACACCATCTTTTTATGTGTGTCGCCAGCAGGAGCGTTTACGGGTTTGTTGTAGCCGGGAAACTTATGCCCCCGATATTCAATAGTCATTTTGCCGTTCCGCCATGAGCATTGCGTTTACGATTAACTGACTTGGGCTGTACCCGTAGATTACCTTTTGAGTTATCCATAGGGTTCATGTTCTTATGGTCTACGTCTTTGCCGTCGCCCTTGGAGACTTTACCAGCCTTGATCATAGCGTAACGAGCACGATTACGTGCCATCCGAAGCTTAACCTGCTCAGGCGAAGATTGATACTTTGCTTGTGCTCGCAGTTGAGCTTCGGATGTTTTTGTCACGTTAGTAAGCCTTCTTGCCCTTTGCAGGCTTTGCCGACTTCATTTCCTTGGCGTCTGCCTTCTTATCCGCAGCCATAAACTGCTTCATAAAGCCGGGAGCCTTCTTACCTGCCATTGGTTTCTTAGCCATTGTCTTTACTCCGGACGCTTGCCGCCAAAAGGGCCGTCCACATATGCTGGTTGTTTACCACTCATTTTAGGAGTGGCGGTGGACGTGGCAACTTCCCCGCCATTAGGCGTGTCAACGGCCATAGGCGTCTCGCATTGACCACGAGACGCCATCTCATAATAGGCTTTCGCCTTATCGCTCAGCATGACCTGTAGCTCCAGTTAGGCGGGCTTCTTGCCGCCGTAAGGACCGTCCATCATGGAAGACTTGTGGTCTGCCACAGACGGGATAGTCGAAGGAGCAACTTTAGGTGTGGCAACCTCAAACGCATACTCGCCACCCTTATTAGACGGTTCGCCCTTAGGGTTCAGTTTAGACATCACGCTCATTTTAGTTCTCCGGATTAGCCAATGCCGTGACGGACAGTTGCCGCCAACAGAGCGTTAAAAACAAGAGTAGCAGCTTGAACAGGCGTAGCATCGCCCACAAGATATGCCGCCACAGCCGCGAGAACGGCGAGGCCAGCGGTAATATAAGTTTTATAGCCTTTAAGCATGGTAGCTCCTGCTATTGGTGTTTGTCTTGGAGACTGCTGTTTCCGTAACATCACTTCAGATACTGCACTTTCCCATGACGTGCGTTCGATGTCAACGATGTTGAACTTGTTAGGAGATATCCGATAACACTTTGCCACAGAGGCCGGATCACAAAAGATCACTTTGCGCACGTCTAAAGCAACGATTGCGAGGATATCTACTCGGGCAGGATTTAAACTGTCGGGGTGCCTATTGAATGGTTGGATTATGTACTGGGGGCGACGGCCCCCACCTGTTCTAAGGGTACTTGCCTTTACTTGGATGCGAAGGACTTCGCCGTCTTTGAGAGCCACAATGTCAATGTGGTCTACGGTAGCTGCAACAGATAACCACCCGCGCTGCTCAATAGCAGCAGATGCAATGAACTCGCCTATCCGTCCTTTGACGTTGCGAGAAACATTCACGAGCTAGGAACCCGCAAAGAGTTTTGTTTTAATTGCCGCCCAAATTATCCCGCTGGCGACAACGATGCTGGCCAGCCACTTCATAAATGACACTACGCCGTTAGCTGTTTTCCAAGCTTGGACGAGGCCCGCGATATCCTCAGATTGTTTTTGCACAGCCGTGGTAAGCGCTGAAACGTCGGCTTGGAGTAACGCAAGTTGTGTCTCAAACGACTGGTCAGACATTGTATTACCCTACGGTTACTGGAATTGTTACGCCGTCCGTGGTTCCGAACGCAGTGGTTTCTGTGCCGGAAGCAAGGGGTAGATAATATTGTGTGTAGGGTCCCACGTATGACCCAGCATAGGTTGGCCCGCCACTGAGCGATAGCTGAGTGCCATTAACTTTAAGGCTTCTGATGGAGGGGATCGTAGCCGTAGTGTCGCCATCAAGCGCCAAAATATACCAGCTAGCGTAGCTAGCAAATGATCCGTAAGACCAAAGACCCACAACCGTAGCACCCCTAAACGTTGATGGGGTTATGCTACCAAAAGACGGTGCTATAGATGTAGTATTATAGCCATAGTAAGCGTCGGTGTAAAAATCACTTATGCTAACATAGTGACCAGTAGTTACGCTAAAGTCTGCGCTGCCACCGCTAGCAGAACCAAGGATAGCACTCAAGATACCGGACATTAGCTTAGGCCCGCGCCGCTGATTACCCAACCAGTTGTAAATAGTTTAAGGGCTGTGGCTAAGCCATACGGGGCCAAAGTTCGTGTTCCAGAAAGGGACGTACCTGCAAACCGCATAGTGTCTGTGTCAATGGTAATGGTCTGACTGGACGCGCTATTGTTATAAAACACCACAGTGGTGCCGATGGGGAATGCCACAGGGGCTGTGCCTGCTGTGTTTCCGGGGATAGTAACGCCACCCGTAGAGATGTTGATATGCTTGCCGCTGTCCGACATAACCAGCCTATAGGCTGCGCTTTGGACGTTTGATGGGATTTCCTTAAAGCCAATGGCGTAGGCTGTGCCAGACGAGTCGGTGTCAACTATGGTTGACGCGGCTTTGAGGGATGTGATGGTTTTGTTGGTGAAGGTCTCGGTGCCCGCAAGGGTAGCCAAAGTACCTGAAGCGGCAGGGAGCGTGTACGATGCCGCGCCTGCGGAAGCAATCAAGCTGTTGCCATTAACGGTAAAGTTATTACCAGAACCTGCAGTATCAAACGATTTGTTTGTTAGGGTACCTACACTCGAAGTAGTCATCACGGGGGAACCAGCGGCTTGAAGACCGCCAGCAAAATTAACTGCGCCACCCGAAACTGTAAGGGTTGTTGGTACAGTGAGAGTTGTGCCTTGCAGAGTGACGTTAGCTGCAAACGTAGTTGCACCTGTAACCGTGCCGCCATCTTTGTCGAACTTAGAGTTCAAGCCAGCAGCAGTTGGGCGAAGCTCTACTTTAGACGCCGCAGACGTAAAGGCTCTAGCTGTGGTGCCCTCTTGCGCCCGCACAATTGTGAAGATGTTTGTGGCTCGGTTGGTGACCTTGATAATCTCAATGTTGTTCGAGGTATCTACAAGCGTAGCGTAGAAGTAATCGCCGCCCGTAGTTGCAGCAGGAAAGGCCGCGCCACTGGTTACAGTGAAGCTTGTGGCCACTGACGTAATGTCCGCGCTCAACGTGGTTGTAGCGTTATTACTGAAAAGGGCTGCGGCCATGACTTCCTCATACGGTTCGTAAAGTAATTATCACGTCAACCTAGGTTAAGCAATTCCCAGAGTGTAGACCATCTTGCCATTGACTACAGTAGCAGTTAGCACTTCTTTACGATTGTGCTTCTTGGAATGGCTGACGTGAACCCATCCCGAATTGGGAATACCTTCTCTATAGCACTCAAGGATTAGCTGGTCGAAGTCAAGGGTCTTAGCGATCCATTTGGCCAGTGCCACATTGGTCATTCCCGGTACTTCGATATCAGCAGCTTCGCCTTTGCAGTGTTGGCTGCTAGGCTTGCCTTTATTCAGCTTATTCACAGCCGCGTTGCGGTAGCCGGAGTTGACGATGACAAGACCAAAGTGTTCGCGGATAGGCTCAAGCATAGCGTGGCACAGAAGCTGTAAGGCTTCCTTATGTTCTGGGGGCGGCATATTGTCGATGCCAGCGCGGTCTCCCACTTGGCTCTTAATCATTTCTTCCAGCGTAAAGTGGGGGCTAAGGTTCATGGCTTTATACCGATGTAATAGTTTGCCATGCGCCAGTGTAGACGCACAGTTTTGCTAGAGTTGTATCAAAGACCACCAGTCCAAGAGCAGGAGAACTGATAGCATTTTTTTGAGTAGTCGTCATGTTGGGGAAACGAACCCCCTTAGTGGTAGACTGTACGTCAAGAATAGAAGAAGCAACGGCAGTTGTTCCGACGCCTACAGAACCAGAGGCGTCAATTCTCATACGCTCCAAACTGCCAGCGCCAGCAGATGTTGTAAAAAACAAAGACGTAGGCGCACCAGTCGAAGTGTTTGTTCCTGCATCGGCGTAAATGCCCGCGTATTCGGTATAGCTACCCGTCGAGGTAAGGCCATCAAAACGAATTTGGCCAACACTTTTCGCGGTAGTCCATGTAGACCAAGACGACAAAGACAATCCGGAATAGCCTGTAGTACTTGTAGCCCTCATAACTAAAGTAGAGTAACCTGCAGCGCTATTTTCAAAGTGGCCTGTAGCTCCAGCAGTGGAGTGGAATACTACAAATTTAGCTAGGCCGCTTGGGCTTGTATTGCCTATGCCTACGTATCCGTTAACATCTTTGTAGATTTGACCACTACCAATGTTAACAATGCCTGTACCACCCGTAAGCGTAGTGGAGTAAGCTAGCGATGTAAAACTAGCGGCAGCGCCTGATGATTGCTTGCCATTAAACGTCGTCCAGTCAGTGCTGGTAAGGTAGCCGTCTGCAGAAGCGGTTGCTGCGGCCATGCTGATCGCAGGCGTTGTACCTCCGCTAGAAACTACGGGGGCCGTGCCTGTTACGGATGATACGCCGCCACCCCCACCCGAGGGAGTGGACGATACCCACCCCGTACCGTTTGAGGTAAGCACGTTACCGCTAGCGCCGGGAGCCGTAAGACCTGTGCCTCCGCTGGCTGGGGGTAGGGCTATGCCTCCAAACGAGACGGTGCCTGTACCCGCAACTCGGTTAAAGCGAAGGTTACCGTTAGTGCCGTCAATGTTGATGCCCCACTCGTTGGTGGTATCTGTCAATCGAACATGGTTGCTAGACGCATTGCGAACACGAAGGCTTTCACTACCCATTGCGGCTAGTGTTGACCCTGCATCGCTAGGATAATCTGCAATGGCTAGTTTAGATGCAGGCTCATTTGCATGAACGTTGTCCGTCACCCTAGTGAAAGCCCATGTAGAGCCAGTGCCAGCGGTGGGTTCGGGGGTACCGTTACCGTTATCGTAATTTGTAATACGGTTTTTGACACCGGAAATTACGCCGCTAATATTGGTTCCTTCTGCGTAGATTGCTCCGCCGCCACTAACGTAATACAGATTGTTGCTATCGCCACCTGTAGGAATAGAAGAGGTAGGACCCTTCATATATGCAAGATAACCAGTACCACCTGCGCGAACCCCAACAAGAGAGATGTCGTTGTTGTCTGCACTATCAGCAGTTAGAACGTTACCATTCCAGTGTTGAGCATAAACTGAAATACCATATTCCGGCAAACGGTTTAGGCTAACGTTGGCATTAGACGAACCGAGCAAACGACAGATTGTGGCCGCTTTGTCTGCAGCCGTGTCAATAGCGCGAGCGCGAAGCACAATTTTGGAGAATTGAACGTCGCAAGCTTCGCCAAGATTAGTGGCCGAAACGCCGCATTGAATAGTGTAAAATTCTGTAGAATTAAAGTTAGTGGCCCACACGTCAACGTCTACAAAACTAACACTGTCAATTAGCAAAGCTTTAGTAGCCACGGCTCCACCATTTAAGGCCAAGAATTTAAAGCCGCCCCCTGTATATTTCCACGTGCTAGATGCAGCTATGCCTTGTTCTGCAGCGTAAGGAGTACGCAGCTTCAACATTGTTGTGGCTGTAGTGGCAATCAGACGGGTGCCAAAAGTGGGTGAACCGCTATCGTGAAAATTCTCGGTGCCAACGCCCCAAACTTGAACACGAGGATATTTATTGTCGAGAGTACTAGCGATATAGATATCGCCGGGAGGAAGCTGCAGGATGCCCCCACCACGGGCTGACAGTCCCGCCATGAGGTTATTGATAATCGTAGAGTTAGAAGCTGCTGACCCAGAAGACCCTACGACAACTCCGTAATCTTGTGCTTCAACAACCTTACGGTTGGAGTACGTAGTCGCAAGGGTGCTGGATACCCCTGTAACTGTGTTAATTGTGGCAGGGGTAAACGTTGCGGGTTGCTTGTTATTAAATGTGTTCCAGTCAGTACTGGTTAGGTAGCCATTTGCAGAAGTAGTTGCTGCGGCCATGCTGATGACGGGGGCTGTGCCCCCGCTGGAGACCACTGGGGCCGTAGCTGTAACGCCCGTAACTGTGCCGCCGCCTCCTCCGCCGCCTGTGCTGAGGATGTCCCGCAACACGGACGGGGTTGAGCTGTTCATATTATAGTCGGAAGTACGATTGCCAGAAGCGTCGTTGTCTACAATTTTTAATCCTACAAGCGTAGAGTTTTCAGCGCCAATGCCATACCCTTGTTTGCCGGATATTCCGTTTTGGTCAAAACTACGATTACCTTGAATTACAGAGTAGCTGCCATTGTATGTGGAATTACCTGCTGCAGCTTTAATACCATATGTATTGTAGTTACCAATAGATGCGTAATATTGCCCGTTATCATAAACAGTGTTGTTTGCACAAATACCGCCTCTAGAGCCAAAAGAAATGCCATTACTGGCATTATAGTAAACTATGTTGTCATGGCAGTTTTCATAATATCCCCACAATTCAAATCCGGAGCCAACTGTGTTGTCTGTATCTGCTCCTATATAGGTATTAACATATGGAGTACCTGCAAGTACGCAATATCCAGTTTGAACAACAGTGTTGTTATAGTAGCTATTTCTACCTACATTTGTAGCTTGTTCAGATACAAATGGCGCTCCGTATAGCACGTATCTAGAAATATTGTTAAAAATATTAGACCCTTGAACTGCGCAGTTAACACCACCGCCTTCAAAATAATTGTGGCTTATCTCAACTCCTTCCCCAACCAAAGCTGAAGCTGATCCTGTAATTGCAACTACCTGTGCTCCGCCATAGCGTCCAGTACAAGACGCTCCAGAAACAGCAGGAAAAGATGCTGTTGGGTTTGTAATATAACCACGTCCATTAGTGGAAAACACAATAGAACTAGCAATAACGCTACCTGAAGCATTTGTACTATATGTGAACGCTGCTTGAATAGGGTTTGATCCGGTAGGTGCTGAAATTGTACCTACTAAACCTGTAGTATTTGCAGGACCTCCGGACCCTACTACAACCGTACTCGTGTCAATCCACGCGCCTACACGTTGAGTCATTAAAAATTTATTGTTACTCGCAACCCAGTAATTCATAGAGTTACAGCCAAGCGCAAACTGATCTACGTTGGCAAAGTTATTGTTTTCGATACGAGCGCCATGACAACCATAGAAATTCAAAAGACTATCTTTTGAGCCAGCCAAGCTATTGCCATCTATTGTAAAGCTATCCACAACAATGTTGCTTGCGTTTGTAGCGTTAATCATACCTGACCCGCTTAGGGCCGTGCGCAAACGTATAATTGCAGTTTCGCGATTTTCACCGCGTAGTTGTTTACCAGCGGTTAGCGTCAGGCTAGTTACAGAGTAAGTGCCCGCAGGAAAATAGATAATCCCAACCGATGCGTTGATGGCATTTTGAATAGCGGTAGTATCGTTGGTCGTACCGTCGCCAGTTGCGCCATAGTCTTTAACATTGACGACTTGGTTCAATTTAGATTGAACCGTAATCGACGTAGCCCCAGTGCCGGAGGCTGTATAGTTGGCACTGGCAATAACAGCCGTATTCAAGTTGTTAAAGTTAGCGTCTACTTCGTTATTGGTTAAAGGCGAACCTTTACCTGCACGGGTAACAATCGTTGCCATTTAGTCTACCCCAGCAAAGCCAATTAGCTAATGGTCACAATCCATGTAATCACCAGTGAGTCAGAGGCACCTTTAGTTACGACAGCAAACACAGTTCGGCAAAGCATGGTTCCAGCCGATGAAGCATTAAACAAACCTGCTTCTGTGATTGCGCCAGTGCCTACACCTGCGCCAAACGTGGCTACATACGTGACCGTATTTGTTGAAACAGTCGTGCTTGTAAGGGCTACGCGACCTAGCTCGGTGCCAAGGGTTGTATCAGCTAAGATAGCAGCCGACGTGCCTGATCCAATCGCCATGTGAGACATAGCTGTAGCTGTTGCATCTTTGATGCGGCTAGCAATATGGGAAAGCCCTGAAGTTACCACGAGGTTATCTACGGTCTCAGAAGATTTAAGTCCTCCAAACCCATCAAACAACTCGATTTGCAGCTTACCTGTAACGTTTAGGTTTTCGTTAAGCATGGGGTGCCTCAGAAGGTGAATGATGAACCTGTGTAGTCTGCGGCAAAATAATCACCGGAGACGTAATCTTGCTTTAAGCCATACCCTACAGTACTGATCGACACACTGTCAATCTTAGGCATACCGCCAGCGGTTAAAGCGTCGGTTGTTGTAACGCTATCTGTAATGATCTTGGTAATTGTACGGACCATTACGTCAAGAGTTTGGGCGTTATCCGACGGTTTAGGTGAAATTGTTTTATTTAGAGAGTCAGTTGCCAAGGTAATATCGTTAATAATCTTGTTAACAGCGCGAGACATTACGTCAAGCGTTTGGGCGTTGTCTGCCGCGCTTTTAGGTATAGAGCCGCCAGCCAAATAATCGGTTGCTGAAACAACATCATTAATAACTTTAGCAATAGAACGAGCCATTGCATCAAGGGTTTGGGCGTTGTCTGCCGCGCTTTTGGTTTTAGGTACTGCACCTGTATATAGAATGTCAGTTGCTGAAACAGTATCGTTAATAATCTTGGTAATGGAACGAGCCATTGCGTCAAGAATTTGGGCGTTATCTGCAGGCTTAGGTGATGCTGTTTTAGTTAGATAGTCTGTTGCAGCAACAGTATCGTTAATGATTTTGGTAATTGCATTGGTTGCTGCTGAAATAACTACGCCAGTGGCTTTAATCAAAGCATAATCACTAGCAAGCGCAATGAGCTTGTATGTTGCAACAGCTTTGGCCGAAACGTAATTGACAGACGAAAAAGCCAGCAGTTTGTAAGCCGCAACGGCTTTAACTGATACGTAATTAACAGACAAAAAAACCACCAGCTTGTAAACTGCAGCGGCTTTAACCCAAATATATTTGATAGGTGAGGGCGCCATTAGCTGAAGCTCACAGTGGCTTTAAGTAGTTTAGCAGTTGCGCACTGCAACGGATAACCGGAAAGCCATAGTAGCCTCAAAGTTTAGGTCAAGGTGACGTTAGACTTACTGTACCAGAATTAAAGCCCATTTCAAGGCGTTTAAAAATCGGCTCTGACAACGAACTTAAGAAGCGAATACGCTGTTTGAATAGTGTTGTCTGCAAACGTTGTTTGAACTTCGCCCTCATACTGGCCATCAGCCGTTGCTAGGGTGTTAGAGTTCCACGAGAATACCACCACCCCACCCGTAGAGTTGGTGATTACACCGTTAAGCGTATCAAGGATGGCTGTGCTTCCAACAGCGCGAAAAAACATCTTAATGGTGGCACCCGTGATGTCGATCACGTTGCCCGTGTTTTCGTCTGTCAGTGTGACTTGGATTGAAGGGCGGGTATCACCCTGAACCAGCTTAATCTTATCGGACATGCTTCACCTAAACTAAACGAGGGGGGCGAACTTTGAGAGTTGCACGGTTAAGACCACGGTTACGTTCCACTTTAGCTTCGCCAATCGCAGACTCAAACCACTGGCGATATTTGATAGCCTGCTGCGGATCAGAGTAAGGTTGGTTAGGCGTGTCGTATAGACGTGCCCTTGCTCCAAACGCAATATGCTCTGCCCATCGCTCGTAGATATCGCCGTCAACGGTCGTGCTGGCACGGGTAGGCTTCAGTGCCATGATGAACTTAAAGCCCGCCACAGACAAAATTTGAGGGGCTGGCGCGATGATTACTTCGCTAGCGTTATTCTGGGTATAGAACTGAGGCCGACCCACCATCGTGCGCCAGTCCATAGGGAAGATGCGATACAGATCATCCTCGCTCTTAGACATCATAGGCAGGTTCATGTACCACGCGCTCATGATACGGGCAGTAGTTGTACCCGTAGGTAAGTCAAACTCGTACGTGTTGACATCTGGAAGAGCCGTGATCGGATCATGCTCGTATTGCCAAAGCAGCGACTTGTCGCAAAACTCGATACATGCGTTGCGAATAGCGTTGATCATCACGAACTCTGGAGTGTCGTGGATGTAAGGCATGACCTCTGGCAGGAACAGATCGTAGGATACCGTACTCATCGTGAAGTACCTCGCGAAGTAGTATCACGTGGGCCAAGCTGGAGGTTAGGGTTGTTGGACAACTCGCCCTGCTCGTTCTGTGTGACGTATGACAAGAATAGCTGCAGATAGTTTTGCGCCACGGCTTGGCCAGCGGCAAAGTCACTGTCCTTCTGGTGAGCGCGGAACATAACGTAATCAAACACTGCGGTCTGATAAATTTCTTGCAGGACCAATACGTCAGAACCGGACGTAAGCTCTTGTGGCATGACTGCGTACACAATTTCTACCTTACCCGTGCCATCATTAGGCGGATACACATAGAACTTGCGAGGCTCTTGAAGGTCAAAGATATAGTTCTGCACTACGCTCGACGAAGAGACGGTATGCCAGTTGGGGTTCTGGGTATCGAGAATGTCGCGTGTGACGATGCGCGTAGCGCGAGCCGGGGTCACCCCGTCTGATGCAATGTTACGCACAACCGTTAGAAGCTGGTGTCCATTAGTAGGGATAAGCTGCTTAGTGCCAGCGACCAAAGTATGGACATATGTAATGCTTGAAGAGCCTGCGGTATATGCAACGACTGCTCTTTGACCATCAGAAACCCAACTAAGAAGTTCTGCGTCGGTCCAACGTGAAGATGATCCAGATGGGTCTATTAGCTGGGTGCGAACTTTGTCAATAATTGACTGTGCTGTTACTGCCATGTTGGCCCCGCTAAAAAAGATAGTGGGGGAACCGAAGCTCCCCCACCCTTATACCTCATATTAGAGGTATTGAGCAACAACCAGCGACTCAGCCTTGATGGTCGAATAGCCATAGATGTTCAGGCCACGAACCAAGGTACCAAAGTCGTTCGGGTTTTGCAGGCTTTCGACCTTCGCGATTTGCGAAGCGAAAGTGATAGCGGTCTTTTGACCAGCGATCATGCACTTACGAGCGACAGCGTTAGCCGAAATACCCGTACCCGTGGTCGTACCGCTGAAGTTTTGACCAGCGGCAGCAGTAGGCAGAAGGTTCGACACGTAGATCGTGAAGCGATCAATGGTGCCGATCTTGCCGTTACGCAGGATCGAGGTGTTATCACCCGTCAGGTAAGCCTGCTGCAGGTTAGAACCCATCAGCAAGTTACGAACCGCAGGGGTGACTACAAGGAAACGATCCGTATCGGGGACGTTTTGCTCATCCAAGCACGAAGACATCGAGGTGATGGTCTGAATGATGTTGGACGAGGTAAGCGTCAGAGGCACACCACCAAATGGGTTGGTGGAAGCATTGTAGGTACCGCCAGCGCCACCGAGGTTATACGATGCAGACTTAACACCAGCCAAGGTTCCGCTGTTGATGTTTGCGCCCGTAGTGGACGGAGTAATCGACAGGGTGTTACCGAAAGTGGTGTCGATGGACTGCTTCAGAACATCCGTGTCAACAGCAATAGCCATCTGCTTAGCAGCATCGTTGGTGAACATATCCATCAGCTTAGGCTGAGCTTGATACTCAAGAACGTCAGAAACGTTCACGCCAAAATACTTAGCCAGCGAGATGTTTAGTTCAATCTTGGATGGCGCAGGAACTTCATAGTTCAGCGTGTTACCAATGGTGTAGTTGTTGATGCTGATCGACGGGATGTTGTTGATCACCACCTTGTCACCGATGTTCTTGATGTCGCCTTCGTAGTTGGTGTTGGCGATTTCACCGAAAACAGTAGTGGCATAGAACTTAGCGTTCAGCTTACCCGACCAGATGGTAGGGATAAAGGTACCCGAATACGCCGTAGACGTATTGAAGGGGGATTGGACGGCAATAGCCATAGTGGTAGCTCCATAGAATGGGGTTTGACTACAACCTTGCCGCCCGGAACCCTATTACGATAGGCGTCCTTGTTGGACAGCAAGATCAATTTCTGCTTCGATCCGCGCCTGCTCTGCATCGTTTCCGCGATAGGTGCCCCTAGCTACGTCACGATAAAAACCGTCAATTTCTTTCATCGACCAGATTTTATCGTTTCCACTGTTGGCGCTTGCTGCGGAAGCCTTTGAAGTTCCGGGCGCAACTTGACGTTCCAGATTTTTGTTGGGCTTCGACTGGGCGGGCGAGTTAACCGTGTCTTTGTAAGTACTGAACAGGTTCGCCGTACGCATAGGATCAAAAGAGTTAAACGCATCGTTAAGGTATTCTTGGCGCTGTCTTCCGCTGAGCATGTCAACCTCACTCAGCCAGTCCATGAACCCTTGATCGACGTTGATTGCTTCGTAGTCAGGCACAAGCCGTTCTAGTTGAGCAAAGTAATCACGCCGCGCACTCTCGCCTTGACGCTCGGAAACACCAGTTACTTGACCACGCAAGTCGGCATTTTCTGCTTCCAGACGACTGATCTTTTCGTCCAATGTAGATTGGGCAACTTCCGTTGCTTGCCTCTTAATAAGATCGACTAGATCGCCACCAAAATCTTCTACGTCTTTGTCTGTCACCAGCCGCTGAGATTTAGTAGACTTGCTTTCAGGTTTCTCTGAGCTTGCGAGGTCTAATCTGGCAATCGCAGTACTTAGCTGGTTTTTCAGGTCAGCCACTTCAGACTTGAGGCGCGGGACTTCCGCGTTGAACATGCCTTGAAGTGTTTTGTACTTACGCTCCCAAACTTCGTCATCGGGTTGCTTAAGGTCTGTAGGCGGAGCCTGCTCAAGAGGTTGTTCCTCTTGCTCGACGGGCTGCTGCCTTTGCTCATCATCGCCTTCTTGGGTTTGAGGTGGGGAGTTTGCCGAGGCTTGCTCTTGTTCCCAGCGTTCAATTTCCTCAAGTTGGTCTTGAACTTGCTTAGGTAGACTCATGTTGTACTCCATGCTCCGGCTACGCTTTATGGTCCTCGAAGGTCTCCACTACACGGTACGGTCTGCTGGCGGGTTGAAGCTAAAGAGATGTATCTCTCAGCTTTTCCAATGACTTCTGTGATCCATTCACAGTGTCAAGGAACTCTCGGATGAATTGTGCCCGTCCCTGTAACTGCCGCAGTGCCACGTCGTCGCGACTATCTGCTAAAGTTAAGAGAATGCGTTGCAACTCTTCCTTAAAAAACTTGTCCATCTCCCCCCACGCCGATTGCTGACTTAAGCTGTAAATGCTTCGTAGCGTCTGCACGGTTGGTTTCACGAACATGTAAGTACTTAACTCGATCTTATTGTGGCGTCAACTGTCAAGTATTTATTGAGCAGGTGGCGAGAAGTTATCTGTTACGGGTGCGCCATTTTCTAGCTGTTGTCCGCCACCAGATGCTTGCGGAGCCGGAGGTGTTCCTTGCTGCTGCATTTGCATCATCTGCGCAGCAGCCATCTTTTTCTGTAGAACACTCAGTGGTGGGACAACTTTATCCACATCCATATCTAGGTTCTTAGCTGTCTCGCGCAGGATAGCCTGTCGGCCCTCCACCCCAACGATCTGCATGTCAATCGGGTTAGCAGTCGCAGCCAAGAACTCGTTACGGCGAACCTGCGCAGCATCCTTGATCATGATCGAAGCAGCGCCACGAGCTACAATTTGAGCATCACCCTTAAGGTCCGGGTCGTCAGAATACTCCATGTTCCAGTCGTACAGGCGCTCCAGCATGGGGGTAAACACACCCATGTCTACGTTACTCACAACCTGCTTGATGGCCTTGTTGGCGTTACCCATCAGCATGGATAGGCCAGAGGCTGTACGCCCCACGCCGCCCGCGCCGTCGCCCTGCATGTACTTAGGCAAGCCTGAGTACTCATCGGACATATCGTTAAACTTCTCGAACACGGCCATTAGCTCTTGGATGCGTGAGTCTGGCTGGCTGAAAGTGATGGGTGCTTGGCCCGAACCTGTGGGGTCGTTGTTGACCTGCCAGATGCGCCAAGGTGTTAGCTGTGTAATATCTTCACCCGGAGCCAGACGGTCCACGTTAACCACCACCTGAGGGCCAGAGGCGATACCCATGTTGTTGACCATAGCTCGCGCAGAAGCGTTCACGACAATCTGAGGGTCGCGCACCAAGTCGGCTACCGCATTACCCCAGAAGCTCCCCGGCACGTCCTCGTAGCTGGCAGTGTAATAAGGCTTGCGGTTCAACGGATCATAGTTAAGCACAGCCTTAATTACATAGTGGCCGATTAGCCACACCTCGACGTGGTAGTCCTTCATCTGGTCTGGAACTTCTTTCTCGTCCATACCCCACTCAACAAGGGAGCGTCCTTGAACAGGACCCCAGAACTGAATTGCGTCGATCAGGCCATCCACATTTTGTGCAATTTGCGTCGTTGCCTTACCTTCAGAAGAGGCAATAGCCACATCATTAGTCAGCCACTCGCGCAAGCCGCCCCGGCCATATTCGTCAAGCACCATGCGGATGGACGAGTCACTGTACCCCTCAACGCCGATCATCTCGTTCAAGTCTTCACGGCTCAGACGATGCTTCTCGATTAGGTAGCCGTCTTGCACGTTGGTAGCCGCAGGCGATGGGTAGATGTTGAACGGAGACACCCGATCCCACTCTACGGTAAGACCATCCTTGGCTTGGACAACGTACTTGCCGTCTTTGCCTTTAATCCACTTCATAGCCTTCTTCTTGCGCACCACAGGGCCTTTGAGCACTGCCGTGGGGAATGTGGTGATATCGTCGATAAAGGCGTCCAGCGCCCTCAGGAAGCCGCCCTGCACTAGCTGGTCTTCCATCTTGTCTGCCATCAGGTCAGCCTTGCGGCGAGCCTCGGCCATTATGTCATTTTTTGTCTCTTCCCGAACATCCTTCATCATCTCGATGACTTGATCTTGGGGGACCTGCTGACCTTGCAGCATCGCGGCCTTAAGCGCTCCGGCAACCTTCTCCACGATCTGGTCATGGATATCAGGCGCAAGCTCTGGCACAGGCGTAGGACGAATAGTCCAAGGACGCTCACTACCCGTAGCCATCAGCACGTCTCGAAGCCAGCTTGCGGCTGAGCGGCATTTGACGGATGTTAGGTTGGCAAAAATCTCGGAGCCGCCCATCTCTCTAATCTGTGAGAGCTTCTCTGGGTCGTACTCGCCACGTCTTGCTCGCATGTTTTGGATCATACGGACTTCAACGGTCATTTGCTTAGCAGTACGCGCCTGCATCCAGCAATTACGGACATGGCTAGACAGTCCTAGGACAATTTCTTGATCCTGAACTTCTTGTGCAGCCTTGCGCTCTTCCTCCATTACTACAGTAAGAGGAGCCGCCCGAACCATGCCAAGCTGAATTACACTGTTGTCCATTTTTAGGCCCTTGCCCTTACTCGAATGATTACTACGCCAGAGCCGCCGGTAACGTTTGAGCCGTTAGACCCGGAGCCTCCCCCAGTGTTTGCTGTCGCTGCTGTCGTTTGCGTGCCGCCGCCACCCGTTGCAGTTCCCGGCGTTGCTGATGCCCCACCGCCGCCACCGCCGCCGCGTGTAATTGATGTTCCGGTGATATCTGACGCAGCTCCTAAACCACCGTTACCACCAGTTGAACCCGTTCCACTGCCGCCTACTCCCCTAGCCCCACCTCCACCTCCACCTGCGTAAGGTTGCAAATTTGTTCCGTCGCTTCCTCCAGACCCCCCAGCGTTTCCTTGACCAGAGGTTCCGGCTGCCCCGCCATATGAACTTGGGCCGGGGAACTCAGCACCGCCGCCTCCGCCGGAGCCACCGTTGTTTGCACCCGGTCCCCCCGGCCCGCCCCTGCCCCCGCCAATAGCGGTTAACGTTGAAAAACTGCTATTTGTTCCGTTAGCTAGGGAAGCGCCACCGCCGCCCACAGTAACTGTGTAGGTTTGGGGGGTAGTGACAACACCGTTTTCTAAATAGCCACCTGCGCCACCACCACCTACGTTGTTAGCAATGCCGCCGCCGCCGCCCGCGATTACCAAAGCGCGCACTGAGCCAGCCGTGGTGGTTGTAAACGTACCAGAGGAATTAAAGGTATAGACATCGTACTTGCCATCAGCAACTGGCGTGACGGTTGCGGATGCGGTCGGACCCTGTGTAGCACCTGTAGATGAGATAGGCGTTGCGCCTGTTGGGGCTGCGTAAAGGTAATTGGATATTGTTGAAGCAGCACCCGTTATGCCCCAACCAGACCATACAGGAACATATGTAAAAGTATTGTTACCAGAACTAAAATACGCATTTAAGCTGAGAGCGTTAATGTTTATGACACCATTTTTATAAACACTAATATTGATTGTTGTGCTCGTCATTTGAAGCCAAAAACCAATTACATCTCCTGCAATGTATGTAGTTCCACTCGCGATTACCGTCCCCGCCGCAGCAACTTCTGTCGTTCCAGTTGTAAAATTTACGGCAAAACTGTTTGCTTGGTATCCTACGGAATTAGAATAACTATCACCAAGGTTAGTATTAAAAGTTGAAAGAGCAAAACCTAGCCGTTGATTGCTTGTTCCACCAATTACAAATTCCCAATAAACAGAAGTATCCCCTGTAGATGTTGTTCCGGCAGCTTTAGCAGAAACAAAAGTTGTTCCACTTGGGGCAATAGCCGTCGTATTACTATTAGAGAAAGTTACTCCAGTAGTAGCAGTAGCTGTACCGTATGCCAAACCCACACCGCTGCCGCCGCCGCCGTCAGAGGCGGCTCCGCTTCTACCACGAGACCTTTGGCGACCACGGATCATTTAAATGGTCTCTTCATCATGGACGATTACAGGCACAGTGTCGTCGTGGGTTTCTGGTGAAATAAAGATGTCAGCAACGGGGTCGTAGGTCATGCCAATTCCAGCAAATGTTCCGCGAAACTTAGAGCTATAGCTCGTTTGTACCCACCGTGCAGGCTCAAGGCCGCGCAGTGTATCAAAGTACTCTAGCCAATCTAGGCCTGTTTGCTCGTTTTCAGGTATGCCAAGGCTCTCATTGCTTATTACAATGACTTCTGTGACGATGTTGTTTTCGTCTAGTCTTGCAAAGTGTGCCATTATGCCCTCGCTCTCACTCGGATGATTACTACGCCGGAGCCGCCCAACATACTTGGCCCACCGCCACCGCCACCTGTATTCGCTGTGCCATTTGTTTGACCAGAACCATTTGTACTACCCGTACCGCCACCACCGATACCAGCAACTCCCCCTGAATAATCACCATATCCACCACCACCGCCTGCACGAGTAACTGCAGTACCCGTAATATTGGAGCTTAGCCCATTACCACCTCGCCCGCCAAAACCGTAACCAGGGGCACCCGTGTAACCCGAAGTACCTACTTCAGAAGCACCACCGCCACCGCCGCCACCTGCACCCGAACTAGAAGTCATAGTGCCAGATGCATATCCCCCACCAAAACCTTGCCCCGTGGTACCGACCCCCCCTGCGGTGGGACCATATGCTCCATTTGCAGGGAAACTAGAGCTAGCGCCGCCCCCACTACCGCCGTCGGCGGTGCTGTTTGGGCCTGACCCCGCGCCTCCGGCTGCGGAAACTAATAAAGACCCAATGGAACTATCAAACCCTTTGGAAAAAGAGCTGCCGCCCCCGCCAACCGTGATGGTGTAGGCTTGAGGCGTCGTTACAACGCCTTTCTCTTGATAGCCGCCCGCCCCGCCCCCGCCAGTCCAGCCGCCCCCGCCACCACCAGCAATCACCAAAGCCCTAACAGCGCCAGTCGTGGTCGTGGTAAACGTACCTGCGGCATTGAATGTGTAGACGTCGTACTTACCGTCAGCCACTGGCGTGACGGTTGCGGATGCAACGATAGTTGTTGCGGCAGTGCCGATGGGCGTGTAGCCCGCGTATTCGTAGACGTTGTTAGAGATGGTTGCGGAACACACGCTACCTGCCGCTGACGAAAATATTGGAACCCAAGCCGTAGCACTATTTGGTATATAAGTAGTAATATCAATAGCATTTGCTATTACCACACCATTTTTTAAAACCGTCAAAGTAGCAGATGAAGCGGTTAAATCTAGTTTAAAACCAATAATATCACCTAGTGTGGAGAGTATGCCCGTAGCTAATATTGTGTTTCCTCCGGTGCCTCCTAGGATGTTTCCATTACCTGTGACATAACTTACGGTATTAGCTATAACTCCTACTCGATTTGTGGTATTGCATACAAAAGTAGAGGGTCCTAAACCCACAAGAGTGTTACTAGTGCTTCCAAAACTAAATTCCCAGTACCACGCACTTGTTCCACCCGTAGTGGTTACGGAGTTGCCTTTTGCCGAACCAATAGTTGAAGTGGGGGCAGTGGCTGTCGTGTCACTACCAGAAAACGTAGTTCCAGACGTAGCCGTAGCTGTGTCAAACGCCAAACCAATCGCGGTGGCGCCGCCGCCGCCCGCACTGCTTCTACCGCGAGACCGTTGGCGACCACGGATCATTTACATGCCTTCCCCAACGGACACCACCACGGTGCCGCCAGCGGTTTCGGCAATATATGCAAACGTACCGCCCGATGGGACAGTCGCAAACACTTGGGTCGTAGAGGGTTGAACGGCAATTACGCCGGGGACCCAAGTACCCACAGTGGGAACGGCAACAGAGGCACCCAAGGCAAAATACACAGGGTTGGCCCCAGCATTATAAATGCTCAAGCTGTTAAAGCCGTTAGGCACAACAACAGTCTGCGACGAAGTAGTGGATGTCAGCTTAACTGTTTGCGAAGATGTAAAGGGTTTCATGTAACCTCCGAGGGTTTGATATATTTAGTTATCACGCCACACTGTGCAGGTCAATTAAGTCCATCCACCAGAGACAGCCCGCTTAACTTCTCTACGCTGTGCTTGCATCCCAACCCCAAACATTGCCCCGCCGTCGGCGTGAAGACATGCGTATTGGTGAGCGTCAGCCACGTGGCTGTGTGAGTTCTTCTCTGGGCTATCGTCGGTTTCACCTGTCTTCTTGACCTTGTACCGATAGCCGCCACGCAAGGCACGAATTAGCTCTACGCATGACGGGTCGATCAAATGCCCCGGTCCAGCCTCAACTTGACGACTTAAGAACTTCTCCACTGCAGCGATGCGAGCCACGATGGAGTTTGTGTGCGCGGGTAGAACCCGAAAACCCTCGGCCTTGAGTATGTCGAAGCACGAACGCTCATCAGTCTGCGCCCGCTGGCTCCCCGCAGGGTCACCTATGATGATAACAGGCATACCGGGGAACTTTTCCGCCAGCATCGGCTTAATCTTCTCCTGCGTAAACCGAGATATCCCCATCCCCTCAGACACAGCGCAAGCAAACGTAAGTAATCGCCCGTGCATATCCACCTGATTTACGGTCATAGCAGGCGTCAAACCGAAGTCTACGCCAATAATCAAGGGTTTTTCGCCCGATCTTATGGGTTTTAGGGGTGTTTTTGACACATGAAAGTCGCTCTTAAACGAGCTAAATACAGGCCTACCAGACAACGATTTACCGAATTTTGCATGAATATAGACGTCTATCCAGTCCTCAGACTTACCTTCAGCCAGATTGTCGTAGTAATCTGAGGGCAAATACTTGACCCAATCAGCGTCTGGAGACAGACCACTGGGCTGGATGGTTATGCTAGCGTTTGCGGGTGGCTCTGAGATAAACTTTTCCCAGAATGTATCCATATCAGGGGGATTAGTTGCCCCCCACAGATGCGCGTTTGGCTTACCTTCGTCGGTGACGCATCCTTGGATGGGGTTACCCTTCTTGTCCACGCCCCACTCAGGGCGATGAGGTACAAGCATACCGTCAGGATAACGGCCAAGTCGGCCCTGTAGCGCTTCAAAGATTTGCGGGTTGATTTCTCGGAACTCGTCCAGAACCCCGAAACTAGCTTGTAGAGAGAGAAGACGACGAACATCGTTAGCATCATCCAACCCCCTGAACAGCACTTCACACTCCACATCATCGAAGCGTAGGGTGTACTTATACTCTGTTTTCAGGAACGTACCAGCCGTACCATCAGGGAACCACTTAACAAAGTCAGGTATTGTTGTATCGCGAAGCTGCTCACGGGTGTTACGTATCACAATAGCACGACTACGCCGCACACCATCTCTAGAGGGTGCCATCTTGCTTGCGTGGTACGCAATCTTCATAATACTGGCAGTAGTCTTGGTAGACCCCACAGGGCCAATAATCAGCGAAATAAAGCTTTCGCTTGTAAGGAATGGTACGGTTGATACGGGTGGATTGTAGTCAACACTACTCATCATAAGTTTCCAATACTGGCCCCATCAGGTCATCTGTTAGCTCGAAGTCTGGTACCTTGATCCCAATATGGTTGGGCATGGGCGGCAACGCGTCTAATTCGTCAGAAACGTCATTCCTTACTTTCGCCTTACTTTTTCTAGTCTTGGTAATCACTTCAGCCGTGCCCTCAATGACAGGTTGTGATGTACCTGACTGCGGGATGTTTATTGTGATGCTAAAGCCGGGACCAGTGACTTGTTGTGTTGCGGTGTTTTTTGGTTTGAGGTCGCCAAGCTCTATGAGGGCTTTACCTATTTCCAGCAGGCCAGAGGTGGGGAGATCGGGGTCTACCAGACGAGGGTAGATTTTATCGAGCCACACTTCCACAAGCACACGGGACTTCTCGCGGATCATAGAGCCATCTTTGCGATATACCTCTAGTATATCGTGTGTCTTATAATCACGGTCTTCCATCAGTGGACCCTGTAATGTTGGTCTAGGAGCGTTGCAAGCTCTGGAATTGTATAGGCATTTATTTGCGCAAAACTGAGTACGAGTGGATGGCACTCGCAGTCCATCATATCTTCCCCCTCCACATGTACACCTTCTCCACGGTGGACAACGATCACCACGTTTGGGCGGGTGTTACTCTTTAGAGTATAGGGCGAGATTTTTTCTGACATGCTTCTGTTTAACACTAACACTGTTTTAGGGCAATACTGTTAAAAGTTATACAGTACCTTAAAAATAGGGGTTGCGGTTTACGTAGTACTTAAGAGTGCCCCCCGGTCCATGTGCCCGTTGGTCCCACCCCCTCCCCCCTCCCCCCTCCCCTTTGGACCATCCAACACGTAACATGCCCCTCACTAGCAAAAACAAAAACACTCGTTTTACGGATTAAAACTTTTAATTAAATAGGTATAGACAACGAATTAAAAATAATATTTTATAAGGGGGCAGGGCGCATTGCGTCTGCAATCCAGCCATAAGGTCTGGATCATCTTTGAAAGGACTGACTACCATGACCACCGCAACACAAACCAAGATTGCTACTTCCACCGCCATTGCATCCATCTTTGGCGCTGACGTGGTGAAGCTTCCAAAGGCGCAAGAGCGTAAGAGCGCAAGTGCTATCAAGGCCTTTGCTGCAAGCGTGAAGTCTACCCATGACGAAATGGAAAAGAGCGTCACTGAGGCTCTGGATTATCTGAACCGCAAAGCGTCAAGCGCTTGCCAAATGGCGCTTGGGATCGTGATCGACAAGGCTCGCACCCCGGTTTTCGCCCGCTTGTCAGAAGCAGACTATGCGGAATTTATTGCCCCTTGGGTTAACCCTCAAATCGACCGACTGCCTTTGGGCGCAGCGTCTAAGCCCATTTACAAGGTCAACGCCAAGTCTCAGTTTTTGGCTGCATCTTGGGGCATTGCGTCTGAGATTAATAATTTCTCAGAGGCCGCAGTTGATATGAAACGTAAGCTTGTCGCGGTTGGCATCTGCGCTGAGAGCAAGGCTGGCGCAAAGAAGGGTCCAAAGACGCCAACAGGGGGCACAACCACAACCACCCCTGCAGCGACCACAACCACCCCTGCAGCGACCACAACCACCCCTGCAGCGACCACCCCTGCGCAGGGTGCCGTCTCTGGTAACAAGCTATCAGATAAGGCCTATGACGCTGCAGTTTTTGCGTTCATCACTGCCCTAGGCATTAAAGGTAAGGATGCTGAAAACGTGCGCACCGCCTTTGGTCCTACCAGCCTTGAAACCACCCTCCGCTTGTTGGCGTCCAGCGTTGGCTAATTAAAACTTTTAATCCCTACCCCTCGCTCATTCCGGGCGAGGGGCTTTCCCTCTCGAAAGGATATCCCTATGTCTATGAATTGGGTTGACGCTACCAAAGATGGCGATGCTCTCGAAGATCAAAGCGACAACATGTTTCTTAGAGACGAGACAGGGTTCGCGATTTACGTATCAGGATATTACACATTGCAAGAGTTGCTGACTAAGGTCAGAGAGGTCAGTGATGCCAATCGGTTTTACTAACATCCCTCCCACCCTCTAAGACTTCCAACCCTCTGGCCGAAAGGTCAGGGGGTATTTTTTTGCCCAAAATTCGAGTAACGCGCAAGATCATGCCCTAGACTTTCCTAACGTCAGACTAGAACGCGGTGAGATTTACCCCGAACCCCTTGCTCTCAGGTATTTTATGCCTTTGGGCTTATCATGATTGATCATGATAGAGACATGATTGAGATCGACACCCCATACCGCATACCACATAACACCACACGCTTAGGCTGATTGTTTACAGAATATCGCATAACACTTTGAAATGGCTCACGTATTTTACGCGCTAAATCTTGTAAACTCGTGGGTATCATAATACCGCATTGTTTACAGGGGTGGCTAAGCCACTGATTGTATTGGCTTTTGCATGTGTTGCAAAAGGCGGGGGGTCTGTTGTCAGTGCCATTTACATGTCACCCCCTCGACAAATGGCTTTTTAAGCCACTGAAGAATAAGGGGAAATCGGACTTGTGGCAAATGTCGAGGGGGTCTGTTGTGTCTTTGTAAGGTAAATATATATATAGACGCTGGCCAAATTTTACATTTGCCTTGCCCACCTTTTGACCTTCCCCTTCGTGGCTTCACCCCCACCGTATATCCTCTGGAAAAACGTACAAACGAGCAAAGACCAGCATATTCAGTGGCTTATAGATGCACGTTCTAGTGATTGGTTAACTGTATTCCTACATCAACATCCAAGGTAGCATTTGCATAACAACCAACCAACCGTCAATCGCGGACCCCCATTTCAGATTAAAACTTTTAATCCACTTTTTCGCATTAAACCCTTGCAACCCCCGAACCATCCCCATATCTTACAAGTGTAGAACCTGAGACGGTTCACATAACCAACAGACGTGGAGATACACAGTGGATAACAATCAAGAACTACCGCAAGACCCTAAGGGCTGTGGCGTGACCGTGATGCTGACACTAGAACAAACGGCTCAACTGGATGTCATGTGTGAGGCTACGTTCCGCAGTAGGTCAGCCATGATCCGGTACCTGATCCACCAAGAATATATTATCAACTACGAGCCTTATGGCGGTCCCATGCGTGACATGCTGGCACCATCCACGGTGGGGGCGGTTAACGGCACTACTGACCAGTTGTTTAGGGGTTAACCATCGTGGCACGTAAGACTATTCAGTGTCCCAAGTGCCACGAGCATCGGCGGCTCACAGCATTTCCTGTCCTCCCCGCATATAAGGGTGGTGGCAAGAGTGCTGTGTGTCATCGGTGTACCGTCACAGGGGACAAATCATGATTGAGCCTTGCCCGTTCAAAGTCGGTGATCTGGTGCGCGTCAAATCCACCACAGACTCGCCCCCTCACGCAGGCAGCGTGGGTACCGTAGTAACTGTGGTGCGTATATATAACAGCCCACGAGAAATGAAGCTGGGCGCACCCTATCGAGACGATATTCAGGTGATAGGATATAACCCCGATACCGATATGGACCACCTTCGCCAAAAGATCATAGGCGTGAAATTCTGGTCCGACCCCAGCAAAGAGTACCACATCGAACCAAAAGACTTGGAGAAGGTTGAGCCATGATCAAACCAGCGATTGGCCTGAGGTTTGAGGTAGGCGATCAGGTGGTGATTAGGGCATCCTTCGCAGAGACCCCTGACGTGGGCACCGTGATCGAGTTTAAAAAAGGCGGCGGCTATTTGGATGAGCAGGATAATTACAAACCCTTCTACCTCGTGGAAGTAAAGTTTTGGACCGATCCCGAAGCCGTGCATGTGTTTTGGAATTACGAGTTGAATTATGCAAACGTTTAAAATCGGTGATCTGGTCTACGCCATAGACCTAGAAGACAACCCTAGTGCGGAGAGGTTTTTAACCTACGACCGAGAGCACATGCGCAGCGCAGAGGTGGGCACAGTGGTGGCTTTAGGAGAGAGCCGTTTTGGAAATTGCAAAGTCAAGTTTTGGGCGCACCCCGACAAAGAGTTTATGTTCTATTCGAGCGAGTTAATCCATGTCCCAAACCTTTAAAGTCGGTGACGCCGTGATCCTTGAGAGGCCCTACAATTTGGATTACGCAAAAGGGTCGGTGGGCTGCGTAACACACGTTGGACCCCTTCCGGGCCTAGCCGAAGAGCAAATTGTCCGTGTGATTTGGTGGGCCTATCCCGACAAGGAGCCAACCTATACAGGCTGGCGCCTAAAACCCCTAACATCATGACTGAGCATCATAATATTTAAAACATTTATTTGTGTTAAACTATTGACATAGAGTTATTTTGTATGGTATCCTTCAATCTACGGCGCATTTTGCTCCGTGGTTGGCGACATTCTGTCGTTGATTAAAACTTTTAATCGAGAGGCTACCATGCGTACCGTTACGCTAGACTTTACCCGCAGCGAGATGCTTGCACAGATGGACTTTAGTGATCGTCCTGATCCAACCAATGCCGCCAGTGAGTACCTCTACCAGCTAGATAAAGTTCTCGTTTACCTCATCATGTGGGGCGAGACCGCGCAGTATGTGAGCATCACCTCTCGCCGGGATGGCGAGATGGTCGCCTGTTATTCCAAGCTTCCCAACGAACGCCCGTTCTTCGTGATGGGCGCGATCTGGCGTGACGATGAGTTCCGCTACACCACCCACTCCTAACTCCATTAAAACTTTTAATCCTCAAGGAGGAAGTGCGATGCGCCCCGAAATCAACACAAGCCTAGAAGACTGGACTACCTACCTCAACGAAAAGTACGATTGGTGCTCAAGCCTAAGGATGCCGAAGGAGATAACTCCAGCCCTAATCGAGATAGTCATGCGTACCGCTGGCCTGATTCGGTACAAGAAGGAGGAGGCGTGATGAAGTTAATTGAAACAATCAAGTACCGTTGGCGGTACCACTTCACGTGGGGAACCCCCGTGGGTAAAGACTGCATCAGTCTCGATGCCTCACTCTGCGAATGGCTTGGTCCGAGGCTGATATTCCTAGCAGAGCACGGCCACGACAGTGACTTTAAGAAAGCTACGCTAAAGAGGCACGGCGAAGCCCTGCTCAAGTACCCCTGCGGGTTAGGTAGCCCCTTGGAGTATGACGAGCATGACCGAAGGGTAGAAGATGCTCAGAAAGCCCTTGCATGGGTATCTCGTAACTTAGTTGGCCTTTGGGATTAGGAGAAAAGTAATGCCTAGCGAACTCCCAACCCTACCAAGGGAAACACACGCCCGTCTCTTGAGCCGTGGCGCTAACGTCCACCTGCCTATCCAAGCCTATGAAGTCGCCATGTTCCCTAAGAGCAAGGTGCGTATCATCCACCTCATCGTCGGCGGTATCCTGAACCGCTTTAATTAAAACTTTTAATCTGGAGAGCATAACATGTCCAAGAAGAAACCAACCCGCTGTCCTGACAGCATCGACATCGAAGAGCTAATCGCAGCACATAACATGCGTGAAACCCAAGAGGCCTTCGACCACCAACAGTTTGAGAAGGAATGGCTAGAGCAACTGGAACTGTACAGTAAGAAACCTGTACGTACGTTCGAACTGCATGTGGAAAACCCTAACAAATTCTGGTGGGTCCAACCGCTTAAGGAAATGGGTAATGGTGCCCTTTGGGCTATGGCTACCGTGGGGATTATCACTGTGGCCCGCATGATCTACCACATTCTCGTCGCTATCAACGCTTAACGTCTTGGAGGATAAGACAATGGCAAAGACTTTCCGTAGTAATTACAGCACCGCTTCCACACGTAACGTGCCGGACCCTACCATCGTGGGGTTTGTGATGCGCAAGTCCCCTCGTAGTAAGCTGGTGGGGGATATGCGTGAGCAAGAGACCAAGGCAATCGTGCGCAAGGTCCGTAGTGGGGAGTGGGAGGCATGACTTTGATAGCAAACCGACAAATCCGCGAGAACGTGGATAAGAAAACAGTGTTCTCTAACAACACGGGCAGTGTGTTTAGTAGGTGGATGGGGACAGGGGAGGACCGTAGGTATGTGGTCTATTCCTACAACGATGGGTGGCCCATGTATATCTGGGTGCCACACCTTGGCACGTGGTTTGAGGTAGACGCAAAGATTAGTGTCACTACGGCTAAGCACCGAAACCTCGCCCGCCCCTCTGGTGACACCCCCACCTTAATTGGGCGCAACAAGGCTATTGTCTTGGCGCAACTGGGTACTCTTGAAATGGTTACCCGTGAGATTGCGAGGGCCGCAGCATGAGCAAGAGCAAACATACCCCCGGCCCTTGGTATGCCGTTGGTCGATGGGTGGAACACGAAAACGAGAAGATTGCCGACATCTGCAACTGCGACCCTGAGAGCATGGGTCAAGGCCATCTTAATCGGTCTGATGACGAAATCAGAGCCAACGCTCGTCTGATTGCGGCTGCGCCTGACATGCTGAACGCTTTAGAGATGTTAGCTCGCGTGTATGACGACCCCTACGATCTTGTTAAAACCGCCATTGCCCAAGCCAAAGGAGAGTAAGTCTATGAGTCCGACACCCAAAGTATATGCGTGGCCTGATGAGGCCATTGAAAAACTTATTGCCCTGTACAAGGAAGGTCTATCTGCTCGCAAGATCGCAGAGGTATTAGGTCACGGGCTTACCCGCAATTCCATCATTGGCAAGTGGGAGCGCCTACGCAAGGCAGGTCGGTTACCGCTTCTGTCCGACAAGGTGATTATCCTCAAGCTACATCAGCAACGGCTGACTACCGCCACAGCAAACAAGATGCGGCACCCTAAGCAATACCTGCCCAAGCCCGTGAAGATTATAGCACCGAAGCTATTTGTTTTCCCCAAGGCACCCGTTCGTTCGCTTGTCAAGGAAGTCAAACCCCCTACCCATATGCTTAAGCAGATAACTAGCGGTACGTTTGCGCCTCTTGAAGGGACCACTCCGCGCCCTCTGGTGAGCCTAACCCGTCAGTGCTGCCGCTGGCCCGTGGGGGAAGACCTGTTCTGTTGTGAGCCTGTACACATCATGATTGAGTCTCGTCTCTCAACTTACTGCCCCACACACAGAAAAATAAGTTCTCGTGTGGCTTGACACAGGGCACTGTATGTGTTAAACTTTATACAGTTGCCGAGGTTCCCTTAGCAACTAGCCTACGTCACCAACCATATTAAAACTTTTAATCGAAGGAGCTACCATGCGCCCGAAACTACTTTCTACTGCCATCGAAACCTACCACGACCTAAACGAAAACGTTCTTGTCCTCGGCCCTCCCGGTTGCGGCAAGACGGAGATCACAGGTCAGACTGCTGAACGCCTTGGCATCGGCTTTATGCACATACACTGCCCCATGAAGCAGCCTGAAGACATGGGCTTCCCTGTGGTCACACGTACCAAGTCTCTTATCGAGGGCGAAGAAGAGCATGTATCTGTTCGGTTCGTTATCCCGTCTGAGATGCCTGTCGTAGGTAACCCCAATTTCCCAGAGTTTGGCATCCTGTTGCTTGACGAGATCGGTGGTTGCGACAACTCCCAGCAAAAGGTTTTCAGTAACATCGTCCAAGCCCGTGAGTTGCACGGCCACAAGCTCAAGCCCGGATGGTCCATCGTAGGCACAGCCAATCGTGCCAAGGATCGTGCAGGTTCTAATCGTCTGCTGACCATCCTTGCCGACCGCTTCATTCAGATAGAACTTGAGCCGTCTCTTGACGATACTTGTAACTATCTGCTTTCCGTAGGCGCGGACCCTGTTGTCCCTGCCTTTCTGCGCTTCAAGCCAGACTCCATGTATGACTTCGACCCTAACCGTGACCGCAACTCAACCTGCCGTGGCTGGGCCAAAGTTGCCCGTATCTTGTACAAAGTTCCTCACGTCCTCTTGTACGAGAGTATCCTTGGCATCGTTGGGGATGGTCGTGCGCCAATGTTCATGTCTTTCTTCGAGATGTACCTCAAGCTGCCTGTGCCTGAGATGGTGATCCTGCAAGCCGAGACTTACCCTATCCCACCCGAGGTTAGTGTTAAGTGGGCACTGTGCGGAGCACTGGCGCAACGTGCAACCAAGGATAACTTCGACCAGATCATCACGTACGCAAGACGTTTGCCTAAAGAGTTTCAAACTATTCTGATCATCGACTCGGTAGCCAAGAACCCTGCTGTCCAACAGACCAAGGGCTTCATTAGCTGGGCCGCGAACGAGGGTGCGAGCATCATCCTCTAATTAAAACTTTTAATCTGGGGCGGCGCTGTTGCCGCCCCATTACACGGAAGGAATACACAATGTCCGATCTATCTACTCAAGCCTTGATGATGACCGTCAACATCTCGCAGTGGTCTGCCCGCAAGAAGGACCAAGACGAGACCGTGGCCGTGTCGGTCAAGCACAACGTTCGCAAGGGCCAAGCATCTGTGTACAAGGGCCTGTTCACCAACGCTCACTCGCTGACCAAGGTTCACAACCTGAGCCAAGCTATCCGCAAAGACTTTTACAACTCCACGATCACTTGGGGTCACAACCAAGGCATCTTCAAGTCCGATGCGTACCTCACCGTGGCACCTCGCTTCGCGGAGTGGAAGACCGAGTGGTATGCTGCTGTCGAGGAGTTTCTCGCAGAGTATGACGTGCTGTGCATGGACGCCAAGGCAGACCTGAATACGATGCACCGCGAAGAAGATTACCCCGAGGTGAGTCAGTTGCGAGCTAAGTTTAATCTAGATATCTCGTTCAGCCTCCTGCCCTCCCCGCAGGACTGTTCCAAGATCAGTACACTTGGCGACTTTGCTGACACGCTTGCTAAAGATATGGTTGAGCAGTTCACAGCACGTGAGAAGTCCGCGATGCAAGAGACATGGCAACGTCTGTACGACATGGTGCAGCGAGCGCATGAGCGTTTGACTAGTACTGATGGCGTCGTCAGGGCTGACCTGATCGAGAGTGCTCGTGAGGTTTGTAGCCTGCTGCCCTCGCTCAATATCTCTAATGATCCTAACCTTGAGGCTATGCGTCAGTCGCTGGAAACATCTCTCTGTTATCACGACGCCGCACATCTGCGAGCTGATCCCCTGTTGCGCGAAGAGGTAGCCGACAAGATGTCTGACATCATGTCCAAGATGTCCGCGTTCTATGGCTGACGATTGGTCCTACGAGACGTGGCCTGACGGTGTAGAGCAATGGCACTACACCCCAGCAAAAACATGTCTATGCACCGTTGAGCGAGTGGTGGGGCCTAAGTCCCGCCGCAAGCTATGGCGTGTTGTAGATCGTAGAGGGTGGGCAGAGGTAGATGTGAGAGGCATGTACCCTGCTCCTTTAAGTAAACCGTTTAAATCTTTGGACCAAGCCAAGGTTATGTTTCTAATCCTGCTAGCCGCAGGTCAACTCGACTAACATCAACACGGAAGGAATACACATGGACGTTATAGAAAAGATCAGCAAGGCTAAGTCCAAGCTGATCATGAGTTCTAAGACTACCTTCTTTGCTGCGATCATCTGCAACATGGAGATCAGTGAAGATAATAGTTATCCCACGATGGCAACCAACGGTACGTGGGTTAAGTACAACCACGACTTTGTAGACAAGATGACTTTAGACGAGACGATCTTTGTCTTGTGTCACGAGGTCGGTCATATGATCTTTAACCACCCGACCCGTCGCAACAACCGCAATCCCAAAAAGTATAATGTGGCTGGCGACTATGTGATCAACGATATGCTGGTCGCAGATGATATCGGCACCATGCCTAAAGGCGGGCTTCATAACCCCGAGCTTGTCAAGGCAGGTGGGGGCACGACTGACGGTGTGTACAACCTTCTGCCTGATGAACCTGAGAGTGACGACGGTGAGGGTTATGCGGGTACAGATATCGACGTGTGTGAGGACACAAGTGGTGACCCCGCTCAGCAAGCCGAGGCCGAGGCCAAGATGAAACAGATGGTTGCCGAAGCTGCGCAGATTGCCAAGATGAAGGGCCACCTGTCAGCTAATCAAGCCCGTCTTGTAGACGCTATGCTCAAGCCTGTTGTTCGTTGGGAAGATGTGCTGCGTCGGTTCGTCACTTCCCGCGCCAAGGTTGAATACACCTATGCCCGACCTAAGCGTAGGTTTGTGTCACAAGATTTGTTTCTACCATCGTTAAACGGTGAGGCTATGGGTGAGGTACTTGAGCTTATAGATTGCTCTGGCTCGATCACTGATGAGTTACTTGCACAGTACGGTGCCGAGACCAACGCTATCAAGCAAGACCTTCGCCCTAGCAAGATGCACGTTATCTACTTTGATCACGCAGTGTGTGGCTATGATGTGTTTGGCCCTGACGAAGAGGTAGTTCTGCGTCCTCATGGTGGCGGCGGCACAGCGTTTAGTCCCGCGTTCAAGTTCGCCTTAGAGAAGGGTATCGAGCCTGAGTGCTGCGTTGTCCTGACCGACCTGTACTGTAGCGACTTCGGTCCTCAGCCTGACTACCCTGTTCTATGGGTTACGATTGGCGCAACCAAAGCCCCTTGGGGTGAAGTTGTCGAGATGAAGTCCTAACTAATTAAAACTTTTAATGGGGTGGCATGGTGCCACCCCTAGCACTGGGAGAATATCACATGGCCGTTGTTCGTATTACCAAAGAACTGATTAGCGATATCCAGCATCTGGCTGGCGCATCTTTCCGTGAACGCACAGAGCGGGCCTATGCCCGCGACAAGGCGTACCGCCAAACCCACAACATGTTTCAAGCCGTGGTTGATGCTTGGACAGAAGAGCGTGGCGTGACCGAAATGGTTAAGTCATTACCCCCTGAGTTTTATACTGGGAAAAGTTATATCTACGTCAAGAAAGTTAATGGGCGTAGCGTGAAACAACAAAACGTATACCAGAAGGACGGGAAAGACGTAGATGTTCTGTGCGCTATGGTTTACCCTTCGGGGAATAGCTACAGCATGACAAACATCGAAGTAAACCACCCGTCTCTTGAGCACTTCGCAGACCACCATCGGGCCATCAACGACGAGGTTGACGCCATCGGCAAGGAACGAACACTCTTTATGGACACGCTGGGTAAGTTGCTCCGCAATAGCCGCAGCCTGAAACATGCGCTTGACCAATGGCCGCAACTCATAGAGCTTGTACCGCAAGAGACAATCAACCGCATGAACGAGGTGGTTGAGCGTAAGAAGCGCGATAAGGCTGAACGTGAGGAGGCTGAACCAATCAACGTCGGTACCTTGAACATGTCACTAGTGATTGGCAAGATATCTGCACGTTCCGAGCAATAGTGAGGGGAGTGATTTCCACCCTTACACCGCCAAGCTAGTTCAGAGGCGGCAATATCACTAGCAGTTGGTCCCTGTCCTCCTTTCCGGGGTGAGCCAACCGTCTAGCTGGACGACGTTAAACTCCAGTGCTTAATTCCAGAGAGGTCTACATGTTACCCGAAGAAACCATAGCCAAAGTTGAGGAAGCAATTAGTCGTGTCGAGAGTTACGATGGCGATATCATTGGCACGATGCTGACCCCTGACGAAATCCGTGACATCGCTCTTGCAGCCGCGCAAGAGATAGGTGCATATTACACATCACAACAGCAGGCTTTGATCGCAGCAGAGGAGAGGGTTGCAGCCCTTGAGCTTAGAGGCTTACCCCACCGCAGGTACACAAGAGCAACCGTAACAGCGTGGGAAATTGCAGATAAGATATTGGCTAAGCGTAAATGTACACGTACACACTTGTTATCTACATCACGAACCACAGAGTTATCCTTGGTACGGTTTGAGATTTACCACACGCTCTACAATACAGGCAGGTTTAGCCTTGAGGCTTTGGCTAAGATGTTAAACCGACATCACACATCTATTCTCCACGGCGTCAACCGTTGGGATGAAATCTTACAGAAGGAACAACATCATGATTGAGGATCGTCCGACAATTAGTTTGGGACTTGGGCAAGTAGACATCGTAACTCGGTGGGCCTTGAAGGAGGCAATCGACACGCTGGAAAAATTGCGGACCCGTAATGGTCTTGAGAAGTACAGCCAAGCTAACCTTGATGGTTTGAAGGTAGCCTACGCCTACTTTGGCGGCGGTAGCGAAGACGCGGCATGAGTAACCCGATTGAGGCTGGCAAAGCCTTCATGGCTAAGTACAAAGAAACCTTTAACGCTCTAGCAGCAGAGGAGAGCACAATGAACAAACAAGATACCGATACCTTTGATCGCCTGACGAAGAGTTTAGAGCACATGGTCAACGCGATGGAAGCATCAACCAAGATGGTTCTGATCCTGCACGAGCAGGTCCAACAGCTTAAGGCGCAGGTCGCATACCTGATGGGCGATACTTACCAGTGAACCTCCAAGCGTTTGACGTGGAGACCCGTGGCACCGAGATGGGCTATGGGCTTCAGCCCTTCCGTGTCCGTACCGGGGAAGCATGGCTCACCATGTGCGCGATGGTGGATGCCCGTGGGGAATTATCTTTACTGAAGCCAACCGTTGCCAAACTTAAGCGTTGGCTTGAGCGGTGCGCTGAAGATGGCGTCACAATCGTTGGGTGGAACACACCCTTCGATATGGCTTGGCTTATCGCTATGGGCCTACGTGAGGAAGTCTTTGCCTGTAAGTGGCTGGACGCTATGCTCTTGTGGAAACATCTTACCTCCACCCCTGAGTGGACGGGGCTTGCGCCTAAGAGCTACGGCTTGAAGAACGCTGTGCTGCTGCACTATCCAGATGAAGCAGGGTATGAGGCCGACATTAATTTTGAGACCGATGATCCGTCAGAACTGACACGTTTAGCCGCGTATAACCTCAAAGATGCGGCGTTTACCCTACGCTTAGCACTGCACTTTTTGCAGCGATTAAACAAAGCACAGAAGCGTAACGCCTTGATTGAAGCAGCATGTCTGCCGATGGTAGCAGAAGCGTACGTTGAGGGGATCGTTATGGATCACTCAGCGGCACAGGACTTGGCTAAGAAACTAACTGACGATGCCAACGTGGCGATGGTCACCCTCAAGGTAACCACCTTGGATGACGTAGACGAGACTGTCCTTGCGTCACCTACGAAGCTACGTAAACTTTTGTTTACAGACTGGGGCCTGACCCCCGTCAAAGAAACCAAGAAGGGTGCGGACTCTACCGACCGGGATGCCCTGTCTCAGTTGGCGCTGGTTGACCCACGTGCTGGACTATTGAACGACTTCCGGGAAGCCAAGGGTAACAGAACTAAGTTTGCAGAGGGCACCATCAATGCCCTAGACTACAACGGGGATGGCCGCGCTAGGCCTAATGCCAAGGTGTTTGGTACGTACACAGGCCGCATGACATACGGTTCAAGCATTCTGCGAGGCAAGGACCAGAAGCCCACAGGCGTAGCCCTGCACCAGTGGAAGCGGGACGCTGCGTTCCGGCGTTTGATCAAGGCACCAGAGGGTTACACCCTGATGGAGTTTGACTTTGCGGGCCAAGAGTTTCGGTGGATGGCCGTTATGTCTGGCGACCAAACTATGGTCGAGAAGTGCCAACCGGGGGAAGACGCGCACTCATACATGGGCGGCAGAGTTGCAAACATAGCTTATAAAGACATGTTACTGGGCATAGCTGAGGGTGACCCCAAGATCAAAGCTATGCGTCAGCTAGGCAAGGTGGCTAACCTTGGGCTGGGCTACCGTACTTCTGCCAAGACTTTGCGCAACGTGGCACGGGTCCAACATAAGTTGAACATCTCAGAGATTGAAGCCAAGGCAGTCTGGAGCACCTACCGGACCACATATCCCGGAGTGTTGGAGTACTGGGAAAATCAAACCAAGAACGCTAAGCTCGACGGCTACGTGGATACCATCGCAGGACGTAGGGTTCACTTAGGGGAAGGCGGCACATGGCCTAAAGAAAACACATGGGGGGCAGAGTCCACTGCTATTAATTTTCCAATACAGGGAAGTGGAGCAGATCAGAAGTATCTAGCACTGGCAGTCCTCAAGGACTACCTCAAGCAAGTCGATGGTAAGTTCTACTTCGAGCTACACGATGGTTTGTTTGTGATCATACCAGACCACCATGCAGAGAAGGCCCTGCACCAGATTAAATACCTACTATCTAACCTGCCCTACAAAAAAGCGTGGGGTGTAGACTTACCAGTAATGTTCCCGGTCGATGCCAAGCACGGCAAGACGTGGGGCGATCTTAAGGAATTAAAGTAATGAGTGTCATCGCATGGGACGGTACGTATCTGGCAGCAGACCGCCAATCAACAGCAGGTCACCACATCCACGAGAGTGTCAAAATCTTCCGACATAAAGATTTGATCATAGGTACATGTGGACCGCACGTCTATTCAGCCATGATCGTTAACTGGGTCAAGGCGGGATGCTGGGAAGCAAGCTTTCCTGAGATGGAGTGTGAGGACAGCGACATCCCGCTGGTGTACGTGATCCATAAAGACGGACTTATCGAGCGTTACGAAGACAACCCACACCCTATTGTGATCCGTGACAAGTTCTGGGCAGCAGGTGCAGGCGGTGACCTAGCTATGGGCGCTATGGCGCAAGGCGCGTCTGCTATTCAAGCCGTTGCAATCGCCAGCAAGTTTAATCCCATGTGTGGCATGGGTGTGGATGTCCTGTCGTTTGAGGATGATCATGATTGAGCATCAAGAAACATATGATTTGCTTCTGGGCATGACAGGCAAGGAGTGGAACACCATTGCCACTAAAGTTAGCTGGCTTCATCGCGTGGGTATCGTGGACGAGTGGCCTAAGGTTTTGCATAACATCCCCGACACCGTGTCAGACCTAGAAAGCTGGAAGGCGTTCCGCAAAAAAGTTAATGACGCCAGACGTGCGAGGGCGAGACGCATAAGCCGGGAGAAATACTCGGTCAGAGCGTCAAGCCGCAAGGCCTACATGAAGAGGTATATGGCGCAGTACCGTCAGCCATCGGTTGACTAATACATGTAAGATGTTATACACAAATCTTATCGGAGAGCGTCATGGCCGACCCAGTAAACCACCCGCCTCATTACAAGGCTCACCTTTCGGGCGTTGAGTGCATCCAAATCACGGAG
>Ga0114962_10000162_pt1 | contig 57414 bp, 66 predicted proteins | sample C_130820_MF_Meta_FD_87017 | JGI IMG/M metagenome (GOLD analysis project Ga0114962, IMG submission 87017) | Freshwater microbial communities from Lake Croche, Canada to study carbon cycling - C_130820_MF_MetaG | ecosystem: Environmental > Aquatic > Freshwater > Lake | place: Lake Croche, Canada... | reverse complement strand
GACAAATTATAGAGTCTGTTCCGATGAAGGCGAAACTCACTATAAATCCTACTAGCAAGTTTGTTGTTGCAACCTATTGGTGGGGTCGGGGACGTATCAATAATAATTTGCAAGGTCCGTGTCCAGAAGATATCCAAGATGAAGTAAAGGAAATTCTGGAAGAGGAGTTGATAGAAGATGATCCAGAATACAAAACACTCTTTGATAAGTTTGATACACTTGCAAAGAAGCGTAAGGTAGGGCATACTCCGGAAGAGGCGGCTGAGTGGAAAAAGGTTTTTAAGGAGCGTTTTAGTATCTTGACTCCATACTTTGCAAAACCCGAAATCAAGGAACGGATAAAGACTATGTCGTTACAATCCGCGGACGCATATCGCAAAAAGAGTCAGTTTCGTGAGCCCAAAACTTACGACAAGATGATTGAGAAGTGGGAGCAGACGTGTGAAGCAATGGGATGCAACTACCTCGCAGTAGAGTATCCGCAGTTTGCAGTTCCAGGTGGGTACCAACTTGCAATCAACGCGAAGCCATTGTTCATTAAAAAGGCTCTAGAGGCAACTGAGGGGCGTGGTATTCTGTATATCGATGGTGATATGTTTATTCGGAAGTATCCTAAGATATTTGATATGCCGAATATTGATTTTGCTGCTCAAAGTTGGAATGCTGATCCGCGTGCAAATAGTAGATTTAAGGAGGAGGCATGTTTTGATCCCTACATATTTGAAACTTCTGGTGGGACAATGTTCTTTGCAAATACTCCAGCATCCAAACAACTTCTGGACGCATGGGCTGCTGAATCAAGCCTTCCAAAGAACAATGGAAAGGCAGATGACCGTATCCTTTCTCAAGTATATACTGTTCAAAAGTATGCTCCGAAAGTCAATGTTTTACACCTTCCAATTGAGTATCTATGGTTAACAGATTTGTATAAGGACTATAATTTTGCAGGACTCGCAGATGAGAAATACTGTGTAATAGACCATCCGTATTGCCTGACTGGAGAGGAACGTGCTGTAGAGCTGTCCGAATCCTTAGTAGACCGTCAGCCTCCAGGATATACCGAGCAACTTGAAAATATCGTCTGTAACAAACAGGGTGGAACATTCTATGAGTATATCTTCTTTTTGCATAAAGAGGAGACGGTTGATTCGTATGGGCCCTACCTGAACTACATGAAGACTACAGTTAATCCTTCAACGGATGAGAAGATCTTTGAGGTCGTAGACTTCTCGGATAAGTATGGTCGCTATTCGGCAACTGCTCTCAAGAATCTGGCAAATGGCAAGGCAAAGAAACCAGCTACACCCGGAGTCGTGCGTCTACCCCTTCTTCCGAGTATAGTAGATATTTTAGGTCCTCTAATGGCCGGTCAAGATGTTATGATTGGTAGCCATCCGATTCCTCCTGCCGATATGGAGTTCTCTGGACGCAATATTGGAACTGAACTTGATCCTTATTTGGCAAATATCAAACTAGACCACTCGTCATCAATGTATATTAGTGCAAAGAACCCTATTGTTATTGACCTCCTCGCGATGTGCAAGACACTCGAGGACGTAAATATTCATCTTAAGGAGAGCTTTATGTTTCTGTCGCGTATTCGTTGGCTCCTGACAAGTGCACGGCAACAGGCAGAGAGTATCCCAGGTGCAAAGAAGAAGGGTCAGGTGTCAATGGAGATGCTCTAGAAATGCCGCTTCTGCAGATATTTTATATCCGCACGATACTTCCTACTTGTTAAAGGAGCACGACGCTTGGTAAGGACAGCAACAGCATTGACCTTACGAAGTGTGGACGTTCTACCATACTTTTGGACTGCCTTGGAAAGTGCACGGTGCCGAGAGGTTGCCTTGCGAGACGGATGGTAGCCCAAATCAGTTAACTTCCCTTTCTTGAGGGGACCTATACGACGAGTGCGACCCCCAGTAGGATACCGTGCTGCATATTCGGACATTCGCAGACCTATATTACGCATAACCTCATGTATAGCATCGTCAAGCTTTTTGTAGTTTTCAGACCCCTCCTGAAACGTATTCAAACAGCCTACAACTCGTTGTGTTGCATGGTCGTAGTAGACAGGCTTTGCAGGAAGTAGAGGGCATTGAACCTGGTTGAGAACGTCATTGAATGCAGCATAGTCTGCATCAGAAAGATATACAGGGGAGTTTTCCCGTCCGCCACGAACTGCCGGATACACTGCCTGAAATGCCTCGGAAAACTCGTCATGTTCGTCGGATGCCTTCTTGTATGCGGGGTTGCTGTTATAGAGACGCTCCTCCTCAGCAGGATTCTTGGGTATCAGATGCCTAGCGTTTGGGTCATGTGAGATGTTCTTAAGAAATGGACGCATTTTGTCATTCGTTATTTCACCACATGCGATACCCTCGTCATACGTTACAGAATCAGCAGCAGCATGTCGGCAGCCATGCTTGTTGACTACTGCAACTAGAGTCTGCATTGCACTGACCATTTACCATTGAGTCGTATTCTTTTGCTTCGGACAGGATCCACATGCCTTCGTTGGTTGGGGAAGTTGCATAAAATAATACAGAAGTGCAGCACCAAGCAAAACTGCAAGAACTACAAAGATCACGTCAATCATTTGTATCCTTTACAGACAGTTTGCATTACACATGCAACGATGGGAATTCCGTATTTTGTAGCATCTATCGCTAGAACCAAGCGAGGACTTATTCAACCAGTTCGTGGAAGTATTCAGACGGATGTTCTTCTGATTGATTTGAACTGCTTTCTTCACAGGTATCTCGATGATTCTAACCCATATCCCAGTATTGTCAAGGCTATTGCAGACCTCATGGAGTTAGTTCACGCAAAGACAGTTGTTGCCTGTTTGGACGGAATGGCTCCTTACGCAAAGCAAGTGCAACAACGGTTTCGTCGTATGCGCAAGACGGAGCCGTCCATATTTGACCGTCATCAGATGTCCCCCGAGACCCCTTGGATGCGTGGGCTCTTAGAGCATCTTCCCAAATCCTGGATTGTTTCTGGAACTGACGAACCTGGTGAGGGTGAGCATAAGATCTTCCAATGGCTCCGTGCGAACCCTAGAAAGGAGGGCATTATCTATGGACTTGATGCAGATCTTGTCCTTCTGGCGCTTGCAAATATGAACCTGTGTCATATAAAACTTCTGCGTGAGAAGAATGAGTTTCAGAATATTCTTTCCAAGGAGGCGGAGTGGGGAATTCTGGATGTCCCGGAACTCGCACGGAATCTTCCGATTCCTGTTCCTCAGTTTATTGAAATTGCAGTAACCTGTTGGGGCAATGATTTCCTACCCCCTATTGCGATGTTTAGTTTACGAGAGGATGGATATGCAAGAGCGCTTCACTTCAAAGGACCATGTAAGGAAGCTGCTGTAGGTGAGGCAAAATTTCTTGAGAAGCGAATTGCTCAACGCGCACGACCCGACGAACAGTGTATGCTTGGGAATCTGGAGGAGCGAATGGCAATCCAACTGTTTGATGGGATTCGTGATTGGAAGCCGGTAGTGGAAGCATTCTGGAAGACTGTTGCGTGGACGTTGCACTATTTTAAGACAAACGAGGTTCTGGATTGGACATGGTATTATCCGTATCCAGAAGCTCCGACTGTTGCGACTCTATTGAAGTACCCTCGTCCGAAGTTTACATGGGTTTTGAAGCCTCCTCCGTTTCATGTGGGAAACCAACTTCAGTTCATTCTGCCCCAGAAGGCACTTCGGCTTGCAAAGCGACGTGTTCTATTTTCCGATGAGATCTATGACGAGGAAAAGGATATGCGTGTCCCTTGGATGCGCCGACACAACTGGGAAGCTCGTCCTCGCATTTCTCTCCCGTGGCCTACCTCCGAAACCGAAGTCGTCCCCCTGTGAATGAAACTGCTGCTGAAGGAGGCCTTCCAAATTGTAGTGATTGACTAGGTGATGCAAGTTTTTCAGGGATTGGTGACACACTTATATTAGTAAGATTTCCAGGAGGAGTCTCTCTTGGAGCCCAATATTGAATTTCAATATTTCGCATCTCAAGTACCTTTCGCAGTTTCGCAATACCAGTCATATCACGCATTGACGCCCAATACCGTTGAATATGATTTAAATATGCAACTCTATATTCTGCGGCAGGTCTTGATGTTATATTTTTTGTATAAACTTCCTCGCATTCTTCTACACGATGATAGATTGGCTTATCTAATCTTCGGTTTACTGTATTATGCGCGCGGTATGAAAAGAGTATAAATTCAGTTCTAGAATCCAAGTAGTACGGATATATAGACTTATAGGATATCAAAAGTTCTGTAAAATGCCCCTCACATGTCGGACATGTTATCGTGTCACGAAAAAGCTCAATGCACTGCGAAACAAGAGCCTTTTCAGAAGCAGACGGAGATTCGGGATAATTATGCGCCATTGAATGAAGTGCCATCCATCCAAGTGGACCCCACACAGCAGTCATCTTACTTAGACTGAGGAAATCATCCCAGCCTCCATTCCGCCTTCCAAAATATCACGTAGCACATGAGGTGGTGTTTTGGGATTATGCGATACCTTTGCACGCCGTAGTCTCTCGCGAACCTCATCGTCTTTCATAGACTTAATTTTGGCACGAATCGTCTTCCGGCGACTCTCAATTCCCTTCTCAGTAAGGACTCTGACAGAGTGTTTCCGAACACCTTTCTTGAATGGAGGCGCTTTTGCAGGGTCGCGGACTGGCTTAATCTTTGCAGTCTTCTTTAGGACACCTTTAGGATAAGTCTTCATAGTGGCTTTTCGGGTTGGACGTGCTGTTGCAGTCTGAGGCTCTTCAATGGTTATCGTAGGCTTTGAAGAATCAGCCTTTATGATCTTGACGGCAGACATCTCCCCTTTAAAACGGATCAAGATGATTTACGGCGACGGAACGGTATAGGAATTACCATGGAGTGGGAAGCAGTACGTTCGTATTTCTCAGCCAATGGAGTGCAGCGTCTGGTAGAGCACCAGACCGAGAGTTTTGAAGACTTTCTGCGAAACAAGCTACCTCTCATCGTTCAATCTACACCCCCCATCACGGTGTACAATGAGCAGGACGAGGCGACCAAGCAGTACAAATACAAGTTTGAGTTGTCATTTGAGAACGTCACATACATGAAGCCCCGCATTACAGAGGCCACAGGTCGTGTAAAGCCAATGCTCCCTATGGAGGCACGGATTCGCAACTATACCTATGCCTCTCAGATGCATGCCGACTTACGCCTGACCGTCAAGCAGCTAGGTATGCCCCCGGAGAGCCGTGTCTTTGAGGGCATCAGCCTCGGTAAGATTCCAGTCATGCTGGGGTCCAGTCTCTGTCTGCTGAAGGACTATCCAGTCTCTGTTGACAAGCTTGGTGAGTGCCAGTACGACCCGTTTGGATACTTCATTATCCACGGCTCGGAACGGACCATCCTCTGTCAGGAGAAAGTCGCAGACAACCGAATCATGGTGTTCTCCAACAAGAAGACAAAGACTCAGCACTCGTTTACCGTAGAGATGAAGAGTTTGCACGAGAGCTTTACCACTCCTCCAAAGAAGCTTGAGTTGCGCCTGTCATCCAAGTTCAATGGTATTGGGTATCCTATCTTTATCTGCGTTCCCCGGTTCTCAGAGGACTTGCCAATGGCTGTGTTCTTCCGTGCGATTGGTGTGCTGCAGGACAAGCAGATTCTTGAGCTGATTCTGGGGTCCACTGACAGTCCTATGGCTGAGCTCCTAGCGGCATCATTCAAGGCAGCAGCAGATGTCAACGTGTTTACTCGTGAGCAGGCAGTGACATATCTGACACACCATCTGCAGTACACCACTCAGCAGGAGGATAAGGAGGCATATGTTCGGTCTCTGCTGAATTCCGAGTTCCTTCCACATGTCCGTCTCGGAGGAGAGACTGTAACTACCGAGGTACACGAGGCACGCAAGGCGGTTATTATGGCTGCTATGGCCCGGAGGCTCCTGCTGTCTTCTACGGGAGTCCGTCCTCTTGATGATCGCGACGCATACCCCAACAAGCGCGTGGTTACTACAGGTGCACTCCTGACTCACCTCTTCCGTCAGTTATTTCAGAAGGTCTGCAATGATACTCGAAACGAGTTCGTTCAGGAAATCAACCATGACCGCTGGAAGAAAGACACTCCTCGTCCGCTGGAAGTCATTACTATTCACAACCTCTACAAGATTCTCAAGACTGGGTCTATTGAGGGAAAGCTGAAGCAGGCTTTAGCGACTGGAAACTTCACAGTTCAGGGCTTGGGAACGTCAAGTTCCACATCTCTGTCAAACGCCACCAAGACCGGCGTCTCTCAAGTTCTAGCCCGTTTGAGCTACCCGTCTACTGTCAGTCATCTTCGACGGATTCAGACACCCGTTGAGAAGTCGGGCAAACTTCTGGCACCACGCAAACTCCACGGAACCTCCTGGGGATTTGTGTGTCCAGTGGAGACTCCTGAGGGACATTCTGTTGGTATTGTGAAAAGTCTATCTATGCTGACCTCGGTATCCCAACATGCACCGTCGGGGGTCATCATGAACTTTCTGAAGGAGCAGACTCTGGAGTGGCTAGACCGGCCTCGGGTATATGAGGGAACCCCTGTCAGCATCAATGGGGTTATCGTCGCATATACGAAGGATCCGGTCTCTCTGCTGAAGACACTGAGGGACGCAAAGCGAACTGTGCGTATCCATCCGCATACGAGCATCGCATGGTCTCCTCTTCACGCGACGTTTGCTGTGGAGACTGACGCAGGACGCTTAGTTCGCCCGGTGTTCCGGGTTGTCAATGGTAAGATTGCCGAGCCTCCCACTGATCGCACGAACTGGAATGCCTGGTTGACTTCGTCTATTGAGTTTGTGGACTCTGCCGAGACTGAGACATTGCGTATTGCTCTGCGTCCGGCTGATTTAGATACCTGTCAGTATACTCATTGTGAGATTCATCCTCACATGGTACTGGGACACATGGCAGCTACTATCCCGCTGTCCGATCACAATCAGTCTCCACGCAACACGTATCAGTCTGCGATGGGTAAGCAGTCAATGGGTATCTTTGCGATGAACTTTGCAAAGCGTGTTGACAAGAACGCATACATTCTGTGTTCTCCCGAGCGTCCTCTGGTGGAGACCCGTATGATGAATATCATGCGAATGCATGACATGCCGTTTGGCCGCAACGCTATCGTGGCTATCGCAACGTATGGTGGCTACAATCAGGAGGACTCAATCATCATGAACAAGACTGCAGTTGATCGTGGTATGTTTCGGGGTCTCTACTACACGATGTACAAGGATGAGGAACATCGTAATGTGACATCTGGTCGGGAAGAGAAGTTTATGCTTCCCCACAAGGAGAGCACTCGCAAGTACAAGACATCCTCGTATGCGGCCGTGCAAGACAATGGTATGCCGAGTATGAATACGATACTGCAGGAGGATGATGTTGTCATTGGCAAGGTTGTCAATCTGAAGCAGGATACAGCTGGGTATTCGTTTCGAGATGCGTCGACAACGCATAAGAGTTCCGAGCCCTGCAGAGTAGATGGTGTCTGGCAGGATAAGAACTCAGACGGATATCCGTTCGTCAAGGTTCGAGTTGTCAGTGAGCGTGTCCCTCAAGTTGGAGACAAGTTCTCATCTCGTCATGGACAGAAGGGTACGGTTGGTATGCTGCTAAACGAGGAAGACATGCCCTTCACAAAGTGCGGTCTGCGTCCAGACCTCATCATGAACCCTCACGCGGTTCCGTCTCGTATGACCATTGCACAGCTGATGGAGTGCATGTATTCCAAGATTAGTGTCAACAAGGGAACTCTCGGGGACGGGACACCCTATACACATCTGGGAGTTGATGAGCTTCGTAAGCAGATGCTGGAGCTTGGTATGCATCCGTACGGCAATGAGATTCTATATAACGGTCAGACTGGTGAGATGATGACTGCCGAGATCTTCATGGGTCCAACGTATTACCAGCGTCTTAAGCACATGGTCATTGACAAGAAGCATGCTCGTGCCAGGGGTCCCATCGTCAGTCTAACTCGTCAGCCATGTGAGGGACGATCTCGTGATGGTGGTCTGCGTGTCGGAGAGATGGAGCGCGATTGTATGATTTCCCATGGTGCGGCAATGTTCACAAAGGAGCGACTCATGGATGTCAGTGATCCCTTTGAGACAGGTATCTGCAAGCGGTGTGGAACTCTGTCTACATCACAGGCATGCGCGAACTGTGGAAACCAAACAGCGTTCATTCAGAAGACTATCCCATATGCGATGAAACTTTGGATGCAAGAGTTGGAGAGTATGCATATTGTTCCCCGAATGGTCATGGAGTAGCTTACAAGCAGCGGGAGAATAGAGTACAATGACCCTTTTCATCTACTGCACAAACTCATATATTTCCGAGCGCATGCGTGACTGGTGTGAGGTTCGTCGTGAGACTGATTCTGGAATTGATGTGATGACTGGAATGATCAATCTTGACTTTTCTTCAAAGACGTATGGCGTTCGGATGGGACTGGGCATCCACTGTGCTGCACTGGATGCAGATGGGAATCCTGCGCCCTATTTGCTCCTCGCTCGTTCTTCAATGAGTCTAACTCCTCTTCGTATGTCAAACCAGATCGGTCTTGCAGATGCAGGATACCGAGGTGAGTTGATTGCACGTGTGGATTGTGTGGATCGTAATATCATAACGTATAAGGTTGAGGAGGGGATACGCCTCTTTCAGATTGTGCAGCACAACTGGCTTCCGTGGTCCCGTGTACATGTAGTTGATTCTCTGGCCGATCTCCCTGCAGCCCCCGACAATCGCGGTGAGGGTGGATTTGGTTCCACCGGGAAGTAATGTATACTCAAAACAATATGAAGTGGGCTGGAGAAATTGTAGGGACACTCATTCTTGTTGTGGCATGGCTGTGGACTCATGCAAATCCGTATGTGATGGGTGTTGTTTATACATCTACCCTTCTAATTGGTCACGGTCACTATTTTCCGATGGTAACACTTGCTGAGTGGGGACTTGGTAGGATGGAGGGTCAACTCGCTGCCCAGTACCTACTAGGACAAGTGGCCGGAGCAGCCCTTGCTGTTGTTGCCACTCCTGTTCTAGATTTGACGGGGAAGCCCGTTCACTAAGGCATACATTTGATGTAAATACACATGCTGAGATCGCACATATTAGTACTACTGCCTCCATTATCTACGTCTAGACATCTTTCCCCGGCGAATACGACGAGTGCGTCTTCCGCCATCTCCAGAAACAGCCGGACTACCAGCTTTATCAAGTGTAGCATCTGAAGAGGGTTCTGGAGAAACTTCCTTGACACTTGATGGCACATATGATGTTTTCATTCCATCATCATATATATCGGCTACGAAGGTATTTCCAGGGTATCCTGGGTTCTTCATACCGGGAAGACGCATTGCACCCAAAAATGTCATATCAAAATACCCAGCATGTGCAAAGGGGATATTTGTAGATACTCCTATCTTATTTGGCATATGTGAGACTGTTAGTGCCTCGTACTTCTTCTTTTCAGGACCAGACCATATCGCACCACCTTGATACACCTTTTTGATCGTATCAAAGTTGTATGCGCGTCCTGTTTTGGATTCTGGGTAAAATTCAGTACGGAGTGGCTGGAATCCAGGATGTGAGAAACCAGCTGGGATTGATGGGATTACATCTCCAACCTTTCCAAGATATGCAGATGTTACGCGGTCAAACGTTGCCTTTCCGGAATCTAAAAATTGATTGAACTGGTTTCTTGCTGCATCTGCAACAATAGTCGGGCTACCGAATGTTACAAGATGAACAGGGTATCCAACCTTCTGGAGAAGAAGAAGATATGTACAAAGAGTTGCATATGCTCCTCCAAGAGAGTGTCCGGTTATAAACAGTCTGGCAGGCTTGAAGTCTGTGAGTCCCTGTTTTATAACTGAAAAATTGTCGTTCAAATGCTTGAGAAACGACCCAGGTACAAAACACCCAGGAGAAATCTCTGCACGCGTAATCTGGGAGTACAAATCGTGCTTGAAGTTATCAACCGTACTTGACCCCTTGAATGTCAAAATAGCATCCCCTGGTTGAAAGAACGGAAGCTTTGCGGAAAGTTGTGATCCGCTCAATAGAAGGAATGTTACATCATCTGGAGTCGAGACATATCGCGCAAGTCCAGCACCAGTCTTTGCAGATACCGATGGTCCTATATATGACATCATTGGCCTTGGAGTCTTTCCGGCCTTTTTCCGCATCGGAGACCACTTCTTATCAGTGGCCGTAATAAGATCATTAACAGCCTTATTGTCAAACGTACCGAATGCCGGAGACTTCAGGACCTCTTCAAGAATAGCAGAATCGCAGTATATCATACGAGACAACTGGGCCATCACCTTCAAAATATGTTCATATGTCTTGAACTGGTCTGCCGAAACTGGCTCTTTGAGAACCATCTGTCCTGCAATGGAAACCAGTTCTAGCTCATTTTTTCCAAAGACAACCGAACGTAGGGTTGTATCGCGTAATGGCATTATGTTTGTATTTTATAAAAAAACAGACCGCGTCCAGTTGGATCCCCCGAAAAAAATGTTGCAGTGGAGCATAACGATATGGCAGGTGGTTTGATGCAGCTCGTGAGCTATGGTGCGCAGGATGTTTATATTTCGGGCAATCCCCAGATCACCTTCTGGAAGATTTTGTACAAGCGCCACACGAACTTCGCCATGGAGTCCATTGAGGTGACGTTCAACGGCCAGGCCGACTTCAACAAGCGTGTGACGGCCGTTATCAACCGCAATGCCGACCTGATGTACCGCACGTACATCCAGGTGGTGCTGCCCGCAGTGGACCTGGGTCCCACTGGTGAGACATCTATCAAGCGCTTCCGCTGGCTCAACTCGGTTGGCCACCGCCTCATCAAGGTTGTGGAGCTTGAGATCGGCGGTCAGCGCATTGACCGTCAGTATGGTGACTGGATGCAGATCTGGACCCAGCTGTCGCAGGATGTTGGTACGGCGGCTGCTCTTGACGACATGATTGGCAACACCCACGACCTTGTGCTTCTCAAGGATACCCAGGGCTTTGTTCTGGATGGCTCGTGCGCTGGCTCTGAGCTGACGAACTCGTGCGCTCCCCGCGCAGGTACGCCTTCCAAGACGCTGTACGTCCCTCTCCAGTTCTGGTTCTGCCGCAACCCCGGTCTTGCCATCCCGCTGATCGCTCTCCAGTACCACGAGGTGCGCATCAATGTGGAGTTTGAGCAGTTCATCAACTGCTGCTACTACGACACGATCAGCCAGACTGCCTCCACGTTCGGCGGCGGCTCCTCGGCCTCTGGCACGCCCTCTCAGGCTATCCAGTCCCTGACGGCCGCGTCTCTCTATGTGGACTATGTGTACCTTGACACTGAGGAGCGCCGCCGTTTTGCCCAGCAGTCGCACGAGTACCTCATTGAGCAGCTGCAGTACACGGGTGCTGAGGCGATCACCTCGTCTTCCAACAAGATCCAGTTGAACTTCAACCACCCTGTGAAGGAGCTTGTGTGGGTTGTGCAGCGCGACTCGTTCGTGGACTGCTCGGCCGGTGCAGCGACGGTTGCTGAGGTCCAGGGTGCCCAGCCGTTCAACTACACGGACGACTGGTCTACGGAGGGTGTGATCATGGACGTGCTGAGCCGCGGCGCTCTAGCCTCTTCTCTTGGCGCTGTTCCCCTTGGCAATGCTCAGACTGGCAGTACCATTGGTGCCAACGCACCTTTCCTGCCCGGTGTGGGTCTGTCGCAGGGTGCTTCTGGCCTCACGTCGTCCCTTCTGGACCCTACTGGCGACAACTCGGGTGCCCTCTTTGAGGCCACGACCAACTACCTCCTGGCTAAGGTTATCCTGGATTCTGGTGTGAAGTGCGAGGGCAAGAACCCTACGGAGGTTGCCAAGCTGCAGCTCAACGGCCAGGACCGCTTCACGGAGCGCGAGGGTCGCTACTTCAGCGTTGTTCAGCCTTATCAGCACCATACCCGTAAGCCTTCTACGGGTATCTGTGTGTACTCCTTCGCCCTCAAGCCGGAGGAGCACCAGCCTTCCGGGTCGTGCAACTTCTCGCGTATCGACAAGGCCACTCTCCAGCTGACGGTGTCCCCGAACACTGTGCGTAACGCGCGCACTGCCCAGGTCCGCGTGTATGCCGTCAACTACAACGTGCTCCGCATCATGAGCGGCATGGGTGGCCTGGCCTACAGCAACTAAACATGAAAATGGAATTGCAGGGTGCATCTGAAATGATGCAACCGACATGAACATCTTCATACTTTCTAAATCCCCGCAATCTGCGGCTCATCTTCATTGCGACAAGCATGTCGTAAAGATGATCCTAGAGACAGCACAGCTGCTGTATTCTGCCCACCCAGTCATTCCAGAGGGAGGCTATAAGAAAACACATGTAAACCATCCATGTGCTATTTGGACTCGCGAGAGTATCGCGAACTACAAGTGGTTGGCAGAGTTGGGTTGGTGGCTTTGCAAGGAGTATCAGTTTCGCTATGGCGAACACAAGACTCACAAGACTGAGAAGCATATCGTGTGGTTGACCGAGAATGTGCCCGATATCCCTGATGTGGGCTTGACTCCCTTTCGGCAGGCAATGCCTGTCATCTATAAACAAGAGGATGCTGTAGCTGCATATCAGGCATACTATGTTCTAGACAAGGTACCCCGGGGATTCATAAAGTATACGCGCAGGGAACGTCCAGAGTTCCTCAGAGCATAGTTCTTGTTATACACTACAGTCATCAACAGTTATCGTAGATTTCACTTATAAGTTTATCAATCTTAACTCTATTTGCTGGATCAGAATATGGCCGTATTGAATGTGAATCTGCATATAACCCATTCTTTATATTACGAGCATCATAACTCCAATTAGACCGATCTATACGATGTAAGGTTCGCTTAAGAAATATGAATATAGAAGGAGTATGATATGAACGTATCTTATCACTTGCATATTTCTCATCAGCACCCCAATGTGTCATGTTTTTTTCAGCAACGGTACTATGAGATACCCCAATATTAAGAGAATATACGTGAGATATAGAATCTTTCCAAGATTCGTGTAATCCAAGAACAGATTTGAAGATATAACCCTTCGCGATATGATAACAACTTGGTATATTTTCGTGGTATGGGTTTAGATGAACATATTTATCATCAGGGATTAACATTATTTGATTAATAAAATAGTTCTTGGACAAGGGAAACATGTCTATATCTGAAATCATACTTATGCTATTTGGCATTTGAGAAGGCCACCAGTATCGTATCCAAAGACATTGTAGATATTTTGGAATACCATCAATCGGTTTGAACTTAAAGACCTTCCCATACGTCTCATCTATTTGAACATCGTGATTAGCATCAATATATAGTAGAACTGGTTCTAGATTGAAAACTTGCTTCCAGACACGAGAAACAAGTGGCCAGAAGTCAAGATAGTAAGGATTTGAATCCGAGCTATGTATGACAAAATCAATCTTCATTATAATAACCTGCGAGATTCCCAGCCACTATTAACCGAACACCATGTATCTAATTTAGCTTTATCGGTCTCCCAATTCAATTCCATAGAATTCCACGAGTCTACCCACAATATTGGCATACCATTATAAAGATGTGCGAGTACACTCGGTCTCAGTAGTATAGGAATAGCTCCAAAGTAGATTGATTCGTAAATACGATGTGTGTCGTGTCCTTGTCCTTCTGGGCACACTACATACTTTGAAATAGACAATCGCTCGTAGTATTCTTGCTTTGTTTTGGTGAGATCAACCATAGCTCTAGAATCCCTCTTCATACTATCTAAACATGGTTCTCTAGCCTTAGGATTTGTCTTTACAAGAAAGCCTGCGAGTATCTCAATCGTTCTGGGAGCCAATAGCTTGATACTTGGAATGATATCTAGACTCCAATCTCCGAAGCCAATCGGAATCGTTGTTACTATAGGATCTTGAAGTACGCAGTTAATCGTATAGATATGTAGTGCATATGGACGAAGTCTTGCAAGCCAAATAGAACTAAACTCAGTGTCTGCATTTTGACAAGCTATCACAAACTTCTTTCCACGAATTCCCCACTGAATAATAGTTGAAAGAAATGCATTGATATAGTCAATATTTACAAATACTCGGTCTCCGTGTCGCGCTTGTGTATATGAAAATCTCCGAAGATCTGGATATCTCGGGCAGCAGTTCCAATTGCATTCTAATGCAAGAGATCTACCCGAAATAAGCATTATGTTCTATAACAAGTAGTATGTATGCGTTTTCATTCTGCTTATATGGATCACCGAGTCCAAAGTATTATGGGGGTCTTCAAGAGAATCTAAAATTGATATCAAAATATTACCCCACGTGGAAGGTTTTTATATACGTTGGTGCCGATGTTCCCGAAGCATTTTGTAATAGTCTAGGATCTGTTCAGATAATTAGAACATCTCATAGTGGACCAATTCTCATGATGCATCGGTTTCTAGCGATCTCGGAACCAGATATAGAATGCATGTTTGTTAGAGATGCAGATAGTCGTATTCATCATAGAGACCGTTGGGCAATTGATGAGTTTTTGAAGTCTACTAAGATTGCCCATTCAATTCGGGATCATCCATTCCATACCGTTCCCATGCTTGGAGGACTATGGGGATTGAAACGTTGTGATGTCTCTATCAAGGATCTTGTAACGCCACACTTAGAAACCCCATGGGGGTTTGGATTAGATCAGATCTTCCTAAAGGACACAGTTTATCCATTATTGAAATATCGTATGCTTGTTCACACCTCCCAACAATATCGCTATTCCGATGAAGAAGTGCACGAAGGGTTTCCATGGGTATTTTCGGAAACATGTTATTGTGGAAAAGCCGAAGGCAATCGGCTTCTGCGTATTTTCCAGAGGTAGGATAAATGCCTGCCGTTGGTTCTCGCGCCGAAGTTATGCATGGTACTGCCGACCACACGAGCGGTGGTCTGACGTCGGGTGACTTGAAGTACAACAAGTGGGGTCGCATCGTGAGCCGGCGCAAGTCTGCGACCGCCAAGAAGGAGAAGCGCCTCCGTAAGGCCGGTTACACTGCTCGTAAGGGTAAGTTTGGCTCCGTTAAGTTGAAGTCCCGTAAGAAGGGTGGGGGTGAGGAGATGGAGGAGTAATGTTCTATCATATCATCAAGTAGTTTTGCGTGTACAGTAGGATCCTTGCATCCATGAAACATAAACGCACTATCTCGCAGAGAAGGGGTGTCATAAAACCTCATATAGTATGGATCAAACATTGGAAGATATCTATCTTTAGCGTTTGATTTCCAAAGAGTACAGTTCAGACAAGATTCATCATATGCCCATTTGAGATCTAGTGTTTTCTTACAATTATCGTACCATGTGTATATGAATGATCTATTAGACTCACAGAATAATACATGTGCGTGAACATATGGTTGCGTTTTAGTAGGAACCTGTAAGCGATTCATGTGGCGACTAGGAAGTGTTCCATTCTGATCGGGATGAATTGGTGACATGGTAAATACAGGATCTGTCATATCTTTCAGGGCATCCGCATGGGGGGTAAGGAGATCATCTGCTTCAATATATTGACCTGTTTTCAAACCATTAAGAATTGAGTTCAAAATAATCCAAGGTTTCCAAAGGAATACATGTTTGATGTCTGGGTAGTCGGAAGACTTTACCAATCTCTGAATTATCCGGTCATTCTTCTCAAATGGCTCAGTTTCAAAGTCTATACAGTAAACTATCAGAGTGTGTTTTGAGAATGCAAGAACACTTCTGATTGTTTCTTTCATCAAAGAAGGATACGGTGCATCCGGAGTAACAAATGTCACGTATGCAAACTCCATTATTCATCGCGTAGAACTTTCATGAAACGCCCTCTTGAAGATGTATAATGTCTGACTGGGTTGTGGAGGCAAAGACCGTTCAGACGGGCGCTGTTCGCACTCTTATTGAGGCATTGAAGTGTATTCTTGTTGAGATGAGTCTCGTCTTTGACAAGGACGGGCTTCGTATGATTGCTATGGACAACACTCGCACGGTACTTGTACACCTGCGTCTCCATGCCGACAAGTTTGAGAAGTATTCGTATACTGCAAATACTGGTCGGATCATTGTGGGTTTGAACACTGATCATTTGTATCGGATTGTCAAGACTGCGACTAATGACGATACCCTGACGTTTGCAGTATCCCAGGATGATGCAAACCATCTGAGCGTTATTCTGGAGAATGGTGAGAAGAAGTGCGTTACCTCCTATAAGCTGAATCTACTTGATCGCGATGATGCTGATATTCAGATGCCAGAGACCGAGTTCTCTACTCGGATTACTATGCCATCTCTTGACTTTCAGAAGATCTGTCGGGATATGACGCTGCTTTCTGCAAAGACTGTTGAGATTAAGAATGTCAAAAACACTCTAACATTTGCTTGCAAGGGTCAGTTTGCATCCCGTGTTACGGTTATGGGTGACTCGGAGACTGACTTCAGCATCTCTAAGAATAAGGGAGACGAGATTGTCAGTGGTGCGTATAGTCTTCCTCATTTAGTTCTTTTTACTAAGTGTACCAACCTATGCAATAACATTGAAATTCATATGAAGAACGACTGGTTTCTGATGATTCGGTATGTTGTGGCAAATCTGGGTGAGATCAAGCTCTGTCTAATGCACTGTTCCGCATAAAATGGAATTATGGAATCTCATATAGGATAGACCAATGGATCCTCCGGATAAGCGTCGTAAGAAGAAGGATAAGGCTCGCGAGAAGTCAGAAAGAGGAATCTATAGCTCAAAACACGTTAGGCTATCCAAAAATATTGCAGTGAATGTAAATGCCGATCAACAAAAACGTTTCAGCAAGTGAGTATACTACATACCTTAAACAAAGGGCAACAGTAGTTGTTGGAAAATATGATGATGTAACACCCCAAAGTGTTTTGAATTCTCACTTGCGCACAAGTAGGATATCTCAACTCCAGACACCCAATTTTACAGTTCTTGGAACACCCAATGTACGTGGACTTCCGCCCAATACCCGTAACTATTACACTGCTCGTTCTAGGATCCTTAGATAGTTAACGAGGACGAAGCTTATGAGGTGTGTATGTTACATCATCCCCAATACGGAATCGCGTTGTGGAAGTAATAAACCGCTTATCATTCTGAGACGCGTTTGAATTCCAGATCTTCACAATATGAAATGCGCCCTTGGGTGATATGGTAATCCCCTGAAGAATTTCCCTGTGCGACTGGAGCAACTTCCCAGTGACACAATGAACCATCAAATCCACAAACACCTCGTGGGTATCTGCTGCCTCAATCTTTTTTGACCACGCACCGCCGCGCTCGTTTTCTGGGGAATCCCAGATGGGGAGCACGCCCTTCTTCATGAAGAAGAACATACCATTCTCCCATGCATCTTTCGGGATTGCATTGATCATCGTCCAGAACTCTGCCGGCGTACCGACATCACCAACATTTGCATAGGAAGCCACCGAGTAATCTTGGCACTCGGGATCATGATACCAAAGCGTCCAAGTTTCCATTGTTATAGGGGCGACTTGGATTCGTGGGTGTTTCCGTATCCGTTTTATAAAACGAATCTGTTTCTGTCGGAGTATGATAAGGTGCCCGGATACCATGGATGTTGCAACTCTTTATTCGTTGCGCTCAGAGCCTATGGTTCCTATCCCCGAGGCGACTATCGCCATTATTGCGGGGATGAGGCGCACCCCTGTTTCCTATAAGCCTGCCGCACACGTGCGCGGGCGCTACCATCGTAAGACCACTCCTCGTGTCCAGGAAAACTGGCGCTCAAAGGCGATCCTAGAGACCCACCGCCGTCTCAAGGAGCGTGAGGACCCGGATTACGACGTCGTTGTGACCTCTGTCAATAAGTTGTCAAAGGAGCACTTTGACGTGATGGTTCGGGATACTCTGGAGGTGCTTGCGAAGCGCGACGAGACCTTCCGTCTCCGTGTCTCTGCTCTGGTGTTTGACCGGGGTATTCTTCAGAACTTCTTCGCGCCACTCATCGCGAAGTTTGTCAAAGCACTGGTGGAAAAGAATCCAGATATGCGCGATGATATCGCAATTCAAGTAGATATGTTTGAGACCCTGTATGACGCTGGGAATATAACGATTGTTCCTCCCTCCACGGACCCTGGGTATGACGATGCAATCATTGCGTGGACGAAACAGAAGGAGAAGAAGCGCGGGTTTGCTGTCATGGTCGGAGAGCTGTATACAAATGGGTTGGTCACCTTTGAGACCATGCGGGGTATAATGCAGGGTGTTATCAATGATCTTGAAGCGAGTAGTTCACAGGTAAAGACACCTGCAACTGAAGAGCATGTGGATCACCTGGTTCGCTTCCTGTTCGCTGTTGCCACCCACGTCCGTGGACACATGGTGGATCGCATAACCGATGTGCTCAATATACCGCGTGTGAACGTTCCCTCGCTGACCATGAAGTCCCGCTTCAAGCTGGAGGACGCGTTGAAAATCCTCAAAAGCCCGTAGATCTAACAGACAAATGGCCGTCCCGTCTGCAAGTGTTTTAGTTCAGGCAGCAAAAATTGCGTTGGAGCAGGACCGCCCTATCTATCTTGACTACTGGCCGGGGAGCCTTGCAAAGACGATTGTCATTGGGATTCAGGATGAGAACTCCAAGTGCCTTATCAAGAGTGATTCCGAGTACACCTCCGAGATCACTAAGATTTTTCGTGTCAAGGACGAGGCTGTCTTTATCGTGCTGACGGAGAACTCTCTCTACATCGTCTCGTCTGACATTCCCGTAAAGAAGATTGTGTCTTAAGATAGATACCCTTCATTCTACAATGGACTTCCCACCACCTCATATGGTGTGGTATGAAGCTCTGAATGACAGAGCTATGGAAGCCATTTGGAGGGAAACAAAACTAGCCCACCCTGAAGCAGAATATACTGAAATATCTGCAGCACAAACAAATTCTATCGACGAGTTTTCGGGATGGTTTGACCAATGGACGAGCCGTTTATCCGGAGCAAGAGTTCGTATTCTCCTAGTATGGCATGCCCATTGCTTGTCAGCATCGTGTCAACAGATGCTGAGACGTTCTATGGAGAAACGGTCATTCAAGTGCCGAGTATGGTTTCATATTGAGGAACCCGGATCTCTTCAACCTGCTATTTTGTCCAGATGCATACTCAGACTATTGAAGTCAGTTCCGCATCCAACGTTTCGGAGATCTGGTAAGATTCCTGAAGTATGGAGAACTGTTTGGAAGAATCCGTCTGAAATGGAAGTCGCGTCTACAAAATAGAACTACTCAATGCCCCGTGTTATAGTCTACACAGATGGATCATGTACCAAGAATGGCTCAAAAAACGCACAGGCTTCCTGGGCCACTTGGTTTCCTGGTCATCCTGATTGGAGTGATGCTCAACGGGTGGGAGGAGACATTCAGACAAACAATAGAGGAGAACTCTCTGCTATACTGGAAGCATTCCGTCGCGTTACAAGAGAGTTGGGAACTGCGTGCGAAGCAATTGATATCATTGTCTACACCGATTCCGAGTACTCCAAGAATTGTCTTACAGTCTGGACAGCGGGATGGATACGTAAGGGTTGGGTCACTTCGGGGGGCACGCCGGTGCTTAACCGAGACCTAATTGAAGAAGTTCTTGAATTACGTCCTAAGTTTAAGTCAACAGTCTTTCAGTATGTTCGGGCGCATACCGGTGGGTCTGACGAGCATTCAATTCATAATGATAGAGTTGATCGTATGGCTCGTCGTGTGCTAGACGATTCAGTGGTACTCCCAGCATTGCAAACCGAAACATCTGGCTGCCCTTTGCAACTGTTGGGTCCCGCAGTTCAGACCACCGTTCTGGCTGGATGGATAAAAGAGAATATGAGCTTTCTGGATCAATCTGCACTCGATAAGGCACTGCTTCGTGCTCTTTCAGAGACCTTTGCAAACCACGGACACAAGATGGAGATCCGAAAGGGGATAGCAACACTGACAGCCGGTTTAAAGGTAGAGAGTAGTAATATAGATAGCAATGACTAGCGTAACTGGGTATATGTTCTCATCTCCTACATGTGGTCCCTGCCAGGTTATGAAGCCAGCATTTAATGAGCTTAGAGCAGATTTTGATAGCATCCATTGGGTGGATGTAAATACTCATACTGATACCGAAAAGATTGCAGAATCCTTTGGAATCACTCGTGTACCATCTATGGTTGTGGTTCGCGATGGGACTCTTGTTGGAAAAGTTACTGGAACTGCTCTTGCAGAGTATTACCGTATTTTGCGTCAGGCCACAAGATAGGCTCCAATAATGGCACCAAGCATGATTGATACAAGAACAAGCGTAATCATAAGAGCCACAAGATTGTCTTCACGAACATGTTCGCTTGGAATCTTGTCAAGTAACTCTTGAAATGAATCTTCTCCGTGGAGTTTACGATACGTATTCCCATGTTCATGAATCTGGCGAACCATATTCATGAATTGGATTTCGGACTCCCACTTGCGAAGCTTTTGAAGTGCAGACATTCTGTTGGTATACAAATCGTGTTTGAGACAATTTCCATTTTACTTGGTAGCGGGCATTCCGTTGATGTAGCTGTCGCAGACAAACTGATCGTCATCTGCAGGAGCCCCACATTTTCCACCGGGGCAACCACTTGAAGTGGTTCCGGCAGCTGGTGCTGGTGTAGACCCAGCTGATCCAGGAGCATAAACCTTAGAAGGAAGACGGTCGGGAAAGACACCCCAGATGAGACCATATGATGAACCCCCAAACAATAACCCAACAAGAAGAGACGTTGCAAGAGGCACACCAACACTAGAAAACCCAGCAAGGCACCCGTTGTTCTTCAGAATCCAGAACTGAGATGCTATGAACGCTATCATTGCGATAATTGTTGCACCTGATTGGAAGAACCCACGGTTCTGCAGAAGATCAATCACATAGTAGAACATGATGCTAAAGGTTACAACGAGAGGAGCAGATGTGAATTCGGAGGTAAATGAATCAAACCCTGGGATAAAACATCCAGTTTCAGCCCCGCCAACAAGCGGGGGTGGTGCGCTCATAGTACCCATAAACTTCCGCAGAAGTAGACCGAGTCCCCAGTTAAAGAAGATACTCAAAAATCCAGTTATAGACGGAATGCTATACCGGAAATCCTGAGACAGTGCATCTGCAATAAATCCAAAGACTATAAGAATGTGGGGAATAAACAGAACCATCGTATAACAGAATTCCTTTATCCCACCAGTTTCTAGCGAAGGAAGAGACCCAATACGATCCTTCATTAGAAATGCGATACCAATCGCTATGATGATTACCGACAGCACCCCGGTGCTTATCATGTAGGGGTCGGCCATTATGAACTAGCGAATACTTTGTTTGTCAGACACAATGGATTGGAACTTTCTTTACATAGTTATTCTAGCATGTGTTGAGGTCTACGGAGATTTCTATTTGAAGTTCTACTCAATATCCGGAAAGACAACCGATCTCCTTCAAGGTATCCTTGGATATGTTGGAGTTGTCTATTTCCTTATTAAGAGTCTGAAGGGCGGAACGGTTCTCTATGTCAACGGAATGTGGGATGGAATTTCTGGTCTCATTGAGAGCGTTGCAGCATACGTAATTCTCGGCGAGAGACTTGAGCGTACCACACAATACCTTGGTCTCGTGATGGTTATCATGGGAATTGTCTTGCTTAAGCAGTAATGGCAATCAACTTGTCGAGGTCAGTTACTCGGCCATGCGACATCTTGTGTGATCTTACGATTGACGATGTTGCGATTGGTGGGGGTAAGGTTGGAGTTTCAGGTGGCAACGGAGTAGTTATAGAATTTACAGATCAGCAACCAAGTTTGAAATTCAATGGACAAGGATACACATGCATAGGTATGATAATCCGTGGTCCATCGTGGCATACCATTGAAGACATCCGGGCAGATGCAGAATGCGTGGTAGTTTCTCAAAATCCCAAAGGAGATACTCTTTGCATGTCTGTTCTTTTGCGAACTAATACGGCATCGTCTCCGATCAATACGAGTATTCACGGGTGGCTTCCATATGCAGTTAGCGGAAACAAGGTCCCTGTAAAGCTTGGAGACGACTGGTCTCTGACAAAGATGATCCCGCCGGATCCTGCGTATTTTACATATAAAGGACCGATGCCATGGTCGGCAGATTCTAAGGTTCAATGGGTAGTCTTTCGCACTATGGGGAATATTGAACCGAATGACTATGCTCTTCTTACAAAGTTGATCCCAGCAGTTCCTACAAAGATCAACACTACAACGTCTGAAATCTTCTTTAACGAGACATCGCATATTGCAGGGGTTCCCGACGGAAAGGCCTACATGCGATGCAAGAGAATCAAAAAGAAGGGCGATGAAGCCGCAACTCGTATAACTCCAGTTGCAGGCCTTGCAACTACTGCGGCTGCAAATGCAACTCAAGCAGATTCTCAAAACTCAACACTATCTTGGATTCAGCAGGTCACCTATGGGTACATCGTTCAGGCTGGCGCTGGAAACGTTTTAGACGCAGTTGTGTTTGCTATCGCTATTCTTGCAGGGCTTATCGCAGCGTATAGCATCTCAAGCAGTCCACGTGGTCTTTCTCTAGCCCGTGCATCTCAAACAGGTGCAAAAGGGGTGTTGCGTTTCTGGAATGGAATGATTGATATGATGATTCTAATACCATTCATGAGATATTTTAAGTACACTGGATCACTCTGAGGATAGCATCTTTTCTAGAGATCGGAGTTCAGCATCATATTTCTCACGATCCTCCCTGAGAGTGTCATTACGACGAAGCTTCTTCGTGATAACATTCACCCTCTCATAGATCTCAGCGTCTGTCATCTCCCGAATTGGGGCGAACGTGTGGTGGCTTGTCTTCACAACACGCTTGGCAACAGACCACCCGTCTTCTGACGGATCCTCGCGATGCTGGAGTGCATCATCACGTGCTTGGTAGTCTAGTGCCTCAGCGTACTCTAGCTCTGCAAGCCGTGCGTCGTGCAGGTCGTCGTTGTAGACATACTCTGACCTACATGGCTTTGGTTGGCGATAGAATACGCGTAGTGCTTCTTTGGCCTCCTCAAGAGACCGGTCCTTGATGACTACAATGGGTGTCTCCTCAAGAGTGCTCCATGACTTCGCCATGGTTGCGAGACTTGTCTCGGGTGTCTGAAAGGTACTGCGTACAGTACCAAGTTGGGGAAACGCCTTTGCCGACAGGTCCAGCGGGACCTCCTCCTTCTTACGGAAACGTGGTGCGATATACTTCTTCATTCTGGGGCGATATGCTCTGGTTTGTTTATTTCATATCCATTTTTATGGACAAGAAACGGAACTCAACATTTCAAGATAGAGAAGTCTAAGAATGGTTGTGGCGACGGTAATTTCAATTCAAGGAGTTCTATCGGAGGTTGTGATTCCAGCAAAGACAACTGACGTTCTGGAATGGCTTCGCAAGAAGCTGAAGCGCCCCGGCCTTCAACTTCAAACAAAACTGAAGCTGGATGAGTCCACCGTCGCTATATTCGCAACACCTGCAGATGATGATGACGAGGATATCAACCAACATATGCTCCCACCTCCTCTACACGATGATTCCTTTGTCGGGCAGATGGTTGCTATTAAGTCCCTGACAGATCACGACACCTACGACAAGAGTCTGGCTAGCTATGCAGACCTGAAGCCAGGAGATTATGACGATATCTACCAGAGCTTTACGTTTGATGATAAGGAGAACGAGAGTGAGGAGGTGGAGAGCGAAATTGACGAGGAAGAGGAGGAAGAGGAGGAAGAGGTTGCACCTGCCCGAGAGCCAGTTGAACATAAGTATGAGAATCTGTTTATTGACCACCCTGTTCGCGATCTTGCAATTCAGATATTTCAGACGGTTCTTCCAGAAGAGGCACGAAAGCTAGAGAACCATGTATTACGGCGCTGCGACCGCGATGCGCGTCTCTGGGAGGTTGATGCAACATGGGATAATGTGCCATTCGTTCGGATGTATCAGAGCCGATGCGCCCATCTGTATCGTCATCTTCCTTCTTGGAAAGAACGTATTGTATCGGGAGACGTATCGGTGGAGCAGTATGCAATGATGACTGAGGTAGATCTGAATCCCGGACAGTGGCAAGATGCTCTGGAGAAGGCATTTGCTCGCGAGATGAATACCATGGCAACCCAGAAGTCTGCCAGTATCACTCTCTACTGTCAGCGTTGCAGACGTCAGACATCCTGCGACTACTATCAGTTGCAGACTCGTTCTGCAGATGAGCCTATGACTACCTTTGTGACATGTCTAGAGTGTGATAAGCGTTGGAAATTCTAGGCGAATACTAATGGCAACTTGGAACTTTGATAGTCCCACGCAGGATGCGAGTATCCAGAATGTTCAGCACTATCTGACTGAGAATCTACAGAGTTCTAAAGCTGGTTTGAATGGTGCACGAATGCTTGACCTATACAAGTTTTTGAAGTCAAGGAAGTTTTCATCTCCTGAAGAGCTCTGGAATACTGTCACTCAGGAGGGTCATCCATTATTTACCCATGAGGAGGCACTTGAAGTCTACAAACAGCTAAAGATGCGGGGCGGGGGGCAATCTGCAGAGTTTTTTGATGCAATGGCCCGGAAGCTTGCAACCTACACCGGAGACTGGATACCCAACTATGCAAAAGGGTATCTCTACTTTCTGAAGGGATTAGAGCAGAATCCTGATCAGGGACCTCTTGTCAGCACGATGTTGGATGTAGTGGCACAGGGCCTCCCAACATTGGCATCTACAATTCAGACTATAGCACCTCAGCTCATAGGTGCTCTCCCACTTCCTTCTGCGGCTATCGCTGGAGTTGTTATAGGCTGGATTATGTCGGCATTCCTACTCTTCTTGGCAATCATAACCAATCTGTCCCGTAAGAAGTTTGGAGCGGCCTTTGTTACCTCTATGGCATTACTACCAGTTGTAGGGTCATCTATCATGAATGCCGCGAAATCACTTGAACGGATTGCTGGAAAGATGTCAGATAGGCGCAAGAGACTAGTTGGTTCTGTTAACAAATTATTTGGTCCTGTTGTTGGCACTACTGTTACCGAGTATATTCCGGATCTCAACGAGCCCCCTGGGGTTGATGAGCCTATTCCTAGTATTGGGCTACCATCCTTATCTAGTTTGAGTATTCCAACATCACTTGATGCTGCAAAAGCAATGGCGTTAAGAAATGTACCCGCCGGTATACCTACCTCACTTAACGCTGCAAAGGATATGGCACTGAATAATGTACCTGTGGGCATACCTAGCTCACTTGACGCTACAAAGGGGGTGCTTCCGGTTCCGTCTATTCCAAAGGTACCGAATATGCTTACAAGAAAGCCTGCTGTATAACCCAATGGAGATTCAGGACACTCTTCGTCAATGGATTGCACTTGATGACCAAGCACGTGGTCTACAAACACAACTCAAGACAATTCGTCAGGAGAAGCAGAAACTTTCGGGTACAGTTTTGGAGTTCATGAAGGGACACAATCTTGATAACTTTCAACTTGAGGGTGGGTCTGGTGGCACTCTGTCTCGTCAGGTGAGGAACGTTCGTCCTGCATTGCGTCGGGATGTTGTGCGAACCCAACTCCTCCTACAGTTTGCCGATCAGCCTGAACGGGCAGCTGCCGTGCTCAGGGCAATTGAGGGGGTTGCTGAGGGAGATGATATGTCAGTGTCGGGTGTCCAAAAGGAGCTCCTGTCTCGGCGGGTTCCTAAAACATCACAGACTATCAGTCTCTCATAAAAATGGATCTGTAACCGGCAGGGAATAGAATACCACCCCCACACACATGAAAAATGCCATCACAAAAAGAGATCTTTGCTGCCCAAAAGGCGGCTAAGGAACTTGCGAAGGCCAAGGGGGTTGAGGCAGCTAAGGCTGCACAGATTGCCGCGGTTAAGACCGCGGAGATAGAGGAAGAGAACAAACGCTGGGAAAGGAAACTTGCGAAGAGCTATGCGAAGTCCATCAGCGTATGGAAGGGCCACAACATGGAGACTGGCTATGTCGTGAGCGAGGCACAGGTTGCGGATGAGATCCGCTACAAAAACTAAAATAAAAAGAAACCCCTTTTTCGGTGCGTCTTTGATCGTTTGCCACCAGAAGTCTTAACAGGCAACTTGTGTATGAAAATATTGATTCCCTTCTCGATGTAAATATGGGTAAACCCTGTTTTAGATTCAGAAACGTCTATATCGCTCATGATTGAGTCATCACCAGTTTCTTCCAGTTGTTCATCGATTGTAGACTGGTATTTACTAATTGCCGCAGCCTTGGCCTTCTCAAACGTATCATACGCACTTGGAAACACACCGCCTCCATCAGACTCCCCATCTGATCTCTCAACAACTACGTACACAAACATTAACACTACGCAAGAAATCCTATTTTTGTTTCAGGGTTTCTCCCAATGGAACCGTGGATGCCTGTTATTGTTGCATTTGTGCTCTATGGGTATGTTACCATCTTCAATACAATGATGAAGAAACCAATTCATCATTGGACTGATATCCCAAAGATTTATACGTGAAACCGCTTCTTGAAATCGGAGACAGATGCACGGATGGTCTTTTTGTTCCAGAGAACATACCTTGAGAGTGCACCGGGGGTCGCAGGATCCCTCCAGTTCTCACCCATTCCAGAGTGCCGATCAATATACCTCTGACGACGTGTCTTATCGTGGTGCTTCGTGTAATCAGAATAGCCCTTCTGCCCAAATGGGACGATCTTTTCCTTGCCATCCTTGTCAAAGACCGCATCCCATTTCTTCTCCTTCTTATGCGACTTACGAATCGTCTTGAGTCGCAGACGACCACCTTTCGTCATTGGAACAACATTTTTGTCCTCTCCCTCCATTGGAAATATGCGAGTAAATCCTTGCTTCTCGTAGAACCCTACTGCATCTGGTAGACTTTCAAGGACAACCTTATCGTACCTAACGGTCTTTTTGACAAAGTCTTGGATACTTTTGAGAACTGGAGCTCCCAAGCGACTATCCTTTGCAGCACAAAGAGTGTCTATATGAAGCTCAGTCTTTCCCAACAGAGTCTTACGAACTACTGACTGGCAAAAGGCACGCCATACTACTACATCTTCAGCATTCTTCATTCGTCCGATAGTTAGAATAGGAAAACTCTCTTGTATGTCTCGGATATATTTCGGTCCCAACTGACCCCTACACATGATTCCAGATATTGATGCAGCATTTTGCTGAACGCGGGCATGATATGTATCATAAAGAGGGTGGGTTTCCGGATATGAACGGATTGAATACCCATTCTTTGCGATATCGGATTTGATAAGTTTTAGATCGTCTTCAGGAGTTCTCGGACAGGTCTCTCGAGTACAGCATTCTCCAAATAGTCTAGAGAGCATTGTTAAGGTACGTATATTTCATTCTGGGTTCCATATAATGGACCATCTGCTTCTAGTGGAAGATTGGGCTGAATGCGTTCGTCGTTTGAAGGATGAGACTCCCGACCGTTTTATAACAGAAGCCATATGTCGTCATATGTTGGATATCATGGAGCGAATGAAATTCAAACGCCCTGAACTGTTTGTTGTTCGTCGCGGAGAGGATTACGAACTGTTTACGGCTGAACTTCTTGAAACGCATGGAATCCCAAATACCATGCCAATCCTGGAGGATACCGAGTTCTTTGAATTGTGTTTGGACGTCCGTCGTTCTCGGAAAATGAATCATCTAGAAACTAATGACAAGAAGGCACAAGCATGGGTGACAAGATCATCGGAGTCAAGTTCGGGATCTGGAGCCCGGAGGAGATCCTTAAGCAAAGCGTAGTCAACGTTGTGACCGACAAACACTACCAAGGAAATCAACCTGTTCCAGGCGGTGTCTTTGATCCCCGATTTGGTGTCATCGAGAACGGTAAGGTATGCCCGACGTGTCGCCAGACGAACCAGAAGTGTCCTGGGCATTTCGGCCATATCCGTCTGGCTCGTCCAGTGTACCTCATTCAGTACTTTGATCCCATTCACAAGCTTGCCAACCAGATCTGCCTCAACTGCAGTGAGCCTCGCCCTCAGGATCCTAAGGTTAGCGCAAAGACCAAGGAATGCACTGTCTGTGGAACTCCCTACTTCAAGACAGTGTCTAAGGTAGTCGGCACTGCTGCCGCTCTTCAGGGGGTTGTCGCGACTGCCAAGGATGATGCGGAGATTCCACCCGTCCCACTGGAGACCGAAGTTATTCTGAGAGCCTTCCAGCGTCTGACCGACGCACAGGTTGAGCTGCTTGGATACGACCCAAAGTTCGCTCGTCCCGACTGGATGATCTGTACTATCCTTGCGGTTCCTCCTCTCTCTGTTCGTCCCTCTGTTATCATGGATGACAACCAGCGTATGGAGGATGATCTGACACACCAGTTACTCATGATCATTCGCTCCAACAATGCACTGCGGGACAAGATTGACAAGGGTGAGACTGCGGATACAATTACGAAGTCTACCACTCTTCTGCAGTACAACGTGGCGACCTATGTAGATAATGACATCAAGGGATTAAATCCTGCAGTGCAGCGTTCTGGTCGTCCTCTGCGTACTCTGAAGTCCCGTCTGGGTGCAAAGACTGGCCGTGTTCGCGGAAACCTGATGGGGAAGCGTGTGGACTTCTCTGCACGATCGGTTATCACTCCGGACGCCAATATTGATGTTGATGAATTAGGTGTCCCCGAAGAGATCGCAAAGAACCTGACGTTTCCCGAGCGTGTTACGGCGTACAATCGGGAGCGTCTGATGGAGAATATCCGTAACGGTCCGGACAAGCACCCCGGTGCAAAGTCGGTCCACCTCTCTCGGGAAGACAAGACAGTCTCTCTGAAATATGTCAATGCCGAGCAGATTGAGCTGCGTGATGGAGACGTGGTTCACCGTCATCTCATTGACGGAGATATCGTGCTGTTCAACCGTCAGCCTTCTCTTCACAAGGCATCCATGGAGGGGCACCGTGTTCGCGTTCTGCCCTATTCAACGTTCCGCCTGAACGTTAGTGCTACACGGCCCTACAACGCTGACTTTGACGGAGACGAGATGAACATGCACGTCCCTCAGAGTGTTGCAGCCGCAACCGAGCTTCGTCAGCTGACGTCTGTCCTACGGCAGATTATCAGTCCCCGCACATCCTCTCCTATCATTCAGTTGTTTCAGGACACCATGACGGGAACCTACCGTCTCTCGCAGTGGACGAAGGCTATCCCTCGGCACGTTGCCCAAAACATCCTTGCCCGTATCTCCCGCAAGATGCCGACAGGAGACATGACGGGTCCTGAGCTGGTCAGTGGTGCGTTCCCGGTTATGAACCTGAAGGCTGGTGGTGCGACCATTGAGAACGGCAAGTTTGTCGCAGGTATCCTGAAGAAGAGTGCCACATCTGCGACGATCCACGCGATCTACAACGACATGGGTCCCATCGCAGCAGGAAAGTACATCAATGACATGCAGTCTATTGTCACCAAGTTCAACATGTATTCAGGATTCTCGGTGGGTACTGGGGATCTCATGGCAGACTCTGCGACTAACGAGTTCATTGATGAGGCTATCGCAAAGGCACGGACGAAGATTCAGTCCATTATGGAGTCAGTTCATGCTGGGACATTCCAGAACATCTCAAGCCGCCCCGATGGAGAGGAGCTGGAGAAGCAGATTACTGACGCTGTGAATACCATGTCTAACGAGATTGCCAAGAAGATCGTGGACGTGCTGCCAAAATCAAACCGTATCGTGCAGATGGTTGACTCTGGGTCCAAGGGCGGTGCCCTAAACATCTCGCAGATGTCTGGGTTGCTCGGTCAGCAGCTCATTGAGGGTCGTCGTGTCCAGTACACACTGCAGGACCGGACATTGCCCCACTTCGCAAAGTTCGATGACGGCATGGAGAGCCGTGGGTTTGTCCAGAACTGCTTTGTGAGGGGTCTGATGCCGGCCGAGGCATTCTTCCATGCCCAAGCTGGGCGTGAGGGTCTCATTGATACTGCCGTTAAGACGAGTGACTCCGGGTATATCCAGCGGCGACTGATGAAGACCATGGAGGATCTCCACGTGGAGTATGACGGGACGGTGCGGAACGTCCAGGGAACCATCATTCAGATTCAGTATGGTGAAGATGGAATTGATCCCGTGGGGGTTGAGACCCAGCCTTACCCGGTCGTGGTTTCCACGCTGGAGACACTCTATTCAGAGTTTGCCTATACTGTAGCCGACATGCAGCCGTTTGTGATGGAGACTCTCTCAGAGGCACCTGACCTTCTCGACGACATTCTGCGGGATCGCGACATGGTCCTGCGATGTGCATTCCATGGCAAGTCTCAGGACATCGTCCAGGCACCGGTCCACTTCGGCCGTCTCCTGAATAAGTATGCCAACCCCTACTCTGTCAAGTCTGATTTGACTCCCACATATGTGGTGTCAGAGATCGGGAAGCTCCAGACAGAGTTCCCTCGTAACAAGTTGTTCCATGCTCTCATGCGATACAACTTGGCTCCCAAGAAGAGCATCATGACGTTCCGCCTGACAAAGACATTGTTTGATGAGATGATGCGAGAGGTTCGCTTCAAGTACATTCAGGCGTTGGTGCATCCGGGCGAGATGGTGGGTGCAGTAGGTGCACAGTCAATCGGGGAGCCTACGACTCAGCTGACCCTGAACACCTTCCACTCTGCAGGTACCACCAACGCAAACGCGACTGCAGGGGTTCCGCGTATGGAGGAGCTCATGGGTGCCTCTAAGAACCCAAAGCGTCCTGGAAACACACTCTACATGGTTCATGAGATCCAACATTCCGAGAAGGAGTCTCAGAAGAAGCTGAAAGAGATTCAGAAGACCACTCTGCGAGACATCACGCAGTTCATTCGTATCTATTATGACCCATATCCTACGGCGGGCAAGACCATTCTTCCCGAGGATCAGGCGGCTCTGGATCTCTACCAGCAGTTCTCGCTGGAGCAGAACTGTTCACGTAGCCCGTGGGTGGTGCGTATGCAGCTGGATCCTGCAAAGTTGGTTGAGCGGAACCTGTTGGATATGACGCAGATTCAGACACGTATTGAGAACAACCCGGTTGCTGCGGTTGACAAGCTAAAAGACGTGATGCGTATGGCGTGTACCATGATTACTGATGCAGGCCAGATGGCGATTCGGTTTGAGTTTGAGGCGACTGGAACTAAGACATTTGAACTGAGCATGGAGTTCTTGCGTCAGTGTGAAGAGGCACTGCTTGATACGGTTGTCTCGGGGAACCCAGATATCGGTCGGGTATACATGCGGACTGTCAAGGACGAGCCGAGCTACGATGATGCCATCGGTGGGTACGTGAGCAAGCCATTCTTCGTGCTAGACGTTGAGGGTGCCAATCTGATGAATTTGATTACCTTCCCAGGAATTGATGCAACTCGCTCCACCTCTAATGATATCCACGAGATCAATGCGGTGTTTGGTATTGAGGCTGCGCGTCTGGCAATGTTTGAGGAGTTCAATGAGGTATTCTCTCGTGAAAAGGTGAACTATCATCACCTGGCTCTGCTTGTGGATGCTATGACGGTCTCTGGGCGTATCGTGCCGGTCAATCGGTTCGGTATGGCGAAGAATGAGACAGGTGTTCTGGCAAAGTCGTCCTTTGAGGAGACTTCTAAGATCCTGTTTAATGCCGCTATCAAAGCAGAGTTTGATGATATGCGTGGCGTATCGGCAAATATCATGTTCGGTCAGAAGCCCCCATGTGGGACTGGGTTTGTGGACCTGCTAGTGGATGAATCTCGTCTGCCAGAGGAAGATGAGTATACAGCTGAGAATCCTAGCGAGGAGGTACGGCGGGTAAATGAAAAAATTGCCGCACTCCAGCCTGCAGGAGAATGTCGTATGGAGGATATCATGATGGACTGGTAGTGTTCTCGTATTAGCGTGGACAAATTATTAGAAAATAGGATATAATGAATCCGAAGCACTATATTTTCACAAGGTGGAGTGTTTACGATCCAACATGGACAGGGTGGATCATGACAAGAAACAATGACAGCGAAGCAATTAAACAGAAGCTATTTAATGCTTCACGTCTTAAGGCTAAATTTGAATTTTTTGAGAAGATGACGTATCCATCTGTCAAAAAGCAGACATATGGAAACTATGAGTGGTATATTTATACAAGTACTCTTCTACCAAAGGAGTATAAAGATAAACTGGAAAGACTGCAACTTTCTAATATAACAATAGTATACGTAGATTGTTTTGCTGATTTAGAGAGACATGTTGAAAAAACTATAGAGAATGTCAACAATTTTACAACTATTACTCTTGATGATGACGACGGAATAGTTCCAACATTTCTAGAGAAATTAAACAAGCACTGTCATACTGTTGGAACACTTGTGACGTTTCCCCAAGGGTTGCGATATACGATTGAGAATGGAAATATAGTAATTGGTGGCAAATATTATTTTCCAAATATAAACCTAGGGTTGGCTGCAATTGGACATAACATTTTTAGGACAGGGGACCATACAAAAATACATAAAACCTATAGTGTTATTTCTGACGAAACTCCCGATATGTGGTGGTGCGCGTGTTCTGTTTTTTGTGATACGAATCGTGGATTTACCAAATCTTCAACAAAAAACTAAATCAGCTTGAAAGCGGATTTCCGCACTCAAGATGGTGGACCCGGGGAGGATTGAACTCCCGACAAACGGTTGATAAGACCGCTGCTCTACCACTGAGCTACGGGTCCTCATTTCTTATAGTGGCTTTCTTCTGTAAACTACATCTTCAAAATGAAGTGTACGGAACTTGCTAGAACTGCAAGGTAGGTTGCGTCGGTCCAATAGTGCTCCCTCGACATCCCCAGGAAACGCTTATTCGTTATGTCGCACCACCCACCGATCATTGAGAGGACCACTGAAAGCAAGAGTAGAAATACAGATAGACGAATCATTTGTATCCCCTCCGGAAATTTACAGGTACACCCCAGGTATTCAACTTGAGAAGCTCAGAACGCTCCTTTCCGGGTCCTCTTCCTGATACGGCGGTATGTCTTACGACCACCACGCTTGATAATCTGAATCGTGAACCCCGGCTGTACGTTTGCATCTCCAAGAGTCCCAGTTTCCAGTGGCTTCCCGTTGTAGATTAACCGTTGCTTATCAGTCGTCAATTCCGGCCATTTTGCCGTAATTGCTGATTTGACCTCATCAATGGTTTGCGTTGCACTAAATGGTATCTCAATTCGTTCCTCTCCGAACTTTAGACCGATTGTAGTGGGAACCTCATCCTCCTCGTCTTCTGTCTCAAAGACGATAGGGATCAGTTGATATACCTTTTTTGATGTACCTGCTTGGCAGTGGTCTGCACTCATGATAGGACCTCCATAAATAACAGCCGTTCTAGACGCAGAAAATCCAATCGTATACCCGGAGTCAACAAGCTCCCAAAAGGAATGGGTATGTTTCAGCATAAGTATGGCATCTTCCATCGAGATATAAAGACTTCCACTGGGAGTCTTGAGTGCAAAATAGGGATTCTTCAGGATATCAGAGTAATCAAATGTTTGTGTAAATTTCTTGGAACACTCGTAGTACGTTGAATCACCGGATTCCAATTCCTTTGCCAAATATCCTCGAGGTATACCGCTATAGCTGTCGTTGACCTTGACAACAACTCCACTTCCAGAATTCAAAACCACAAACTTCATAAATGATATGCTACCGTGTACCAAGTCTGCAATTTCATCCGGAAGAGATAGTTTTTCTACACCTTGTTGTGCCAAGAATTCATCAGTATATGTTTTGACATCTGGGATAGGAATATCAAGGTCGCTTCTTCCAGAAAGAGTTCCGAGTTGCAAATGAAACGCAAAACCCGGGTCAGTTGAAACTTCCTCCGCATCATCTTCTTGGACTTGGGGTTGTTCGGGTTCTCCAGTAACATTGGTTCCGGCTGCTTTCAACGCATCCATATTCGGTCCAAAAAGGTTAGGAGAACATTCCTGTACATTCAATACGGCGATACCTGTTAGATTTGCAAGAGCTGCATCTGTTATCTGTACACAACCACGCATTTCCAAAATCTTTATCCCAGCTAGATGAACGAACGCAGCATCGGTTAATGCTAATTGGTCGCACCTAGTCATATCCAAGTGCTTAATTCCGTCAAGCGACGCAAACCCTGCATCTGTTATCAACGTGCATTCTTCCATATAAAGTTCTTCTATTCCCTGAAGATTGACGAAGCCTGCATCTGTTAGTTTAGTTTGCGATATATTGAGAGTCTTAAGACCCCTGAGTGATGCAAGTCCTGCATCGGACAGATTTGATACAAAGGCTTGTAGCTCTTTGAGATTAGTTAAATTTGTGAAACCGGAACCAGTTATTTCACATCTTTCTATTGCCAGGAATTCAAGTGCGGGAACGTATTGAAACAAGTCATCTGTCAATTGGGGACAATGCGATATATCAAGACGTTTCAAATTTTTGAGTGCAGCAAATACTTCGTTTGTTAGTGTTGGTTGCCGACATAGTTTCATCTCGAGATGTTCGAGTCCAACGAGAGAAAGTAATCCCGCATTTGTAATATTAATACAACTGTTGATTCTCAACTTCTTAATGGAGTTCAAATTTGCGAGTCCGGCATCTGTTATTTGAACACAGTTTCTCATGAGAAGTATACGGGTATCTTTGAGATGAACAAATCCGGCATCGGTTATATTTTTATTCTCTGTTATATTGAGATACTCCACGCCATCAATATGGTCTAACACCCGATCGGTTAATTGAGGACAACCCTCAATACTAAGAGACTTTATTCCCTTCAAGGATAAGGCAATTTCATCTGTAAGATCATTCAACGATATGTCTAACGTTTCAATATCTTTCAATTTTGCAATGCCTGCGTCAGTTATATGATAACAGCGTCTGAGGTCGATATGTTTGATACCGGTTATGGTTCCAAGAAAATCATCAGTTATTTGGCTAAATGATAAGTTTATAGTGTCTGCAGACGGGTTCTCCGATCTCCAGGCAGCAAATGTTGTTATTTCGTCTGCCTCAGGCCAGTCGAACTGTTCCATTATACATTGTCTACACTAATTGCTGTATGCCAAGCCGCCCATACCACTCATGATGCGGAGGATGTTGTAGCTGACGGCATATATACGAACATTGTATGGGGTAGTCTTGCTAGGAAATGATCCAGCACCGGCAGATGTAACGCTATCAAACACCAGGGTTGCGTTGTCAATACGGGAGAAGTTACAGGTCCCACTGGGTTGGTGCTCCTCGGGCTTGAGTGCAAATGAGTAGACGTTTATAGGATTGTAATATCCAGCGCCGGTACCCTGTACTACTGCATCGGGACCACTTTCCAACCCAAGACGCATACCAGTTTGCGCGGGAGTAAACTCCGGCTGCGTAGACATTAAAGTATTAGGTACGCTTCGTGCACCACCCAAGTTCAACCAGCCACCCGTATGGTGTTGGAAGGGTTGCACCTTCCAGAAATAGTCACCATAACGTTCGTCAAAGCGATCCTGTCCGTTGAGCTGGAGATGACCACGCTTGATGATATCGTCATAAGTAAACGGAGATACCGTGTTATTATTTGAGCAATCCTGGCGAACAGCATTTTGGAATACCCATACAAGCTCCTTAACGGGATGATTTAGAGTTATGTCAATACGAGTACTACCATGAGTAATAGTCTGATTCTCGTTATACTGGAGCTGCTCTATAAGATACTCGTGGGACTGCTGGGCAAACCGACGGCGCTCCTCGGTATCGAGGTACACATAGTCAATATAGAGTGCTGCATCCAAAAGAGTTGGGCATAGAGCAACAGTACCATAACCGCCAGCAGACGATGTCTTTATGATATTAACCACATCGTTAAATGTGATATTAAAGCGAACCTCGTGGTACTGCAGAGCAATCAGTGGAAGAGCAAGACCGGGGTTGCGACAGAACCAAAATTGAAGAGGAATATAGAGAACACGGGGGCGTCCTTGGCACATATTTGCAGTGGACGTGGTCATACGAGCAGACGTCAACCAGTCAGTCTTGATACACTCGTTAGGAGAGCCAGACAAGCACTCCCACAGGTAGAGCCACTCGCCATAATGGCGATCGATGATTTGGCCACCAATCTCAACCTCAACCTGCTTCAGTAGCAGATAGCCAAAACGGTTCTGTTCGTCATTCCAAAAAGCATTGGGGTCAATTGCAGCACCATTCGTAGAATTTGTAGGAAGAACCACCTCCAAATACGTACGACCGATGAGGTCAGCATTACGGTTCACAACAGCAACCACACGCTGCCCGAACGCGGGAGCACCAGTAAAGTTCACACGGAATGCCTCCATCGCGAAGTTGGTGTGACGCTTGTAAAGGATCTTCCAAAACGTAATGTGCGGGTTCCCTGAGATATACACATCCTGTGCACCATAGGCGACAAGTTGAAGCAGACCTCCAGCCATGGTTTATTTCAGGACAACAAAAAGGATTTTCCCATCCAACACGAAATCAGGTCTCTATTTCATGTTGTGCGAGTTTATGCTACACCTCAAAACAGGCCGAACATCTTGCGGCTACGGCGCTTGCCGCCAAGGGGCAGGGGGGACAGAGCACCACCGCGGCGAGTCTTGCCACCACGGCGACGACGACCGCCCTCGGGAACAGCAGGTGCCTCCTCGGATGCACCGCCCTTCTTGTAGTGCTTCTTGGCCTCCTTCATCGCCTGCCCAAGGCTCATCTTAGGGTGGGCACGCATCGTCTTCTTAACAAGGCTCATCCACTTCGTCATGTTTGACTCAACACACTAAAATTTTAACGCGGGGTCACATCGCACGAACACGAAAGTTGATTATTGACAAGTAGGCACTTGGTGCATGAAGCTGCATATGCAGATCCGCTTGCCATAGAAGGAGATGGACCAACTGGAGCTGGAGTAGACACTGGCATTGCTGGCGTAGGTGCTGCCGGTACAGGTTGTTTAAGCTTTGCGGCATCCGCAGCAGCCTTGGCATCCGCAGCAGCCTTGGCAGCAGCATCCGCGGCAGCCTTGGCAGCAGCATCCGCGGCAGCCTTATCTGCGGCCGCTTTAGCCTCTGCCGCAGCCTTTGCGGCCTGCGCAGAAGCCATTACAGCCGGCGCAGCTGCCTTAGCTTGACCGGCATTTGTCTCGGCCTCTGCTTTGAATGTAGCAACATTGGGAAAGGTATTTCTGATATATACAATATCATTTGACGCTTTTATGGCATCAGTAGTCTGTTTTGCGCTATTCATAGCCACAGTTGCTTTGTTAGCATATGTATTCATTCCGTTGTATGCTCCTGTATCTGTTCCATTGTATTTCTGAAACTCGGCGTTTGCCTGGCCAACAACTTGATTCATACTATCAACTGCAGCCTTCGCGGAAGCGGAATCTTGGTCCGCTTTTGCAAAAAGGGGTGCCATTGCTGCCATAATCAAAGCAGCAACGTTGCCAATAGAGTTCAGATTCTCTCGCTTTCCACGCATAAATATCATAACCGCAACAAATACCAACCCGTACACAACAAGTTCACCGATCATTATTGTTAGAACTTAAAACTTATTACGTCACCTGTCGTAGCAAATAGGTGCCGGGGGGTGTATTGTATGGAAGAACGATAGTAGGGGGTGCTTGGGATGGCTCAACTGATTCGGGTGTCCCAGCCATAGGTGTTGCAGATGTTGAAGGTGCAACTGGAAGTGTTGATGTAACAGGTGGGGTTGGTGCTGGTGCGGGGGTGCTGCATAGATAGGATGACTCTCCTGAAGGCGAAGGATTAGTAACCGAACCAGAACGCAACTCATATATCGCCTGACCCCCACGCTGCGTGATACCACCGCATGTCGGTTCTGCCGAACATGCTGTCTTTGCATCCTGCAGGTTCGTGAATGTCTGACAACCCAGACTGCAACCAGGAATGTATGTGTTCGGCTTTGCATCCGAATACTGACAGGGTCCAGCAAATCCCTCTTGTGAACGCATGACATACAAAACAGCTACCAGAACTGCAAAAAGTACAGCAGCCCATATCAACGGTTTCTTCATTGTTAGTCAAACAGAAATTAGAGAGTTAGGTTGAAGACCGGTGTCTTGAGATTCTTGGGCTGGAATGAGAGACCTGGATCGGGAGGAGTTGGCTTTGCATACGTCTTCTTCTTATAACGCAGTGCCTCTGGCTTCTCTACAAAACTGCGGTCCTTAAAGTGTGCAATATAGAACTCCATCATTCCATCTACCGATCCATAGGACATCATGTTCCACTGGCATCCATATGCGAACAGAATCTCGGGGTTGGAGTTCTTCAGCGAGGATGTCGCATCTGGAACAACCATGGTAATCTTCTGGCGATTGTTGTCTATCAACTCATCGTGGTCATACGGCTGAGATGCTTGCATATACGTCAGACGACGCAGGTTTGAACTGGTCCACGAAAGATTAACTAACTCCTCCATTTTAGTTCCAGTAAAGTTGCCACCTGAAACAAGAAGAAGCTTGCCCTTGATGGTGCAGATTGGCTCTGCTGCCATATCACGACGCTGATACGAATACTCGGGGGTCAACATATATTTGCGAAGAGTATCCTTTAGAATATCTGCAGTTGCGTTCATTGTTATCGTCTTTTCGGAGTGAAAAACGAGTGAGAGAATGAACGGGTCTGTTGCAAGCGGTGTTTCTGTAGCAGTAAACGCCGTGTTTGCAATTGCAACACAACATGCCTGAAGAGGTACACTGTTATAGGAATAATCATATCCCAGATTCTGATTTTTAAGTCCAACAACCGGTTGATCCTGCTCGTCTGAATAGACATCAAGCTCAATCATTCGTGCACCAGATTTAATGACAAGTGGAAGGATGTTATCCGACACATAATCGGTAACAGTATTTGCAGGAAATACTGAATATGCAGATGATGCAACGTAGTAGTCGCAGATACGCAAGTCTCCTGCAACTGGGCACCCGAGAGGTGCGGGCTTAACAACATCCATGTATGCTGAAAATCTGCCAATTGCTTTGTCAAGAGCAGCCTGCGGGGCCGGACGTAACATAACATACAAACCATAGGCTGTCAGTAGAAGGACTATGCCTCCAACAAGATAAATAGCCCATGCGGGAAATGCTCCTAGGTATCCCTCCATTATGATGTGGTAAGCTTTCATTTCGTCCGAAACAACAGGTCACGGAGGCTATTGACCATCTCATCGGGGATACGTGCATTCATAGGAGTTCCGGTCAAACAACAGTAATGAAAATACAGACTATACATTCCGCATTCAGTATCCTTGAACTGGTGGCGGGTCTTATTGTAGGTTAACTGTACTGGCTTTGAGTGGATACCAGTTGCATCCCATTGTTGCTTCCAGCGACGCATGAGTTGCTGAATCTCCTTCTCTGGCTTCTGTGCGTAGGAATCAAAGTAGGTTATACGCGGAAACTCAAGGTCTGGACGGATATCGGCAAACAGAGCAATCCAGTGTTCCCCGGGACCATCGTGCGGGTCCGTGTTGAACACAATGCCAATCCGATGCTTTCCACGATCATACAGCGATTTCAGTTGAGTAGAACAGAGTGTGCTAACAATACACTTGCCAACCTCGTCTTTCAAGTCAAAATCAATAGGAATGCATCCAAGAAACTCGTATCCTTCAAAGAGCTTGGTATACTGCTTCTCAATTGCAGATATGTCATCTGAAGAAAGCCATTCATACCGGTTGATACTCCATGAATCAGGGGCGGCAGGCTTATGCATCATGTTGGTTATGATACAGGATGCTGCCCCAGTCCGACACTCCTCGTGAAACTTTGATTGAAGTGCCTTCCAGACCTTATGGGGGTCGCCTGCAGGAATAGAACCGCCTTTCTCACGATTGTAAACTTCGCGAAGACGATTGATTTCGTCTGGATCAAAGGACATTATTAAAAACGGATATTGTCTTCTCTAGACCATGAACATCAAATGGCGACTGACGAGCTTCTGAGAGTTATCCGCAAGTATCGCGAGCTGGACTCCTCCATCAAGTTGATCAATAAGAACCTGACAGACTTGCGAGACACGCGCGGAGAGCTTGAGAAGGAGCTGACAGTATTCTTTGAGAAGCCAGAGTATGCAAACTTTCACAAGATGGATTTGTCCGACGATTCGTATATCCGAATTCAGCGCCCAGGGGCCTGGAAGAAGGCATGGTCTCTCTCCAAGGAGAGACTCCAGACACTTCTAGCAGAGTTTGTTGCGAGTGGTCGGCCTCTCTCAGAGTGTTACGCATTCATCGTAGAGTCTCGGGAGAAAGCTCTTATAGGGGACAGTATGCAGTTCACTCGCTTGCAGCGTAGCTAAAATGAATGTATAATCTTCATTTTCAATTACAGTATGGACTATTCCAAACAGTCGGTTTCGCAATTGAAAGCCCTCTGTAAAGAGCGAAATATCAAAGGGGTAAGTGGTAAACCTAAGGCAGCTCTGATAGGATTGCTTGATACAAAGATACCTCAAGCCATTGAGGAGCGACACGATATATTGCAAGGAGATTGTTTGGATATCCTTCCAACTCTAGACTCCGAATCTGCACAAATCATTATTGCGGATCCTCCCTATAATATCGGTAAGGACTTCGGAAATGATAGCGACAAGCAACCGATGGATGAGTATTTGAAGTGGTGTGATACCTGGATTGCAGAGTGCTTAAGAGTTCTCAAAACGGACGGAACTATGTTCATATACGGATTCAGTGAGATCCTTGCGCTTATTCTGTCCAGAGTTCCATACAACATCAATCGTCGATGGATTGTATGGCACTATACCAACAAGAATGTGCCATCCCTTAATTTCTGGCAACGTTCTCACGAAAGTATCATAGTCTTGTGGAAGACTGAAAGGGTATTCCATAGGGATGATATTCGCGAAGCATATACTGAAGGATTTCTAAACGGAGCTGCTGGAAAGGAGCGTGTTGCTACGAAGGGGCGATTCTCAAAGGGAGAAAAGACAACTACGTATACAGCTCATGCTAATGGTGCTCTACCACGAGATGTCATCAAAATTCCTGCGCTAGCCGGAGGTGCTGGTAAAAAAGAGCGGGTAGATCATCCTACTCAGAAACCTCTCGCATTGTGCGAGAAGCTACTGAAATCGTGTAAACAACCTGCGAACAACGGGTATGTGTTAGTTCCCTTTGCCGGTTCTGGGAGCGAATGTCTCGCAGCTAAAAATCTAGGTCTTCCGTTTGTCGGAATTGAATTAAACTCGGAGTACGTGAAGTTGATTAATGATCGGTTAACTACTCTAGAAGGTTAAACTCTTCTCGTAGAGCTCAATGTAATCAATCGTCTTTCCGCGTTTTATTTTGCATGAACCAATCTTGAATCTGTCAATTTCATCTGTCACTGTCAATTTGACCCACAATTGTGAGGACATGCTAAATGTGATAGACATACTTGAGCCATTCAAGACATCTGTCTCCCATCCGGTTATTTTATCATTCGTGTTGCGTGTTTTTCCAAACCTTGGGCGCCACGTATAGGTGGCAGGGTTCAGTGCGGGAAAGTCGTTCGGAATTAGAAACCACTCGTAATAGATCTCTGTTTTTGTCTCCTTGCGCGCCATGATTGAGTACATATCAAAGTTCTTACGCAAATTGATTTCTGCGATAATTCCAGAAATATCTCCGTGTTCCTTGTCCGAACAAACTGTAGTGAGTCTGTATGAACTAATAGCAAATGCTCTAGAAGCACCGTACTTGACAGACTTGTTTGAGAAACCTCCAAGAGAACATACTAAATCTCTTCCAGATTTGTGAGATCCATCACTTTCAGACGTTACATCGCAACCAGATCTGTTAAGAACAACTGTGTTGACCTCCTCCCATACAGACTCTTTGATGGGTCTATTGTTTACTATATGATAGCCGCGTACGGCTTTTGAGAAATTTGACTCCAGTTTTTCACGAATAGCTTGAGATATGCTTGTTGGCGTGGACTCCATAAAACTCATTTCAGTATTCATTTGGGGGCAGTATAGCTTTCTAGGAAACAAACATATCCATTTTTATTTATCACAGATACAACCACCTTTTCGCTTCTGAGTCTGCAAAAACATCTTCTTTTTGCATGAGAACTTCTTCATTGTCTTACCGCGTGTTTGAAGCACACTCTTTACACAGATTCCTATGGCTGCTTTTTCTGCCGTACTACCCTTGCGAGCCCGGACAGTCTTTCTGACTGCCTTGACGCACCGGCAGAATTTCTTATCCATTTGGAAAACGGACGCGACTTTTTGTAGAGATGCACAGTAATGCAGAACTTGCGCACTAACAGTCTGGTTAATCATCCTGAGGTACGTCCGGTTGATCGCAAGGAGGTATCTCTTGATGAGCGAAAGACGTTGCGATACTATTCTAAATATGAGTATACCACTCTGCTTGCCACGCGTGCACAACAGCTAGCAGATGGTGCTCGTCCTCTTGTCAGCCTGGAAGGCATTCTTCCGGGGGATCCTCTGTTTGTCTGGAAAGTGGCTGAGAAGGAGATTCTAGAGCAGAAGTTACCCTTTCTGGTTCACCGTCGTATGCCCGATGGAAAGTCAGAGTTCTGGTCTACTCAGGAATTGGAGAAGATCTGGTAGTTACCCGCACATCCCCTGAAGAGTAGCGGCAGACGGCGGATACTTCAGCAGAGGCGGTATTACATCTGGAGGATTCAGCATACGCGGTGATTCAAAGCGAGCACCACCGCTTGCCTGTTCTAGATCAATGGTGCTCCATGCTCCCTCTGCAGATAGAACATCAGCACGCTGCTGTACAAAGACCGAGTTTTTTGCATAGAGAGCGCCAGACATATGAAGAACTGCTAAGACAACTACAAGCACGAGTCCAGCCAGAAGTGGGAACTTCATTTACTTCACGCGCAGAAAATGGAACCACATAAGTAGAGTCAGTTATCAACAAATGATCATTCCTATTCGTTGCTACACTTGCAATCGCATCGTGGCGGGAAAGTGGCAATTGTACGTCGACAAAGTGAAACAGTATGGCGGAGACCCGAAAGAATTAGAGTACTTATCGTCTGTGACGACGAAGACCGCTGCTGGGAAGGCTCTTGACGATTTGGAGCTGGTGCGACCTTGCTGCCGCGCCCTCTTTCTCGGACACGTTGAGCTATTGACGAAGAAATGAGCTTATCGCAATTAGGGCAAATATTTGGTATTTGTATTTTCAATGCCATGTTCCAATTATCATTTCCATGCCCTTTTAATAAATGTCATCATATAGCGAATGGCTAGGGCGTAAGATGCAGAATGAGCGCAAATACCTGGATACTCGCCCCCACCGTGACGCGGGTCATCATACAGAAACTATAAAGCGACAGGCAACTGTTGTTATTAATAGGCGTCCTACAGGTCTCCGTGTGATGCCGGCATCTGGATATACTGATTATGTGGGAGGTCGCGAGTATAGAACCGCCACTGCCGCCAATACAAAGGGACCGCAGATAGCCCAGGTCTGTACGATTGTTGCAGAGCCAGTCCATGTAAATAAGACACCTGGTTGCTGCAAGAAGTGTGGAGTTGTTCAAGACGCTAGTTCGTGCTACTGTATCAAACCGGCCGGTCTTCGTTAGGCACTAATATCTTGATCTTTCGTAATGGGAGGAGTTCTATATGGGAACTTTACTCTTCCGGATATGGCATATCATCTGAGATGCGATATCGGACATGATCATACTCCAGCTATACTTGATATTTCACAGGTATCTGAACTTATAGCTCCCGGGGCAATGCCGTATACAGATGAAGATACAGCAGTTAGGCATTTTATGAGCAAACTTATTGGGGACCCAAGACTTGATCTTGTTGCCCAGTTTAAGATAATAACTCCAACTGAACAGAATCCAAATGCAACTGATTTTGTATTTCCAGCTACCCAAAATAGTGATTTAAAAATATTACACGATGCTGGTCCAAAATTGTATGTGTTTCTTGGAGCTACACAACTTATAACATTTGGGACTATTCTAGACACAGCTAAGAAACCTGGAGAGGGTCGGAGACTTGTTTCAAAACCAAAAGAATTAAGTGTTAATCTAGATGTTCTAGGTTTTGCAGAAACGGTCGGTCCTTTGAAAATCGATAATATGACGGATTCAAAAGTATACACAACTTTGGATTATAGCGGAATTCAATATGATCCGGTTAGAATGAAACAAGCAATTATCCCGCTTCAAGCAAAAGACCTAAACATTCCAAAAGGCTTTTATGCGAGCGTTAATGATGTAAAAGCAGCTGTTAACAGGCGCGCACCTTTATTTGAGTTGTTTGTAGTCGGTAAAGCTCTTGGAGATGGTCTTCAAGTGCTATCTCTTACTCCAAAATATAATAGAGAAGCGTACTCGGTACTTTCTACTGAAGACCGTTTGAATCATATTCGTGCAATTGCCTACAATGTTTCATCGGTTCTTATTTCCAGAGCAACTGTAAAGAGTCCGGTCAGAATAGGTAGATTTATGCCATCAACAGAATTTCTAAAATCGGTTCCGGAACAGATACAGGAAGTTCTTCAGAGGACAAAAGATTTAATTCAAGAAGTTGTTGATAAATACGATACTGTCATTTCACATTTTAATTGGGATACCGGTGCTCTTATGCCGAAACCATATCGAGAAGAGTGTGTATCTCTATTGAAGAAATTTAAGACGTATGTTTTGGATAGATACTACTCGGGTTATATAGTTGTCGAGGATAGTTCTAAGCTCGGTCAACTTGGTAGAATGAGATTGCATTATAATGAATTAAAAGCTGGAATTTCTACACTATGTCCAAAATCATCACCATATCGGAATGGATTTCGTACTATAAACCAAACGTTTGTTATATGTAATCCTCGGGCAAATGAATGCACTCAATCGCAGATTGAATCAAGGTATCTCGAATCTATGAAAGGTGAGTTTTCTGAAATGGGAATACAAACGTCAATTGAAACCACCGGGTTTTCTGTCAACTACGCGGATGGTTCTGACACCGGACTTGCTGGTGCATATAAACTGAGTCTCATAGCAGATAAAGGCGACGTTGCGAGACTCCGGAGGTATACCAAGGATTGGTTTGGACCAGAACAAGCTCCTTCTGAAATCCATGGTTTTCCACCAATTCCAGATTCTCCTATGGAAGAGGAAGCTGAGGCTACACAACTTATCAAACGCCCTAAGACCGGCAGTTCTAGGCGTTCTGATCCGCCTACAGATGACTTTTGGTATTTTGAACAATATGTTCGCGAGTTTGCCATGGATCCTATAAAAGTTATGCTTGTTGCGTACAAGTCTCCGGATAGCGTAATTATAGATCGCGGAGCCCTTGCTACACTTGCAGGAGATATAGATCTAAGTACTCTTCCAGATATTGGTAAAGGTCCCTGGAAACAAGAAGCGTCTGTTTGGAATGCATTTACTGCAAATCTTAACGCAGCCCACTCCGAGTATCCTAAAACTAAGTTTCCATGGCCGTCCACAAAGCCAGAAATTAGGAATGCTCTTCAAGATTTCTATTTGTCCCAAGAGTCTGACTATCGAACTATCGCAAAAACAGGCGGCCCAATTCGTGAACCTATAGGAATGGTTTCGGTTCCTAGACTAGTAGAGCCTATTGGAGCCGGGCGCTTACGGAAATCAACCATACGAGTACATAATGCTGTGGATCTACACAAGCGTACCAGGCGCTCTCGCAGACTTCGCAAACCAACATCCAGGACTAGAAATACTAGACTGGTCCGATTCAACGCCGGGAGAGATGGTCAGTCAGTCGGAGACAGTTCTGCAACATCATAAGGAAATGGGGATATTTCTAGGATACCTTGATGGGTGGATGCTGAGCTTAACAGATGAGATACGTATGAGACCCCTCATCCGGAAGTTTCCAGTGTGCGTTGTATCCCGTTGGCCATGTGCGTTTTCGGTTGCATGGAAAAACGAATTAGAGTACCTCGGAGTCAATGAACCCAATGGACTCTCCGACTCTAACAACCATGGTAGTTCTAGTAAGGACGCCCTACAAGATGAACACGGACGTCATCCTGAACTCCCTACCGATTCAGCACCCGCTTCTGAAGGTGGAGAAGCAAGGAGTGCTCCGACGAGGCGAAAGCGCAAGGGACAAAATCAAGCGCCGAGTCCGGGCAACTGAGCCAAAGCGCCACACCGGATTCGGTCATAACTCAATGACACTTGTTATTCTCTCTAAAGGAGATGGGTCTCTTCGTGAGAAGGAAATAACTGTCAAGCTCTTCCAGAACGGCGTGTTTCATATCACCGGCGTTCTAGACGATCTTTATGATGCTGATGCAGTTTCAGTCATTCTTGGTATGATTCGCAAATACTGTCCAGAGGCTTTGACGGCAACTGAGGGCGAGACAGAGCGTCGCGTAGTCCTTATGAACTACAAGACACGCTTGCAGGGGGTTGTTTCTATCGCACGTGAGAAGTTGTATCAGGACCTTCGCGAAAGTGGAACAAAGGTGGCCTATGAGCCTAGTGTGTATCCCGCAGTCAAAATCTACTTTCCGGATCACAAGTGGATTGCAAAGGTATTTCGTACTGGTAATATCATTCTAACTGGAATGACGACTAAGCAAGAGTCAGTAGACCTCATGCAACAGTTGCACCCTTTGCTTGAGACGGCCCTGACGACAGTTTCTGTAGAATGATTCCAGTTACTCCAAGCTGTCCTACTGTTAGAGCAGTCAAAACAACAAACCATGCGAATATCATCTCCATTCCCATGAAGCTTCTCCAAAGATTTGATGCATATGCGACTACACCGCCAAACAGCAAAAGAGAACTAGCGGTGGCGCCTGCGATGAGTCCGCTTGTTACCGCGTCCATTCTTTTTAGTATGTGCTTTCTTTTTCCTCTCTGCAAATGCACGTTTCTCCATCTTCTCAAGACGAGAGTAGTAGTCTGGAAGCTCGGAGAGGTGGTCCTTCGCAATCTCAAGAGCTATCGTGTGGCTGTCAGTGTGTTCCATCTCCATCTTGACACCCTTCGCGAGCTCCGCTGGATGGAAACGGCTCTGAGGAGTACGCCAATGGCGACCGATATGCGCTCCACCGGTCTTATCCGGAAACACCACATCCTCTGGCTCAAATGGGAGTGCACCACCACCCTGGTGCACTGGGTTGATAGTTTCTGCCGGAGCAGATGTCAGGGAATCCGCTGCACCATCCGACTTCATTTGGTGAAGAGAACTAACCGCAGCAGTATAGGTATCGGCAAAGCTAGGGCCATCTCCATTGCTTGGCATCTTTGGGCCCGGAACCTTAACCTCAACCACACCACCCCCCGACATCTTTCCAGCCATAACCGCATGTGCTGCTGCAGCTTCTGCAACCGAGTTCTCTGTCTTCTGTGCAGCGGCCTCTATAGGACCGCCCTCAATCTTTGCGGGAGGGGGCTTTGCGGCATCCGGTTCAGCTACCGAAGCAGGTATAATTTTACCAGTTGTCGTTACCGACGCCATCTTAATGTAATCGCCAGAAACAAAGATATGGACTACACATCTACCCAGATTCAAGCGATGGTTCGCAATATGGACCATAGCAAACGCAGGTGGGCTTCGCTGAAGTCGGATCTTCCAAAGTATCGGGAGAAGCTTGAGAAGGAGAATAAGATTCTCTACGATGTGTTTCCCAGTTTATGGGAGATGCATATCGAAGACAAGTTAGATGAAAAGTTCTTTAAGATGCTGTCTATGAAGCGTCGTATCGAGAAAGGTGAGGTAACTGCCGAACAAGCATCTGCAGCTATCGGTCAGGTTCTCTTTCAGGAGTACGTCAAGCCTGTTGTGGATGCTACATCTCCTACAGCACCTATGTCCTACGAAGAGTACTATAAGCAGTTTGCATTTTCTACTTTGAACGCCGACTCTTCTTCCCACCACGCGTCTTCTTGACACGCGTCTTCTTACGACGACCCTTACCTTTTGCGGCCTCGGCGGCCGCGGCGGCCTCGCCGGCTTTACGAATCATTTCTGTCCTCCAGTCCTGATACCCCTGTGGGCCGCCAGGTGGATACTTTGCGGATGCAAGCATCCTTGCTCTTTCTACGGGGCCAATTGGTTTATCCTTGCTTGGATGGCTAAATATAGTTTTTGAACCAAAACTATCTACAACAGAGCTCATTTATTTGAACTCTATATTTTTATTCAGTACGCAGAGTCTCCCGTAGTTCTCCAAGAATAACGCCAATTCTGTTCTTCCCAGGCCACTTGGAAGGTTTCTTGGCCTTGTCGGTATCTTCGGAGGTCCCGATGCTCCAATACTTGTCTCTGGCATTTGCGTAGCCCAAAGATACACTGCCAGTCTCCAGCAACTGCGTCCGCAGTTCTGGATGCTGAGTAAACTTTGCACGCAGAATGATTCGCATAAAGTCATCCTTGACAGCATCCCACTCTTCTTCGTTGACACCTTCAATTGATACTCCCTTTGCAGACTTTGCAGACTTGGTCTTCATGATCTTCTGAACAGCCTTCTCATCGGCAAACTTCCGTGCCTTCTGGACTGCCATATAGTGTTCGACTGTGGGGTAGGATACTCCGTCCACCAGGGTTGCAACAACAAACTCTGGACTAAACACTCGGAAAGGTCCCTTGCTTTCATCGGCAACCGAGAAGAGCACTGGCTCCGGCTCGGTACTGACAACTAGCTTCTTCTTTCGCTTGACAGGTTCCTTCTCTCCCTCAGGAACCCCCGGTTCTTTTGGCTTCTCCTCTTCCTTGGGTGTCTCGGGGATATCTACCACCACTGCCTCTTCAGGTATCCCATCGCTCCGACGGAACACAAACGACCGGTGTAGGAACGAGAAGTCCCGCTGGTTTGCCTGCAGACGCACATCGGTCTGCTGGTAATACAACTCCGAGAACAGCTCTGAATGCACCAGCTGGAACCCAGCAGCACCCATCATTTCTACGACCTTCTCAAAGGGAACCAGATACTCGGCAACTGCATTCTCAAAGGACTCCAGCAGAACGCGAATCTTCATGCCGAACTCTGACTTCCAACCCTCTCCGTCGGAGTAATCCTTAGTAAACTCAGCGTACACCTTTCCTCCAGAGCGGAAGATGAAACCGGGCTTATTCAGCATCAGCGAGTACACTGCTTTTCCATCCATGCACGTGCCGAACAACACATTGCCCTTCAGATTCTTGATGAACGCTTGGAAGGTCTCTTCCGATGCACAGGCGTAGTGGATTGCGAACTGGCAACTGATAGCATCAAATTGAGAGAGACCGGCAAATGTTTCAAGGTAGGATGTGGTTGCAGGCTCCTCGCCGCGAAGGAGCTTCAGGTAGCGGTGGTCTTGGGTATCCAGAGGTTTCGTCATGTCTGCAGGAATGAACAGTACAGGAGGAACTGGGTTCCTGGCCCGCTCTTTCAGAACACGAGCACACGCACCCTGCCGAGGCGACGTCAGATTCGACTCTGCGAGGTCAATGCCTACCACAAGACGGGGCTTGGTAGACATCCACTTCCGAAGGTCTCCGGCACGACCCACGGCAAGTTCCAACAGAGTGGAACCCGGGCGAACGTTCTCCTTGTAGAGAGAGTCCTTGATACGGTTGTGGAAACTGTAGACATCTCTCAGGATACGGTCGCGAGAATCAAGATCCTCGCGGTAGTATAATTCGTCCTCGTAGGTATCATCCGGAGGGGTGCTCGTTAGATGCTCCAGCATGTCAGAGGTCACTGGAACGTGAATGGACGTCCAGATATTGTCGGCGGTGGAAACATCATTCCCAAACTGAGCCTCCTTCAATACGCGGTACTTGTAGGTCTTGTCGTGGCGTGTACGCATAACACTCCACCGACGAGTATCGATGTCAAACGAACACTCTATGATTGTATTGTCGTCCACTCTGGCTCCCTCTCGGTCGACCATTTGGCCTTTTGCATTGACTGGGACATAGATGATGTATGCGTCGGGGTCTCGGGGTACACTGGGCTGGAATACGGACGGAATCCGGTCGCGAACCTGTGCCATGATAGCCAAATCAGCTGGGATACTCGGTGGAACATATTCCCCTGTTAACTGTTGACATGGGTAGATGATATCTGAGCCTGGGCTACGCGATACAAACAGCTTCCCCTTTCGTGCGGGTTGACGCAGGACCGTATCGTATACAGGCTCACCCTCCACACGAATCAGAAAGTCAATGGAATTCTGCTCGGCAGGCTTCCACTTGTAGACTCGGTGCCAGGTGTTGCCCCGACGCTCCGAGATGGGAGCGACTGGTGAACTCTTGGGAGTAAATATCAGACCATCGGTGGCATATTCAAACTTGGTTGTCAGGAGAGTGTTGATGGCCTCCTCCATTGCCGGACCGTCCCCCGACAGAAACAGCTTAGTCTCAATGCGAGGAGTTCCACTTCCAGTGGAGACGAACCCGGTCCGCATGTCATCCACAAACATCCGCGCATACCCAAGACGGCACGACTTGGGATTGCGTGTTATGTCCTCCTCGCGGGTTAGGAGCGGAAGACCGCGGGTATCGTGGCCCTTATATTTGTATACGTCAAAGATGCAATAGAGACCATGGTCAATGAACTCGCCGTCAAGGACCGTGCCAAGAAAGGAGTCGTCCATGGCAACGATTCCCGTCCAAACAATCTGCTGCCGGTTGTTGATTCGGAGAAGACGCTTGTCCCTGGATACCCAGAGAATGGAACGCTCTCCATCGGCCTTATTGGTCACCGTATAGTCCTTCAAGACATTTCCAGGTCGGTCCGCGCGCAGGTGCCGGCGCTCCATCGTAACCGGGTTGATAAAGTCAATCTTTCCTAGACGCCACTCTTCGGCATAGCGCTTCTGGTCGGTCTGAGTGATAAGGAATTCCGAACCTTGGTAGGCCGCAATCATCGCACGGATGTGGGCTACAATAGACTCCTCCAGATCGTCTACACTCGCCTTCTTCTCCAACAGCTCAATCTCTAACTCGTATCCTACAGGGTTCTTTAGAATTCCCGAGATATTCTGGTTTCGCTGCTTGGGGTCCCGCGACTTGACCTGAGACAAATCAAACTGAAAGAACCCGTCCGAGGAACGCCACGACTTGCGATGAATCATACGGGGGTACGAGTCGGGATCCCCGGGAACACCCTGAAAGTCGCGCTTCAACTTCTCTTCATGACGCAGCGTGAACCGCACACCCAAATCGGGAACCTCCAGAGTATCTTGCCCCGTTCCACCGGCCTCAAAGTAGCGACGCTTACGCTCCACGTTCAGAGCAATCCCCCGAAAGGAACCGCTTGAACATACCTTGAAGATAGCTTCGGGGGTCTCTACAACTACACGGCGTCCGTCAGGGTACATCTGGCGGAAGATGTGCGAGTCAGTATGTTCCCCAGCAGACCTCTTGCGAATTGCCGTGGCAATACGATCTGACATATCAGGTGTCTGAATACGCCCGGGGAGAATCTTTACCTCAAGCTCAGCATTAGGGTCTGATTTTGCAGTCTCCAGCAGAAACCGCAGTGTCTTCCTTGCTTCGGAATCCATGATGCCCTTATATTTACTCCAGAAAGAACCGTCCGTTTTCTGGCGAAAATGGAAGCCGATAGTTCCACCGAGACTCTATCAAATGGAGTCCGTATATTTCATGTGTCCTGGTCCTACGTTTCAGACTATTGATAAGATGAACTCAATGGGACTAAGATTCAATACCGTAGTAACATCAACTACCCGCCGATGCCTAGAGACTGCGAGTGATATAGCACACGGTGTACCATGTCTTACAAAGCCGATGATAACAGACCTGCTTCTTCCACAGGGACCCGGGCGGGTGCGAGAGCAGTGTTCAGTTCTGGCCCGCGACTTTCCGAGAATTGACTTTACCGACTACTTTGAAGATGCGTTGTGGCTAGATGGCGAAGAGTCGGATGCGCAATTGAAAGAGCGAGTTGATACGCTCATGCGTATCGTCAATAAGATGGAGGGAACTGTTCTCGTGGTAGCCCCCGAGAGTGTACTTCGGACATATTCGGGTGTCGCACTCTCTCCTGCTGGATTCTTCAAGCAGCATGAGAATGAGGATTTGGGGAACTGGCGGTCATTTATGTCTGGGTCAACAGCCTTTCATACTTCTTTCGAGTGAGCACATCTTCGTCCATACGCTTCTTCTGATCCTGACAGAACGATACGTATGTTTTCATCTCTTGCAAACACTCGGCCGGGAGAGCAGTCGCCGGAACCAGCACTCCGCTAGTTGTAGAAGTATATTCGGTAGTAAACTTCTTGATGATATCAAAAATCTGAGTCTGCTCGTGCGGATCAAGCTGGTCTACACTCTCCTTGAGACGTTCAAGCTCTGGGCGACGCATTGTGTCTACGCTGCACTTGGATTCAGCTTACGTTTCCGCGGTGCGGCAGGAACTGCAGGTCCTACGGTAACCACCTTCTGCGACCCCTGGATTTGCCCGGTCGGGGCGGCCAACATCGGCTCCTCTGCTTCTGCGCGTTCTTGTTTAAGAGGTGCATTCTCCACAAGTGACTTCAGCTTTCCAAGAACGGCTATAGTGGAGTCTCCCTGTTGAAAGCGGGATCCCACAACCTCAAACTCTACAACCTGGCGATCTTTCAGCTCCTCGAATATAGGGTCTCCCATGTGGAGGTCGCGAGGAAGCAGAACCTGAACGGGACCAATCTCAATATGCACACCAATCTTGGATCGCATCTTGACATCGCCCTTCCAAACCTGACCTTGGTGAGGCATACACATGTCTGCTTGAAAGAGGACGTGATACTCGACTCCGGAATGCACGAGGTCTGTGCGACCCAGCGACTGCTCAATAATAGTTATTGTCTCCGGCTGACAGAACCCTTCGGGAATACACACACCTTCATACTTCGTGCGAAGCTGGGCGAGCAATGCAGGGCGAACATTCTTCTGCAGCTGCGACGCAGGGATGCGAACAAGGCGATTGAGATTGCGACGTTCAAACAGAGGATCCATTACTCTTCTCCCTTACGGGGAACCATGTCTATTTTTCTCGGAGCATCAACCGAAGAGAAACACGCTGCGATTCTAGAACCGCCCATTCTTCAGGGGTCCACCAGCGTATCTTATCGGGATTCATATGGATAAGTAGATATAGATATGGCATACGGGACTCCTTGTTTTTTATAGTTGCCGGAAACCCAGTTCCGTTCAACCAGCGGGCAAGTGCCTCTATCAGCGGTGCCTTTATTGACTTAAATGCTGTTGGGGCAACAGACTTCTCCTTGTTCTTGCGAGTAGGTACACCATCTTCAATATCAAACGTCCATATCTTCAGCCCTTCTCCAACTTCGTAAGTGGCCGACATAGTATTGATATCTTGGACGAACCGTTGCTTTCGCTCCCCTATCCAAGTATCAAATGCGTCGGCAACCTCACCAAGAGGAGTATCCATTGTAGTGGTTCCAACCATAAACTCGCGTGGTCCTAAAATTCGGAGGACGCGATCTCCATCAATACGTGCTTCTGTCGCAGAATTCCATCGGTTGGGGGATCCTGTCAGAACCTTTCGGCGCTGAGCTGCGGTCAGAACACCATCCATAATAAAGTCCTCTCGAATAGGAAGAGGAAACGTCCCCATATCAGCCTTCCAAGCGTATCCCTCTGCAAGAGCGGTTATATCTGGCATATCGGTGGGCTCAACTACAGGAGGTTCCTCCTCTACTTCAGGAAGAACTTCCTTTTTAGAAGGAATATCAACCAGACGACGGACAAGTGTCTCGTCGGGACTCGCATCGCGCGGAACAAGAGCATAAAAGTCGCCTCTGGACTGCAGGACTGCGACTCGGTCTTGAGAATCCAAAAACCTGACATTGGAACGAATGGCATCCTGGACTAGGAAAGTTACAACATCTCCCTGGTATCTTGACATGGATTGCCGAAGCTCGTCTCCAGTCCATACCGGTTTGGAGTGGAATCTCTTTTGAAGTTCATCCAGAATCTCATCACGAACATCAAGGTATGTTGACAGCGGCCGAATGTGAGATGCCGCAGGAGGTCGTGGTTTTACTCGGCATTCCAGGGGGGCGGCTTCTTCAAATATGGGAGCCAACATCTTAGAAAGAGGAAGTTCAACTGTCTTTCCATCTTGAGAACGAGTTTGAGGAACCGTCAGTTTCTGCCAATCCTCCGGCAGAACGTTGACTTGGATTTGGAGAGGACAGTCCATCGCGGATTCCATAAGTACACGTCGGACTCTGGCAATTTCTATAGCTTTACCTTCCACCTTTCGGCGATAGATAGACTCATCAAGCATCTCACGGTCTCCCTCTGCGCGACAAACGTGGAAGTAGACCGTACAGTTCTGCTCCTCATGAGGCAGAAGAGCATGGCTACAGGTACGCATACCACGACCCACAACTTGTTCTAGACGACTCATATTGAACCAGGGGTCCACAACATGTACCTGTCGGACAAACTTGAAATCCACGCCTTCCGATACACGAGGAGTAGTAACCACAACTCTACAGAGTGCCCCTTCTTTGTTATCAGACTGCTTCAACTTTGAAAGAATACGTCTAAGGTCCGATTCTGATGTCTCCTGGGTAATTAAAGTATAGACACCGGCAGTCCCGGCTTTGATTCCCTCCTCGTGCGCAGGATTTGTTAATAGGACACTCCCTAGGAGGGGGCGGAATCCAGCCTCTTCCAGGGCCATTGCAAACAACTTCGCTCCACCCTCCACGAAGTTGGAGTATACAAGACACACACCCTTTCCGGTTCGGATAGATTTGAGGATACTTGCAAACTTCGCGGCATAGAGTCCCAACTTTGACAATGCCAGCCATTTGGTGTTCGTATACGTATATTGCTTCCCGTCCGTCGTAAAGGGCTCTGGTGGAACTGCTATAGTTGCAAGACGGTCCTCTACACTCTCTACGAGGGCACGAGAAAGACGCTCGGCTTGCGGACCTTGCACAGTGGTTCCTACGAGAGGCAGATACTTCCGTTGGGCGCGTGTGGGAATTGCATTGCCTTGGGGGTTCTTGGTCTTTGACGCAGGTGATATAACATCATCTGGGGGAGGCAGACGAAATGGGAATGTAAATGGAGACTCACCCTTGACAAAGGAAACATAGTCCTGGACAAGGGCACGAAACTTGTCAGAGGATTCTGGAAGTATATCACCATCTTCTGTAAAGTAGTCAGAGATGGATATAGACTCCTTGGTAGACTGACGCTTGTCGTTCCACATAAACAGATTGAAGTAGAAGACGATCTCTGCAAACGAGTCATACATTGGGGTCGCAGTCAAACACACGAATACCATGTTTTTTGCGGTCTTTACGATAGTCTGAATTGCCAGACTAACACGCTTAGAAACGTCGGTCTCCTTATCGTCATCATCGCGTTGACGTAAGTTGTGCGCTTCATCTATGATGACCAGACGGTTGTCAAAGGTCTCATGAATCCACTCGGGAGTTGCGTTAAGTACCTGGTTTGCAAGCTCAATATACCCTCGGAACTCGTAGAACTCATCAATGATGCGTCCAGACAGCTTGGTTAGTCGCTCACGAACATCCGGTTCTGTCCAGCGAGCAGGCTCAGACTCAATGCGCTCCAGAATATTGAGATACCGGCGTCCTGTACACTGTGGAGACTGTAGCACCCCCTTGTCAACCTTAACGCGATCCACGTCAAAAATCTCCCGTTTGAAGTTTGACTGGACTGCTGGGTTTGCTACAACCAACACCTTGTGTTCACGGAACTCTGGACGAAGAATGTACTCTTCTGCAACTTGAATTGCAGTACACGACTTTCCAACACCGGTCCCGTGAACCATTAGGAGACTCTGGACTGGCGAATCGGGCGACAACACGCGGCGTAAAAACCGCTGTTGACTTTGGAGTTTGAATGCTTGCGTTTGGGCGCAGGCTTGTTCCCGTAGAGTCCAGAGAGTATCTCGGGACGCTGCTGGAAGAACTGGGGCCTGTGTTTCAAGTAGCTCCCCCAGCATATTATGATGACGCAGGAATTCTATCTAATTGGAAATACATATTACATCACTAATAATGGCTACCAAATACTATGGACAGTACGGTGAAGATAGTCATATACATAAGAAATACTTTCCCGCGAAGAGAAATGGGGTATTTTTGGAGCTGGGGGCAATTGATGGGGTAAAGTACTCCAATACAAAGTTTTTTGAAGATGCATTGGGTTGGTCGGGTGTTCTTATTGAACCACAACCGGAAGCGTTTAAGGCCCTTGCGAAGAATAGGCCTAAGTGTAAGCTTTATAATACAGCAATTTCATCTAAACTTGGAAGTGTTGATTTCTATTTGAATTCAGTCAATGCAGTATCGTCTATCAAGGAATTTACTAGTGAAAATCATTACCAAAAATGGCACACTATGGGTAATACTACTGTAATTCAAGTCAAGTCTGATAGACTAGAGAATATACTACATCATGCAAAGATAACTCATATAGATTTTTGGTCGCTTGATGTAGAAGGTGGTGAATATGAAGTTCTAAAAACTATGGACTGGAAAATTCCAGTTTATTTGATTTGCATTGAAATACAGATTCCAGAGAGAAAGGCTCTTTGCGACGCTATACTAAAATCAAATGGTTTTATATTTCAAGAGATTATATCTATCAATGAAATTTGGATAAACTTAAAAAATAAATAAAATAATTTTATTTTAAGGGTGCCTGGCGGTTCAGAAACTGCATATTTGCGCCCTGAAACTCAAAAAACTCTCGTGCCACATCTTGAACATCTGTTGGGTTAAATGGCTTGCAGCTGAATACATCAAGGTAAAAGTCGTTTGTCTCCTCTACAAAATGCGCTGTGATGTTGGAAGTCTCAATCAGCTGGACAAGTGTGTATCCAGCCTTGTTTCCACTTCCAAAATGCTGGACCTGAGGTTGGCCATATGGGACCATATCAATCCGCTTAACGAGAGTCCTTGCAAAGTTTTGAATATTTTGCGCACAACGAATCTTTGAGGGGGAGCACTTGCTCGCATCAAGAATCAGATGGTGTCCCCAGTGCATGTATAAATGTACTGAAGAGATCTACGTTAAAGTTACAATTAGTAAGTATTGGATACTTAAAATGGACATGGCAATTGGCCTCGTAATCTTTAATCCTGCGAAAACGAAGAGAATTATTATGAATTATCTCTACACTGTTAACGAATTCCGTAAACAAGGATTTCCAGTGTTTACTATGGAACTCTGTTTTGGAAATTCTAAACCAGAGATAGCTGATTCTATCGTAGTGCGTGGAAACT
>Ga0114962_10000160_pt1 | contig 57559 bp, 45 predicted proteins | sample C_130820_MF_Meta_FD_87017 | JGI IMG/M metagenome (GOLD analysis project Ga0114962, IMG submission 87017) | Freshwater microbial communities from Lake Croche, Canada to study carbon cycling - C_130820_MF_MetaG | ecosystem: Environmental > Aquatic > Freshwater > Lake | place: Lake Croche, Canada... | reverse complement strand
TTCATAAGCTGAACCGCTTTTGCTGCATTTTCAGAGCCTGAAATCCTTTTTGGAGCCTCCTTGCAAAGGCTTCTCAACCAGTTATAACACTCCGCCTTGGTGAGGGTGGTCTTATAGATAGAATCAATAAAAGCGTGGGTTTTATTGGCTTCCGTATGTTTTTCCGCCCGTAAGGATGTTTGCGTTAAGATTCCTAAAACAATTAGGAGGATAGGGATTTTAAAAGGTTTCCGCATAGCATGAATAAAGTACAAAAGTACGGAAGGAGAGGTAAGAGATGAATTAGTTGTTTTTGGGGGGTGGGCTCTCCCCTGCCCAAAAACACATTTTTTAGGACAAAACAACCTTAAATCCTTTCTTTAATCCATTTTACATAGATTAACCCCAATTCCAAAATAAATGAACGTTTGCCAATAAGTGTCAGTGTTCATGATTGGCTGATTATTTTTTAAATTAAAATTATCATTGTTAATTGGAATATTTGCAAACCCTTGTGGAATATTTTCTCTAAGAGCGTCTTGAGATGTATATCCTGAGAAATAAATTGTTTGATTTTTTGCTCTAAAGGAATTTACTTTGAAACCAATGTTTAAATAAAAATTTTTGAGATAAAAGTATTTCAACCCTATTTGCCAAGAAGTATTCAAATTTATCTTTTTTGCACATAAACCCTCAGTAGTTCTTACAGCTACATAAGAGGGACTAAAAGAATCTGGTTTATTTGTGTTTTGGTTGATTAATTTATCATCTTTTATTTTCATATTTTTGATAGGCTCTCCATCATAAATAGTAGAAAAAGAACCTCCCAACAATGAAAAACTACCTGAAGCATACAAATTCCATTTATAATAGTCATAATTACGTTTCGGGCAATAGTAATTATAGATTAAACCTAAGTGTACAGACATTCTTTTAGTAGTTGCAATTAAAGCATTAGGGTCTTTTCCCTGAAGTTGTAATTCCAGCGTTGTACCAAATCCTTTATACAAGCTATGTTCTAATTTAACAAAGGAGGTATTGTGGAGGAAAAAATATGGGGATTTTGTAAAACTATTAAATAGGACAGAATTGTTTAGATTATTAGTGTTCGAATTTTTTATGTAAAAACTATTAAAATCATTAAAAATTTGTTTGTTTAATGAACTTGGCTCATTAAGAGTGGTACCAAGATTAAAATCCATTCTGAAATAGGTTGATTTAGACCACCAGTGAGGATTAGCAGAAAACACGGAATTCCAAATACAGATGTAAAGAATTAAAATTATATTTTTTTTCATATATATTTAAGTTTTAATAGTCAACTCTTAATAATATCCTACCATACGCAGCATTAGGTTGCCCTCTATACTCGGCAGATTGTTTTATATAGGTATAACTAAATGTTACAAATTCACCTATTTTAAATCCCACACCTGCTTCTAATTTGGCATAAATAAGATTTAAATCTTCCACTGAAATCAATTTCCTGTCATCGTTACTTCCGAATGTATGGCTAATTAAACCGTTAAATGCTACCGCATGAATAGTAGGTTTTGCAAATCCAAAAAATTTGAAGTTTCTAGAAAACCAACTTTTGAATCCTGTTAATTTATATCCGTATTTTAATTCTCTTTGGTTTTCAAAATTACCTACCTTGAACAGTAAACCAGTATTTGCCTGTGTAAATACATTCCCGATATCAGCCCCTACAATGTAGCCTATTTTAGTACCATAAGCGTTTTGAAAAAAGTCTTTCCTGTAAGTATTGGTGGTTTGTAAATACACTGGGAATGTAGGTTTAAGTTGCCATTTATAACCTGGATTATCAACATATCCTATATAGGAATGTAATGCCCCTTGCAATTCTTTAGCAAATGCGTAAGGACCCCACACCCCTACTTTTGTTTCAGAAAATAAATATTCATCAGTGGAAAGCCTTTTGGAATGAGAGCTTAGGCTTATATAGGCAACCCCTACGAATGGTCTGTATTTTCCACCCATTTCTTTTCGCATGATACTGATATCTTGGTTTCTTACCAATTCATACGGAGTATATTGGAACTGTGCTATACTTACGCCATTATAGACTTTTACCCCCATTTCATTGTTTATTCTTTCATGATTGAATTTATTTAAATCTTTTTTATTTTCTTTTGATAAATCTTCTCCAATATTAAATGGATACATATTTCTTCTTAGCAACACGCCTTCCAATTCAATTTTTCTATTCAATAAATCCTTTATTAAAAAGGCACTATCTAACTCTACCATCATTCTATGATTTTCATAAATAGCAGCAGGAAACCATATCATGAATGTAGTTTTGTTAGTTTTGGTGTTATATCCTTTACTTTCAATAACAAGTAAAGTTCTGTTTGTAATATATCGGCTTAATTGAGGAGGAATATCAAACCATGATGTTTTGTTATGGGCAACCGGCTGAGAAGACTTAGATTTAATTATTAAATAATTATTGTTATTAATGGTTAAAGTATCATGATCTATGTCGTAGTATGTCTTAACTTCATGTGAACTCAAATCGTTAAACACAAAATGATTAGAATCATTTTGAGAAGCTGCATTGGTATTAGGATGTTGATGAAGAGTATCAGTATTAAAATATTGTTTAATATTATTGGAGTTCTTAAGTTTAATTGATTTACCTGATTTACCTAAATGCAGAGCAATAGCAACCCTTCTTGTGTTAATTCCCATTGAAAACGTGAAATTTCTATATATGATATTTGGCGAATCACTTTTCCATAAAGTCTCAATTCTAAATCCTTGTGTAAAATTGGCATCTGACCCATTTGGGGAAAAATTGTCATTTTCAAAGTATAAGTTCCAAAAGCGCTTTCCCCATCCATCAAACATATCTGTACTCGGTGTTTGCCCATGAAGGCAAAAGGAAGTTATTAAGCAAATAAGTAAAACAGTTAATTTTCTTTTCATGATTTTAAAACTACAATCCGTTTATTAACTTATCGAAATAAAATATTACATTATAAATACAACGCCAAAAAGCACTTTGCTACCTAATACGTATTTGTTTTTATTAGCATCTCTATCAAAGCGATTTGAATTAAAAGAGTTAACAGTAAGTCCAACTGATTTGAATTTGACCAAAGCACTCGTTTCATAAATTCCAAAAGCGTCGGCAGAAGTTTTGAACGCCTTTTTATTGGCATTGTCAATTATCATTATGCTAGGCCTTAAAAGAATCTGAACAGAAAATTCATTGCCTAAATTAAATAAGAGGGTATTTGAAAGCCCTATTCTATTTGAAAACGCCAATTTTTCAGAGCTAAAGGAAGGTATGTCAAAACCCGCCCTATTATAAAATTCCAGTGCATAGTGAAATCTGCCTTTTGTATGTCCTAGGTATAGAATTGGAGTTGCATAACCTATTGAAAGATTTCCTGAGTTAGTGGCCAAACGTATAAGTTTTTTAGCATTGTCCTTGACAAATTCAGGATCAGTATTTTTAAGTTTATCCAAGCTATCTTTTTGCTTGGTGTTGCTGATGGCGAATGAAATATCAAATTTCCCTCCGTATGCATTTAGAGAGGTTATTTCCGAAACAACATTTAAGATTGAGTCAGAGATTGCAAATTGATTATTTGAAAAAAGATTAAAGTTGCTTAGCGATGTGAATTTATTTGCAATATTACTGTAGTAGAAATCAGAGGCTTCTTGGTTAACATATTTATATCTTAAAGTTGGAAATAATAATCCTTTGAATTTGGTTTGGGAGGAAAGCATCCTATATTGAAAAAACTGGTTCAATGCCTTCGTCTTGTAATTTTCAATCTCCGTTTTCAAATACTCATTTTCTTTGATCTTTTCTTCATAGATATCAGGATTACTTGCTAATTCTGCAGAAGTAACTTGGATCTTCGTATTATAGGTGTCCATTTTTTGAATCGCAATTTTGCTCAGCATTGCAACCCTGACCAACATTTTAAACTCGTTTGAATTTCTGGAGTAATATGAGGTACCAGTTCCAAAAATGTACTCAAATGAAAATTTATAATTTTGAAAATTATTTAAGTCTATATTGTTAGATTGAGAGATAACAATGGTATGATCATTCTTAAATGTGTATGATTTAAGATTTGTCTCATTAAAGGATATGGATGTTGGATTATTAGAATCATTGTCATCAATGTTTGAAAAGATCCTTGGTGCAAAATATTGTGCTCCAATTGTAGATTTAATTTGCGAAAAACTATTATTGGCAAATATTATTGCAAATAATAGGGCTGAAATAAGATTTCTCATTTTTTTGTATTTTTTTAACATTAATAAAGTGAGGCAATTTTAGTATTTTTTCAAAACTAAAAATAATTTCCAATTCCTATATTAACAAATTGTTAATTTTCACAAAATTCGAACACTTAAACCTCTAACTTACATACACTTGTGTATAACCATCAAACTTAAAAGCCTTTTTATTGCAAGATATAGAAGATTTTTGATTTTGTAGTAGCCTGTCCGCCGTGGCGGAGACTATTACCGAACCAATTGGGGTTTGAAGTATGAATTCAAAGTCTTCGGCTTAAAAGGCACAAGAAGCCCCGCTTAGCGGGATTTCTCGTGTAGACTAAATTAGAGATTGCATCTCGCCAACGCAAGGCAAAGTTGGTCGGTAGGCACTGGATACAATCCAGCGCCTACTAAAGGTTTAAGCAAACAATAAATTTCATGCTAAAACTTGTTTTACCGATTTCTGAACTACTATAGGAGTTTGTATTACAATCTTTCTTATCTGAAGGATTGTCAATTATATAAGCACTTGATGTATAAATTTTTATCATTTTATCGCCCAGCACTGCATAATATTCTATCCAAAGCAATTTATGTTCTTTAGGTTCTTTATCATTTGAGAAAAATGGATCGGGGTATCCGTTTCTAACTAATATCTTAACACCAATACTATCGTTGATATTATTTCACTTCATCCAAAATAATTTATTCTTTTTCTTGGAAACAAGTACAGTATCATTGTTTGCACTAAAGATAGTTTTATCATAGACTTGACAATCTTGAATACAAATTCTCAGAGAATATTTTTGGCAAAAAACTTTTAATGGGATTATCCCACACATAAGAAATATTAACAGAAGTTTTTTCATTGCTTTTATTACTTGTAAAAAGGTTGAATTTAGTATAACCCAAATTGCAGATAACATTAATATATACTCATTGAGGGAAAACTAATAATCTTAGAAGTGGGAAACCATCTTATACATCCGTAATCACGAAATTAAAGATAATTCTTAAATTTCTAATTTTTAATTGTAAGCAATGACAAGCCTTGCACCAATGTTTAAAACAATACATAAACCAACCAAAATCTCAAAATCTCCAAAAATATACCCCTCATAACCAACCACTTACAAATTATTTTCAACTTTTTTTCACCCAAGTTGTGATTTTTTGGCTAGTTACGACAATAGTAGGTCAAAAGTTTAACCATAAAACCAATTCATTCCCATGTACTATTTCAATAACCCTTACCACGTAGTTTCTTCTTACAATCTAGGTGAAATTAAAACCTTAGAAAACACCAATGCACCAGAAAGCAATCAACTTTTAGGCGGATTCTGGCATCAAAACCAAACCGCCTTCTGCTTCGCAAACCCTGCTGCGGATAGCAGCATCCTTGCCTACCAAATTGCAAACAACCTCGCAAACGGAATCGGTTTCGACTTCCTTGACAACCAAACCAATCCGCACAAAGTCCTGGTCATCGACTTTAAAAACGACATAGCCACCATAAAATCAAAATACACGACCTTCAACATCTCAGACCCTGAAAACGATGTCAATCTTCAAATAACATCCTTCAAAGACCAAAACGATGAATTCCTCCAAAAAAACCTTTATAAAATCGGCCTATCAGAACTGGTAGAAAAACACAAAGCCCAATCCTTAATTTTCATAGGGATAGACCGCTACCTTCATGCATTTCACAAAGTCAGACCAACCATTAATGCCTTCCTTAAAACCCTCAACATGGTCAGGATACACCACCAAATCTCAATTTTATGTTTCGCCGACTTACCAGAAGTTCCAATCGCAGACTTCTCCCTTAAAAACATTCCAAAAACTCCACTCTCCAGCTTCATCTTCAAAATGAACAATGTCTTCCTACTCAAAACACTAAACCACGACAACAAACTAGTAGGACTCAAGGTATTAAAAACAGAAAATGAACAATACCTATTCCAAGACTTGGCATACTATGTCGCCCGCAACGTCCGCTCCTTCAATTCCTCAGAATTCGAAGTCCTAAGAGAAGAATCCCTAGATCCCGATTCCCTCACCCACCAAAAACCCCAATCCTCCCTAGAAATGCTCATCATCGACCAGTACATCAAAAATCCAAAAATCTCCTACGGCGAACTTTCCCGCAAGCTATTTTGCACCAAATCCTATGCTTTCTCTACAATCAAAAAGTATCTAAAAGACAAAAAACTAGAATAACAAATCCCCAATTTACAGAACGATTACAGAACGGCTACAGAACGCTTAACAAACTACAAATCAACAAATTAACCCATCGTTCTCCGTTCTGTAACAAAAAAAATCACACCTCCTAACTCATTGCCTGTCAGCCTTTGGCTGGACTATCAACAAACCAAAAAGTCCAATACTGCCAATCTAATCGTAGAAATATTAAATGGTGTATTCGTAGGGGCGGAACGCTTCCGCCCAACAATTAGGGCTTCGCCGTGGCGAACGCCGCGGCGAACTTCCGCCCTTAGGGCGAATGCAATTCGCCCCTACAATTCTTTGCCACCACCAACCCAACCCGCTCACCAAATCGGGCTTCGCCGTGGCGAACCACCCCAATTATTCATTCCCAACCGCCCAATATTGGTAACATGTTCATACAACCCAAATATGAATAGCCCTCTCCTTCAGGAGAGGGTTGGGTGAGGTTGCAACTCCCAAACCACCTACCATAAATGTCCTCCCTAGACAATGCCTATATTTGTTGCGATTTTAGGTGCTCAATGCCCTTTTAATTAACCGGAAGAATGACCACCCCTCACGAAAAAACGGCCATAAAAGCCACTTACTTTAGTATTATAGGGAACGTTGTTCTTGCGATCGTTAAGGGATTGGCTGGATTCTTTGGCAACTCCTATGCCTTGATTGCTGACGCGATTGAGTCCACCACGGATATTTTTGCTTCCTTTTTAGTGTTGTTTGGGCTGAAATATTCCAGTAAGCCACCCGATAAAAATCATCCCTATGGTCACGGCAGGGCGGAACCATTGATTACCTTTTTGGTGGTTGGTTTCTTGATTACTTCCGCTACCATTATTGCCTACGAGAGTATTATCAACATCAGGACTCCGCACGATTTACCTAAGGTTTGGACTTTGTTTGTACTGGGTCCGCTGATTATTTGGAAGGAAATATCCTATCGATTGGTTGTTAGGAAGGCCAAGGAAACGCATAGTTCCTCTTTAAAGGCGGATGCTTGGCATCATAGGAGCGATGCAATGACTTCCATTGCGGCATTTATTGGGATATCCATTGCCCTTTATTTTGGTAAGGGCTATGAAACGGCAGATGATTGGGCGGCATTATTTGCTTCCGGGTTTATATTATATAATAGCTATTTGATTTTCCGTCCTGCACTAGGAGAGATTATGGATGAGCATTTCTATGATGATTTGGTAGAGGATATTAGAAAGGTTTCCATTACGGTAGAGGGTATCCTGGCTACAGAAAAGTGTTTGGTCCGTAAAGCCGGGATGAAGTATCAGGTGGATTTACATGCGATAGTGGATGCACATATTTCCGTTCAGAAGGGACACGATATTGCGCATAAGCTCATGGACAAGTTGCACTTGGAAATTCCTCAATTGGGACATATTTTGGTTCATATAGAGCCTAATGTGGTTGATTAGGGGGGGGTCTTATTTTATTTCCATTATTAAATAATTCAATTTTCTTACTATCTAATCGGGAATATTCCATTAATGAACCTATCCTACCAAATGATAGTTTGGGCAAGGGAGTGGGATTTGTAAGGATTCGGCTTGAGTTTACGTTTAGGAATTAGACTTTCAAAAATATATGGAATACAGAAGATTAGGAAAATCGGGACTTAAAGTGAGTGTTTTTAGCCTTGGGTCTTGGTTGACTTTTGGTAAATCAATTAATGATGAAACAGCAAGGGACTTGATGCACTTTGCTTATGACAACGGTATCAATTTTTTTGATAATGCGGAAATCTACTCCAGAGGACAATCAGAGATTGTGATGGGGAACATTTTGGCTAAATCAGGATGGGATAGAACAACCTATTCTGTATCCAGTAAAGTATTTTGGGGAGGAGACGCTCCAACTCAGAATGGATTGAATAAAAAGCACATTTTTGAGGCTTGTCATTTGGCTTTGAATAGATTGCAAGTCGATTATCTTGATCTTTTCTTCTGTCACCGTCCAGATCCTGAAACGCCGATTGAGGAAACCGTTTGGGCAATGCATCAATTGGTGATGGCGGGTAAAGTAATGTACTGGGGGACTTCAGAGTGGTCTGCTGACAATATTGAAGAGGCAATCACGATTGCACATAAACATAATTTGGTGGCTCCTGTAATGGAACAGCCTCAATATAATTTGATTAACAAAACTAGGTTTGAGCAAGAATACAAACCAATTTTCACCAAATACGGATACGGAACAACTATATGGTCTCCCTTAGCTACTGGATTGTTGTCTGGCAAGTATAATCAAGGGAATCCTGAGGATTCCACTAGATTGAATTCTATAGAAGGATTGGAGTGGTTGAGAGATATGGTTCTGACCGACAAAAACTTGGAAATCGCTAAAAAGCATTCTGAAATCGCTAAGGAATTAGGAATCAGTGCAGCTCAATTGGCTTTGTTGTGGTGTTTGGACAATCCGAATGTTAGCACGATTATCTTAGGAGCATCAAAAATTGCTCAATTGAAAGAGAATATGGAGACATTGAACTTGAAACATTTGATGACTGCTGAAGTTAAAAGTCAATTGGACGGCTTAGTTTCCATTGCATAAAAGTTGTTGATGGAAGAAGAGTTAATCCTTAAAACAACCAATTTGACCAAATCCTTTGGGGATAGGGTAGCGGTATCAAATATCAATTTGAATATCTATAAAGGAGATATTTACGGATTCCTAGGTCCTAATGGAGCAGGAAAAAGTACGACGTTGCGGATGATTTTGACCTTGATTAAGCCGACTTCCGGTACTATAGAAATCTTTGGAAAGGATCTGAATCAGAATAGGCGGGAGATATTGTCCAAAATAGGAAGTATTGTAGAAAAGCCTGATTTTTATAAGTATTTATCTGCTGAAAAGAATATTGAAATATTTGGTCAATATTCTGGATTTAATTTCAGTAAATCCAAGATTTATGAAGTTTTGGAGTTTGTCGGATTAAAAGGTAGAGAAAAGAGTATTGTCAAAACCTATTCCCATGGAATGAAACAAAGGTTGGGATTGGCTCAAGCATTGATTCATAATCCTGATTTAATCATATTGGATGAACCGACAACGGGTTTAGATCCACAAGGAATAATAGAATTAAGGAATTTAATACTTCATTTAAAAAATGAAGGAAAAACGATATTTTTATCCAGTCATATATTGTCAGAAATTGAACTGATTGCTACCAGAATGGTGATTATTGATCAAGGGAAAACGATTGCGGAGGGTAAAATGGATGATTTACTCAATAAGAATGATTTGAAAGTAACCTTTAGTTTATATCATCCGGACATGAATCAGGTTCAAAGTTTAATTGCTGAAAGTGCCTTTAATTCACATTTTGAATCATATAAAGGGAATCAGTTTATTTTTAAGGCTTCAGAGTTGGAAACTGCATTAATTAATTCATTTTTTGTGGAGCATCAAATTCAGGTTATTGGAATTGATTCCAGAACTAAGCTGGAGGACTTATTTTTAGATTTAACCCATTATCATCCTTTAAACAATAATTAATAAGAGGATGAATAAAATAATTAGTGCAGAACTTAAAAAGATATTTGCTCGTCCTAGGACTTATATAGGATTTGCGGCTGTTTTTGCCATCACGGGATTAATCCATACCGCGATGTTGATGGATGGGAAGAGTTACATCCAATTTGTGACACAATCTTTGGAGTCTTCCTTTTTGGTTTCCGGGGAAATATTGAATGGCAATTTGGTTGCCTTTATCATTTTGCAGACGTTAATCATACATATTCCGTTAATGGTAAGTTTGGTGACGGGGGATTTAATTTCCGGTGAAGCAGCTATGGGTACTATCCGATTAATGCTGTCCAAACCTTACAGTAGAACGCAAATCATTTTTGCAAAATATATAGCCGGATTAATTTACACCTTATTATTATTGATATGGATAGCTATTCTATCCTTAGGGCTCGGCTTATTGCTTTTTGGAGGTGGTGATTTAATTGTATTAAAGTCGGATTCCCTAGTCTTCCTTCAAGGAGATGATGTATTATGGCGATTTTTTGGGGCATTTGGGATTGCATTTATCAGCTTGATATTGGTTGCTACTTTTTCCTTTATGTGTTCCATTTTTACAGAAAATAGTATTGGACCGATTATCATTACCATGTCGGTGATTATCCTATTTACCATTGTAGGAACAATAGAGCTTCCATTATTTGATATAATACGTCCGTTTTTATTTACCACGCACATGATATCCTGGCGTTTATTGTTTGATCAGCCGGTAGATTATAGTAAAATATGGACATCCATTTCTATTATGCTATTGCATATAGTGGTTTTTTATGGAGTCATTCAATATTCGTTCAACAAAAAAGACATTACTTCCTAATATGAAACAATTGAAAAAATTCAGTGCGTTATTAATTATTTTACTATTTGGATTGAATGGTTTATTTGCTCAATCCGCTGAGAGCGTTTTGGATGTCTTAAGAGCGAAGTTTAATAAGGTGAGTTCCTATACAGCTTCAGCAAGAATAAGGGCGGATATATCCTTTTTAAAAATATTGCCTGTTAATGCGACGGTTTATTTTAAGTCCAAGGATAAATTTAGATTTAAGTCAAAAGGGATATCCATTTTGCCTAAACAAGGGCCTAATATGATGTTGAAATTGATTAATGACAAGACTAATTTTCAATCCTTTATTACAGGGAAGGAAATCATAAAAGGAAGAAGTCAGACCATTATTAAATTGATTCCTGTACAAGATACTTCCGATTTAATATTGGGTAGTATTTATGTGGATGATATTAATATGACGATTACCAAAGCCAATATATCCACTAGAAGTATGGGAACGGTACAAGCCGAGTTTGTTTATGGTAGTCAAGTGGGATATTTATTACCAGATTCCGTTGTTTTTACCGTGGATGTAAAGAAATTTAAGGTTCCTAAAGCCGTTGCTGGGGATTTAGAAAGTTCAGGTAAGAAAAAAAATAAGGATGTTAAGGAGTCAAAAATGGGAAAAATATATATCCGTTATAAGGATTATATGATTAATGTTCCTGTGGATGATAAGGTATTTAAATAGGATTGATCTGGTTAGAATGCCTCTCCTATGGTAAAATAGAAGTTGTTTGCATTTTGACCTACTGCATAATCCAATCTTAAATTTAATTTATCCTTTTGAGAGAATGCAAATCTAATGCCTCCTCCTGCACTGTATTTAGGATAATTAAAGTTAATGGTGTTTTGTTTATTTCCTAGGAATCCGACTCCTGCAAATGCAACAAATCCGAGTATTTTAAATGGATGATATCTGTATTCCAATTGATAAAGGGCGGTATTATAATCTCTATAATATCCTTCATAATATCCTCTTAAGCGTCTTTGTCCGCCAAGCGTACTCATTAAATTGAATGGGACAAATCCGTTATTGTAATTAAAATAAATATTCTGGGCAATGATATTATTTTTATTTATAGAATGATAGGAGGTAAAATCAGCATTTAATCTGTAGAAATCAATTTTGCTTCCGAATATTTGACTGTAAGGCAAATATCCTAATTCTAATGTATATCCTTTAGAAGGATAAAAGAAAACATCTCTATGGTCAAAAAATACGATAGGGCCTAATCCAATGGAAAGGCTTCCATTAGCGTAAGGAATAATGCCGGAGGCTAGAACGCTTCCGTCTTTTAAATCTTTGGTGCGGTAATTTTCTAAGTTAAATCTGATACCTGCGTATAATCCTTTTCTTGGCCTGAAGTAGGCCTTTGTTAATATTCTTGTGATGTCCACATTGTATTTTTCTTTATTCATTAAGTTTTGACCAATTCCGTAAAAATAATAATTAAATAGAGAATAATTAATTTCTCCGCTTAATAGGAATTTTGATTTTTTTAGAAATATATTATACGGGGCGTAAAATATCCTTTGTTTATTTTGAGTGAATACAATGTTTGCTCCAAAGGTGGATGGTTTTTTATTGACGGTATCCTTTGGATTTCTCAGAATTGCAGAAAATCCTAATCCGTATGCCAGTTTGGTTTCAGGGGTGTAATAAACGATTGGACTAGGGAAGAAATAGAAATTCCGTTTGCCTAAAAAGGAATCCGGATGTTCCATAATGGTTTGCCAGTCAATTTTTTCTGCTATTATTTCCTTTGAGAGGAGGGACAGAACAAGTATAAAAGTGAATTTTAGTAGATATTTCAACCATCCAAAATTAGGATGATTTAACTTTGCATCAAAATCTAAATGCGGGAAAAGTTTTTAAAATTTGGCTGTAAGTTGTTGATTATTAGTTTAATGATTACTTCATTTGGTTGTGTTAATCAATCAGACAGAACCGCTTATGAAGAAATATTACAACTCAAAGAGCAGATGCCAAGGTATCATAAATGGATGGAGTCCAATGAGCAGTGGTTGAAGTTTACCAAGAGCATTGATGTTGCTTCCATTAAAAAACCGTCTGAAATGGACACTTTGGAATATTATAAAGTTAGTGTTTGGCAGCCTTCCGGATTGCCATTTTTACTTTTTGATTTGAAAAAGGAAAATTTTAAAATTACTTTAACATCAAAAGTATTTGAGCAAGGCGGATATAATGTTATTCCGGGTAAGAAGGATTCGATGGTTAGTAAGGAAGTTTTGCTAAATAAGTATCAATTTTTTAGTATTAGGTCAAATTTTGACCAATGGACGAATACTGATTTTGCCAATACACAATATGAAATAACTCCTGTATTTAACGAGTTCATTGTAAAAGTGGAAGTTAATCAACAATACCGTAAACAACGTCCTAAGTATTGGACAGTAACTAAGACGAGTAAGGAGTTAAGTCCTGAGCAAGTGGAATTTGTTAAATCTATTTTCCAGAAATCAAAGATGGGATTAGCAAATGATAACCGAAATGTGCTTGAGGAGAAATTGTTCAAAATAAGGTCTAAATAGATTTCTTTTGCCCTAAATGTATTGATAATGCTCTAGAAAAAGGCTCAATAAAAGATAGTCCTTCTTGTATCTTTGCGTTTTAAATTCAATATTACAAATCATATAAAGGATGTTGACTGCCAATCAGATAAGGGGTATTTTTTTAGATTTTTTCAAGGAAAAGGGACATAAGATTGTGGCGTCTGCTCCAATAGTAGTTAAAAATGATCCTACCTTGATGTTCACCAATGCAGGGATGAATCAATTTAAGGATTACTTTTTAGGCAATAAACTAGCAACTGAAAAACGAATAGCAGACACACAAAAATGTTTGAGGGTTTCAGGGAAACACAATGATTTAGAGGAAGTTGGAATCGATACTTATCACCATACCATGTTTGAAATGCTTGGGAATTGGTCATTTGGTGATTACTTTAAAAAAGAAGCAATAGAATGGGCTTGGGAGTTGTTGGTAGATAGATATCAATTACCTAAGGATAGATTATACGTTACTGTTTTTGAGGGAGATGCTAAAGAGAACTTGGAATCTGATGAAGAATCTAGGGAAATTTGGAGTAGGTTAATATCTGATTCGACTCATATCCTTAATGGAAATAAAAAAGATAATTTTTGGGAAATGGGGGAAACAGGTCCTTGTGGACCATGTTCTGAAATTCACATCGATTTAAGATCTGAAGAAGATATTGCAAAAATCCCAGGACATCAATTAGTTAACGAAGGGCATCCTGAGGTAATTGAAATCTGGAATAATGTATTTATGCAGTTCAACCGTAAAGCGGATGGCAGTTTGGAATCACTTCCTGATAAACACGTAGATACTGGGATGGGTTTTGAGCGTTTAACTAGGGTTATTCAACAAAAAACGTCCAATTATGATAGCGATATTTTCCGTCCCATTATTGCTAGAACGGAGGAATTGTCAGGGAAAGTTTATGGCGAAACGGAAACGTTAGATATAGCTTTCCGTGTCATTGCAGATCATATTAGGGCAGTTACATTTACTATAGCTGACGGTCAATTACCTGCTTCTGGTGGAGCTGGATATGTAATTAGGAGAATCCTAAGAAGGGCAATCAGATACGGGAATAATTTTTTAGGAATGGATGAACCATTCATTTATCAATTGGTGGATGTTTTAGCCGATCAATTTAAGGGCGTATTTCCTGAGGTATCAGCCCAAAAAGACTTCCTTAAAAAAATTATCCAAGAGGAAGAAAATTCATTTTTAAGAACTTTGGCATCTGGAAGTAAGCGTTTTGAAAACTATTTGACCGAACATCAAGGGAATGTAATTCCTGGTCAATTTGCTTTTGAATTGTATGATACCTTTGGTTTTCCTTATGATTTAACTGCACTTTTGGCTAAAGAAAGGGGATTGGAGGTTAATTATGAGGAATTTGAATCCGCTTTAGCAGAACAAAAAAAGCGTTCCAGAGCAGATGCTCAAAAGGTTGAAGGGGATTGGATTGTAGTTCAATCTTTACCTGAAAATGAAATTAGTGGATTTATAGGTTATGATACTTTGGAAGCTAAAGTTAAAATATTAAGATATAGAAAAGTTGAGCAGAAAGGTAAGGAAAGCTATCAACTGGTGCTGAATACTACGCCTTTTTATCCTGAAGGTGGAGGTCAAACAGGAGATGCTGGAATCCTTAAAGGGGCATATGATATTGAAATATTTGATACTAAAAAGGAAAATGATTTAATTATCCATTTTGCAAAACATATCCATGAAGATGATTTTGAGACTTTAAGAGATAATTGGTTTGCAAATGTGAATGCATCTAAAAGAATTGAAACAGAATATAATCACTCCTCTACTCATTTATTACATGCCGCTTTAAGACAGGTTTTAGGAACACATGTTCATCAAAAAGGAAGTTTAGTGAATGAGGAGGTGCTTAGATTTGATTTTAGTCATTTTAGTAAAATGACGGAGGAGGAATTAAATCAAGTAGAGGATATAGTTAATCAAAAGATTAGAGAGGATATCCATTTAAAAGAGGATAGGTCTATTGCTTTTCAAGAGGCCATAGATAATGGAGCGATGGCATTATTTGGAGAAAAATACGGAGAAAAAGTCCGTATGATAACATTTGATAAACATTATTCCATTGAGCTTTGCGGAGGAACGCATGTTAAAAGCACAGGAAATATTGGATATTTTAAAATAATATCAGAATCCGCAATTGCAGCAGGCGTTAGAAGGATAGAGGCAATTACAGGTTACAAGGCTCATTTATATATCAGAGAGCAATCTGAACAATTTAAGAAAATAAGAGAATTATTTAAAAACCCTAAGGATATTATTTATTCCTTGGAGCAAATAAAAGAGGAAAATAAAGCCTATCAATCTAAAATTGAAGGATTGTTAATTGAGATTGCTAAAAATGATTCTAAAGATTATTTAAATCAATTCATTGATTTAAAAGGAATTCCTTTTTTAAGTGCATACATCAAAAACAGTAACCCTGACATCATCAAGGCGATGGTTAATGAATTGAAATTAGCTAGACCTGATGCACTTATTTTAATCGGAGGTACTTCTGGAGTAGATAATGCAAACGTTTATTTGTCTATACCTACAGAAATAAATAAGACTAAAGGAATAAATGCAGGAGCCATTATTAAAGAAATATCCCCATTAATCAATGGAGGAGGTGGAGGCCAACCGACTTTTGCTACAGCTGGAGGTAAAAATCCTGATGGACTTAATGAAGCTTTGGAGTTGGCTCAAAAATTAATTACTGAAAAGTTAGCTTAATAAAATATGAGTTATTCATTGTCAAAATCTACTTTTATAAAATATTTGCAATGTGATAAGTCATTATATTTATATAAAAATAATCGTAATTTAAAGGATCCGGTTTCCGCAGCTACTCAATTGGTATTTGATAGAGGTCATTCCGTTGGTGATTATGCGCACAATATTTTTCCTAATGGGGTGGATTGTTCTTGGGATAAGCCTTGGGAATATGAACCATCCCTAAAAAAGACGGCAGCGTGTATTAAAAACAATACCGAAGTTATTTATGAAGGGGCCTTTTTAGCTGATGATACCATTGTTGCAGCCGATATTTTAGTCAAAGAAGGTGAAGGGTATCATGTTTATGAGGTCAAATCGTCGATATTAATATCAGAAACGTATTTAAGGGACGCTGCATTACAATATAACATTATTCAAAAAGCAGGATTAATTATTACAGGTTTTTCCTTAATTACATTAAATAAGGATTATATTAAAAGTGGTGAAATTGAGCCGAATAAATTGTTTAAAATAAATGATGTAACCGATCAAATTAGGTCACGTCAATTATTTGTTGAAACTGGTTTAAGAGGTGCTAAAGATGTTTTAGCATTGAAGTCCGTTCCTAATACAAAAATAGGCGATCATTGCAGGGAACCTTATTCCTGTGATTTTATTGGTCATTGTTGGCAGAATTATCAAAAGGAAACTGTATTTCAGCTAGAGGGTTTACCAGATGAAAAAAAGTGGGAATATTATAGGCAAAATATCATTGATTTAAAATCAATAAAAGAGGAAAGTTTAAGTACGGTTCAAAAAATATCTAAAAGAGCTTACCTCCAAAACGATTATTATATTGAGCCATACTCCTTAAAGAATTGGATTGAAAAGACTACCTATCCTATTGTTTTTCTTGATTTTCATTTTATAAGACCCGCTATTCCTATTATTGACGGAACGAGTCCATATCAATCTCAATTGTATTTATTTTCCATTATTAAATTAAAGGAGGATAATCAAACTGAAATAAAACTAAATGTTCTTCAAGATTATGATTTGGAAGCATTTACAAGGGAATTATCAAATCAACTAGAAGGGATGCCTTCCATTTTAGTCTATAATAAAAGTACAGACGTGGAAAAATTGAAAAATTTATTCTTGTCCTATCAATTGCCTGTTGATTGTCTTAATAAAATAGTAGATATGCATCCTTTATTGATGGAGCGTAAATTTTGGCATGGTCAAATGAAGGAAAATATGTCCATTGCTGATCTTGCTAAATTAATCAGTGTACAAATGCAGTGGGATAAATTGGAGTTTAGTATCCCAGAACAAGCCAATGTTTTCATGGAAGATGTATTAAACACTAATTTTAAGGACAAAGAGATTAAGTTAACCAAACTAAAAAATTATTCAGGATTTATAAATACAGCTCAATTTAGATTTTTCAATTTGTTAAAAAATAAATATTCAATTACAAATTAATTAAATGGAACAAAAAATTATACTCATAACCGGAGCGACTTCTGGCATAGGCAAAGCCACCGCACTCCATTTTGCAGATAAAGGCGGATATAACATTATTATTACAGGACGAAGATTGGATAGGCTCAATGAATTGGTAGAAAAATTAAATAACTATCCTTCCACCAAAGCAATCGCCTTAAATTTTGATGTCAGAAACCGTGATGAAGTGCTAAAGGCAATGGAATCCCTACCATTAGAATGGACAAATATAGATATATTGGTCAATAATGCTGGCTTGGCATTAGGACTTTCTGACATCCAAGATGGTGATTTTGACCATTGGGATACGATGATTGATACCAATGTAAAGGGACTATTATATATGTCTAAAACGGTTGCTCAATTAATGATTAAAAATAATAATCAAGGGCACATCATAAATATAGGATCTATTGCAGGAAAAGAGGTTTATCCTAAAGGGAACGTGTATTGTGCCACTAAACATGCAGTGGATGCTTTGAATAAATCTATGAGGATTGATTTGCTCCCTCATCAGATTAAAGTGACGGCAGTTAATCCTGGGATGCTAGAGACTGAGTTCAGTTTAGTACGATTTGAAGGGGATGAAGAAAAGGCAAAACAAGTTTATCAAGGAATGCAGCCACTTTTGCCTGAGGATGTTGCTGCTGTTATTTATTTTGCTGTAAATCAACCAAAGCATGTATGTTTAAATGATATTACGATGACTCCTACGCAACAAGGGAGTGCAAAAGCAGTTTTAAGAGATTGATGTAATGGCTCAGAATTTCAAAACCATAGAGGCTAGGATTAATAATTTTTTTGTTAAGTCCTATTTTCCTGATTTTAAGCAATTGTCTTGGATGAGGGTGTTGATTGGTTTGGTCGGGATTATAGACATTTTAACTCGATTGGTTTATTTTAAGACCCATTATAGTCAAGACGGAGGTTGTCCTTTAAACACGGTAGGGCATTCTAATAATCCAGTTAATTGGTTATATGAATTAAATAGTTCCTCAGCGTATTATTATTTATTGTTTGGAATCCATTTATTGTTATATCTAGTTTTAATAAGTGGTTGGAAATCAAATATTGTTTCCTTTTTATTATGGATAATGACGTGTTCATTAATATTTAGGAATCCATTTATTACTCAAGGAGGAGATGAATTATTAAAAATGACTTTATTATGGGGTGTATTTTTACCTTGGAGTAAGACTAGTCCTTGGAGTAAGAAAATCATTGAATTTAACAAAAAGGAAGAATCTTTTTATTCGATTATTTATTTTGCCTTCCTCGTTCAAATAGCATGTGTTTATTTCTTTTCCGGGATACTAAAAGGAGGGGATGATTGGAGGGTGACTTTCAATGCTTTGTATTATGTGTTTAGTTTGGACAGTATGACGTGGCCTTTGGGTCATTTTTTGAAAGGATTTCATCCTTTTTTGCAATTCATGTCCATGTTGGCATGGGGATTTGAAATTTTTATTCCTTTTATTTTAATCATTCCTAATAAGGTTTGCAGATGGATTGGTGTACTATTTATATTAGGATTTCATTTATTTATAGGAATGACCATTTTAGTAGGAATATTTTTTATGGTCGGTATATCTACTGCTATAGGGTTGATTCAAAGGAATCAAGACGATTATAGAATTATTGAAGTACCCATAAAAAAAATCAGAATTTGGATATTAGAGGCTAAGAAGTATTTGGTATATATACTCTTATTTTATGTGTTGTATTACAATATTTGGAACACTCATTTATTAGGATATGAATTGAGTCATGGCTTTGAAAAACCAGTGCAATGGTTCCAAGTTCAACAAAATTGGGGAATGTTTGCCGCCAATGTATATAAGGAAGATGGATGGTTGGTGGGTAAGGCAACGCTCCAAAATGGATATGTTATAGATGTTTTCACTAACCAATCGGTTGATTTTAAAAAACCAAGTAACTTATTAAAAAGAATAGATTACAACGACCGTCAACGGAAATTTATTGAAAACTTTAGTACAGGTAACTTCACTTGGGGACGAGAATATTACTGTAATTTTTTATTAAAAGAGTATAATAAATCCCATGTTATAAAAATCAATAAATTGGAATTGATACAATGTAAAGAAACCAGCTTGCCTCCTGAAAAAGAGAAGGAGGAAAAAGTGGATCAGATTTCTTTGTATGCCATTGATAGAAAGTTATAAATATAAACTTAGAGAATGGAGATCAATATTATTAACCAATTTGTAAATAGAAATAGAGTAGATATCGGAATTCGTTTCTTGGGTTATGTCATAGATTTAGTATTTCCTTTTATATTAGTCCTTGTTGAAACTAATTTTACCCTAGAAAGTAATTTTTTAAAGTCTTATTTATATATTAATTATTTTGTTCTTATGTTTTTGTCTGAATCTATTTTTTCAACTTCATTAGGAAAACGGATACTAGGTAATATTGTAGTTAATAAAAATGGAAGGCGAATATTTATTAGAAAGGCATTCCTAAGGACTCTAATAAGGTTTATTCCTTTTGAAACCTTTCCTATTGTTTTTCATTACATGGCTTTGCACGATTTATGGAGCAAAACTTATGTGGTCAATAAAAAAGAATTTTTAGCGTTTAAAGCGGCTTATGATTTGGACAATCCTAATTCTATTCATTTGAATCCAGAAGAGGAGATTGATAAGGATTTGGTTAATCCGTCTGCGAAGCAGGATGATATAAATGTGACTGGAGTATAATTGGATTTACCCCCCCTCCTCTTTATTTTTGATGGCTTTAAGGACGAGTTCTAAGTATTCAAAATCATTTGGGTCAAATCCTCTTTTTTCATAAGCGATTTTGCCTTCCTTGTCAATGAACATTAAATGTGGGACTTCGGCAATTCTATAGGAGTTTTTGGCATCGTCTTTTCCATCAAAATAGATGTTGAATGTCCAATGATGAAGTTTTGCGGTGGAATAGACTACTTCGAAACCTCTTTTAGAGGTGTTTAGGGCAACTGGGATTATTTGTAAATTGTATTCTGACTCTAATCTAGGTTTTAGATAGGTAAGCGTATCCATTGCAGCGTGACAAGGCGCACACCAGTCGGTAAAGAAGATAAATAATACAGGTTTTCCTTTGGATACTAGTTGATTGATAATCAACTTTTGGTGGTTGGAATCCACTAAAACGGTTTCATAAAGCTTGTTGTTTTTGAGCCTTGGTTGATTATCCTGTGCAGCGAGGTTATGCCCATATAAGCATAGACTTGCTGCACAAATAATCAAGTATAAAATCTTTTGTAAGGCTTTAGACAAAGTTTAAGGATTTAGATTCATTACAAAGTTATATCCTAAACCTTCAAGCGACTCTATTAGAATTAATTAAAGGGAATTCTATTACTTAGGATTGTAGTCCAAAGTCATTTTAATTTCCACGTTTTCAGCCACTTTCTCTTTAACGAGTGCAGGGATGATGATTTTATAATCGGCACATTTAACAGTGATGCTAGAGGTAGCTAATATTTGTTTTCCGCCTTTTATTTCTAACACTGCAGTGGTAGTTACTTTATTTGTTACTCCGTGCATAGTCAATTCACCTTCTACATTTACTTTATACTTTCCGTCTTTAGAAAAATTGACTGTGTTTAAGTTGGTAATTTTTCCTTTGAAAGTAGATTTAGGAAATTTATCACTTTCCATATACTTTTCATTAAAGTGTTCTTGCATAAAGTTGTTTTTAAACTGAAAAGATTTGTTATTCAATTGAAAAACAAGGTCACCAGTTTTGGTGTTCAAAATTGAACTTGCCGTTTGACTTTTAGCATTGATTTTTTCTGCTGGTGCGTCACTTAGGAATTCTATTGTCCCAGTTTTTGTGATGAATAGACCATCTTGAGCCATCATTGAATTGAAGAATCCACAGAACACAATGGCTACGATTAATTTTAATACAGATTTCATTTTACTTTTGGTACTTTAATAGGTATTAGACTCAAAAAGTTTGCCAAGGTTACAAAATCCTGTTTTAGATTTGGATACCTTTATATGTATATTGATATTCATACACACCTAGATAAGGAGGCTTCAGATGAAGTCATCACTATTAGGAGTGTTTATGTTAAGGAGGAGCTAAACCTAAGTCCAAATACTAATTTTTCTTATGGCATTCATCCTTGGTATATAGATCAACCTTTTGACAATCAATTATTATTATTAGCCTCTTTTCTAAATGATATGAAACCATGGAATATAGCCTTAGGAGAACTTGGTTTAGATTCCAATGCTCAAGTAAACTTAGATACTCAAATTGAGGTAGTTAAACAGCAATTGGAATTAATAAAATCCATGAATAGCCTTAAGGTGGTCATTGTTCATTGTGTAAAGAAGTACAATGATATGCTTAATATTATCCATAAATATCCCGAATTTATTTATGTTTTCCATGCGTATAACGGAAATGAACAGATTACCAAAGATTATTTAACCAATCCTAATATTTATTTTAGTTTTGGAATGAGGGAGTTATCTAGAAATAAAATAGAAGCTATATTAACGTTAATTCCTTTAAATCGTATTTTTTTTGAAACGGATGAGGATATAAATTATTCGATTCAGGAAGTTTACAGTAAATATTCCACTATTCAAAATGTTGATATAGAACTAATAAAAAATCAAATATATACAAATTTTAAAAAAATATTTAATTAAATGACCAATCAAGATTTAAAAACAGATTTTATTGTTAAGTATAATAGTTTAACTAAGGAAATGGAAGAACTCCTTTCAAAATATGAGGATAAGTCCTTTGAAAATAGAGAAAATAAATGGAATCCTGTTCAAGTGCTTGAACATTTGTCTTTGGTAGAAGCTGGAATATTAAAGTTTATCAAAAAAGAGCCCTTAGACACGGATGAGTATGCAGAATCCATTTTAACCATTGAGCCATCTAAATTCAATCATGTTTTGATTGATAAAAGAGAGTTTGGATTAATTAATGCCCCTGCCACGGTAATGCCTCAATCTGCATACAATAGTATGCAAGAGGCCTTTGAGGTCATAAAAAACAATAGAAATGAGTTAATTGAAATATTAAACAATCCTTCATTTGAGTTTACAGGATTGGTCCGTGAGCATGCTAGATGGGGAAAAATGACCAAAGCAGATTGGTTGAATTTTTCTTATTATCATAGTAAAAGGCATTTAATTCAATTTGAAGAAGCTTATAATTAAATAAATATTAAAATTAATGATAGATATAAATGTTACTTTAGAACAAATCAATAAGAGGAGCTTAACCAATATGGCGGAGCATTTAGGACTTGAATTTGTAGAAATTCATCCTGATTATTTAGTGGCTAAATTGCCGGTTGATTACCGAACCACTCAACCATTAGGCATGCTAAATGGAGGAGCTTCCGCTGCATTAGCAGAAACTGTTGGTAGTATGGCAGCCTATTTAAGTGTAGATAGAAATCACTTTTATACCTTAGGTTTAGAAATAAAAGTAAATCACTTAAGACCTGCCCTTCAAGGTTATGTTTATGGAAAGGCAACTCCAATTCATATTGGACGTAAGACGCATGTTTGGAAAATAGAAACGAGGGACGATGAGGGTAACTTGATATCTTATTCTACCTTAACCATGGCCGTAGTGGCAATAGAAGATTTTATGCGGGATAAGATACATGCATTGACTTTTGAGGGTTAATTTTACTTTAAACATGATTTGAATTAAAATATAGTTAAAAACCTTAAACTTTTGTCTAATTTTAACGTTTAAATGTTACCTTGTAGTTGGACTAGGTCAATCGTCAATGGATATTAAAATGGGCTTTGATAGCTTAAAAGATAAATTATCGGATTTTAAAAAGAAGTACTACCTCAATGAATTGCGAAGGGGTGCCTTATTAAGTATTGTCATTTGTGGAATGGGGACTTTACTGGTAGCTGTCCCGGAATACTTTAGTTACTTTAGTCAACCTGTCAGGGCTGGTCTATTTTATGGATTATTGGCTTGTTTTGGATTTACTTTGGTCAAATACTGTTTGATTCCTGCTTATAAGTTGGTTAACCTTGATAAAGGTCTGTCTGATATAGAGGCGTCAAATTTATTGAATAAACATTTTCCTGAAATTGGAGATGGAATTATAAACACTATTCAATTGAAGGAACAATTGGGACTGGAGGGTGTTTCCGCTTCTTTATTAGAGGCATCGATTTCTCAAAAATCAAGTCAATTGAACCCGATTCCGTTTTTACTAGCTATTGATAAAAAGAAGACTAGAAAAGTACTTCCTTTTGCTTTGATCCCGATTGCCATTATCACAGGAATTTTGTTGATTCAACCGGCTATTTTGGTAGAATCTACTGATAGGATTGTCCATTATGGAAAACAATATAGTAAACCTGCTCCTTTTGTATTTACTATACTAAATCAAAAACTACAAAGCATCAAAGGAGAAGATTTCACCTTAAATATTAAGACAACAGGTAAGGAAATTCCTCAAGAGGTATATATCAACTATCAAGGTGGATTATATAAACTTATTAAAGATGGAAAAAACAAATTCCATTATACCTTTAATAATTTACAAGATAATACCGATTTCTTTTTAGCATCAGGGGAGTTTACAAGTCCTGGATATACCTTAAATGTGTATCCTAAGCCATTTATAAAGAATTTTGAAGTGGAGTTGATTTATCCGCCTTACATAGGGAAAAAATCGGAGGTGCTGCAAAATACGGGTGATTTGACTGTCCCTGAAGGCTCTAGGATAAAATGGAAATTTTATGCTGATTATACCGAGGATTTGCAAATGTACTTTGGCAATAAAAAAGTATCCGCTGACCGATTAGGACAAAATTTATTTACATATTCTAATATTTTTAATTCAGATGATAATTATTTTATTAAAATAAAAAATAATTATTTGAATAATAATGATACCATTCAGTATAAAGTTAGTACAATTCCTGATGTAGCTCCATCCATTACGGTGGAAGAAGAAAAGGATTCCGCAAGGTTAAAGAATTTTTACTTTACGGGCTCATTATCCGACGATTATGGTTTTAGTGGATTAAAAATGGTCTATCAATTTACTAAAACAACGGATTCAGCTAAATCAGTTAAAAGGCTATTTTCTATCCCGATTGGCATTCAAAACAACAGGACTCAACAATCATTTTATTTTAATTGGGATGCGTATCCTATTAATATATTGGCAGGGGAAGAATTAGAATATTTTTTTGTAGTTAGTGATAATGACGGTATTCATGGGCCTAAATCAACTAAGTCTCAGAAATTTATTTTTAAAGCCCCTACAGAAAAACAATTACAAGAAAATTCTGAAAAACAATTTTCTGACGCGAGTTCTAAAATGCAATCTGCTTTAAAAATGGCTAAAAGCCTGCAAAAAGATTTGGATGAGGCAAAGAAAAGACTCACTGAGAAAAAAGGAAATAATTTAGACTTCCAAGATAAGAAGTTTATTGAGGATATCCTTAAAAAACAGACTGAATTGGAATCATCTGTAAAGGAAATTCAGAAAGAGACAAAAGAGAATATCCAAAACAAAGAGGAGTTCAGTAAGGAGAATCAAGATTTGTTGGAAAAACAACGTCAAGTTGCGGCAATGATGGATCAAATTTTAGATCCCGAAACTAAGAAACTCATTGATGAGCTCAAAAAGATGATGGATGAGAACATGAAAGATCAAATCCAAGATCAATTGGATAAAATCAAGGTGGACAATAAGGACATCGCCAAGGAGCTTGACAGAATGCAGGAAATGTTAAAACAAACTGCCTTTGATGAAAAAGTAGAAAACACTACTCAAAAAATAGATGATTTAGTTAAAAAGCAAGAAGAGCTAACAAAACAATCAGAGGATAAAAAATCTGATGCTAAAGAATTGTCAAAAAAACAGGATGAACTGGCCAAACAGACCGAAGAGGTTAAAAAAGATTTAGAGTCCTTAGAAAAGCAGAATGAAGAATTAGAAGAAAAACATGATTTAGGAGACTTAAAAAAGAATGCAGAGGATGCACAAAGTCAACAACAAAAGGCGTCTAAATCATTAGCGAAAAATAATAAAAAAGAAGCCAAGGAAGAGCAAGAAAAAGCTCAAGAATCTTTGAAAAAAGCTAAGGAAGGCTTGGAATCAATGCAAGAGAAAGAAGAGGATGATAAGAATGCCCTTAACTATGCTCAATTGCGTCAAATATTAGAAAATTTGCTTTATACTTCCTTTGAGCAAGAAAGGGTAATAGGTGATTTGAAGGTAAAACCTAACTATTCACCAGAATATGTAGAAATTGCTCAAAGGCAAAAGAAGTTAAAGGGTGATGCTAAAATGATTGAGGATTCCATTTTATCGCTTTCTAAAAAAGTACCTGAAATGAGTGCTATTGTTAATAGAGAAATTTCAGATATCAACTTTAATATGGACAATACCATAAAAATGCTTGGGGAAAGGAATACGCCTCAGGCGAGGTCTTATGGTCAATATACCATGACATCTGTCAATAATTTAGCGGTATTGCTATCTGAAGTTTTAGATCAATTAAAACAGAAGGCTAATCAGTCTGAGTCTAAAAAAACAGGGAAAAAGAAAGGAAAGCCAAATCCTAATTGTAAAAATCCAGGGTCAGCTCAAAGCAATAAACCGGGTAAAAAGGGAAATAAACCTGGAATGGGGAATTTGAGAAAAATGCAAGAATCCTTGTCAAAGCAACTCCAGGAAATGAAATCAGGAGGTAAAAAAATGCAAGGTAATAATGGTGGAATGGGCGGAAGTCAGGCTTCTGAACAACTTGCAAAAATGGCTGCTCAACAAGAGGCCATCCGAAGGGAGTTACAGAAAATCAATGCGCAGCAGAATAAATCTGGAAATCATCCCTTGGGGAACTTAGATGATATCCAAAAACAAATGGATAAAAATGAAGAGGATATTGTCAATAAACGGATTACAGAACAGACCATCCAACGTCATCAAGAAATTGTCACTCGATTATTAGAATCAGAGAAAGCGGAAAAAAAACAAGGAGAGGATGATAAAAGGGAATCCAATGCAGCAGACCAAAAAATGTTAACTCCTCCACCTGCCTTGGTGAAATATAAAGCAATGAAGGACAGAGAATCGGAGATTCTTAAAACTTTGCCTCCTGCTTTAAATAATTATTATCGTTTAAAGGTAAAACAATACTTTGAAGGATTAAGAAACTAACTTTTTGATTATTAAGAACTTTTAAGTCCTTAATTAAGGTTTAAAGAATAAATATCAAAATAAATTAAAACTAATGAAGGACTATTTTTTAAGGCTTTTTAAGTTCAATGAATGGGCAAATGTTAGATTATCAGCTATGATAAGAACGGTAGAAAAAGATTGTCCTGCTGATGCTTTATTGCTTTATAACCACGTTGGACAAGCGGGTTCAGTTTGGTTAAATAGGTTAAAGGGACAGACTCCATTAACTTCAGTTTGGGAGGTGCATCCCTTAGAGGAGGCGGATAAACTTTTATTACTCAATTCCAAGGAATGGATTGAATTTATTCAAACCTCTGCAAATGTTTTTGAAGGTGCTATAGAATATAAAAATACTCAAGGAACTGCTTTCCTTAATAATAAGGTGGACATCCTTGCCCATGTAGTAAATCATAATACCTATCATAGGGGACAAATTATTAAAATGATAAAACCAATTCTTGGGGACTCTTATAAAATATCCTCAACAGATTTCATTACTTTTGCAAGAGAAAATCCTATCTCAAAATTTTAGGGGATAGGTAAATAATAATAATGAGTCATCCACATCATTTTTTTTCTCAATCAGACTTAGATTTGATTTTAGCTGTCATAAAGGAGGCCGAATCAAATACAAGTGGCGAGATTAGAGTACATTTAGAATCCACCACCCAATCCTTGGAAACCCTTGACCGTGCAACAGAGGTATTTGCAGATTTAGAAATGCATAAAACTCAATTAAGAAATGGAGTCCTTTTTTATTTTGCAGTTGTAGACAAAAAATTTGCTATTTTGGGTGATGTAGGAATTAATGATGTTGTCCATGTGACTTTTTGGGATGATGTAGCTATGGTAATGGGTGATTACTTTAAACAAAACGAGTTTGTTTTAGGACTTACTCAAGGAATTAAAATGTGTGGTCAAAAATTGAAGTTGAGGTTCCCTCATCAAGTAGATGACGTTAATGAATTATCTGATAATATTTCCTTTGGACAATAATAGAATGAAAAAAATAATTATTACCTTCCTTTTATTATTAGGAATATTTTATCAACCTAATCATTTAATTGCAAAATCTTTTCCAGAAAGAACCAACAGGTTAGTAAATGATTATGCTGGGGTACTTAGTGAAGAGGATGCAAATCAATTAGATGCCATATTAAAACAATTTGATGATTCGACGTCCAATCAAATATGTGTGGTTATAGAAAAAACTTTGGAGGATGAAGACATCAATGACTATCCTAATAAATTATTTGAAAAATGGCAAATAGGTCATAAAAAAGAAAATAATGGAGTTCTTGTTTATGTAGCTATTGCAGAAAGGAAAATCCGAATAGAAGTTGGATATGGTTTAGAGGGAGTCATTCCTGACGTTACTGCTAGCAGTATAATCCGTAACGAAATGCAACCATCCTTTAAGGAAGGGAAATATGCTGAAGGATTAGCAAGGGGATGTGCTGTGATAATGTCTTTGGCAAAAAAGGAATATTCTTCAGATCAATATGCGAGTAAATTTGGTGGTAGAAAAGAAGCTCCAAGAGGTGGAGGAAGAGGAATCGTTTTTTTTATATTAATTATAATATTTATTATTATTTCTATTTTCCGCAAAGGAGGTAGAGGTGGTAGAGGTGGTTATGGGGGCTTTGCTGCAGGAGCAGGTCCATTTATTTTTGGAGGCGGAAGTTCCTTTGGAGGCGGCTCTTCTGGGGGCGGAGGCTCTTGGGGTGGATTCGGCGGTGGCTCGTCAGGAGGTGGAGGTGCTAGTGGAGGCTGGTAAAACACTTCATAATATTGCCATCATTGGGGGAGGAATAGCTGGAATGGCGGTAGCAATCCGTTTGGCAAAAAAAGGAAAACAAGTCACCTTATTTGATAAAAATGAATATTTAGGAGGAAAAATGTCCTCTTATAGTTCTAACGGATTCAGATGGGACTGTGGTCCATCACTTTTTACTTTGCCAGAGGAGTATTTTAAGTTGGAAGAGTTGGTATATGGAAATCGTAGGTTAAAAGTTGAAAGGTTGGCCAACCTAACAAATTATTTTTGGGATGACGGTACACAATTAGAAGCACCAGCTGATAATATCCGATTTGCTGAAATATTAAACTTAAAATTAAATATAGACACAAAGGATACTCTTGATTTTTTAAAATCATCCGAGGATAAATATAAAATGACTGAAAAAGTATTTTTAAGGTCATCTTTACATAAAAGGGCTACCTATTTAAGTAAAAGTGCTTTTTTTGCTTATCCTAAAATGAATAAATTGGAAGCTTTTAAAACCATGCATAAATCCAATGCGGATAGGTTTAAAAAAAGCGAGAAAGCTGTTCAGTTATTTGATAGATTTGCCACTTATAATGGTTCTAATCCTTATAAAGCACCCGCAACTTTAAATATTATTCCTTATTTAGAATTTGGTATAGGTGCCTACTATCCTGAAAATGGAATGATATCCATCAAAAATGGATTAGAACAGATGCTGATAGATTTAGGAGTGACAATAAAACTAAGTCATGTAGTAGAAAAAGTTAATTTTATTAGTAATTCGCAACTAGACATTTATTCAGGATCTCAAACTTATAAATTTGATGCCTTGGTTAATGCTACTGACGTTTATCAATCTTCTTTAAGTTATTTAAAAAACACGATAGAAGACAAGTCAGATAAGGAATTAGAGTCCTCTTCTTCTGCAATTATTTTTTTATGGGGAATGGAGGGGAATTATCCTGAGTTTGATTTGCATAATATTTTATTTAGTAATAATTATTTAAAGGAGTTTTACCATATATTTAATTTAAAAACGCTATCGGACGATTTAACAATTTACATCAATATATCCTCTAAAAAGACGAAGGAAGATGCTCCAGAAGGTAAGGAAAACTGGTTTGTGATGGTCAATAGCCCTTGTAATGAGCATCAAGATTGGAATCAAATTATTCCTAAGGTGCGTGAATCGATTATAAATAGGATTGAGACCGTTTTAAAAAGAGAAATCAAGTCTGAAATAATAGAGGAGCGCGTATTGACCCCCGAATATATACAAAATCAAACGGGTTCATTTAAAGGAGCATTATATGGTCCAGCTTCTAATAACCGGTTTTCAGCATTTTTAAGACAAGCAAATTTTTCTTCAAAGCAATCGAACGTCTTTTTTTGTGGAGGGAGTGTCCACCCTGGTGGAGGTATTCCTTTATGCTTGATGGGCGCGGAAATTGTAAGTAATTTAATCAAATGATAAGGGCTAATATCAATCATCCTTTGAGGAGATTATTTTTTTTGCCTTTTATCAGAGTCATTTTCAAAATTTATTTTAAGGGATTTATAATTAAAAATAGAATCGATATAGATTCTAATAAAAGCGTTTTATTATTTTGTAACCATTTTAGTTGGTGGGATGGTTTTTTTCAAATTCTTTTGAGTGAAAAAATATATAACAAAAAAGTTCATATATTGATGTTGGAATCAGAACTTAAAAAAAGGAAGTTTTTAACTTACTTAGGTATGTTTGGAATCGGACAAAATCCAAGGGATGTAAAGGAGACAGCCGATTACATAGCACATCTATTGAAAGATTCTAGAAATTTGGTAATGATTTGTCCTCAAGGGGCTATTGAAAGCAACCATAAGATTGAACCAGAATGGAAATTGACATTTCTAGATACACCCAAACGTTATAATTTGAATACAAATTTAATATGTAGTTTTATCTTCCCTGAATATCTTCAATTTTATAAGCCAATTTTATATGTTTATAATTATTTGATTGATAATTCAATTTTATCCAAAGAAGAAATTTCTTTTCAATTAAGCAAATTTTATTCTGAGGCAAAAATTGATTTAAATCTAATTAAAATATAATCTAATAATTGAGTCCATATTTCTTTGATATTGTTTTTTATTTGTTAGGCGGATTTTCAATTTGTAGAATCCTGATTCTAATAAGTAATCTATTTTATAGTAAAAGAAAGACTAATAAGCAAATCAATATTCAAAGTTTAACTCTTTCTATTTTAGTACCAGTAAGAAACGAAGTTAACAATGTAGATGGTTTAATAAATTCTATACTACAAAATGCAACTGGACTAACTGAGATTATATTTATGGATGACGATAGTTCTGATGGTACCTACCAATCTTTATTGAAGTGGGAGTTATTTAGTCCTTTGATTAAGGTTTATAAAGGTAAAATCTTGGAAAATGGTTGGTTAGGTAAAAACTACGCTTGTCATCAATTAGGATTAATGGGTAATAAAGATTCAGATTATTTATTATTTTTGGATGCTGATACTCGGTTATTATCAGATACCATTCCTAATATTTTGGAAATTGCATATTCAAATGAAATTGATCTTTTGACAGTGTTTCCCTATCAAAAATATTCAAATGCCCAGACAGAAATGGTCATACCTTTGATGCATTACATTTTATTGACGTTATTACCTATTTCCTTAATACAAAATTCAAAATGGACTTCTTTTTCCGCTGGAAATGGACAGTGTATGCTTTTTGAAAGGGATAAATACCTGCAAGTTGCTCCTCACAATGTACTTAAAAACGTCATTACCGAAGATATTGAATCAGTCAGACTATTTAAGAAATTGGGATACAAATGCAGAGCGGAAGTTGGTTTATTAAATACTATGATGTATAATACTTTAGCAGAATCCATAAACGGATTTTCTAAGAATATATTTGCAGGATTTAAAAATAATATTTTTTTTGCAATTGGCTATCTATTCTTTGTGTTACTGGGTTATATTATAGTTCTTTTAGGTGGAAACTATATTCATCTGATTGTTTTACTTCTATTTAGTGTTATTATTAAAATATTAGTTAGCTATCAATCTAAAAATTCAGTGATTAAACAAGTATTATTTCAACCATTGATGATTATAATAAAATCGTATATAATATTATTGTCAATTTATAAAACGTATAGTCATAATTTAGTATGGAAGGGAAGAAAAATTTAATATTGCTTTATACTGTTATTGGATTTTTAATAATTTTCCATTTGGTTGGATGGTTTAATTTTGTTTTTGGTGCAAACCCTCAAGATTTTGCCCGACTTACCCCAATAAACTTGATTTTGTCATTAATTGGCATTTTAATTTTTTGTCCACTTAATGATAATTCCTTTAAATTAAAAATATTGATAATAGGACTCATTGGCTTTTCTTCTGAGTTAATTGGTGTCAATACTGGTATTTTGTATGGCCACTATTCTTATTCCGATAAATTAGGATTGAAGCTTTTAGGGGTACCAATAATACTTTTTATTAATTGGGTACTCGTAATTGTATCCATCCATGCTGTGTTGAATTATATATTTTCTAGGTTCAAATTTAGCGTATCCTATTTGGTTCTTGCCTTTATTGGAGCATCAATATTGGTTCTTTATGATTATGTCTTAGAACCCTTTGCAATTAAATATCATTTATGGAGTTGGGACCTAATGTTTCCGCCTTTATTCAATTATATTAGCTGGTTTGGGATTTCTTTCTTAAATTTACTTATACTTAGTAAGTGGATAGTAAATAAGACTGTTTACCTAGTTGGTTTAACTATAATTGTATTAGAGGTACTATTTTTTTTCTTTGTCTAATTTTCTGATAATTAAGACTTAAATTTGTTTATAGATTAAACAAAAACTTTAAACAGATTTTGTTTGTTTAAACGTTTTGTAAAACAATGGAAAAGTTAGACATTTTATAGCAGTATGGGAAGTTATTCAATTAAGGAGTTAGAAACCATGACCGGTATAAAAGCCCATACCATAAGAATTTGGGAGCAACGTTATGACATTATGGAGCCTTCAAGGACCCAAACCAATGTCAGATTTTACTCTGATGAAGACTTAAGAAACCTTATAACAATTGCATTTCTTAATAAACACGGTTTCAAGATTTCTAAGTTGAGTGAAATGAGTCAGGTAGAAATGACTGCTCATGTACTTAAATTGACCGAACATGCTAGTGATACAGAAGGTCAAATAAATGCTTTGCTTTTGGGGATGATTCATTTTGATGAGGCAAAGATTGAATTTATTGTAAATCAATGTACTACACAATTTGGTTTTGAAGATACTGTTTTAAAGGTTCTATTTCCATTTTTAGCTAAAGTTGGTGTTTTGTGGCAGACCTCTTTGGTAAGACCAGCCCAAGAGCATTTTATTAGTAATTTGATTAGGCAAAAAATTATTGCTGCTACTGACAGAATACCAACTTTAGAAGATGTACCAACCAAACGTTTCATATTGTTTTTACCTGAAAAGGAAATGCATGAAATAAGTCTTTTATTTATTAATTACTTGATAAGGTCTAGAGGGTGTTATACCCTTTATTTAGGGGCCAATGTTCCTTTTGAAGATATCATTTCTGTTTATGAGGAAATTAATCCAGATTATTTGGTGACAGTTTTGACTGCGTATCCAAACTTAGTACATGCAATTGATTATTTAAATAAATTGACTAATCTGACTTCAAATTCTAAGGTAATTGTTTCTGGGAAGCAATTAGAGGCCAATGAAGCTCCGATACCTAAAAATGTTCATCATTTTAAAGAATTTAGTGATTTAATAACGTTTCTCAATAAATTCAAAGTTAACAATTAGTAAAAAAGGATACTAAATTTGATTAATTTATTATAGTCAACAAAATGAGAGTTAGTTCACTTCAAAAAATGCGACTTTTATCCGATCAGGATTTAATTAATATCTTACAGGATGAGCAGAATCATAAAGTGAGGACATTTAATATGGCTTATACAGTGGCTATAGAAAGAGGGTTGACTTCATTTTATTCAAGCATAAGATTATCTGAAAATTCCAATTTTAGTTATCAACTGGTTGTAAGTGATTCTAACGTAAATACACTAGACCTGTTGATTAAAACTAGCTTTAATTATCAATCAAAAGAAAGAATTATTTTAGAAAACGCCTTAACAAGTCACAGTATCAAGTTTGATTTATTAGTAAGTGAAGCCAATTCAGTTCAGTATAAGGCTTTTGGTGTATCTGCTGAAGAAATAAGCTCTGTTTTGAATAAGGCATTACTTCAAAAATTAATTAATCCTCCCATTCAGGAAAGCTCCTACAGAATAAATTGGATTAAAGGAATCCTAATTGTTAGTACTTTAGTGATGATGTTGGTGGTTAGTTTTTTGGTAATTCACATATTGGCATTTTATATCGCTATAAAATAGCCTAAAAAAGAAGTTCCTTTTAAAGTCAAGGTTTACTTAACTATAAAAGGAACATCAGGGTTTTACGTTTAAATTTATGATTTGAAAAGCTGTTAACTTTAAGTTAATCCTTATTGTATAATGTTATTTTGGTCTTTCATTAATTCTAAAGCAGTTTGAGCTTCTTCAATCATTTTATCTGCTTTTTTGTATCCAGAAACCACATAAACTACTTCTCCTTTAGATGTTAAAAAGACATAACTAGGAATGGTATTAACACCCCAATTACTTGCTTTAAACACATTGAAAATGTTTGTACCGTCCATTTCTTTACAGACAAAATTTTCTCCTAAAAATGTGGAAACCGTTTTTCTACGGAAAACCTCACTCATTCTTTTAGAGTTAGTGCAGTTTTCTCCGCTGACAAAAACCATAATTGGCTTCGCTTCTTTTCTGCTAATCTTGGAAATTGATTTCATACTGCCAACTCTGAACATTTCATTTGCTGTCGATCGTCCAAAAAGAGACGAATTGATGCTCAAGGATAGGCAAATAACTAAGAGTGTAAAAGTTTTTAATCTCATCTGATTTAGCTTTAAAGTGTTAATGATTCAAAGTTATAACCACCTAAAAACTGAATATGGACGATTTTCTACAATTTAGTTTGATTGTAAGTTTTAATCCAATTTTTGGTAAATTCTAGATTTGTAAATCATATTATTAGTAGTATTTGAGCACTTTAGCTTATTTCTTTGTCTTAAAACCGCAAATGTTACTTGTAATATAATTAAAAATAGGTAGAATTTTGATTCTAAGTTTGGAGTTATTGAACAAAAAAATGGATGATTATTAAAAATTGAAGCTAGAAAAAGAAGTTGCAACCACTTAACTCTAACTAGAAGAAAAAAAAGGTTTAAATCCTTTTATGGACATTACTTGTATTCTATTGCTTAGATTAATGCAATGTTTACTAATTATTAACTTAATTCTAATAAAATTAGAGATTAAACGTAGTTAGTAATTTACAAATCTATTATTACTACCTTTAACTAAATTTATCAAATTGAACGCTTTATAACTAATTTTGTAGTCTAGTTGATTCTATTCTATTTATGAATCAATTCAGAATAGATTGCCAATAAATGAGCAGAGAACTTATCATACAAACAAAGGGTCAGGAAAGAGAAATAGCCCTTATTCAAGATAAAAAATTAATGGAACTTCACTCAGAGGAGTTGGTTTCCGATGGGTATCAAGTAGGGGATATTTATTTAGGTAGAATTAGGAAGTTAATGCCTGGGCTCAATGCTGCCTTTGTAGATATTGGATGGGAAAAGGAAGGATTCCTTCACTATCACGATTTAGGCCCAGATTTATTGTCTCTTTTAGACTTTACTGACAAGGTCTTAAGAACAAGTCCTCAGGATGAAACCTTAAAGGAATTTCCTTTCAAATCTCAAATCATCAAAACAGGTAAAGTAGAGGAGGTACTACAAGGAGGTGTTCCTATAATGGTTCAAATTGTAAAAGAGCCAATTTCAACAAAAGGACATAGATTGACCTCAGCCCTATCCATCTCTGGTAGATATTGCATTATGATGCCTTTTGCAAACTCCATGACGGTTTCTAAAAAAATCGAATCTAAAGAGGAAAAGGCGAGGTTAAAATCTATTGCTACTAAATATAGGCCCAATAATCACGGAATCATTATCAGAACGGTTGCTGAAGGAGTAGATGAAAACGATATTAAAGAGGATATTGCACGTTTAATGGCAATTTGGGTCCAGACGATTGAAAATCTTAAACAACGCAAACCTGTTCTTTATACTGAGTCCACTAAATCTTTAAGTTTAATTAGAGATATTTTTAATGATTCCTTTGAGAAGATCATCGTTGATGATGAGAAACTATATCAAGATTTAAAGCAATACTTCGGATTTTTACATTCCGATAAAATGAATATTGTAAAGCTTCATAAGGATGAGGAAAAGCTCAGTTTTGAAGCTTATGAGGTCGACAAACAAATAAGGGGACTGTTCAATAAAATCATCAATATTGGTAATGGTGCTTATTTAGTAATTGAACATACCGAGGCCATGCACGTGATTGATGTTAATACGGGTAGTAAGCGTATTAAGTCTGAAGATCAAGAGGCGACAGCAATCAAAACAAATATGGAGGCTGCGAGTGAAATCGCAAGGCAACTTAGATTAAGGGATTTAGGGGGTATCATTATGGTGGATTTTATTGACATGCGTAATCCTGTCAATAGAAAAACTTTGTATGATCACATTAAATTGGTGATGAAAGATGATAGGGCAAAACATACTATCCTTCCATTGACTAAGTTTGGGATACTACAAATCACCCGTCAAAGAGTAAGACAGGAAACCAGCCCAACGGAACAAGTCAACTGTCCGCTTTGTCACGGAACAGGGTCTTTTATGCAGGAGGTTCCTATTCATGAGGATATTGAAGCTCGTTTAATTATTAAAATTAAATCCATGCCGATATCTAATTTTACGTTGAAGTTAAACCCATATTTGGCATCTTATTTTACTAAAGGAATTTGGTCTAAAAGATGGCAATGGTTTATAAAATATAGAAAATGGATTAAAATAGAAGAAGTGCCATCAACTAATCCTTATGACTATGAATTAATGGTCAATTAAAAATAAAAAAGGGCGGATAAATTAATTTTATCCGCCCTTTTAGCAAAAGAAGAATTGATATTTAACTAATTTTAATATTTAATATTTCAAACATAATACAAAAAAGTAATCACTTTTCAACTATTTTCACTTAAACTTACGTGTATAGTTTTGAGTTTTTACCTCATTTTGTCTTCAAACCCACTTATTTTTAAAATATTTGATGGATTATTTAATTCTATGATATCAATCAATGCTTTGCCTTTTTCAGTAATCTTACTTCTATAAGCATCTAAAATTTGATGACCAATGGAAAAACCTAGGTTACCTGGTAATCCGTTTTCATCCTTATTGAACAACCATTCCTTTTCTGGTTTAGGACTACACATGTCTTTTTGAAACATTTTCCATACCTCCTCTTTATGAGTTAATCCATATTCATAAGCGGCTTTTCTTAATATAACTGGTTTTCCTGTTACTACTTCTGCTATATAGTCGCAAGCCGATTCAATTAGTGTTCCATTAAGCAAAGCACAATTAGGGCCTTGGGTCATTTGAACAGTTTTATGTTCAAAATGAGTGGCTTCATGTCCTAGACGTTCCATTACCTGTTGATAGACATCATTTTCCCTGACCACAAATTCCTTTTCGGATTGTTTAAGTTCTGACACATCTACCTCATTGGTATGACAAACATTACTTAGATTGACCACTAAAAATCCTCCATTGACAAAAACATCTGCACCTCCACCCGCATTAGCAACTAGAAATACCACTTTAAAAGGTTTGAAGCTGGGATAAATGTCCTTGTATTTTGTAACCATGGATTTTATTAAGGTACTCATCCCTTTTGTGGATTCCATGTTCTTTTTAGCGGAAAGGAAAAACTTAGTTTTAGAACTGAATTCCTTTAATAACTTTTCTGGGGTATAATCAAGCCTTTCAAAAGCTAATTTTAGTCCTTCTGAACCTTTATTAAAGTAATTTTCTTTTAAAATTTTGACAGAATCCAAATGTGTATTGGATGTTTTTAGTATTTTAATCGCGTTCCAAAAATTATCAATGTCGGATGTTTCTATATCCTTTGCTTGTTTATAGGCGGTTTCTTTTCTGATTTTTTCCTTTGCAATAGCATCAAGCTCCGCTTTGGTATATTTTTTAATTAGGATGTTAAATTTCCCTTCAGGCGAGTTTTGTGGATCTTCTAAACAAACAACTTTTAGGGTATATTTTTCCGTTTTGGATGAAATGTAATCAAATTCTTCAGGACCGTTCAATCCGTTTGGAGAGTCTTTTTCTTGAATCAATTTACCGTTTTGGTCAAATAATCTGATGACTAAATCAATCCCTATTTGCATGACTTGGACTTTATATTGTTGTCCTTTTTCCATTTCAAAAGAATATCCAAGCTCTTCTTTTTGTTTAATGTTAATGGATTTGAGCTCTTTTCCTAACTCAAGGTTTGTTTGGGCGTAGCAACAATTAAAGGAAAAACAGCATACGATTAGTACTAACTTTACATACAAGTTAGGATAAATAAGTCTTTTCATTAAATTCAATACGAAAAAACGTAAGCTTAGGTTGGCTAACCACCTTATTTTTTTAAATTTATTATTTTATCCCGTTAAAATCAGGGACTATTCCTTTGAAAATTAATTCCAACATCCATTGACTCATCAAAGGACTTAAGCTGATCCCTTTTGTGCCCAATCCATTAAACATATAAATATCTTTTTCTGGATAAACATGACTTTTAACTAAAATCGGTCTCCTATTAGTTGTTGCTGGGCGTATTCCTGCTTTTTGTTGAATGATTGTATAAGGACAATTTAATAATTCCTCTAATCCAGATTGTAAGGTTTTTAATCCAGAGGCAGTGACCTCCCATGTTAATGAATCCCAGATGTAAGTAGCACCGTAAATAAATTTGTATCCTCCATAAGGAACCAGGTAATGTCCTTTGTATATGACTATTTCTTGAGGTAAATCAGGGATTTCTAAAACTAGGCATTCTCCTTTGACCGGGCTAAAGTTTAAATCTGGGAAAAAAGAATTTTTTGTTCCATCAAATCCGTCACAAAATATTAAATGGGTAAATAATTGATCATCAATTGTAATTTGGTCATTATCCAACAAGATATCCTTGTAATGTATATATTTTTTTATCCAAAATTGATTTTCCTTTGCCCATTTATAAAAACTGGAATTCAGTTTTTGGGTTTGAACATAGCCTGAAGCGGAAATGGTCATATGTCCAAATTGAGGCTTTAGTCCATCAAATGGCATTCCTTCTTCAAGCTTTAAAACCGTATTTGACAATTTTTTTAATTCCAAGTCTTTGGAAAGCAATCTAAATTCATCTTCTGAATGGATTACTCGATGAATATTATTTTGATAAAAAAAGGATTCATTCAAAATAATTTCCATTATTTTATAAAAAGTTGTGCACTCTTGGTAAACTTGATTGTAATTCCAAGCGGATTCAAATCTTCTCCCAGCAATAGGATTAATTAATCCTGCAGCAGCAAGGGTTGCGTTTTCTATTATCCCTTCATTAAATATGATAAAATCAATGCCTTCCAAATAGCATCTCATTGCCATATTGATACCAGCTATTCCTCCTCCAATAATGGCAATTTTATTATACATATACTTTGGTTCAAATATCTGAAATTTGTACCCTTTAAAAAAGTAAATTAATTAATACAAATCGTCAAATGAGAATTGCAATCGTAGGAGCAACAGGACTAGTAGGCACAACCATGTTGGAGGTGCTTTCTAAATCCAAAATAGCAGACTCTATCACTCAAATTATTCCTATCGCCTCAGAAAAATCTAAGGGAAAAATTGTTCAATTTAAGGGAAAGGAGTATGCTATAGTGACGTTAGATGAGGGTTTGAAATTGAATCCCCAGGTAGCATTATTTTCTGCGGGTGGAAGTGTTAGTTTAGAATATGCTCCTAAATTCCAAGAAATTGGTTGTTATGTAATTGACAATTCTTCTGCTTGGCGGATGAATCCAAACAATAAACTTATTGTCCCAGAGGTCAATGGTAATGAGCTAACTAAGGATGATTACATTATTGCCAATCCTAATTGTTCGACGATTCAATTAGTAGTCGTTCTTAAAGCATTAGGTGATGTTTTTGGGCTCAAAAGAGTGGTGGTGTCTACTTATCAGTCCGTTACGGGAACAGGAGTTAAGGCGGTTCAACAAATGGATGATGAACGTAACAATGTTTATGGCGGTGTAAAGGCGTATCCACATCAAATAGATAAAAACATTTTGCCACATATAGATTCTTTTTTGGATAATGGTTACACTAAAGAGGAAATGAAGGTAGTCAATGAATCTAGAAAAATCCTAGGGATTCCGGATTTAAAAATCACTTGTACTGCCGTTCGTGTTCCTGTGGTAGGAGGACATTCCGAGTCAGTTAATATTGAGTTTAGTAAACCGTTTGAATTGGATCAAATTAAAAATATTTTAAGCAATTCAGATGGTATTATTTTAGTGGATGATGTTGCAAATAATCAATATCCAATGCCTATCCATTCTCATAACCGTGATGAGGTGTTTGTAGGAAGGTTAAGAAAAGATGAATCCATGCCTAATACCTTGAATTGTTGGATAGTTGCTGATAATTTAAGGAAAGGAGCTGCGACCAATGCAGTTCAGATATTAGAATTAATGCACTGGCTTATTTAGGAACAAAAAATAAGGAAAGTATATGATTAAGTTAGTATCATTGTATGATGATATTTACAACAAATCAAATTTTTGAAATCTTAAGAGAGCCTTTACGGGAAAATGAATCCCAGGCGTTGGTGGATTATATTGAACAAAAAGTAAAGTCAGAATTTACTGAAGCATCCAATATTTTGGCCACCAAAGTTGATATTTCAGAATTGCGGACAGAGTTAAAAACTGATATTTCCGATTTAAGAACAGAAATCCAATCAGCTAAATCTTATATGATAAAATGGATGTTCATTTTTTGAACATCAACAATGGTTACCTTGTTTGGATTGATTTTAGCATTAGTAAAACATGTTATTTAATTTGTTAATCAGCTAGAAAATCTATAAAATAGAAAATGCCCCAATTTGGGGCATTTTCTATTTTAAATATATTCTTTTATGGACTACCAATCCTCTTTAACCTGGACTTTGTCTGCCTTCATGTTTTCTTTCAGGATGGCAATCGCTTTTTTGATGTCATCATCCAAGAGTTTGAATCTAACTTCTGGTTGTTCCTTTGGAGTAACCTCATTCAACCATTTTTCGATTGGGGTTTTATAACCTCCATTATCTCTATGGATATCCATAAACTCGTATTTATACTTTCCTTCTTTTAAAGATAGTTTGAATTTATATAAAACGTATCCGTCTTGAACTTCCATTCCTTTTTTATCTTTCAAGATAACTGTAGTAGAGCACTTTAGAAGAATGATACCAGCTTCCTTGTCATTTTGAGCGATTTTTTGTTTTGCATTTTTATACATCAACTCAATACATTTCATTCCACGCTCATACAATTTATCCTTGGTTGCTCCTGGCATAGGAATCACCTCAGTGTAAATCACTGTATTTTTAGCTTTGTCATAAGGAAGTCCATAAGTATTTTTAGGCTCCTGAGCATTGATTTTAGATAATCCTAAAAGGATTAGCATCACAATTGGCAAAATTTGTTTAATCTTCAACTTATTCAACTTATATTTTATTTGCAAATTAGATTTTTAGCGGATATCTACCAAATAGTAATTCTTTTTTCCTTTTTGGATAAATAGAAATCTGTCGTGTAATCTATTTATTGATAACGCACTGACATTTCCATCTGTTACTTTATTTTTATTAATTGACAAACCAGAAGCTTGAATCATTTTTTTAGCTTCTCCTTTACTTGGGAAAATATCAGTCATTTCTGCAAGTAGATCAATCAATGAAACTTGGTCGGAAATAGCCTTGGTTTCAATTGCATAGAATGGAACTCCTTCCAATGCTGAAAGTAGCATTTCAGGTGACAATTTTTGCAATGCCTCTTGACCGCTCTTTCCAAAAAGTATTTCTGATGCTTCTAAACATTGATTATAATCTTCCTCAGAATGAACTAAACAAGTAACTTCTTTAGCCAATGTTTTCTGCAATAGTCTTAATCCTGGGTCTTGAACATGTTGGTCAATAATAGATTGAATTGTTTCTAAGTCTAATAGAGAGAATATTTTAATATATCTTTCTGCATCTTCATCCGCGGTATTGATCCAAAATTGATAGAATTGGTAAGGAGAAGTCTTATTTCTGTCTAGCCAAATATTTCCTGATTCTGATTTGCCAAATTTGCTGCCATCAGCCTTAGTTATTAAAGGACATGTCATGGCAAAAGCCTCTCCTCCATCCTTACGGCGGATTAATTCTGTACCAGTAACAATATTACCCCATTGATCAGAACCACCCATTTGTAAACGGACATTTTTATTTTTATACAACCAATAAAAATCATACCCTTGAACCAATTGATAGGTAAATTCGGTAAAACTGAGTCCAGTTTCTAGTCTTTTTTGAACGGAATCCTTGGCCGTCATGTAATTGACGGTCAAAAATTTACCTACCTCTCTTAAAAATCCTAGGAAGCTGAAATCCTTAAACCAATCATAATTATTGACCATTTCTGCTCCAATAGGGCTATCATCAAAAGTTAAGAATTTTTGTAATTGGGCATGAATACATTTTTGATTATGCAATAAAACATCTTCAGATAATAGATTTCTTTCACTTGATTTTCCTGATGGATCTCCAATCATTCCTGTAGCACCTCCTACCAATGCAATAGGCTTATGTCCAGCCAATTGAAGCCTTTTAAGAAGCATTATACTAACTAAATTACCAATATGTAATGAGTCTGCTGTAGGATCAAATCCAACATACCCTGATACTATGTTTTTATTTAATAAGTCTTCGGTTCCAGGCATTATGTCCTGAACCATTCCCCTTTGACGTAAATCGTCTATAAATTGATTGACAACTTCCATTGTTTTTAATTAATTCTTAATTGTAAAATAATCTTTTAGTTCTTTTTGTTTTTCAGGAGACCATTTTCCTGAATTCTTTATGTAATATTGATTAAATAATTCCTTATTTATATCAATTTTTTTATAGTTATTTATATACTCTATTACAGGATTTTTTAGTCTTCCATTTTTTGACATTAATGCGTCTGCAATGTAATCCAAAGTAAATCCTCCTATGTAATTGAGTTTTGACAATTTTTCAATCGCCTCTTTTCTAGTTCTAAATTCAAAACTTTGACTTGCAAAATCGACAAGCTCTGCCAACTCAGTGCTTGAATTCTCATTTTTTACACCATCGGGAAATTGATTCTCAACTTTTGTTTTTAACCAATTAACTCTTAGAATATTATCAATTTTGGAATCTTTTTCTGTCAAGGAAAGTAATTCAGTTTTAGGTAATAGATTTAATTCAACACTATGATTGAAGGTGTTTTTAACCACTTCTAATTCATTTGAATTTAATAAACTTCTGTATTTAGAAAATAATGAAACATTTTTAAGGCAATAGGGATAATTTATGGCAACTGCATTTAGCACCTGTGGATCTTTGGAATCTAAAGCTATTACAAAAATGGAAGTTATATTTTCAAGTTCTTCATTTTTACTTTGAATCAATATTTCTGATACCAAGGGATAGTAATTAGATGTATTCCCATCGCTCATATTATGTAAAATCATTTCAAATGTTTCTCTTTTTTCAGCGAAAGGAATATCTTTTAGTGCTATTAATGCCTCATATCGGTTAATAAAACTATTCCCTCTTAATGTTTGATTTAAAAGCATTTTTGTTGATCTTTTAAAATTAATTTGACTTAATACTTTATGCCCATCATCAAATACAATATAGTCGATTTCCTTATCACTATTTATTGTTTCATCAAAAATTACATTTATTGTTTCATCAAAAATTACATTTTCCTCCTTAATTATTTTATTAAAGGATTGTTTAGTACCATCTTTATAAGCGATTAAAAAATCAATCGGCATATTAAATAAACCAACCAATTCATCCTTTGCTTGGATTTGTTTGATGTTAAATTGAATCTTCTTGTTTAATAATTCATAATTGACCTCATATTTAGGTTCTCCACCTTTAAAAATCCATTGTTCAAAAAAAGAAGTTAAATCTATTCCGCACGCATCATGAAAGGACATTAGTAAATCATAAGTTGTTACATTCTGGAATTTGAATTTATTGAGGTAATAATTAATCGCTTTTTTATAATTTTCATTACCTGCTACATTACGCATCATATCCAACACCAGACTTCCTTTTTGATAGAGTCTAGCTGTTCCTGCTTGCGAATGCACAATAGGATTAGAATTTTTTTGCCCTTCATCCAAAGCGGATTGCATTTCTCTAAATCGATTATATTGGTAATAATTTTCTCCTTCAGTAACTCTTTCAATTGTTTTTTGATAATGCGTAGCAAAGGATTCATTTAACCACATGTGACGTCCGGCTCTGCAGGTTATTAAATCACCGAACCATTGATGAGCCATTTCATGTGCATTGACAGATTTATAATTCTTGAGGTCAACATGGCGGTCTGTCACATTAAAAAAATCACCAAAAATGGTGGCTGAGGTGTTTTCCATTGCACCATAAATAAAATCTTGAACCGGGATTTGACTATAGCTTCCCCAAGGATATTTAACACCAGTTTCTTCCTCAAAAAGGGATAAAAATCTTTCTGTGTTTGTATAAGTTGCACTTTGTCTATCCTTTTGGTCTGGATACATGTATTTGTTTAGGGGGGTACCTCCACTAGATTTGGAGGAAGTAATATCATATTGACCTATTCCCAACATAATTAAATAAACTGCATGAGGGTGATTCATTCTATAATGCCAAATAGTATTTCTTCCAGAAAGGAGTTCTTCTACTTTTGACCCGTTGCTTAAGACCTTATATTCAGAAGGAAAAGTAACATAAACCTCTGAAATAACCTTATCATAAAAATCGTCAAACATTGGAATCCAATGACGGTTGTCATGTGCCTCTCCTTGTGTCCAAATTTGCTTTCTAGATCGGTTGGTTGGGTCATTCCAACCAATAAAGTAAATGCCTTTTTCCGGTTTACATTGGTACTGAATCGTTATCTTATGTTCACTATTTCCTTTAAGGGGACTGGTAAAGTGTAAAGTAATTCCTTGAGAAAAGGGAGTGAATTCTACCTTATTACCATCCAATAATACTTCTGAATAGTTCATATTTATTCCATCAAGAAATAGCGAGTCTATTTGACTTCTTATGACTTTAAAGGTATGAGTAACCTTTCCGTTTACAATTCCTTTTGGACAATCAAAGGATACATTGAGCAAAAGGTGAGAGTAGTCCACAGTGGTTTCTCTTAAGTATCCGTCTTGATCTGCTAAATAGCTTCTTAAATGAGGATTTACCTGCCCATAAGAGGCAACAATTCCACAAATTTGAATAAAGAGTACAAAAAATATTTTTTTCATTTTGAAATCAAGCTACAAAGTACTGAAATTTGACTCAATTAAAAGACTTTCCTTTTAGTTAATAAAATGTCTATGAACTTCAATAAGGTCATTAAACCTATTAGTTATATAATGCACCCTATCTTTTTAGGGATATATTACCTTGTATATCAGAGTTTTACATTGGCGTATGGAGGTGGATTTGTTTTAGAAGATTCCACTCCTAATCAGATCTTTTTTCATAATATATTGATATATAGCCCTTTACTTATTATTGGGCAAATTTTGATACCGTTTTTGAGTTCAAAGTACATCGCTAAGGACATTCATCTTTTTGAGCAAAAAACTAGGTTTTGGCCCTATACCCTAGGAATCTTAGCCAATATATTCTTGATTATTTGTCCAATTCTTTATTTTAATAATATTTACATCGGAACGGTTGTAAACGGTTCAATCCTATTATATGTTCTAAGTAACACCACAGGATTGATCATATTATTTGCTTCTAATAAGTTTATCAAATCCAGTTTGCACTCGGCATCCAACTTAAATTTTTTAGTTTTTATGGCTGCGGCTTTATTTGGAAGGTACTTTACTGGTACTCCGTTTTGGATTGGGATAGGCATCTTAATATTGACTACATTTTTGGTTTGTTTAGAACGCTATCTCAACAAAGCACATACATTACCAGAAATTTTATCAGGTCTTGGACTTGCTTTGTTAAATTTAGTTCTATTTTATTTAGGATTACGTTTCCTAAATTTTTAGTAAAAAGTTAATTACATTTTACTCCATTCCCACAATCCCCATTGGATTTCTTTAGGTAGTTTAACCCCGGAATTTTTTAGTACGCTGATTATTGAACCCCTATGATGACCTTCATGGACTAAAAAATTGCCTATTAATGGAATAATTCCAATTTTATATCCTTTAACCTTACCATCATTTTCTAAAACTGACTTTTGGATGATTTCTAGTATCCATTGATAGGATTTTATAAAATCTATTGCCAGGGATTCAGTCGTTTTTGGGTCTGCAACTACAATAGTTCTACTGTCCTTTACTAAAAGTTTATTCACCACTTCTGTTTTCCAATATCTGACATTATAAATATGTGCAAATTGATATCCTACAGAAGCTCCTCCCCTTGGAGACAAAGATAAAGGTAATTGCTCGTCTGAAATTGATTCTAATAGGATTAAATTACATTCATTATTTATTCTCCATGTTTCAGTAAGCTGATGTAAAACAATGTCTGAATCCATCATCTTAGATTAATTTTTGAGGTCTTTTATATTTAAGTTTTTATATGCAAATCTGGAAGGAATCCAACTGGCAATCCATCCTATAAAAAGGACAGTAGCAAACACTAATACAAAATCCATATACTTAAAGGTGATAGGGTAGGACGAATAAACAAAAGTAGAGTTTTCTGCTATTTTTAAGAATCCATATTTTTGTTGTAATAAACAAACAATAAATCCTAAACCCATTCCTATAAAACACCCTACTATAGTAATCAATAATCCCTCGTATAAAATAATATTTTTTATTAGTGAATTTTCTGCTCCTAAGGATATCATGGTCATCATGTCCTTTCTTTTTTCTAAACTGAGCATTAATAAACATCCTATTAAATTGAATGCTGCAATGGCAATCACAAAACTGAGCACTAAATAAACTGCAAATTTTTCATACTTCATTACCTTATACAAAGTACTTTGCTGTTGATATTTATCCAATACTTTAAATTCTGTGGAATGTAGAATTTCTTTTATTTGGGATTTGATTTTATTTAATTCTTTTTCGTCCTTTACATTTAATTCATAAGCTGTATAGAGACTAATTTGGTCTGTAATAATTCTTCCAAACTTTAAAGGGACTAAAACATATTTATTATCAAATTCCTCCAGAGTAGAAAAAATCCCACTTGGGAAGATATTCTTTTTATTAAAGGCGTTTTCAGGCCTTAATATATCAATTGTTCCCTTTTTAGGAAGGAATACTTGCAATGGACTTTGCTCATCAGCCCCTTGAAGATTGAGTTTATTTGCTACTCCGGCACCTGCTAAAGCATAATCTATTGAATCCGAGAATATTAGATTTTCACCTCTTTTGACCAATGTATCCAAGCCCATTGATTTTAAATAATTAGGTAAAACAGCTTTTATTGTTGCAATTGTTTGTTTTTCCTTATATTTTAATAATGCATTTTCCTCTATTACAGGAGTAAATGCTCTAACATTGGCTATATTTTTTATTTGGTCGTATTGTGACTTGGTAATACTAAAATATTTTCCCTTTGACGGATATATTTTAATATCAGAATCAAATGTATTGTACATTTTATTGACAATATCCTCAAATCCATTAAAGGAACTTAAGATTGCAATTAGAGCAAAACTTCCAAAAGTAATTCCTACTAAGGAAATCGCCGCGATGATATGAACTACCCCAGATATTTTTCCTGAAAAGAAATATTTACGAGCAAAAAATATAGGTAGGTTCTTCATTTATTAAACTAATTTATCTGGTATTAATCTTTCCAGGCCCTGACGTTCAAGCCGGTACCAGTTTTATGACGTCCATTAATATCAAAATAATTTAGAACAAAGGCAAAGGGATAAGTAATTAAATAATAAAATGGGAGAATTAAAATAAATAAAAAAGAGATGTTTAGTAAAGTCATCGGATACTTCATTGAAAGTTTCCAACTGATTTTACCTGGACTTCCGTAAGTATATCTTGCATCTACTTTGTTGAATCCTACAGAGTTCAATTTAGCCGTGATATCCTCAATGTTATATCCATCTCTAACATGTTCCCCTATAAAACTTTCTTGACCTTCTTCCTTAACGTCACTTCCACCTTGATCAGATGGGGTATTAATGATTAACATTCCTCCAGATTTTAAGGAGGCATGGAAGTTTTTAAATACCTCAACGTCTTCCAAAATATGCTCCATCACATCAACTGAAATTATTAGGTCATAAGTGTTTGGGCTTTGGTAAGTTACCAAATCATCTACTAAAAAATGGACGTTTTTTATATTGATGTCATTCAGAAATTGCTTGCAATCAGCTAAATAATCTTCTTTAACATCTACCGCCGTGATGTCATAGTTAGGATTTCTTTTGGCTATATAGTAGCTGTATTGTCCAAATCCGCATCCTGCATCTAATATTTTTGCCCCACTAGGGTACTTATTAAACCATTCTTTTAAGGATTTATGAACATGCCATGCACGTAAAAGTAGTAAATCTAATAGATTGTAAAACAACTTCCTTGACAGTGGACTTTTAAATATGTGGCCTAATTTATCTTTTATAGGATCGTACTCCATTTAAGTATCTTCTTTTAAATTTTGAGCGAAATTACAAAAATCACCTCTATTCTAAACATTAGACTCACTGCAACCTTTTGGTTGAGAATTAGTCAATTGTTAGTGAAAATAGAAATTGAGAAGGCCATATTCCTTAAAAATTTTGACTATTTTTGTGAAGCTTAAATTACAAATTTCAGATTAAATATATGTATCAACGTTACCTTTTAGGGTTAAAATGGAAAGCAAAGGTGCTTTCTGCCCTAGGGTTGATGTACCTCATCAGCCTTGGAGCAAATGCAGCATTAAGTGGTTCTTATACCATAGATGCGAGCAAGTCAGCGTCATCCACAAACTATGTTAGTTTTAATGATGCGGTAAGCGATTTAATGACAGGCACTAGAAAATCAGGAACAGCAAATGGTCCTGGAGTTAAAGCTGCTGTCGTTTTTAAAGTGGCGAAAGGCACTTATGAAGAACAAGTAGAAATCAACGCAATTAGCGGTGCTTCATCTACCAACACCATTACTTTTGAATCTGCCAGCGGAAGCAACAAGGATGTAGTATTAATTGACACTTCAAACAATTCGGCTTCCAATTACTTAATCCATTTGGATACTGCGGCATTCATTACTTTCCAGAATCTTACTTTAAGTAGAAATTCAGTATTGAACACCAGTACATATACTACTGTTATAAATATTGAAAACGACGGAAATTCCAATAAATTCGTTAATAATTTGATTTATGGAGATCAGGTTGCTACTACCTATCCTACCACATCACAATCAGTTATTTATTCTAATTCTAGTTATGGAACTACTTCAAATGCGTCAAATAATACCTTTTATCAAAATACAATAAAATACGGATCCTATTCCATTTATTGGTGGAGGTCTATTTATAGTTCGACAGGAACACCTGATACTATGAATACATTTGTTAAAAATGTAATTGATTCCAATTTTGGTTATGCTTGTTACATCAATGGTCAAAGTAATTTTAACTTCAATCAAAACAGTATAACAAACAATAACTACCAATATGGGATTGCAATGTATCTGTATTACGGTTTTAATACGATTAATGTTATAGGAAATAAAATCAATAATATCAATGGATATATTGGGATTTATATGTTTTATTTAAATTCTGATTCCACAAATCCTACTACAGTGGCAAATAACATGATTTCTATTGACGGGGGAAGTAATAATTACTATGGAATCTATGCATATCAATCTACCTATGGATATTGGTTAAATAATAGCATCCATCTTAATGGTACCACGGCATATTCTTATCCATTAGCCGTTAATGGATATAAATCAGGTTCTACCACTATAACCAATTATGTTTACAATAACATATTTTCTAATCCAGGTAGCGGATTTACCTTCTATACATATGGTAGTGTAGTTACTGATGAAGATCATAATGTCCATTATGCTCCAACAATTGCAAAACCTATATACTCAAGTTCTGCATATGATTTAGCATCCTATCAAACCGCAACAGGATTTGGTACAAATGACCTAACCAGTGATCCTAAATTTGCATCAACTTATAATTTGCATGCTTCCAGCATCAAATTGTACAAGGCAGGAAAGAATTTATCTGCCGCACCTTTTAATATTACTAAAGATTTTGACTTAGATACTAGAGCAACCAAACCATGCATTGGAGCAGATGAATTTACTCCTGCAACTGAAGATTTGGCTGCAGTTTCTATCGATTCTCCTGCAGCAGGATTTTGCTCAGGGACAAAAGATATTTACCTAAAGGTAACCAACTCAGGAATTAATTCCATTACTTCCTTTAAAATATCTTGGTCATTAGGTGGTACAGCACAAACAGATGTGTCCTTTAGTGGAACATTAGCCTCTGGAGCTGATACATTTGTAAAATTAGGTTCGTCTTCATTTTCTGCTGCCGGAACTAAGGTAGTTGCTATTGTAAAAACTGTAAACGGAACTTCTCCAGACGGAAATCAAAAAAATGATACTGCCATCAGAAGCATTTATACTGGATTAAGCGGAGCTTATAGCGTAGGAGGTTCTACAGCAGATTTTAATACTATATCTGATGCTGTTGCAGCATTAACCATCAGAGGATTATGTGGAAGTGTAGTATTTAATATCAATGATGGAACTTATACAGAACAAGTATCTATTCCTCAAATCGCAGGTACTTCTGCTACAAAAACAATTACTTTCCAATCCAAATCTTTAGACCCAACTAAAGTTATTGTAGATTATCCAGCTGGGTCGCCTAAAAATTATGTATTTCAATTGAAAGGAGCTGATTGGGTAACAATTAATAAATTAACTATTACGCAGACTGGGTCTGGAGCAGGTATTGGTGTTGCTTTAAATACAAATGCTAATAATAATACCATTTCTGGTTGTTTTATCCAAGTGCCAACCACTTTTTATCCTTCTTCTACTATTTATTCACCAAATGATGTTGACTCAGGTAATACAATCATAAATAATACCTTAAGAGGTGGATATTATAGCGTTTATATGAACGGAAATTATGGTTCACCAGAACCTAATACCATTATTAAAGGAAACCTAATTGATTCTTTTTACTACATGGGTATTATTGCTCAGTATAATAATAGAATTAATATTAGCAATAACATCATCCAAGACGGAAGTGCTACTTTTGGAGGATATGGAATTTACATGTACTATTCTTATGATTCCTTCAGAATTACAAATAACTATATCCGCTTAAATAATGGAGGTTATGGTTTTATGAGTTATTTCCTAACAGGTTCCACTACAGACAGTGCTGCAGTTCATAACAATATGATTGTTATCCAAAATACTGGTTCTTCCTCGCCTTATGCTGCTTATGGAATTTACGCTTATTCCCCTAAAAATGTGAATTTTTATTATAATTCAATAAATAATACTGCTGGTACTTCAAACGATTATGGTATTTATTTATATAGTTATACTTCTGGTCCAGAGGTTTATTATTTTAATAACTGTGTAGCTATGAAAGGTGGAATTCCTTTATATGCAAATGCGTCCAGTATAACTTATGGAGATAATAATAATTATTATGATGCAACAGGTGGAGTAATTGGCTCCTTTGGGGGAACAACTTACAATACACTTACTGCTTGGAGAGCAGCAACTAGTTTTGACTCCCATGCAGTTGCAATAGACCCTTCTTATAAATCAGCCATTGATTTACATGCTAAATCTGCTGGTATTAATAATAAGGCAGCGGTAATAAAAACAATTAAAACTGATTATGATGGGGATATACGTTCTACCTCAACACCAGATATTGGAGCGGATGAATTTACTCCTCCATTAATTGATGCTGGTGCTTATAAATTAGAAAGTCCTATGGGATCATCTTGTGGTGATTCTTCTGTTAAAATTGTGGTTTCATTTAATAATGTTGGATTGAATACCATTACAAGTATGCCAATTAAGTATATTGTATACAATCATATTACAGGAGCAGTAGTGGATTCAGCTACAGTTGTTTATACAGGTTCCTTAACATCTGGAAATTCTGATACCTTAACAGTGAATTCCAAAAAACTTTGGAATACATACACAGGAGGTCAATATGACATTAAATTTTATACCAATCTAAAAGCAGATTCTGACCATTCAAATGATACGTCAAGGTTATATTTAATTGAATATTTCCCTCATTTTGGAAGTCCTTCTGCTTTAGGATCATCTTCTTGTGGAGGTTCATCTACAGTATCATTAATAGGCAAACCAGCCATTAAAGGAGATAAATTATTCTGGTTTGATGGTTCAGGGGCATTGGTACACAAAGGGGACACTTTTAAAACAAGTGTAACTGCAACCACTACCTATTATTTACAAGCTAAAGCGGATACCTCCAATGAAGGAGCTGATTATTCGTCTTTAAGTGGAACAAATACTTATTACAACTATAACGGAGGTCTTCAATTTGATGCAAGAAAAGACATCTTTATTGATTCAGTTGACGTTTATGCTAATACTTCAGGTACAGTTACGGTAACTGTAGATGACGGTGCAGGAACAATTTTAGGTTCCATGACTTCTACAGTATCAGGAACAGGATCAGCGGAAAGAATCCCAGTTAAAATTAAAGTTCCTACAGGAACTGGTTATAGAATGCTTAGAAGTGGAAGTGCTACTTTAAATTATACCTATAATTATGGTGGTGGAGCAGGTGTAGGTTATCCATTCTCTGGTAAATATGTAGATGTTACAGGTGGATTAATTGGAACCTATTCTTATAAATGGTATTATTTTTACTTCTATAATTGGGTTGTAAATGATACAGCAGCTTGTGCATCATTAAAAGTACCAGTTAAAGTTACAGTTGGAACAGGAGGAAAACCTACTGCGTCAATTTCAGTTTCTAACACTTGTTTAAATGATTCAGCTATGTTCACAGATAAATCCACTATTTCTGGAGGATCTTTAACTGGAGGAACAATTACTTTTGGTGACGGTACAACAGGTTCTATTAAAGCAGGTGGAAACACTTATCATAAATATGCAAAAGCAGGAGTCTATAAAGTATTGTATTCTGCTGTAGGCTCTGGAGGATGTTCTGATGACACATTAATTACAGTTAACATCAACAGAAATCCATCAGTTGGATTTACCGCTTCAAAAGTTTGTGAAGGAGATTCAGCTAGTTTTGTAGATACTACTACCATTTCAGGAAAAATTACTAGAACTTGGTACTTTGATGGCGTAAAAAGTGCGTTGACAAATCAAATCATTAAAAATGCATTTAGCATAGGAACAGGTCGTCATTATACATCCTTAATCATCACAAATTCAAACGGATGTAGAGACTCGATTACTCGTGTTATCAATGTGAATCCAACTCCAATAGCAAGCTTTACCGTGGATAGTAGCTCACTTTGTAAAACTTCTGGAATTGCATTCACCGCAGATACTACAAAAGCAACCAACTCCACTTTCACTTGGAATTATGGTGATGCTTCCACTAATGGTTCAGGTAATTCAGTAACACACAGCTATTCAAAAGATGGCTCATATACTGTTAGTTTATCAGTTTCAAATAGTGCAGGATGTTCCAATAAAAACTTGGCAACTAAAACTGTAATTTCTGCTCCAGCACCAACTTCTAAATTTAGCGTAAAAGTAAATCCTGCTTATAAATTAGATTTTGCTGCAAATGATACTACTGGAACAAGTTATGTTTGGGATTTTGGAGACTTAGCCAAAGGAACTGGAAAAACAGTTAGTCATACCTATGCTAACAATTCTAAATTCTTAGCTAAATTGACAGTATCCAATGCTAACAAATGTTCTTCAACGGATACAATGACTGTTACTGTTACCTCCTTAAATGATTTATTAGCTACCACTTTTGGATTATCCGTAGCGCCAAATCCGTTTAAGGACAATACGGTGATTTCTTATAATCTACCTTCCACTCAAAAAGTGACCATTACGGTAACCGATGTTTTAGGAAGAACAATTGCAAATCTTAATTCCGCGACTCAAAATGCAGGAAAATACAGAATTGAGTTTAATGCAAATGATTATAACTTAAATGCGGGTATTTATATGATTAGATTTATTGCAGGTGAAAGCGTTGTTATAAAACAAATAGAATCTGTTAGATAATCTAGTTTTGATTCTAACTTAATATTAAACCCTGATTGGATGATTTCCAGTCAGGGTTTTTTGTTTTGGTTACATTGAGGAGGTAATCAAAAAATAATCTTGGCCGCGGACTTTTAAAAATACATCCTAATTTATCTTTTTAGGATTGTAGTCCATTTTGGTATCTTCATTTAAATTTTGAGCGCGATTACAAACACCACTTCTATTCTAAACATTAGCTTCATTGCAACCTTTTAGTTGATAATAGTCAATTGTTAATGAAAATAGAAATTGAAAAGGTCAAATTCATTAAAAATTTTAACTATTTTTGCGAAGCTAAAATTATAAATTTCAGTTTAAATATATGTATCAACGTTACCTTTTAGGGTTAAAATGGAAAGCAAAGATGCTTTCTGCCCTAGGATTGATGTACCTCATCAGCCTTGGAGCAAATGCAGCGTTAAGTGGTTCTTATACCATTGACGCAAGCAAGTCCGCATCATCTACAAACTACACCAGTTTCAATGATGCAGTAAATGACCTATTGAACGGATCTCGTTCATCTGGAACAGCAAATGGTCCAGGTGTATCAGGTGCCGTAACTTTCAGTGTTGCAAAAGGAACCTATAACGAGCAAGTAGAAATTACTGCTGTTACAGGTGCATCTTCTACCAACACAATCACTTTCAAATCATCTACAGGTGTTAAGAATGATGTTGTATTAATCGATACTTCAAATTCTTCTACAGCTAACTATTTGATTCACTTAGATGGTGCTAAAAACATTACCTTTAAAAACATGACCTTATCTAGGTTAGCAGTTGTTAATCACGCGAATTATTCTATCGTTGTCAATATAGAAAATAGTGCTGATAGTAATACATTTAGTGGAAATAACATTTATGGTGATTTATCTACAAGTACTTATCCTAATCAATATCAAACGGACATTTATTCTTATAGCAGTTATGGAACTGCATCAAATGTTTGTTATGCAACTTTTGATAATAACGTAATCAAACATGGTTCTTATGGTGTTTACTGGTGGAGAAGTGTTTATAGCTCAACTGGGGCGACAGATAGTTTCAATACATTTACAAATAACGTAATTGATTCCAACTTTGGTTATTATACCTATTGGAATGCTCAAAGCAATTTGACTATCAATAATAATACTTTTAGAAATAGTCAATATCAATTTACTATTGGTGCCTACATCTATATAGGAGCTAATAAAATTAACATTGAGAACAACAATATCAGCATCACTAATGGTGGTTACGGTATCTATGCTTATAACTTAGCTTCAGATTCTTTTAATCCTACTAGAGTTGTAAATAACATGATTACTGTTTCTGGAGGAACAAATAATTATTATGGTATTTATTTAAATCAATCAACTTATGCTTATGTATTAAGTAATAACGTATATATCACTTCTACCTATTCTTATGGTGGATCTGCATTAACAATCTATAACTACTCTACTGGTTCAACCAATTATGTTTATAACAACAACTTGGTAAATGACGGTATTGGATATTGTTATTATGTTTACGGAACAACTGCAGTAACTGACGAGGATAACAATAACATGTATTCCCCAACAATTGCAAAACAAATTAATTATGCAGGAACTGCTTATGATTTATCTGGTTACCAAACTGCTTCTTCTTTAGGAGGAAAAGATGTTGTGGTTGATCCTAAATATGCTTCTACCACAGGTAATTTGCATGTATCGTCTATTAAAATTTATAAAAAAGGAAAAGATTTATCTGCTGCTCCTTATGGTGTAACCAAAGATTTTGATGGGGATGTTAGAGCATCTACTCCTTGTATTGGAGCAGATGAGTTTACTCCTGTGAATAACGATTTAGCTGCTGTATCCATTGATTCACCTTCGGCTGGATTCTGTTCAGGTTCTCAAAACATTTATGTTAAAATCTCTAATACAGGTTTAAACACAATTACTTCCGCTACAATCAATTGGACTTTAGGTGGTGTTGCTCAAACAGCAGCTACTTTCTCTGGTTCATTAGCATCAGGTAGCGATACTGTAGTTAAATTAGGTTCTTCATCTTTCAGTTCTACAGGTACAGTTATTCAAGCAATTGTTAAAACTGTAAACTCTAGTACTCCAGACGGAAACCAAAAAAATGATACTGCAACTAGAAAAGTATATACTGGTTTAAGCGGGGCTTATACAGTTGGAGGTTCTACTGCCGATTTCAATACGGTTCAAGATGCTGTTGATGCATTAACCAAAAGAGGGTTGTGTTCATCTGTTGTGTTTAATATCTTAGATGGTACCTATTCTGATCAAGTTTCTATCCCTGCTATCCCAGGAACATCAGCAACAAAAACAGTAACTTTCCAATCTAAATCTTTAGATTCAACAAAAGTTGTGTTTAATGCTGCTCCAGGAGGATCACCTAACTATGTATTCCAATTAAATGGAGCATCTTGGGTAACGTTCAATAAAATCTCTATCATCAGAACAGGTACTGCAGCTGCTATCGGGTTTGATTTTAAAGGACTTGCTAATAACAATACAATCAAAAACTGTTTTGTTCAAGTACCTACAAATTACTATCCTGCATCTACTATTAATGCACAAAATGGTTCTGATTCTGGAAACATGGTATATAATAACATCTTAAGAGGAGGTTATTACAGTGTTTATTTAACTGGAAACTATGGTACTCCAAAAATCAATTTCAGCGTTGTTCATAATACAATAGATTCTTTCTATTATATGGCTGTTTTAGCTCAATATCAAAAAAATATATTGATCCACGATAACCAAATTAAAGATAACTCTTATACTTACGGAGGTTATGGTATCTATGCATATTATGCTGAAGGAGCATCTAGAATTACTAAAAACTATATTGCTATGGTGAATGGTGGTTATGGTATTTATAGTTTCTATTTTGGTGGAAATGGTGCATCAGGAAAAACTTATTCTGATACAGGAATTGTTGCTAACAACCAAATTTATATTGCTAACAACACTACTTCCACTTATGCTGGTGGTGTAGGTATTTATTCATACTATCCAAACGGAGCTAAATACGTATTCAATACCATTTTAGACGAAAGTAACTCGACTTACAATAACTATTGTTTTGCTACCTATAACTATAGCTCAACCTATTATTATGAGGTTCAAAATAACGTATTCCAACATACAGGATCAGGATATCCAATTTATTTAGGTTCATTAACTGGATTAACTACAATTGATCATAATGATTATTATGCCGCAGGTACTAACCTTTATAGTATATCTGGTTCAACTGGTTCAACTTTATCTGGATTACAATCTGCAACTTCTCAAGATGCTAATTCATTAAATATTGATCCTAAAATCCCGGGTTCTCCTGCAGATTTAAGAACAAAAGCA